>Ga0335073_10003179_pt1 | contig 22792 bp, 19 predicted proteins | sample Lox_Sample_22_FD_207093 | JGI IMG/M metagenome (GOLD analysis project Ga0335073, IMG submission 207093) | Soil microbial communities from Loxahatchee National Wildlife Refuge, Florida, United States - Lox_Sample_2.2 | ecosystem: Environmental > Terrestrial > Soil > Wetlands | place: USA... | reverse complement strand
CCGCCTGGCCGCGCTCGGCATCGCGGATCCCGGTTTCGTGTTCTATTCCGCCAGGCTGATGGCGCACGGCGCCGCCCGCCGGCGCGAGGAGGTCGGCGGCAATGGCTAGCTTCTCCCGGTGCGGCCCGGCGCGGCACCAGATCCCCAGGGGGCAGATCGTGCGGGATCAGATGATGCGGACCCGGTCCATCAGGCGCTGTGCGCCGCGGCGCCCGCTGCGCTGTATAGTGCCCGGGCTGCTGCTCGCGGCCGGCCTTGTCGCCGGGTGTTCCGCCGCGAGCGGAGCTGGCCAGGGACAGGCCAGCCCGGCCGTGACCGAGACGGCCGCGCCGGGCGCCGCGGCGGCGGTCCAGCAGGAGTTCGTGAGCGTGGTCCAGCGGGTCATGCCGTCGGTGGTGGAGATCCGGACCAGTTCGGCTCTCGGCTCGGGTGTGGTGCTTGACGCCGATGGCGACATCGTGACGAATGCTCACGTCGTCGGGGGTGCGTCAAGCTTCCTGGTGCTGACCGCCTCGTCCGTTGCGCAGGCCTCCGCCGACGCCGCGCAGGAGCCGCTGCCCGCCGTCCTCGTCGGTTCCTGCCCCTCCGATGACCTGGCGGTCATCCGGGTCGCTGATGCCGCCCGGCTGCGCCCGGCCACATTCGGCGACCCGGCGGGCGTCGCGGTCGGCGACATCGTGCTCGCCATCGGCAGCCCGCTCGGCCTGGACGGCAGCGTCACCGAAGGCATCGTCAGCGCGGTTGGCCGCACCGTCGCCGAGCCCGCGAGCACCGGGGAACCGGCCGCGGTGCTGACGGACGTGATCCAGACGTCCGCGGCGATCAACCCCGGCAACAGCGGCGGGGCGCTGGTCAGCCTGGACGGCGAGGTCATCGGCATCCCGACGCTCGCGGCCGTCAACCGCAGCGTTGGCGGCACGGCACCGGGAATCGGGTTCGCCATCCCGGCGACCACGGCGGTACGTGTCGCCGGGCAGTTGGCGGCCGCGAGCGGAGCCAGTTCCCTGGCTGCGCCGGCGGGCTGTCACCGCTAAACTCCGTGACCTCGCCCCTTGCGCGACGTGAATATCCCCGGGAGCGCGACGGTGGCACCATCGAGCAGCACCGGGTACAGCCCGATAGCCAGAGCGCGGAACACCGGTACTGTCACCTCGTGCAGAAGACAGCCGTCGGCTTCCACGGGGAGGACCTGACCCGAACGTGACACTCCTGCCGCCCGCCGGGCTGGACGTGCGATACCTCCGATCGTGAGCGGGTCGATAGGCAATTCTTCAATTTTGGCAAAGCTGAGTGCCGTGCTTCTGCTTCACGCGGCGGGACAGGGTTGTTACCGTGTGGCAGGTGGAAACTGGAGAGCCTGCCGCTCAGGGAACCGCTGCTGTCACCCAGGCTTCCGGGAACAGTGAACGCGCGGAACGACCCGCAAGCCCGCTCAAGCTTGCCTTCGCGAGCTTCCTCATGCTGTTCGTGGAACTCGCCCTGATCAGGTGGGTCACCGCGAACAACGTCTACGTGGCCAACGCCACGAACTTCGTGCTGCTCGCCAGTTTCCTCGGGATCGGGATCGGCTTCCTCAACGCCCGGGCGAAGCGGGACTACACGCGCTGGACCCCGGTGGCGCTGCTGCTGCTCGTCGGCTTTGTGCTCGCGTTCCCCGTGGTGGTCACGACGATCAGCGGGCCCAACCCGTACCACGGCAACGGCAACAGCCACGCGCTGCCGCAGCCGCTGAGTCTCGCGATCGTGTTCGTGCTCGTCGTGGGCGTCATGGCGGGGATCGGCCAGGCGGTCGCGCGGACCTTCGTCAGGTTCCAGCCGCTGAGCGCCTACCGGCTGGACATTCTCGGCAGCATCGCCGGGATCGCGGCGTTCTCGCTGCTGTCCTTCCTGGACCAGCCGCCGGCCACCTGGGGGGCGATCGCCGGCGTCGGCCTGGTGGTGCTGCTATTGCCGCGTCCCCGGGTGTGGCAGCTCGTCGCGGTGGCGGGCGTCGTCGCGCTGCTCGTCGTGGAGTCGCTGCTGCCCGGGCAGCTGTGGTCGCCCTACAACAAACTGACCATCCAGCACAAAAGCGTCGACAGCCAGCCCGCCATCTCCGTGAGCGCGAACAACATTCCCTACCAGACAGCCGTCACGCTCAGCGCGATGCGCCAGAGCCAGCCCTTCTACTTCTACCCGTACCGGCATGTCACCAAGGCCAGCCTGGGCAACGTGCTGATCATCGGCGCGGGGACGGGCAACGATGTCACCGTGGCGCTGTCGGAGGGCGCCAGGCACGTTGACGCCGTCGAGATCGACCCGCTGCTGCTGAACCAGGTTGGCCAGGAGCATCCAAGCCATCCCTACCAGAACAGCAAGGTCACCGAGCATGTCGGTGACGGGCGTGCCTTCCTGGAAGACACCAACCAGAAGTACAACCTGATCTTGTTCGCGCTGCCCGACTCGACGGCCGCGCTCGCCGGGCAGTCCGCCATCAGGCTGGAGAGTTTCCTGCTGACCGAGGAGGCCATCGCCGCGGCCAAGGCGCACCTCGCGCCGGGCGGTACGTTCGCGATGTACAACTACTACCAGCCGTTCCTGCTGCGCAGGTACGCGACAACACTCGAGGACGTGTACCACCAGACGCCCTGTACCGAACTGGAGCCCGGGAAACCGGGGGCCCGGGTGCTCGCCGTGCTCACCGTCCACCCGGGCGGACCGATAGCGAACTGCAGCACCTACTTCCACGGGGCCGCGCTCGCGCCCGCGACCGACGACCACCCGTTCCCTTACCTGGAAAACGCCAGCATCCCGGACAGCTTCCTGTGGATGCTCGCGGCCATCCTGCTCGGGTCGCTGGTGTTCGTGCGGCTCGGCGGCGGCCGCTTCAAGGGGATGCGGTTCTATGTCGACCTGGCATTCATGGGTGCCGCCTTCACGCTGCTCGAAACCAAGAACATCGTCCAGTTCGCATTGCTTTTCGGCACCACCTGGTTCGTGAACTCCCTTGTGTTCGCCGGGGTTCTGATCGCGGTGTACCTCGCGGTTGAGACCGCCAGGCACGTACGGCTGCCAAGGCCCACCGTGCTGTACGTCTTCCTCGTCGCGTCATTGGTGCTGGCGTGGCTGGTGCCCCAGGAGTCGCTGCTCTCCCTGCCCGTGGTCGCGCGCTTCTTCGCGGCCTGCGCCCTGGCCTTCGCACCGATATTTCTGGCGAACCTGGTGTTCTCGCAGCGGTTCTCGGACGTGGCGAACTCGGGGACGGCCTTCGCCGTCAACCTTCTCGGCGCGATGGTCGGCGGCGCGCTGGAATACCTGTCCCTGATCACCGGATATCATGTGCTGCTGATCGTGATCGGTGTGCTGTACGGGCTAGCCTTCGTGACCGGCCTGCGAGCCAGATCGGCACCAATAACCGGCTAGGGCTCTGCGGGGCGGCTACGCCATGCCCTCTTCTGGTGCTTCTGGTCCCTCCAGGAACTCCTCGGCTTCTTCCAGGAACTCCTCGGCGACCCTCAGCATCGAGATGTCACCGGGCTGCAGCCCCTCGGCGGACCCGGGCGGGCTGAGCGGGTTTATCTTCACGTACTTCGGCAGCTCGGGCTCGGACCAGATGACCTTCTGTCTGTCCTTGAACCACCGTTTGAACTTCACCATGCCGCGCAGCTACCCGCATTTTCCTCATTTATCGCAACTTCCGCGGAGGCCGTGACTGGCCGCTCGCATAACCGTCATGGTTGTCACGGCCGGTCGTCGCAGCTGACAGCGGGGTTGGCGGCGGCCGATACTGGTGACGTGCGGCAGGTGCTGTGCCCGGTGCTGGTGGGGCGGGACGAGGAGGCCCGTCACATCGAGGCTGCCCTGGCCGGGGCGGACGCGGGGAACGGCGCCGCGGTGCTTGTCACGGGGGAGGCTGGCATCGGCAAGTCGCGGCTGGTCCGCGAGGCGGCGCGGGCCGCCAGCGCCCAGGGGCTCGCCGTGCTGACCGGGCGGGCGGTGGCCGGCGATGTGCCGACGCCGTTCCGGCCCTTCGCCGAGGCGCTGGCGTCGGCTGGGCGCGCTGGTCGCCTTCCGGTCGGCCCGGAGCTCGACCCCTTCCGGCCCGCGCTGAGCCGGCTGATTCCCGAGTGGCGGCGGGCGCGTCAGGCGGCAGCCGACGACTCACTGGTGTTCTTGGGCGAGGCGCTTTTGCGGCTGCTGCGTTTTCTTTCGCCCGAGGCCGCGTGCCTGCTGATTCTTGAGGACCTGCACTGGGCTGACGGGGAGACGCTCGCGCTGGTGGAGTACCTGGCCGACAACGTCACAGCGGAACGGGTGCTGTGCCTGGGCACGCTGCGCGATGAGGACGGCGCTCAGGCTGCTGAGCTCGCCGCCGTGCTCGAGGCGCGCGGTTCCGCTGTCGTTCTGCCGCTGGACAGGCTGGGTGCGGCGGACACGGCTCGCATGGCGCGGGCGTGTGTGGGCGGTGCCGATCTGCCGGACGCGGTCCAGTCGCTGGTCGCGCAGCGGGCTGAGGGTCTGCCGTTCCTGATCGAGGAGGTGCTGGCCGGCCTGATCGGTGACGGGTCCCTGATCGAACGCGACGGCCGCTGGGACGCGACCGTGCTGAGCGGGCCACCGGTGCCGGCCACGTTCGCCGACGCGGTGCGCCGCCGGCTCACCGGGCTGGACGCGGATTCCCGCCGGGTCATCAGCGCCGCGGCGCTCCTGGGGCGCCGGTTCGACTGGGCGGTGCTCGGCTCGGTCACTGGCCTGCCGGACGACGCCGTCGTGACCGCCCTGCGGCAAGGGGTGAGCCTGCAGATCGTCGTCGCGGACGGTGACGGCTTCCGGTTCCGCCACGCGCTCACGCATGAGGCCGTGCTCGCCGGGCTGCTGCCGCCGGAGCGGGCACTGCTGGCCGGCCGGGCCCTAGCCGCGATCGACGTGGCGCACCCGGGCCTGCCGGGGATCTGGTGCACGCTGGCCGCCGAGCTCGCCGAAGGAGCGGGCGACTCGGCGCGGGCCGGCGCCCTGCTGCTCGAGGCCGGGCGGCGGCAGCTAGCCGTCGGCGCGCTGGCCAGCGCGGAGCACACGCTGATCCGTGCTCGCGCTCTCACCGGCCTCAACGATCCGCAGGGGTGTGGCCCGGTCGACGAGGCACTCACCGAGGTTTTCGCCCTGTCCGGGCAGGTAGACCGTGCGATCGAGACGGGCAGAACGCTCCTGGCCTCGCTACCCGGTCCGGCCGGTGCGTCCCGGGCGGGCCAGCTGCACCTTGGCATCGCCCGGGCGGCGATCGCGGGCGCCCGCTGGGCGGACGCGGCCGCCAGCGTTGACATCGCCCGCGGGTCGGCGGGAGCCGAGGCGGCCCAGGCAGACGCGTGTGCGGCGCAGGTCGCGATTGGCCGTGGTCAGCTGGCTGACGCGGACAAGCTCGCCCGGTCCGCGCTGGCCGCGGCCGAGGACAGCGGGCTTCCCGAAGTAGCCTGCGAGGCGCTGGAGGTCATCGGCCGGGTTGCCAGGCAACGCGACCTGGACGGAGCGGAACGAGCGTTCACGCGGGCCGCTGCCGTCGCCACGGCGCACGGCCTGCAGCTGTGGCAGGCACGGGCGCTCCATGAGCTCGGCACGATCGATCAGCTGAGGACCGAGAGCGTGGACCGGCTGGAGCAGGCACGGGACCTGGCCACAGCCCAGGGTGCGCTGGCGCTGACCGCGACGCTCGACCTGCAGATCGCGGCCGGGCTGAACAAGCAGTTCCGCGCCGGCGAGGCGCTGGAAGCGGCCCGGCGATGCGAGCAGGCGTCCCGCCGGTTCCGGCTGGGCACGCTCCCGATGGCGCTGATCTTCCAGGCCACCGCGCACGCCATTCGCGGCGAGCGCGATGCCATGGAAGCCAGCATCGCCGAGGCAACCTCGCTGAGCCCGGATGATCCGGACGTGCTGGGTTGCGCCTGGGGGCACTGCCGGGCCACGTTCTCGCTCCTGGCCGAAGACCTGGAGCAGGCCCATGCGCAGATGACCACCGGGGCCGGGTTCCTGCTGAGTTCCCCGGCCACGATCGCGCCACCGTTCCTCGGCATGTGGCCCCTGCTCGGAGCATTGCTGAACAAGCAGGCCGGATCCGCCATGGCCCGGGTCAGGGCCGCCCAGAGCACCCGGCACCTCGTGGTCGGCTCCCTGCTCGGATACGCCGGCGCGATCCGGGCGGGCCGCCGGGGCAGGCGTGACGAGGCCCGTGCCCTGTTCGCGGATACAGACGCGCGGATGGGACCGCTGGTCGCCTGGTACAGGCACTACGCCCGCCGGATCTGCGCGCAGGCCGCGCTGGCCGACGGGTGGGGCGAACCGGTGACCTGGTTGCGCGAGGCCACGGATTACTTCGCCGCCCGGGGCGACGACCGGGTGGCGGCGGCTTGCCGGAGCCTGCTGCGCGGGGCCGGGGCATCGGTGCCGCGGCGGCGGGCCGAGGGCCTGCGCGTGCCCGGCCGGCTGCGTGCCCTGGGGGTGACGGAACGGGAGACCGAGGTGCTCCGGCTGGCCGCTCAGGGCCTGGGCAACCGGGACATCGCCGAACGGATGTTCCTGTCGCCGCGCACCGTCGAGAAGCATATGGAGCGCCTGCTCGCCAAGACGGGACTGCGGCGGGATCAGTTGGCTACGTATTCCGCCGACCTGGATACGTGACCGGCGCCGCGCGAATTACGGGCGGCGTACCGATGTGACGGCCGCCAGCGGCGCGCCAGGATGCGGGCATGCGGGGGCATCAGTCCACTGGCTCCCGCCGCCAGGCAGCGATCGGAGGCGCCGATGAACACCGCACAAGCAACGCACCCGGCAACAGCAGCCCGGGACAGCGTGCTGGTAGACCCGGCCTGGCTGGAGGCGCGGCGTCATGATCCCGCGGTCCGGGTCGTCGAGGTCGACGCGAGCCGCGCCGCCTACGACAGCTGGCACATCGACGGCGCGGTGCTGTGGAACGTCTACGCCGACCTCAAGGACGGGGACTACCGCCTGGTCGGCACGTCGGCGGTGGCACGCTTGCTCACCCGGTCGGGAATCGGCCCGGACACAACCGTCGTGTTCTACGGCTACGCGCCGGCCATGGGTTTCTGGCTGGCGAAGCTCTACGGCCACGCGGACGCCAGGATCCTGAACTGCTCCCGCGACGCGTGGCGGGGTGACGGTCGCCCGGTCAGCTCCGCGGCGGCCGAGCCCGCCCCGTCCCGTTACGCCCTCGGCGAGCCAGACGCGCGGCTGCGCGCCGGTCACGAGACCGTCCGGGCCGCCATCGCCGACCCCGGCACCACCCTGCTCGACATTCGCACGATGGCCGAATACCGGGGCGAGCGGTTCTGGCCGTCCGGGGGCATGGAGCCCGGCGGCCGGGCGGGCCACATCCCTACGGCGATCCGCCGGCCCATCGAGGGCATCTACGACGACCGTGGCGCGTTCCGGGCCGACGCCGGCCTGCGCCGCGTGTTCTCCGGGCTGGACCTCGACGGCGACGGCCCGCTGATCACGTACTGCACGATCGGCGGTCGCGCCAGCACCGCCTGGTTTGTCCTGACTCATCTGCTCGGACGCGGAAATGTCCGCGTCTACGACGGGTCGTGGGCCGAATGGGGCCGCATGACCGACACGCCGGTGGACACGGCCTGATACACCAGGCACGGCCCGCCATCACTCGCGGAAACCGGAGAAATGGAGTAACCGACATGACAGGACTCATCCGCAAGAGCCTCGACTCGCCCGAGGAAGTCCGCAAGTTCGAGGCGGGCAGCGGCCACCTGGAGCTGGTGAACCTGGGCGCGGCACCGGTCGGCCGCGCCACCTTCCAGCCCGGCTGGCGCTGGTCCCTGCACGTCAAGCCGATCGCCAAGACCGACAGCTGCCAGGCCGCCCACACCGGCTACTTCGTGGCCGGCCGGATGAAGGTGGTCATGGACGATGGCGAGGAGATGGAGTACGGCCCCGGCGACTTCGCTGTCATGGCGCCAGGACACGACGCCTGGATCGTCGGCGACGAGCCATGCGTGGTCATCGACTGGCAGGGGTTCGCCGACTACGCCAAGCCATAGACCGGGTCACAAGCGGGGACCGGGCAGCCGCTGCCCCGGCCCCCGCTCCGGCGTCACTGCCTGGCGAGACCGTCGAGCGAGAAGCCGGCGATGCCGCGGTAGGCCGCCATCATCGCGGCGATCTCCCCGGCGCTGATGACGTCCTCCAGCCGGTCAAACGGCCGGTCGCCGGTCCGCTCGTACACCTCGCGCAGCAGCGCGTCCGGCGGGTTGCGCCGGTTGGCGAGCACGACCCGGGCGGTCGCCTCGCGGCGCTCGTCCTCGTAGGCCCGCAGCGCCGCGGCCGGCTCGCTGCCCGCGGCGGCAAGCCGGCTGGCCAGCGCCCGCGCGTCGAGGATGGCCTGCGCCGACCCGTTGGACCCGCGCGGGACCATCGGGTGCGCGGCGTCGCCGAGCAGGGTGAGGCGGCCGCTCGTCCACCAGGGCAGCGGGTCGGAGTCGACCATCGGGTACTCGAGCACCTCCTGCGCGTTCCTGAAGAGCGCGGGGACATCGAGCCAGTCGAACTGCCAGTCGGCGAAGTGGCCGATGAAGTCCGCCACGTGCCCGCGGCGAGTCCAGTCACGCTGCGCCCGTTCCGGGCCGTTGACCTCGGCCAGCCAGTTCACGAGCTGGTTGCCCGCCGCGTCGACCCGGTTCCGGATCGGGTAGGCCACCAGCTTGCCGGTGGCGAGCCAGCCCGCCCGCACCATGCTGGCGCCGCTGAGGAATGGCGGGTGCACGGTGGTGCCGCGCCACATCATGCAGCCGGTGTAGCGCGCACCGCTGTCCTGCGGATGCAGGTGCCGGCGGAGCGCGGAACCCGCCCCGTCGGCGCCAATCACCACATCGCCGGTGACCGCTGACCTCGCCCCGTCGCCGTGCTCCACGGTCACCACCGCCCGGCGGCTGTCCTGGGCGAAATCCACGGCGCGGTGGCCGAGCCGGATGACGTCGCCGCCGAGCCGGTCGCGCACCGCGTCCACCAGGATGCGCTGAAAGTCGCCGCGGTGGATGGAGAACTGCGGCCACGCGTAGCCGGCGGCGTGGCCGGCCGGCTCGCGGTAGATCAGCTGCCCGTGCCGGGTGTAGAACACCGATTCCCTGGTTGTCACGGCCGCCGCGCCGAGCGCGCCGAGCAGGCCGAGGCGGTCAAGCGCCTTGGCGGCATGCGGCAGCAGGTTGACGCCGACGCCGGCTTCCCGCAGCTCCGGGACGGCCTCGAGGATCTCACACGGCACCCCCGCCTCGTGCAGCTCGAGTGCCAGCGTGAGACCGCCGATCCCCGCGCCGACGATGATGACGTGCGGCTTACCCACGGGGCTCCTCCTGGATGACCGCGTCGCCAGGCCGGTGCAGCCAGGCCAGCATGTCCGCCGGGCCCAGGCGGGCGGCCCGCGCGTGGTAGTGGGCGAGCTCGGCGCCGGTGAGCAGTTCCCGGCCGGCCCCTGAGGTGCCGCGGCGGAAGAAAGCCGCGGTGCTCTTCAGGATCGTGCTGCGGCCGGTGATCCGCTCGGCCGAGGCGCGCATGCTGGCGAACGTGGCCGCTTCGACCAGCTCCGGCCAGGCAAGATCGGGAACCGCGATGTCCAGGCGGCGCGCGAGCTGGCGCATCTGCCCCTCGAGGTCGGCGGACAGGTCGGCGTAGTGCAGGAGCACGATGTTGGGCTCGGAACGCCGCCCCCAGGCGTCGGAGTCATGCCAGAACACGCCCCGGATGGAGTCCATCTGCTCGTGCGGGCTCGCCCCGTTGTCGATCCAGTCGAGCAGCCACTCCCTGACCGGCTTGCGGGGCCCGGCCGGCTGGGCGGGGACGGGCTGGCCTGTCGCTTCCTCGGTGAGCTGCCGCTGGCGCTCCCTGTTGATGTTCTCGCCCTGGTAGTACAGCGAAACCGCCGAGTCGAGCGGATGCCGGCCGACCACGATGTAGGTGGCGCGCGGATCGATGGGGATCCCGTCCAGCGGCGTGTGCGTCTTGATGAACCGGCGGTGCCGCTGCGCTTCGAGCCGCGCGACGACATCCTCGGCCGGCCGGGTCAGCCGGTCCAGCCACGGCGAATACCAGCCGACGGGCGCGGGCAGCTCCGGCTGCTGGAAGATCAGCAGCGCGCAGATCATCTGCACCCAGGTGGTGCCGGCCTTCGACCGCGTGCTGATCACGATGTCGCCGTCCCTGAACGGGAACCCCTGCCACCGGCCGCTGTCCTCGTCCGGAGACGTATACCTCACAAACTCCGACATCACGGGCCCGAGTCTAAACGCGCAGCGGGCAGGCTACATTCAGGGCTATGCCCAGCAGCGCGCGGCCTCTGGTCATGGCGGGCGGTCCCGTAAGCCCCGCACTCCCCGGGGTAACAAGATCACGTAAGTTCCGCGTGCGCGACGAGCCGCGCCGGGCCCATCCCCAGCACGCCGTGGCCTCACGATCGAAGCAAGTCCCGCGGTCTGACTGCTGGGACCATGGCACGGAGATCCTGGGGAGTTTTCCGCGATATTGACTGGGAACTCCCCGCGATCATGAAACCGGGAGTCATGTCTCGCGGAGACGGTGGCGTGGGCCCGCACGCGGGGCCTGCCACCTACCGGTACCCGCCAATACCCCAAGGCGCCGCCTCATCATCCTCTGGTCATGGCGGCGCTGCCCCGTAAGCCCCGCACTCCCCAGGGTTAACACGACCCAGTGCGCGGTTCATGATCATGAAAATTCCGGCTGGTGGCCGGGCGTGGCCCCGGGAACGCCGCACCTGCCGCCACGCCAGTCACCCCGGACGCGCGGGCAACCACACCGGGCCCATCCCCAACCTGCCGGTTGGGGAATCCCCGTTGCTTCGCCCTCACCCGTGCGGCAGTTCGCGCCAGGCGCGGACGGCGGTGACGAGTTCGGCGACGTCGCCGGGATTGCCGAGCGTGCGGCCGGTGCCCGCCTCGATGCGGCGGAGCCGGTAGCGGACGGTGTTGGGGTGGCAGAACAGCGCGGCGCCGGCGGCGGTGGCGGAGCCGCTGGCTAGGACCCACGCCTCGAAGGTGCTGAGCAGCGGGTCGAGCTCGTCTTCCGGCAGCACGAGCAGGCCGCCGAGCACCGCGCGGGCCGTCTCCACGGCGACCTGCGGTGCGGCCGCGAGGAGGATGTCGAGCGGGCTGTCGCGGAACTGCGCCACGCCCGCGGCGCCGGTGTGGCTGCCGAGCGCCAGCCGGGCGAGCCGCAGCCCCCAGCTGGCCTGGCGCAGTTCGGTGAAGACCGGGCTGGCGCCGACCCGGTGCGTCGCCTGCCGGTTAAGGACGGTGAGCGCGGCCTCGTTTCGCGACCGCTCGGGCAGGGACAGCACGCCAAGCGACTGCTGGGCGTCGAGGCGCCACACCGACCTGACGTCGATCACCGCGAGCGCCGATTCCGCGCGCGGGATCGGGTCGTGACCGAGCTCCGTCTCGGCTGCCACCACCAGGAAGGCGCCGTCCAGCGGCAGCCGCAGCGCGTTCGCCACCTCCCAGAGCGTCCCCTTCGCCTGGACGCCGGTCAGGATCACCTCGAGCATGGCGGCTCGCTCGCGCTCCCGCGAGCGGAGGATCTCGCGCGCCTCGTCCCGGTAGGCGGCCAGCGCGGCGTCGCTGTAGGTGTTCTGGGCGGCGAACACCGCCTCCGCGAGGCCGATGACTTCCTCGGCGGAGACGTCGGGCAGCCGGCGCGCGGCGCCGACCAGCGCCGACCACAGCTCGGTGACGCCCACCCGGTACGCGGTGAGCATCTCGGCGAGCGGGACGCCCTGGCCTGCCCGCGTGCGGCCGGTGGTGTCGGGGGCGGTGAGGTTGGCCAGGGCTGTTCCGGTCAGGCTGTCGAGGATGTACTCGACGTTGGCGCGGACCGACGCGGTCAGGTCCTCGGGCCGGACGAGGTCCCCGGCGGCGTAGCAGGGGATCTCGGCGCGGATGCGGGTCACGATCCGCCGCACCAGTTCGGGAAGGCCGGTCCTGGTGGCGGCGACGATGCTGGCTGCCGCCTTCGCGTGGCTCATCGACGGTGACGCGGTCATGCCGTTCATTGGAACGCGCGCTGGGGTCCTGGTTCAACGGCGAGCAGGAAATCGCTGACCAGGGGGGCGAGTTCGGCGGCGCGGACGAGCAGGCCCAGATGACCGTCTGGGTAGACGTGCAGCCGGGCGGCGGGCAGCAGCGCGGCCATGATCCTGGCGTTGGCCAGCGGGATGATCGGGTCGTCGTCGCCGGCCAGGATCAGCGCCGGCTGCCGGACGAACGGCAGCCAGGGCAGGCTCGTCCAGCCCGCGGTCGCCATGAGCTGGTAGAGGTAGCCGCGCCGGGAGACCGGCGCCCCGTGGGCGCGCGTGACCGGCTCCGCCAGCGCTGGCTCGCGGCGGAGGGCGCCGCCGTAAATGTCCGCGGCGATGCGGGCGGCGTGCGCGGGATCACGGTGCCTGCGCGGGGAGGACAGGTGCAGCAGGACGCGGGGGCTGGCCGGGATCATCAGGCATCCCGTCGAGGTGGCGGCCAGGACCAGCCGCCGGCACCGCCGCGGATTCTGCACGGCGAGCTGCTGGGCGAGGCCGCCGCCCCAGGAGATCCCGAGGACGTCGAAGCGGTCGTAGCCGAGCTCGCCGAGCATCCGGGTGACCAGCCTGGCCAGCGACGGGACGGAGTAGGGAAGCTGCGGCGCGGGCGAGCCGCCGGCGCCTGGCACATCGAACCGCACCACCTCGATCGCCGGGTCCAGGACGCCGGTGAACGGCGCGAGCGCTTCGAGCGGCGTGCCGATGCCGTTGCAGACCAGCAGCGGCGGACCGTCGCCGGTGCCCGGGCGGACCGCGACACGCAGCCTGCGGCCGCCGACGGTCACCATGGTGACCTGGTCCGGCGTTGCCTGTGGCGTCATGCCGCACGCACGTAACTGCCGGGGGCGGGCTCGACGACGCGGAAGCGGTCGTTGCCCAGCTCGCGCGGGGCGGGCACCGGGCCGCCGGAGCGCGCCTCCAGCCAGGAGGCGTAGTCCGGCCACCACGATCCCTGTTCGGCGGCCGCGGTGCGCTGCCAGGTCTGCGGGTCGGCGGTGACGTTGTCGCTGACGTGGTAGCTCGCCTTCTTGTTGCCGGCCGGGTTGACGAGCGCCGCGATGTGCCCGCTGGTTGACAGCACGAAGCGGGTTTTGCCGCCGAGCAGCTGGCTGCTGCGGTAGCAGGACTGCCACGGGCAGATGTGGTCGGCCACGCCGGCGACCACATAGCTGTCCAGGTCTACCCGGCCCAGGTCGACCTCCGTGCCGAGCGCGGTGACGCCGCCGGGATGGGTCAGCGCGTTCCCGGCGGCCGCGCGGACGAAGTCGCGGTGCAGGCCGGCGGTCATCCGCGTGGTGTCGGCGTTCCAGAACAGGATGTCGAACCGCGCGGGCTCGCGGCCGAGCAGGTAGTTGTTCACCCAGTAGTTCCAGATCAGGTCGCGCGGGCGGAGCCAGGCGAAGACCTCGGCGAGCTTCCGGCCGTCCAGGTAGCCCTTCCGGGCGGACGCGGCGATCGCCGCCTCGGCCATGGACTCGTCGACGAAGGCGCCGACCGCGTCGGTGCGCGACTGGTCGAGCATGGTGACCAGGAGGCTGAGGCTCGCCAGCCGTGGCCGGCGGCCGGCCGTGCTGGCCGGCCCGCTGCTGCCCGCGGCGCCCGTGCTGCCTGTCTCAGCGGCCGGGGCTGACAGCACCGCCGCGGTCAGGCTGGCCAGGATGCCGCCGGAGCAGGCGCCGAGCAGGTGCACGGCGTCCGTCCCGCAGATCCCCGCCACCGCGCCCAGCGCCTCCATGATGGCCTGAACGTACGCGTCGAATCCCCACTCCGCATGCCGCTTGTCCGGATTGCGCCACGACATCACGAACACCTGCTGCCCCTGGCCGACCAGGTATTCGACCATGCTCCGGCCGGGAGCGAGGTCGAGGATGTAGTACTTGTTGATCGTCGGCGGCACGATCAGCAGCGGCAGCTCGCGGACGGTCTCGCCCGTCGGCTGGTACTGGATCAGCTCGAATACCGCAGTGCGCAGCACGACCGCGCCGGGGCTCGCCGCCAGGTCGCCACCGACCGTGAAGGCGTCCGGCGGCACCATCGACGGCACCCGCGGCGCCGTCGCCAGGTCGCCGGCCAGGTTCCTGGCCCCGGCCAGCAGGCTGCCGCCGCCGGAGTCGATCGCCGCCTTCCACGCCTCGGGCGACAGCAGCGGGTTGTTGCTCGGCGCGAGCGCGTCCACCAGGTTGGCGACCGCGAACCGCATGCGCTCGGCGTCCCGCCAGTCAAGCGGCGTGGTCTCGACGAGCCCCATCACCGCCGATCCGGTCGCCAGGTAGGCCTGCATGACCCGCCGCAGCGCCGGGTTGCTGGTCCAGGCGGGGTCGGCGAACCGGCGGTCCTTCGCGGCCGGCGCGATATCGGAGGCACCGCCGGCGACGCGCCCCAGCTCGGCGGCCAGGGTCGCGGCCCGGTCCGCCAGCACCCCGGGCTGGCCGGCCACCGCCTGGGCGAACCGCAGCGCGGAGCGGCCGGGGAAGAACCGGCGGAACGGCCCGAGCGCCGCCTGCGTGAGCAGCATGTCCAGCGCGGCCGCGGTTTCCGTGTCGGCGGTCATGACCGCTGCGCCGGATCCGCCGTCACGTTCGCCGGGATCACGATCTCGCGCTTGAGCAGCTTGCCCGTCGGCCCCTTCGGCAGTCCGTCTGTCAGCCAGACGTGCCGCGGGTACTTGTAGGCGGCGACGCGGTCCTTGGCGTACGCACGCAGCTCGTCGGCGCTGCAGACCGCGCCGGGCCTGAGCGTCACGGCGGCGGCGACCTCTTCGCCGAGCGCCGGATGCGGGATCCCGATCACCGCGGCCTCGAGCACGGCCGGATGCTCATAGAGCACCTCCTCGATCTCCCGCGGGTACACGTTGTACCCGCCGCGGATGATCATGTCCTTCTTGCGGTCCACGATGTAATAGAAGCCGTCCTCGTCGGTTCGCGCCAGGTCCCCGGTGTGGAACCAGCCGTCGCGGATGGCCGCCGCGGTCGCCTCGGGCTTGTTCAGGTAGCCCTTCATCACATTGTGCCCGCGGATCGCGATCTCGCCGACGTCGCCGGCCGGGGCGTCACCGCTCCCCTCGACGCTGACCAGCTTGAGCTGCACGCCCTCGATGGGCACCCCGATCGAGCCCGGCTTGCGGTTGTCGTAGCGGTTGAACGTGGCGACCGGCGAGGTCTCTGACAGCCCGTAGCCCTCCAGGATCACGGTCCCGAACGCCTTCTCGAACCCGTGCAGCACCTCGACGGGCAGCGCGGCGCCGCCGGAGACGCACACCCGCAGCGACGAGGTGTCGGTGCCGTCGGTGCCTTCGCCCAGCATGCTGACGTACATCGTCGGCACGCCCTCGAACACGGTGACCCGGTCCCGCTCGATCACCCGCAGCGCCGCCGCCGGGCTGAACCGGGGGATCAGGGTCAGGCAGGCGCCGGACAGCACCGCGGCGTTCAGCCCGCACGTCTGCCCGAAGCTGTGGAACAGCGGCAGGCAGCCCATCACCACGTCGTCCGGGCCGAGGCCGAGCAGCGACGTGGCGGTCACCGAGGCGTTCTTGTGCATGTTGGCGTGCGTCAGTTCCGCGCCCTTGGGGGTACCGGTGGTGCCCGAGGTGTACAGGATCACAGCGGTGTCGTCGTCGGTCCGCCGGGCCACGTCCGCCATGGGCGCCGCCGCGCCGATCTCGGCCAGCGTCGGCGCGCCGACGCTCACAGCCTCGGCTCCGGCCGTCGCCGCCCCGGCGGCCGCCTCCTGCGCTGTTGTCGCCCCGGCGGCCGCCCACGCGAGCACGAGGCGGGCGCCGGAGTCGCCGAGGTAGTGCGCCACCTCGCGGGCCTTGAGCAGCGGGTTCATCGGGACGACCGCGCCGCCCGCGCGCAGCACACCGTAGTAGAAGACCGGGAACAGCGGCACGTTGGGCATCATGATGCCCACCGGGTCGCCCGGCTGCAGGCCGCGTTCGCGCAGCCAGCCGGCGGCCCGCGCGCTGAGGTCGTCAAGCTGCGCGTAGGTGAGGATCGCGTCGTCCAGCCGGATGGCTGGCCGGTCCGGGTACATCTGCGCGGCCTCGCGCAGGTCGAAAGCCAGGTTGGTCATGATCGGTTCACGCTCCTTGCGCGCTGAGCCCGGAAACTCCGGTGCTGCTTGCTCACTCCCTCATGGTGTTTCCGCGGCCGTCGCCGCGACATGGCCTGGCGGACAACATCCCGCCGCGACCGGCTGTCCGCCCGGACAATGGCGCGCCACTTTCTCCCGAACGGGCCCGTTTCTTCGCCCTCCCCGCCCCCTCGCCGCGCGGCGGGGGCTGCCTAGTCCGTGATTTCGCGCAGTGCCTGCCGGACGGCACGGGCCTGCTGGGACATGGCCTCGATCGCGGCGATGCCGTGTTCATCCGCGGCGGTCCGAGCGAGCATGTCCATATGCGGGCCGGTCAGCCGGGCAACCGCCGCGTGGTGCTCCCAGTCACGGTAGGCGGCGTCGGCCTGCCGGACCTCCTCCGCGTACCGCTCGAGGGCGGCAACCCGGCTAGCGATGCTGCGCTCGGCCGCCGCCGCGGCGTCGCGGTGCCCCTGCAGCAGCCGCGCGGCCGGCGAGCCGCGGCTGAGCTCGGGAAGTGCCCCCCGCAGGCCGCGCAGCCGGGCCTGCTCGCGCAGGGCGAGCGCGATATCCCACTCCTGCCAGTCGAGCGCGGCGCGTCCGCCGGCCCCGTCCAGCAGCCCGGCGCGGCTCACCCTGGACGCGTTGGCGGCATCGACCGCGTCCTGCGTGCGGCGAAGCAGCGCCCTGGCCGGGGCATCGAAGTCGGCGGTGGTGAGGTAGCGCCCGTGGTAGGCCACCGCGGGCGGCTGGCCGCCCCGCTGGCCGAACCGCGCCATCCGCAGGCCGAAAACCACGATGGTGAGCATCGCGATAAGCTCCGCCGCGAGCAGCGCGATCTGGCCGGTGGAAGACTGCCAGCCAGCCGGCCCCTGGAAGACCAGCACCCCGAACGCCCATGGGCTCGTGCCGGCCACCGCGATGACCCCCGCCGCGGTCAACCCGGTGACAGCACCGCCGACCACGGCTAGCCGCTTGTCCGGATCCGCGGGCAGATAGTCCCGCCGGGGCCGCGGTCGGCCGCCCGAGGCGGGCGCGAGGGCGGCGCCCGGGGCTTTCAGAAGCAGCCGGGCGGCTGCCGGGATCGCGGGGTCGACGGCAGGCCGTCGCAGCGTCGCTGACATCGCACTTCAGGCTAACCCGCGGGCACTGGCGGCAGCTAGGGCGGGCTGCCGCCGGTCACGATCGCGACCGCTTCCGCCGCGTGGTCCGTGATGATGGCGGCGATCCTCGGATCGGCGGCGTACTTGCGGATGAGCCGCGGCGAGTTCACCGTCCACAGCAGGCACGGCAGCCCCGCCGCGGCGGCCCGGCCGACGACGCCGAGCGCGGCCAGCCGGTAATGCGGGGCCAGGTAGTCGGCGCGGACCGCGCGTGCGAGCCCGACCGGGTACACCTCGCGCAGCCGCGCGGGCAGGTCGGTCAGCGGCCCGCCCCCGCTGACCAGCAGGCCGGTCTTGACCTCGGGATAGACGTCCTTCGCCTGGGCGACGACGGCCGGCAGGAACGAGGTGACGACCATCTGGCCGGGGTCGAAGCCGGCCCGCAGCACGGCCATCACGTCCGGGACGTACCCGTCTTCCTTGAGCTCCACGTCCAGCTTGATCCGCCCGGCACACACGTGGAGCACGTCGGCGAGCAGCGGCGGACGGACGCCCGCAGCGGCCGCGATGTCGTCGCGGCTGAGGCCGCCGACCGGCGCGTCGCCCACGCGGGCGTCGTGGAAGGCGATCAGCTCGCCGTCGCGGGTCCTGCGGACATCGAACTCGATCATGTCGGCGCCGACGTCGATCGCGTTGGTGAACGCCGCGATCGTGTTCTCGGCCGCGTCCCCCGCGACGCCCCGGTGGGCAGCCACCATGGCCCGGGTCATGACGCGCTGGTCACCCGATCTGGCGCAGCCGGGGGAGGACCTTCTCGCCGAAGGCGGTGACGAAGCGGGCCGGGTCCGGCGGCAGCGGCGCCACTTCGACGAGGGAGACGCCGAGCGCCGCGTAGCGCTCCATGTCGGCCAGGAACGGGCTGATGTCGCCGTCGGGGTCAACCCGGCCGATGATCGTCTTCTGGATCGTGTCGTAGTCGCGGCCGACCGCGTCGCAGTGGCCGCGCAGCACGTCGAGCTTGTGCGCGACGAACTCCGGCGAGGATCCGAACACGTTGCACGCGTCGGCGTACTGCGCGACGAGCCGCAGCGTCTTCTTCTCCCCGCCGCCGCCGATGAGGATCGGCGGCCGCGGCGACTGCAGCGGGCGCGGCTCGCAGATCGTCTCGGCGAGCTGGTAGTGCTTGCCGTCGTAGGGGCCCTCGTCGTCACTCCACATCTGCTCGCAGATCTGCAGGGCCTCTTCGAGGCGCTCGAACCGTTCGGCGACCGGCGGGAAGGGCACGCCGAGCGCGCGGTGCTCGCGCTCGTACCAGGCGGCGCCGATGCCGAGCATCGCCCGGCCGCCGGACAGCACGTCGAGCGTCGTGACGGTCTTGGCGAGCAGGCCAGGGTAGCGATAGGTGACGCCGGTGACCAGCAGGCTGAGCCGCAGCCGCTCGGTCTTCGCCGCCGCGAAGTTCAGCACGCCGTAGCCCTCGAGCATCGGGTCGTGGGCGGTGGCGAAGTGCTCCATCTGGAAGTAATGGTCCATCGCGGTGAACCAGGCGATCCCCGCCTCGTCGGCGGCGACCGCCGTGTCGCTCACCGCGGCCCGCAGGCTCGCCGCGCCACCGGGCAGCGTGAAGTTCATGAAATGGATTCCGGCTTGCACTGGGTACCCCTTCCCGGGCCGTCCACCGCCGCGCCGGAACTACCCGCGCAGTGACGCGGTAACCGGCGTCACCGATTATCCGCCTGCCGCCGCGGCCATCGTGCGCGACCCTGACGCCGGCCTGACCGCCCTGATCAGCGGGCTGTTGGCGGCTGGCCGGAACGGTCGGGGTTCCTGCGGGTGGTGGCGACCACGGCCAGCAGCGCGGTCAGCGGCGCCACCAGGGCGACGAAGTCGCCGACGGCGAGGCTGCCCAGGGCGACGAGGGCCGCGGTGAACCCGACGACGAGGACCGCGACCGTGATCAGCGGCCAGTCCTGAAGGAGCAGCCGCGTCGCCATCGCCGGCGCCGCCGCCTCCGGGCCCGCTATCGCGGTGACGGCCTTGGTCTCGCGGCGCTCCGCGAGGCCCTCGCGCAGCCGCACGGAGACCATGAGGTTCCCGGGCCGGTCCGCGACCAGCAGCAGGTCGTCGGGATGCGCCGGGTCGGACGCCTGGGAGACCGCCCCGCCGCCGGCCGCCCAGGAGACCACCTGCTGAGCGGCCGACCGGCGGACCCGGTAGCGGGCCTGCTCGCCGATGACGACGCTGTCGGGTCCCTCGATGGCGGGCTGCGGCGCCGGGCGGCTGGCCTGCGGCGCCGCCCCGGAGCGGGCCGCCTGCGGCACTGTCCCGGCCGCTGCGGACCGGGCGGCCTGCGCGGCTGGCACGGTCCCCGCGGGCTCGCCGTGGGAACGCGGCACGCCGTTGCCGCTCGCATGGCTATTGCCATTGCCGTTCCCGTTCCCGTGGCCGTTGCCGTTCGCGGCCTTCGCCGGTTCGCCGTAACCGTCCATGCCTGGCACGGCGTCGTGCCCGGGTTCGATGACCTCGCGCCTGGCCAGGTGGCCGGCGAGCTGCAGCTGGTGGACGTGCAGGCTCCAGGCCATGGCGATGACGCCGCCGGCGACCCCCGCGGCCGCCAGCCCGAGGATGGAGGCGACGACGGCCTGACCGGCGTCCGCCGCTGCTACGAGCATGGGGCTATTAAAACATATAATCGAACTCAGTGGAAGGTGACAATCTTGACCCAAAACTGTGGACGTGCGGGTGCCACCACGGTCCCGTTCCGGATCATGGATGACCGACCCGCAGGGAGCGGCAGGTTACGGCAGCTTGGCGACCGTCAGCAGCACGGCGCAGTCCTGCAGCGCCCGCAGGCCGTGCGGCGCGTCGGGAACGATGAGCAGGTCGCCATCCCTGCCCTCCCACGTCTGGCCGCCCGCAGTGAGCGCGACCCGGCCGCGCAGCACGTACACGCTGGCCTCGCCGGGGTTGGCGTGCTCGGTGAGTTCGGCGCCGGCGACCATGGCGATGACCGTTTGCCGCAGCACCTTCTCGTGGCCGCCCATCACGGTCTGCGCCGTGCGCCCCGCGGCGCCGGCCCCCGCCTTCTCCAGCAGTTCCCGGGCGAGCGCGTCCAGCGAGTGCTTTTGCATTGTGTCCTCCTCGCTTATGCGAACTTTCCTTTGCGGGACCCCGTTAAACGAGATCAGCCACGGGCCGAGGGAACACCTGGTGCCCGCCGACCTGGCGATCATCAGGCTCCGGCGGCTGCTGGCCGGCTCGGTCCGGGCGCTCGAGGCGGGCCAGGACCCCGCCGGCCAGGGCGAGGGCTGCGACTCCGCGCGGGGTGACGAAATCCTGACGCCCGGCCCGCGGAACATGGCGGATGTGCCCCTGGGCTGCGAAGACGCGCTCCGCGACGCCAGCGAGTCATGCCCGGGCGGATGCATCCGCCCGGTGCCGTTCCCATTATCCGGAACACCCGGAAAATACTCGGCATCAATTCCGCGTGCGATCTTGCAAACGTTCGCGGGAAATCTACCATGGGGGCAAGGTCGGCTCGACACGGGTCCGCAACGGATCAACCAATTCGGCACAGCGGCCCCGCGGCAGGTGATGCTGATGGGCGCGTCGAAAACGACGACGGCTCAGGCGGTTGCTCGGCGCGCGGCTGTGCCGCGCGAGAGACCCAGCCTGGTCACCGCCGCCCGGCCCGCCGCGCTCGCGCCTGCGCAACGCTCCCGCCTGTTCAATCTCACTGCTGCGATACGCTGAGAAGGAGCACGCCATTGACCACCCATGAAGAACACACACTCGGCGAGGGGACGGCTACCGAGCCTCCGGCGCTTGTCTGGGCGCCGGGACCCGGTCACGCGTACCCCGCTACCGCTGGCGGCGTCCCGCTGTCGGCGTTCGCGTTCGCGTTCGCCGTCGGATTCCTCGGCCTCGTCGAGACCGGGATCCTCTCCAGTGCCGCTAACGACATATTCCTCGCCACCTGCTTCGGCATCGGCGCCATCGGCCTGTTCATCGGCGGGATGTGGGAGTACCGCGGCGGGGAATTGTTCGGCGGCACGTTCGGCGTGGGTTACGCCGGATTCCTGTTCTCGACGGCCCTGATACTGAAATTCTTCGCGGGGCCGATGATCGCGGCCGCGGGCGTCGCCAACTTCGACCACGCATTCGCGGCGTGGCTGATCTTGTGGGCGCTGTTCACGGCCGTCTTCGCCATTTCCGCGACGTCCATCAGCTGGACCGCGGTGGCCCCCTTCACCCTGGCGTTCATCGTCCTCATCGTCCTGGCCATCGCCAACCTCGGCGGCACGGCGAGCTGGACGACCGACGTCGCGAAGGTCGGCGGGTGGTTCGCACTCCTCGACAGCTTCGCCGCGGGGTACCTCGGCGCGGCCATCGTGGTCAACGTCAGCATGGGTAAGGAGCACATGCCGCTGTTCCCGACGAAGTTCAACAAGTCCTGAGCCGGACTCGGACTGCCCTCCGGACGGCGTGGCCCGTCAGGCGCGGGCCACGCCGTCTGGCATGAGTCAGCCGGCGGCCAGCAGCACCATACCCGCGATCAGCGCGAGACCCGCGAGCGCGGCGGTCACGACACGGCCGTGCCGCCAGTGCCTCGGCTCGTCCCGCAACCCGAGGATCGCCTGCCTGACCAGCGTGTAGGCGCCGATCGCGACGACCGCGACCGGGCCGGACCTGGGCAGGCCCACTGTGAGCACGATGCCGAGCGACGCGGCCCCGACGGCCAGCGCGGTCCACGCCTCGAGCAGCTGTACGGGCATTCGCCGGCAGCCCAGCCGGCGGTCCGACGACCAGATCCCCCAGCGGGACGCGGTCGGGCGGCCGGCACAGCAGCCCGCCCAAAAGCAGGCGTGCCTGCCGATCCCCATGCCGATCAGCAGCGCCGGCGTGGCCGCCGCCAGGAAGACACCCTTCGGCACATCGGGCCCGGCGATCGCCACGGCGGCGACGACCACGGCCGCGCCCCCGACAAACCCCTGGATGCACCAGCCATCCCACTTCCGGCCGCTCACCGCGGCATACCAGAGCTTCCCGCCGATCACCCCGGCGGTGACCGCCGCCACCGACAGCAGCTCCGGTTCGAGCACGGGGTAGTGCGCCGCGGCGAGCAGCGCCCCGGTGATACCCAGGCCGGTGAGGACGCCCAGGGCGACCAGGCACGCGTAGGCATACCGGATGACCCCGGGCACTTTCGACCGGAGCACCGTGGTGGTCCGCGCGGTGGCGTTCGGCCCGGCCGGGACCGTCACCCGCCGCGGCAGCGGCACCCGGCCGCCAGCGGCGGCAGGCTTCGGCGGCGGTGCCGGGTGGCCGGTGGCTGCCTGGGTGACCGGCCGCGCTGTCACCGACCAGGTTCCCGAGTTGATGCCGCGCACCTCGGCCGTGACGGCCACCGGCCCGCTGCCGGGCAGGATCCCGTTGTATGTTTCCTCCCGCGTGAACGTGTCGCCAGGCCCGGGCTTGCCGGCCACCCCCATGCGCTGCCCGGTGAACCGCACCGTGGCGCTGAACGCCTCGC
>Ga0335073_10003177_pt1 | contig 22796 bp, 26 predicted proteins | sample Lox_Sample_22_FD_207093 | JGI IMG/M metagenome (GOLD analysis project Ga0335073, IMG submission 207093) | Soil microbial communities from Loxahatchee National Wildlife Refuge, Florida, United States - Lox_Sample_2.2 | ecosystem: Environmental > Terrestrial > Soil > Wetlands | place: USA... | reverse complement strand
CGCTTCCCGCTCGCCACATCGTCGGTGCCGATGCCCTCGCCCGGCACACCTGCAACCCCGCCAATCCTCTCGTGGCGAACTAGTCGGACGTGGGTGGCAAGGTTGACGACTCCTATGAGGGCAAGGCGATCAGCAGGACCCGCGGGCCAGGCGCGCCGCCATTGAAGGCTTCGCGGCGGGCAGGTAGATTCCGGTCGTCATGGATGGGGCTCTTCGCGGGGCGGGTTATCCCAGGTTGCGGCGCAACGGTAGGGAGTCGAACGTCGCGAGCGGGATCTGATCGCAGAATGACGGCGTCGATGGCGAGCGAGCGATTGAGCCTGCTCGGCCTTCCCGAGGGGTTCGCCACCTACGACCAGGCCATCGTCTGGCAGGTTCTCAGCGGTGCTGAGGTAGATCCAGCGGCGAGCGAGCTGGTCCACGACAAGCTCGCGTGGGCTTCTGGCAACGGCATCATCAGTCACCTCAACAACCGGTTTCCCGGCCAAGGATGGACGTCCAGGAGGTTTGTGGTGCGATCGATTGGCTTTGGTTTGTCTTCGGCGTCCTTCCAAGCCTTCGAAGACGGCTCGCATCTCATCCTCGTGTCGAAGCTACTGCAAGAGACGCTGATCTCGATGACCAACATCTGCATTTACTTCGACGTGACCAGAGGCATCTCCGCGCTTTCGTTCCGCGAACGAAAGCGTGAACAACAGACTCAGGAACTCGTCGCTCGGATCGGCTCAATGTTTCGCTACCTGACGATGTCACAACGGTTAACAGGTCGCACCCCGATGCCGATGGCCGCGCTTGACAAGCGCAGTCGGGATAGCTCAGCCCGGCTGTGCGTGGGAGCTGTGATGTTCGCGATCGCGCACGAGCTCGGACATATCGCTCTCGGGCATGCCGACGCCTCCGTGGAGCTCTACGAGGCGACAGGGCCAATCACGGTTAGCCAACTGCAGGAGCTGCAAGCCGACAGCTTCGCGTTCAAGCTGCTCAGCGACATCATGGCCGACGACCCCGAGTCTGTCGTGTGGAGCGCGTTCATCGCCCTGTTCTCCCGTCAGATTGTCGAGACGGCGGCCCTGGTGCGCACCGGCCAGACGCACCCTCGAGGATATGAACGCTGGGGTGTTGTTGAGAAGAGCATTGCGACACAAGATGAACGTGGCGAGAAGCTCAGATTAGCGCTCATGGCCTCGATGGCTGCCGCTCTCAAACGTGACGAGGCCTTCCCAGTGGAGTTCTGGAGGTTGCTGTGCGATGACAAACGTCTGACGATCGAAGCCGGTATCACGCCACAACTGCTTGCCCATTGGGATGACCTGCAGGTGCGGCCGCTGGCCGAGCTTCACCCGATCGTGCTTCGCGCCGCGACATCTGAGGGAAACAAGCTCCTTGCTGAGCTCGCGACCGGCGACATCCGCTCCGCGCTTCGGCGGCTGGGCGTGCCGTCGCACGAGCACGCCGAGATCGTCAACCCTTCAGCGCCGTTGCCGTTCTTTGCGTTGAAATCCGCCATCGACAACTGCTCAACCGTCCTTACGACCGGAGACCGTTTCGTGCTCTCGGTGTTTGGGGCGCGCCTGGCCGCCGCGCACCTGAAAGGAGATGGCCCCGATGACGGCTGAACGCCAGTCCCGCACCCCACTCCGGAGGCCTCCGTGGCGGCAGAGCGTCCCATTCACGCGGAGGCCGAGATGAGCGACACGCCCCTGACGCAACTCACCGAGCCCGAACTCCTCGCCCAACTCGGCAAGGAACTCCTCGGGTCGGGGGTCGGATTTGGCCCCGAGGACACGCGACGTTACCGACGCTTCGCCGAGCAGTGGATCCAGTCCCGTATGGCTGAAATCCGCGGCGCCGTCTGCAACGACGATGGAGTCAGGGCCGTGTTCACGCGCGACATCCAGGAGCGCCTGAACGATTTTGGCATCGTCGCCGACGCTCTGGCGACTCTCCAGGGCCATCCGCCCTTAACGCTGCTGGCATTGGTCCTTCTGCGCCGCGGCTACAACGTCGTCTGCGGCTGTTAGCGGCCTCCTTGAGGCCCGTTGCCGCGGACGATTCCCTTCGTGTGGCAAAGGGACAACGCGAGGCGGGCGGCTCTGACTGCTGCTCTGAGCCGATCCACCGCAGGGCGGGCGTCACCGCCGGCACTTGCTGACAGCCGGCGGCCGCGGGTCTGAGCAAACAGGGCGCCGTCAGCGGCCGCGGTTGCTTCGCCTCGCAAAGCAGCTGCGAGGACCCGCCGCGCGCGCGGCGACTTGTGCAATGCCCGGCCGGTGCGGCGGTCTGGCTCGCGCCGCGGCGCCGCCGTTGTTCGTCCGTCTGGGAAGTGAGATCAGCGACGTACTTCTCGTCACTTCCGGAGGCGAAACGGCGTGGCGGCCTGGCAATTGGCGAACACCGGAACAGTCCTTGCGCATGCGCCCCGAGATCTAACGCTGGGCGAACTTCAGCGCCGCGTCGCCGCTCGAGGCGGTCGCGTTCCGCTTGCCCGAAGAGTCGCAAGCGAACAATGCCGGCGCGGGTCAGGAGGGTCCCACCTCATCCTGGCCCCTGCTTCGGGCCGCCGAAGCCGCAGGCGGCCGCCGCCCGAGTGAACGCCGGCGACTGCATGTCGATCGAGCTCGGGATCGCTAGGAAGTAGCCGCCGCGGCCCATGACGGCGCTGTAGGCGCCGCTTCCCGGCGCGGGGGGCGAACCGCTGGAAGGATCGGGGAAATCCGAGATGCCATGCGCGCGCATGCACTCCGACGTCTTGAGCAGCTGCGCGTGGGCCTGCGCGGACGGGGGTCCCGAGCCGGGGAGGCCCCCGGGCAGCAGCTTCCCGCAATTCTTCTGGGCGGACTGGAAGGACGGCGAGGCGGGGTTGACCCCGGACCCGATCTGGATCTTGAAGGCGCCGCCGCTTCCGCTCGGGTCCGGGAAGTTCGCCACCCCGTGCGACCGCATGCAGTCCGCGAACTTGATCCCCTGTGAGGCTGCGCTCGAGGCGGAGGCGGCCTTGTTCGAGGAAGCAGAGCCTGACGTGCTCGAAGAGCCGCACGCGGCGATCGCCACCCCGCAGACGAGCGCCGGGAGCGCACGCGGAAGACGATGTCCGGTGGTGGACACGGCCATGTCGCAGTTGTACGCGGTGAGCGATAACACCGAGGTAACCGGCTTACGTGACTGTTACGGGCGGGACTGTCCTCGGAGGGCGCGGCGAGACCACCGCCTGCGCGTGTAGAGCGTCAGCGTCGCCGACGCCGAAATGCAAGTTGGACGAGGAGCAGCGGCGATGCTCGGTACCTCCTCTCTTTGGGTGCAGCAGTACTCGGGCGCGTCTCGAGCGGGTGAGCTGCGAGGTTCACGCCGGCGTCGAAGGGCCGCCGCTCCCCGAGGAAGGAGCAGCCAGCCATCGCCGCTCCTTCTCCTGAGCACCAGCGACGGGGGCGTCGACGCCGGTGGCTGCTACGCCACGAGAGGATTGGCGGGGTTGCAGGTGTGCCGGGCGAGGGCATCGGCACCGACGATGTGGCGAGCGGGAAGCGCGGAGCTGTGGTCCCCCGACGACCTGCCCGTGGGGTGATCGCCAGCACGTCCTCCGGCAGCGAAGCGGTCGTCTTCATCATCGCGGGTCGCGGGTGCGCCCCGACCGGAGACAGTCGGATGCCCCGGAGCTCGATAGCGTCGGGTCGCCAGTCGTCAAGGGCCGGGGTTCGTCTCCGAGGATCGCAGTCGATGCCCTCGTCCGGCCAGGGGGCAGGCGACGGCTGCAGCGGGGCGCGGGGCGCGGTTGGGCTTCTAGCGTCGCCTGCCGCCGGCTTACTCCCGATCCGGCCCCGGCCATCCAGGCCGGCACCGGATCGGGAGTCGAGGCTGGGCCGGTCGGGGCTGGCGCACGAACATCAAATGCCCTTCTTCAACCGCACAGGAAGACGCCGCTCGTCGGCGACCGGGTCAGCGGCCGGGGTCAGCGACTGGAACTTCGCCGACGCGAGCGCCCACGTGCTGCCTGCTCCGCCGCCCACCGTTCGATGTCTGGACGGAGCCAGAGCTTCACCCGTCCCTCGCCGAGGTCGACTACCGGGCGCGGCATGTCGACGTACCGCCGCTGGTACTGGCTCACGGTGTTCCGATGAGACAGGTCCAAGACGTCGGCGACGGCCTGGGCGTCGATTAGATCCTCGGTGTCCACGCGTGGCGACATCGAGGTCATCCTACATCCGTAGGCGGATCCGTCCGCCTCGTCAGTTATCCTACGGGCGTAGGATAAAAACGGAATCGGCCCCGGCGGCGCGCGAACACCCCGGGGCCTGGCCGAGACCTTCAAGGAGGTCACGACGATGTCAGCGTACGCAACGCCTTCACGGCAAACCCCGGACACCGGCGGTCGAGCGCCAGCACTCGGTCTTACTCGAGATGAGGTGCTGACGGCGCGGGAGGTGTCGGACCTGCTCAAGATGCCGGTTTCGACGATCTATGAGCTAGCGCGCCGGGGCGAGCTCCCCGCTCGTCGGCTTGGCCGCACTTGGCGTTTCCTGCGGCCGCGGCTTGAGCAGCTGCTGGCGACCTGACGAGGTCAGCTACTCAGGCAGCCGCCGCAAGGACGCGGAACGGCTCGTCGCGTGTCACATGGCCATCGGGCCACGTGATCCGCAATTCGCCGTCACGCTCGATGAGCCACTTGAAGTTGACGAGAGTCATCGCGATCACGCGCCACTTGTCGTCCCATTCGATCCCGTGACCTTCAGGTGTAGCGTCCGCGTGCGGTGACGGCGCGTGGCCGTCGTAGCCGTCAACACTCAGGTAGAGCACGTCGCCACGGTCGTCGTAGTGGTGTTGGGCGAACTCGATGTCGGCGACAATGACGCTCATCGATTGCTCAAATGTGGGTCGCTTTCTTGATCAAGTGCCGTCACGATCCAGGCCGGTTCCTCGTTGAAGTCTACGACGACACGGAGCCATCGTGCTGACTCCGGGAATGCAGCTCGGTAGAAGCGCTCGCGTCCTGGCAGCGGATCGTCCTCCTGGTGGTCCGGATGCTCGACCGCGTTGAGGATCGCGTCGACGTGATCGAGCAGCCAGCCGCGTGGGCCTTCTGCCAGATGGAGGTGCGACCCCGCGTCGAAGACGACGTCGCGACCCTCCGGATCGGTCGCGTGCCTCGTCCATGCATCGCTCACGCGGCGGCCGATCCCGACAGCGCGGCGGTGAAGCGCTCCGCGAGCTCCCTGGCCGGGCGAGCGTGGAGGTAGCGCTCCGTGGTGGTGATCCGGGAATGGCCCATCGCCGCTTTCACGCTCGCCAGGTCGATCCCACCGGCGACGAGCAGCGAACCGTACGTGTGCCGGAGGTCATGAAACCTCAGAGGCTCGAGACCCGCGGCATCGCGCGCTCGCTCGAAGCGCCGGCGCAGCGCCGAGGGATCGAGTCGGCGGCCGAAGCGGTTGGCGAAGACGTAGTCATCGGGTCCGATGAACTCCCCGCGACGGCTCAGGCGATCGAGCGCGGAAGCAGCCTGATCGGGAAGTGGCACCTCACGGAACCGGCGGCTTTTGGTTGACCGCAGCTCGGTGTCGCCGGACAGAGCTCGGCGAACGATGATCTTGCGGCCTAAGAAGTCGACGTCTCGCCAGCGGAGCGCGACGAGCTCTCCGCGCCGGAGACCCGCGTAGGCGGCTACGCGAACGAGCTCCGCGTCCTGGGCGTCCTCGCGGGCACGGGCCTCGATCTCCTCGGGGCTGAGCGCGGGCCGAGAAGGATCCCGGTGGCCGCCGGCTGCGAGGGAACGAGCCAGCACTTCGACCTGCTCAGGAGAGTAGAAGGCGAGTGGACCACGCTCGGGCTCCCGGCGTCGGTCAGCGTAGATGACCGGATTTTTCGGGAGCCCGTACGTGCTCGGCCGCATTCCGTAGTTAAAGATCGCGCAGACGAGCTGGCGCACCTTGTTGACGGTGCGAGGCGCCACGCCGGTCGATGACACCGATCGCAGCAGATCTTCGACCTCACGCATCGTCACCTCTCTGGCAGGGCGATCAGCCAACGCGGCCATGACCTGGCCTCGAGAAAAGCCCGAGCCACGGCGGTAGGCCTGGCCGGGCTCGGCAAGAAGCAGACGGTGATCGCGTAGCGTCGAAGGCTTCGCGTCCTTTACGCGTTCGAGCCACTCCAAGTAGTCGGCCGCCAGCTCGCGGAACGTGACACCGCGCCGGCGGCGCTCCTCGGCATCCCGTTCGAGCAGCGTCTGCTCGGCGTCGTGCCCGCGGACAAGCATCAGCATCCGCTCAGAAGCCATCGCCTCGGTCAGCATCCCGTCAGGCGCACGACCGCGCCGCCGGCGCCACCCGCCATTCCCATCCGACTCCACCCAGGCACGACCAAGCGCGCGGATGACCGGTTGCCCGTTGCGTGACCACTTGGCGTACCAGAACGGCCCGGTCGCGCGCTGGCGGAGGAAAGGACGTGCACTTGGATTGGGCGTCATAAACCAGGAATTTACGGCTGGTATCGGACGGAATACCCGCACGGGCAACGGTCCGGGCAACTGCCATTTCGGGCAACGGTTGCGGGCAACCCTCGTGGCCAGAAATCCCTTATTTACGGCTCATTCGAGCGACAGAATCGCCCGTAAGGGCGGGAGCCGGATGCTTCCCTCCGGCCTGTCACGCCGGAGGTCGCGGGTTCGAGTCCCGTCGCTCCCGCTCTAGAAGTGCCTGGAAACCGGGCACTTCGCGTGCGCGTTCGGTTGTCGGTGCGTGCAGCGAGGCCTGAGGCTGTCTGAGGGTCCGGCGGTTGGCGAAAGGCCGCGATTTGTCTATGCGGTGAGAGCCGGCTCGCGGACCCCGCGATCCGTGCGGTCATGCACGACATGCCATCCGGCGTGAATTAGCGCGGCTGTGGCATGGAGTGCATGTGGGACATGCACCGGTCGCCACGGCCTCGGGCTAGCTCGCCGCTTGGCAGGATCTGCATGCTCGCGCGGCCCCGGGGACTGAACGGCTACCGCTTCACGTCGCTAGGAAACGAATGACTCCGCAGCGGGCAATGGTGGTGGGCAACGTCCACACGGGGACGTTCAGCTGATCTTTGGCCCGCTCTCGGTGGCGAGGCCGCAGCCGCTGACCTGGGTGCCGCCGAGACGCTCCACGCAGCCCGACATCCCTTCGGTGCCACCGCGCTCGTCCGGGACGGTGAGCACCGCGCAACCGCATCCGTGGGAAGCTGTTGCACAAACGGGCGCCATTGTGGGCAGCACACAGTTACTCGAACGGTCGAGACCGAACTTTGGCGATTCCACTGACATATACGCAGGGTGAGCGCCAAAGTTGGCCAGGCCCGCGGGGCTCGGCCCAGAGGCGGTTGTTACCGGCTCACAATTAATTTCCGGTGTGCGGGCTCTGCGCGACACCCTCGGGGCACAGCGACAGTCCGCGTCGGCGCCGACGGGCCGGCCCCCGATGACCGAAGGAGTCGTGAGCTGCGAGCGTGCGGATCCTGAAAGCGATCATCGCCGGCGACGCGGATGACCGCGGGGTGCGAGCCGTTGACGTGGGTGCGCAGGAGGTCTGTGAGGTCGTTGAATGACGGCCCAGGATCGACTATTCGACTAGGTCCCCAGATGACTGATGGACCACGTCGGGGGCAATCCCTGACTTTCCGCCGCAGGGCTAGGTAGCTCACTGTCTAGGTATGAGCTGCGTCGGACACAAGTGTGGCTACAGCGGCGGAACCCACTGCCCTCCGACCCACGTTCCCTTCTCGCCCGTGGGACGATCTGAGAGCCGGTGTTCGTGTGCGCCATAGGCCCTTAGCTCCGAGATGCCATCCTTCCCGGCTCGCACGACGAAGGCTCGCGGCACCGCTTCCAGTTGGAGCCAGTCGCGCAGTTCGTAACTGGCGTCGACCTCCGCGATCCAGACATCGTCCTGGTGCCACTGGGCCGTGATCCGATGCGTGGTTGAGCGAAGTTGGCCGAGGAAATCACCAAACAGCTGACGGACCGCGTCGGTCCCTTCGGCGCGACGGCCGTCGGCGATCAGCACTCGCGCATCGGGTCTCATCAGCGCCATGATGGTCGCGAGGTCGAGCCGATCGACGGCATCGAGGAACTGTTCGATCGGAGACGGGCTCACGGCCTCACATTCTTACGCCTCATCGCCCGGAGGTCCACGGGCCGCCGCCCCGACGGCACCCATCTCAGGCATGGAGATTGGGGAGACTAAACGCCCAGAGCAGCGTGTCCACTCCGCGTCCACTAGATCCACAACGACCGTAAATCGATCACCGTGGCTGCGATGCCGGCTCACCCGATTTGGCGCTAGAGTCGATTCGCTACGTTGCTCGAGATCCTTGGCCCGGCGCGCCTGATCGTCGCTACCCGCGACTATGCTCGTCAGCGACGGCAAACTCGACCGAGAGCGTTCGGGTCTCGTGTCAGGTAGCCATCACACCAGAGGACCGGTTCCCATCTCACGTGCGATCATCCGGCAGCATCTGATCAACGCCGGATATTCGCCCGAGCAGATTCATCGTCTGATGCAAGAGATTCCTGATCCCATTGACTTGGAACGGGACGGCCCGATACTCGAAAGGCTAGGCATCACGGTGGGATCGCTGGTTGAGGACGCGGGTGGAAGTCCCTGAGCTCGTTCGCCGGACAGGCCTGGGAGCGCTTCGTCTCGGGCGGCATCCGTAAGCTGCACTGGCACCAGGGAGTCGAGGGGGTACGTGCTCGCGGCAGCTGCCGGGGCAGCGTCCTCGACAAGCAGGGCCGCCTGACTATGGACGATGTCGCCGTCGGAAACCGGTGGTACTTCCTCCCGGGCTGCCGCACTCGATCCAACCCCTAGCCGACAGTTCCGAGTTCCTCCTCGTGCTCGGGTTTCGACAGCGCCGCGAGCGCCGGCTTTGCCGTCGCTATCGACCTGGCGAAACGAACCGGGCGAGCTTGAACACGGCACGGATCGGGAGTAAGTGGATCCGATCGTCGCTGGGGTTGTCTCGGCCGCGCCGCACACGCTGATCGATAAGAACTCCGCATAGATCGGCAGACGGATGCTCTTGCTGGGCGGGAATCGGGCGTCCATGAACGGCACGACCCCGGGGTGTCCGGGGAGCGATCATGTCAGACAGCCAGCCCGATATCGACCGTGGTGTCGCCCGCCTGTGCACGCCATTTACGGCGCATCTCGCAGTCGAAATGCGACACCTTCGTTACTTTCTCGCCGTCGCCGAGTCCCGGAACTTCAGCCGCGCCGCTGAACGGGTCGGCATTGCCCAGCCTGCTCTGTCGCAACAGATCCGTCGCCTTGAGGAGATGCTCGGCACGATTCTGTTCATCCGTACCAACCGCCGCGTGTCGCTCACTCCGTCGGGGGAGGCGCTAGAGCGTGAGGCCCGGGCGGTACTTCACGCCGTCCAGCGCGCGATCGACGCCGCTCAGAGCGTCGAGCGCGGGGAGGTCGACCAGCTGACGATCGGCTACTCCTCGCTGGTGGGCGCGAGCCTGCTTCCGCGTCTCGTGCGCCGCCTTCGGGCCCGCAGGCCAGGCCTGGCCCTGCGCCTGCTCGAGATGTCCGCCGAACAGCAGATGGCTGGACTCGCCGACCGACAACTCGACGCGGGCCTGATCATCGGCGACGTGTCGTCAGTGCCCGGAGTCAGCGTGACCCCGATGCTTAATGAGCGGGTGGTCGTCGCCGTCGGCGCAGCCCACCCGCTGGCCAGCGCCGGAGTCGACGATCTCAACACGCTCTGTGAGCATCGTTTCATCGCCGTCGAGGACCCAACCTCACCGGCATATCTGCCGTTCGTGGGCAGCATCGCCGGGGAACGCCTCGCACTGCGACACGTTGACCGCGTTTCTAGCGTCCAGGCTCAACTGGCGCTCGTCGCTGCTGGCCTAGGGGCAAGCCTTGTGCTCTCTTCTCAAGACGAGATCTATGGCGACGACATCGTTACCTTCGAGCTGTCGCAGCTGCCCGAACGGCCCATCCAGCTCGCGATCCACGAGTCGACGCACAGGCCCGCGCTTGAGGATCTGATCGAATCGGTGACGGCGGTCGGAAACGTGCTCGGTCGTCTGCACGGCACCCGTTCTGATTCTGCAATCCCCGTCGCAGCATGAACGCGCGCCGCAATGCCCGGGCATGGCTGAGGTTCGCGACACAAGTGGCTCCGAGGTCGGCCCAAGCTTGGAGTGCGAGCACAAGAGCAAACCACTCGGGTGCGGGATGCCGTGCCCAATCGTTCCAATCAAAGGAGGTCTCGTGACTGCACCTGCCGTCGTTCTCGTGCATGGTTTTTGGGGTGATGCCGGCCACTGGGGCAAGGTGATCGTTGAGCTCAGACGCCGCGGCTATGGGTCGTTGCACGCGGTGGAGAATCCGCTCACGTCGCTGGCTGACGACGCGCGCCGTACGCGACAGATGATCATGCAGATCGATGGGCCCGTGTTGCTCGTCGGCCATTCCTACGGCGGTGCGGTTATCACCGAGGCGGGCGATCTGCCCAATGTCGTCGGCCTGGTCTACATCGCTGCGTTCGCGCCCGATGCCGGAGAGGGTCTAGGCGCCATCACCGAGCTGATGCCGCCCGCGGCCGCGGCGAACATCGCACCCGATTCGGATGGGTATGTGTGGATCGCTCAGGACAAGTTCCACGAGAGCTTCTGCCAGGACCTGTCTGCGGAGGAGGCGCTCGCGATGGCGGTCACGCAAAAAGCTCCAGTCGGCTCGACCTTTGCCGACACGGTGACCTTCCCGGCATGGAAGAAGAAGCCGACCTGGTATCAGGTCTCCACTGAGGACCGGATGATCCACCCCGACAACGAGCGGCGCATGGCCGCGCGCATGAGCCCGCAGAGAACGATCGAGCTCGCGGCTAGCCACGCCTCGCTCGCGTCCCAGCCCGCCGCTGTGTGCGATCTGATCGACGAGGCGGCCGTCAGGGTGGCGCAAGGGCCGCTGGTGACGCAAGCGCCGTCGATGGCATAGGCCCAAGCGAAAAAACAGAATCTCGGCGACGGCTACGGCGGCGTCGAGATCGGTTCCCGTACACGGGAAGACTCGGATCTCGCGGACCCGGTATACGCGCGCCGCGAGATCCGCGACTTTCACCTAACACGAAGGAGTGCAGGTGTTGCATGGCAGATTGAACCGAAACCGGCCGTACGCGTGGGCCACAGCGGCGCTCGTGCTCGCCGTCGCGACGGCCTCGGTCGCCGTCTTCAGCGCTGGCGCCTCTGCGCGTCCGGCCACGGCGGCGCAGGCTAAGCCGACGATCGTCCTGGTACATGGAGCGTGGGCCAACACCGCAAGTTGGAGCGGCGTGATTGCCCGGCTCCAATCTGAGGGCTACACGGTGTATTCGCCGCCGAACCCGCTGCGCAGCCTGAATGGTGATGCCGCGACGATCGCCGATTTCCTGAGAACCATCAAGGGGCCGGTCGTGCTGGTCGGCCACTCCTACGGGGGTGCGGTGATCACGAATGCCGCCGACGGGGTCCCCAACGTCAAGGCGCTGGTCTATGTCGACGCGTTTGCGCCTGCCCAGGGGGAGAGCGCGCTTGAGCTCACGGCCAAGTTCCCCGGCTCGGTGCTGAACTCCGCTTCGCCCTCGCAGGTGTTCAGGTCCGTGTCGTATCCGGGGGAGCCGACCGGCGATCCGCTGCTCTACGTCAACCCGTCGTTTTTCTTGAACGGCTTCGCCAATGATCTGTCCGCCAAGGCCGGAGCGGTGGCGCTGGCGACGCAGGCGCCAGTGACGCTGGGTGCGGTGACGGACGTGTCGGGACCGCCCGCGTGGCAGCACATCCCCAGCTGGTATGTCGTGGGCACGATCGACCAAGTGATCCCGGAAGCGGCTCAGATGTTCATGGCCGAGCGGGCCCATGCGCATATCACCAAGGTGCGAGCCGGGCATCTTTCGATTGTCTCTCAGCCTGGCGTCGTCGCGAAGGTGATCACTGAGGCCGCTCAGTCGGTCCATTGAGTCCTGGAGGCCGGCAAGGCCAGGAGGTCCTGCCGGCCGCCGCACCCCGAATCAAGACACAAACCCGGCGGCGCAGGCGGCCGGCGAGAAAGTGAGCGCAATGAGCGATCCGACCACGCACGTTCTTGAATCGAGCGAGCGGACGATCAGCCCCGGGACGATCGATCCAACGCGTCCGGCGGCGCTGACGATCGAGTCCGGAGACATCGTCTCCTGCCCGAACACGTGGACCCAGTGGGGCAATCAGGCGCGGTTTGGGATGTCGTTCGCCGACCGCGAGCCGCTGCGCAAGCAGTTCCCCAACGGCCCGTATTCGAACCTCGGCCCGGTTGTCATCAACGGCGCCGAGCCCGGTGACGCTGTCGAATGCCGGATGCTGCGCATCATCCCGATCGATTGGGGGTGGAACTCGTTCCCGCTCGGGGTCGGCGCGCTCCCCTCCGACTTCGAGCAGCCATACGTCCACTATTTCCGCTTCAGCGAGGACCGGACCTCCGCCGAATTCGTCGATGGGGTCCGGATCCCGCTGCGGCCGTCGATGGGTGTGTACGCAGTGGAGCCGGAGGGCGAGGAGCCGGTCAGCGCGATCCTCGCCGGACCCTACGGCGGTAACCTCGATTTGTGGGAGCTGACCGAGGGCACGTCACTGTTCCTTCCCGTGTTCAAACCGGGAGCGCGAATCTGGACGGGGGACGCGAACGCGACCCAATCCGACGGGGTCGTGGATCAGACCGGGATCGAATCGGCGATGGAGGAGCTGCGCGTCCGGTACATCGTTCACAAGGGCGTGACCTTGGCCGGACCGACGATCGAGACCCCGGAGAACTGGATCGTCATGGCGTTCGCCGACTCGCTCGACGCGGCGCTGCCGAACTGTGCGCGAACCGCGATCGGGTTCCTGGCCGACCACGGCGGAATCGACCGGCGCGACGCGTATGCCCTGTGCAGCATGGCGATCTCCTTTCGGATCACCCAATGGGCAGACCAGACCAGGTCGGTCTATACCTCGACCCCCCCGCGCACAATCCACGCGGTGATCCCCAAATCGGTGCTCGGCGAGAAGGTCGCCGCCCGGATCGCAGCATCGCTGCGGCCAGCCCCATGAATCTGACCACCGAAGACCGGCTCGAGATCCTCGAGCTCGTCACGATCGCGGACAACTGCGCGACCGCCCGCGACGTCGACGCCTACGTCGACCTGTTCACCGAGGACGCAATGATGACCGGAGCGATGGGCGAGGCCACGGGTCGCGACGCCCTGCGGCGAAACGTCGCGACCGTCTGGGCTGCCGAGCCGGCCGGGACTCTGCACCTGACCCTGAATGCGACGATTATCGATTCCTTCGAGGAGGCAGGCGTCACGAGCGTGATGCTGATGGTGACCCACGATCAGCCCCCGCGGCTGCTCGGCTGGGCGACCGTTCGACAGGTCGTGCGCCGGACGGCCGAGGGCTGGAGGATCGCATCGCGAGGGATCCAAGCCCCCGGAGGAATCGCTGCACCCCGACGCTCAGGAGACGAACGCCGTTGACCGCGGCGGTCGACCAGCGCCCAGTGTTGGTAACCGGTGCGACTGGCCCGCACGGTCGCGCGGTCACCCTCGCACTGCTCTCGACCGGGCGCCGGGTTCGCGCTCTCACCCGCGACCCCACGAGCGCCCGAGCCGGCGAGCTGACGGCACTCGGCGGAGAACTCGCCGTAGGCGATCTGCTCGACCCCGCGTCGCTGACAGAAGCCATGCGCGGCACGAGCGCCGTCTACGCCGTAACCACTCCCTTCGGCGGCGGTGCACAGGCTGAGATCGCACAGGGCGAACAGATCCTTGCCGCCGCGGACCGCGCCCACGTTCCCTGGCTTGTGCTCGCGTCAGTGGCCAGCGCAGATCGGGCGAGCGGAGTGCCGCACTTCGAAAGCAAGTGGCAGATCGAGCAGCGGCTCGCGTCCTCACAGCTACTGCACACCGTGGTCGCGCCCACTTACTTCTACGAAAACCTCGGGAACCTCGACCAGAAGATCGCCGACCGCGAGCTGGCACTGCCGCTCCCACCACACCAGCCCCTGCAACAGATCGCGCTCGCCGATCTGGGCGCCGCTGTCGCCTCACTGTTCACCCGCCGCATGGAGTTCATCGGACAGCGCATCGAGCTCGCCGGAGACCAACCCACCCCCCAGCAGATGACCGATGCGCTCTCAGCGGCGGCAGCGAGACACCTCCGGTATCGACAAGTGCCACTCGACACGATCGCCACACGCAACGCCGACCTAGCGGCCATGTACCGGTTCCTCACCGACACCGGCTACCAGGTCGACATCGCGGCCGTCCGGGCCCAGTTCCCCGACGTGAACTGGACGAGCTTCGCCCAGTGGGTCAACGCAACCGCGCCGATCGGGCGATGAAGCTCGAGCGGCCAGGAAGGCTGGTCTCACCGGCACCCCGTCGTTCCGGCTCGGTGTGAGTGGCGGGGCGATGCGGACGTTCTCCCCGAGCGATCCGAAGTCGGCCGACGCGGCAATCGAAGGACTCGCGGAGGTAGATAGAGGGCACGGGACGGTCGCTCGACTCTCGCCCGAGCTTTGATCAGCGCCCAACGCTCTCAGGCGCTCGCGGACCCCATAGCTAGTTCTCGCCCCAGCGACCGTCGCCGTAATCGCGCGGCGAGGGCTCGCCGTAGAAGCTCCTGGAGAGCGCCAGTATCTTCGCCTCGGTCAGGTCCTCCTCGTCGGTCTCGATCGAGCCGACGATCCGTTTCATCAGATCATGGTCGTGTTGGGCCAGATACTGCATGAACTGCAGCATGGCGTTGCTGTGACCCTTGCCGTTGCCGATTATCAATATCCGGGCCGCGGGCCTGAGCGCTACGGCTAGCTCGGCGTACCACGATTCCTCGATTCTGCCGTACCAGCCCTCGGGGCTACCAGCCCTGTGGTGCATCGTTCGCAACCGGCCGCGCGGGTCGTCCGGCACGATGCGGCTCGGCGCGCCGTCTGTCGCATCGGTGGGGTAGATGTCGGCGCCGTGATAGCCGATCACGAGGATCGCGTGGCCTTTGGGCTCCGTAGCGGGCGGCGTTTCGCTCACGTCTAGCCGCTCGCGCAGCCCCTCGGCGGTGATGCCGGCGGCGCCGAGCATGCGCCTGAGGTCGACGACCATCTCCTCGCCGATGTCCTTCCCACTCGGCCGATGGAACGTCTCGGTCTCGCCACCGACAACGACCTTGACCTTGCCGTTGTCCTCCTCGCTGACGTCGCCGATCGCCTCCAGCAGTGAGAGGACGTCGCGCCACTCGATGTTGTGGCTGACGGGGTGCGAGAGGATGGCCTCCGCTGTGCTGCGATGGTGGTGGTCTAGGTGGGCGCTATCAACCATGGGGACTCAGGGCGCCGCTCCGTCCAATGTGTTGCTCATATTCGGGAGCGTATCCCGACGGCCGGCGGGAGTCGACGACTCAGGTCGCCGCGAACCTAGGCCCCCGTTTGCATCTGCACCAGCGATCCTTGCCATGGTCAGTGCATCGCTCGGTCGCGTGGGACCGAGCCAAGCGGCCGCGTCGCCGAAACCGCCCTCCTAGTGGCGCTGCGTTTGGAAACGACGTACAGAATCCAGTCTACGGTGTTCACAACCGGGATCGACGCTCCTCATCGAGCTTTCTCGTCTTCTCGGCGAAGGTCATCACGATTCCGCAGACGACACCGAGCGCGACGCAGATGCCGAAGATTCGCCGCCAAAAGCGGAACATGCGCGCCAGACCTCACATGTCGATCGCGTAGCAGACGACGAGCAGGAGGTTGGTTCAGAAGTCACTGCCGGGAACGTGACATACCGCGAGCCATGTGGCGCCAGTCGTTGAGCTCATCGTGAGCGCCGCATCCGTCAGAACGCGAAGCAGCTTCCAGCAAACGGATCGCCGAAGAGACCCTTCAGCCGGCCGTGATGGGGATGCGCCAAGCAGGCGGTGACGACGGGCTCCGGGGGCACGTAGACCTGGCCGGGGGCGGCGAACGGCGTCCAGTCCGGAGCCGCCGGCAGCTCTGGGGGCGCCAGCTCACCAAACGGCGCGTCGGCATGGACGACCTTGCCGCCGACGATCGTGAGCACCGAGGTGATGCGCTTGATCTCTTCCTCTGGAACCTCGAGATAGTCGTCCGACAGGACGGCCAGGTCGGCGAATCGGCCTTCGGTCAATCTGCCCTTCTTTGCCTGCTCGCCTGAGAACCAGGCGCTGCCGTGGCTATAGAGCCGGAGAGCTTCGACGCGGTCCATGCGGCGTCCGGCTGGCTGCAGCTTCGTGCCTCCGACCGTCCGGCCGGAGATCAGCCAGTACAGTGAGACCCAGGGGTTGTAGGAGGCGACGCGAGTCGCGTCCGTGCCGGCCCCCACGGGAACGCCGGCTGCCAGCATCTCAGGGATCGGCGGAATTCGCTGTGCTGCCTCGAGGCCGTAGCGATCGATGAATCGCTCGCCGGCGAAGGCCATACGGTCTTGGACGGCGATCCCTCCGCCGAGGCGCGCGATTCGCTCAATTGACTCGTGGGACACCGTTTCGCAGTGGTCGAAGAACCAGCGCAGGCCGTTGAGGCCAACCTCTCGATCGACCCGTTCGATCACGTCCAGGTAGGCGCGCACGGACTCGTTGTAGGTCGCGTGCATCCGAAACGGCCAACGGTGCGCGACGAGAAACGAGAGAGCTTCCTCGAGTTCGGCTTCGCCGCCGGACTGAGGGTCCGGCCGGGGTTGCTCGAAGTTCTCGAAGTCGTAGCACTTGTACCTGATCATCTCGCCGATGCCGTTGATTCGCAGCATGTCGTCGCCATCACCGGGCGCAGCCATGTCGACCCAGCGCCTGAAGTCGTCCATCTCCTGGCCGGGGCGTTGAGTGAACAGGTTTATTGCGATCCGAACCGAGAGGCGCTTGTCGTTGGCGAGCGCCTGCACTACCTGGTAGTCGTCCGGATATTCCTGGAAGCCACCCCCTGCATCGACCGCGCTGGTAATTCCGAGGCGATTGAGCTCCCTGAAGAAGTGCAGGGTTGAGATCGTCTGGGTCTCGGGGTCCAGCTTCGGCGCGCCGGCGATCGCGGTGTAGAGGATCCGCGCGTCGGGTGTGGCGGTGAGCAGCCCTGTCGGCTCGCCCGATGCATCGCGCTGGATTTCGCCACGCGGGGGGTCGGGAGTGTCCTTGGTGTACCCCAGGGCGCGGAGGGCTGCGCGGTTCAGCAGCGCCCGCGTGTAGAGATGCAGCACCATCACCGGCGTCTCAGGCGAGACGCCATTGATCTCCTCCAGAGTGGGCATCCGTCGCTCCGCGAACTGGAACTCCGACCAGCCGCCGATGACGCGCACCCATTGCGGAGCAGGTGTGCGCGCGGCCTGACCGGCGAGCATACGCAGTGCATCGGCCAACGACGGAACGCCGTCCCAGCGAAGCTCCATCAGATAGTTGAGCCCGCCTCGGATGAGATGCAGGTGGCTGTCGTTCAAGCCGGGGACGACCGTTCGCCCGAACAGGTCGACCTCCGCCGTGTCCGCCCCGCGACTGCGCTCGACCTCCTCACGCGATCCAACGGCAAGAACCGTCCCATTCCGGACGGCGAGTGCAGTCTGAAGCGATCTGTTCGAATCCAGAGTGACGATCTTTCCTGAGTGAAGAATGAGGTCTGCCGTTTCCATTCGTACATCTCCTGGCGTTTACGACGGCTCGGTGGGCATGCAGGCCCGCCGGCGCCACTATGAGTCGCCCCGTGTTGCGAGTTGTGTCTCTTTTTGGTCGAGGGATTCCGCCGCGACAGCTGCCGGGACGTGTCGTCAGTTCACCGTGTCGTCGCGCGGGTGTCCAATATTAAGTCGTGATTTTTCACATCACTTGCGTGATCAATCTCGCCGCTTGGGAATGGGAGCCTGCCGCCTCTGCGGCCGGTCTGCGTCACGTGCCTTTTGTTCGGCTTTGCCGCGCGCTAAAGGTGAAGACCTCTGTGGCTGAGGCCGGCAGCAACCCAGACGCACGTAGCTTCCCTGACCATTCGTGTCACCTCGCCGCCGCGGGCTTTGGGGCCGCTCGCCGTCGGGCTCCGTGATGGGCAGGCGGGCGGGTGTGTCGTGAGAGAAATCCACCGCGCCGGAGCGCACCACATTCGGCCCTACGGCCGCTGGAGGGTCCAGGATCTCTGACCCGTTGCGGCCTCGCGTTCATCGGCCGGTGGCGGCACGCCAGGAAGCGCCACGTGCCTTCCCGGGCACGCGACTCGCCGCATGCGCTCCAGCCCCTCGGCCTCGAGCTGGCGAATGCGCTCGCGAGAGATACCAAGCTCGGCCGCCACCTCAGCCGGAGCGGCTGGATCTCGGCCATCGAGGCCGTAGCGCCGAGCGATCACGTGACGACAGCGGCTCGGTACCACCTGAAGCAACCGGCCCACGAGGACGTCGTCCTCCTCAGCAACGAGAGACGCCAGGGGGTCGGCGAGCCCCTCGTCGATGAGCCGCTCGGCCAGGGTCTCGCCGGCTTCGTCGTCAAAGGGAGCGTCCAGAGATCGGCCACGATGAGAGATCCGCCGCAGTGTCTTCAACTCGACTGGATCGATGCTCATCGCCTCCGCAATCTCTCGATCGCTCGGCTGACGACGGAGGCTGGCAGCCAGCCCCGCCTCGGTGCGCCGCAGGTGAGCAGCACGCTGCCACGCGCCCACCGGTACCCGCATCGGTCGCGCCTGGTCAGCCAACGCGCGATTGATCGCTTCACGCACGTACCAGACGGCGTAGGTCGCGAACTGCACGCCATGGCGCTCGTCGTACCGAGTGAGCGCGCGCAGCACACCGATCGAGCCCTCTTGGATCAGATCATCCAGGGGAACGCCATTGTCGCGGTATCTTCTGGCGACGCTGCGCACCATCGGAAGCTGCGATCGCACGAGCCGTTCCAATGCGACCGACTCGCCCGCACGTGCTCCTCGAACGATCCGCCGTTCCCACGCGCCGGCGTGACGATTGGAGATTCGGTCAACACTCTGATCGGCTGTCGCGACAGGCATGCGCTAGGTCTACCGTGACGCCGCCGTGCGGTCCAATAGAGAAACCGCTTCGATTGAGAACCGATTCCCATCAAAGCACTGCTCGAGCGCGCCGCTGGGGCGTATGTCTCGGTCTCCCGGCGTGGGCAGGGGCGGGCAGCAGCCTCGTCGGTCGCACGGCGAGGCGGCCCGGCTTGAGTTAGGTCAAACGACTTAACGGCCCGTCTGGCTCAGTTTCCGCGTGCGCGGGCCGACAGTCGCGCGGCGGTCCTCGTTCGACATCGCGGGGTTTGCACCGGACGAGGGCGAGACGCTGAATGAGCTCCAGTCGAGGTCGCCCGCACCGGCGATGGTCTCCGTGATCGTCCCGCACCAGCTGCCTGGCGGCGGCCGGGAGTTCACAGTCGCGGCAGACGGCTTCCACGGGTTCTTCTGCGCCGATGTGCCGGCACAAGACGCCGGGTTCTATGCGATTGCCGTCCGGACCTCGCTGCACCCGTCGACGCGCTCGCGACCCGGGGGGAAGAGCAATTTGCGCATCGATTGCAGGTCCATCGATCAAATCTGGCCGTGCTAGGCTTATGAACATGAGTGCAATCGATTGCACGATCCGCACGATCGATTCGGCTCGTAGCGTGGCCGGTCGCCGGCTTGGCGGAACGACGCCGCAGCCGGTCGATCTTCGGCTGCTGCCGTCGTTCGTGGTCCTCGGCGAGGAGCTGCACTTCGGGCGGGCGGCCTCCAGACTGCACGTCGCACAGCCGGCGCTCAGCCAGCAGATCAAGCGTCTGGAGGCGCAGGTCGGCGCTCGGCTGGTCAACCGCACCACGCGACAGGTCGAGCTAACCGAGCCCGGACGCGTGCTCGCCTCCGGGCTGCGCGCCGGCCTTGCAGAGCTGGAGGCGGCGATCGGACTGGCCCGGGCGACGGCGAGCGGCGAGACGCATGCCGTGACACTCGCCGGTGACGCGGATTGCATCGAGGAGGTCCGAACCGTCATTCGCGCCCATCGATACGCCCACCCAGATCACCCAGTGCGGACCCTGATCAGCACGGAGGAGGAGATCGACGAGGATCTGATCGGCGGGCGGATCGACGCGGCGCTCAGCTGGCGACTGTTGACGGTTGGAGCGGCGCGTTGCACCATCATCCGCGAGGTGGAGGTCGGGGCCGCGGTGCGCCATTCGTCGCAACTGGCCGCAGAAGCGTCGGTCCGGCGCGATGTGCTACGAGAGCATCGCTCACTGACCCTGGATCGACATGAGGCGCCGCGGCGCTATGAGGCTTTCGCCGAGATCCTCGGCCCCGAGATGCGGCCGGCGACGGTCCTCCCCGGTTGGACCCAGCTCGGCGCCCAGGAGGAGCTCCTTTACGCGGTGGCACGCGCCGGCGGCTTCGCCCTCGTCACGCGGACCGCGTTCGCCCGCAGCGCAGTCGAAGACCTCGTGTTTGTACCCCTCGACCCGCCGGCTGCCCTGCCTGTATGGCTCGCACAGACTCGGTCGACGATTGCCCCTCTCTCAGAGCTCCTTCAGATGATCACGACGGCACCGCCCAGCCATCCGGCAAAGAACCGGCGGGCGCCGAGAAGGGAACCGATTCATGATGACCACACCCGCTGAGGTCAACACGCTGAGCTCTGCGGCGGCCCAGGCGTCGCCGCGATCGAGCTTGCGCCACCCACTCACGCTTGCCTTTCTGGGACTCACCTTCGTCACCGGACTAGTTGACGCAGCCAGCTACCTCGGGCTCGGCCACGTGTTCTCGGCAAACATGACCGGCAACATCGTGTTACTCGGCTTCGGGATCGCTAAAGCGGGCGACCTGCCGCTGATCGCACCGCTGGTGTCGCTGTTCGCGTTCCTCGCCGGAGCGGCGGCCGGCGGCGCGTTGGCAATCCGCGCCGGGCGTCGACAGAAGGCTCATTTGCATTTCGCGCTCGGCCTCGAGTTCGGGTGCGTCGCGGCGGCCGCTATCTTCAGCGCGTTCGCCCATCCTCACCCCGCCACGATTGCCGCCGGCGTGGTGATCGCGCTGCTGGCCCTTGGGATGGGAATCCGCAACGCGACAGTCCGCCGTATCTCGGTCCCCGACCTCACCACTACGGTGCTGACCATGACGTTAACCGGGCTGGCTGCGGACTCGCCGCTGGGCGGCGGCAGTGGCGCGGGAACCGCCCGGCGCAGCTCAGCCGTCATCGCCCTACTCGCAGGCGCGCTCGTGGGCGCGCTGCTGCTCAAGATCGGTCTGACGATCGTCCTAGCGTGCGGCGCGGCGTCCGTGCTGGTGACAGCGGCCATCTATGCCGGCGCGACCCTGCCCGATGAGACGGCGAGAGGGGCTGAGAAGCAGGGCGGTTGAACCTGTCCTAGGTGCTCGGCGGTGCCGTCGATGTTCGAATGACGAGCCTGGTATCGAGGATTACTGTTCGAGCAGGGGCACCGTCCCCCGTGAGCTGGTCCATGAGCATCTCGGCCGCGGTTCGTCCCATCTCGTAATGAGAGAAGTGCAGTGTCGTCAATGCGGGGGTAAACCGGTCTGCGAATGGGATGTCGTTGAAGCCGACGACCGACACGTCCTGTGGGCAGCCCAGTCCGGCCTCGCGCAGCACATCGATGCAGTCCAGCGCCAGCAGGTCATTTGCGGCGCACACAGCGGTGAACGGCGCCCCTCCATCGAGCAGCCGTTGGGCGGGCTCAATGCCAGCGCCGGCACTGAGCGATTCGGAGCGCACGATCAGCCGCGGTTCAGGTTCCTGTCCGTGCGCGCGCATTGCCTCCGCGAAGGACGCTGCCCGTTCGCGAGTTGTCGAGATGTCCGCGGGACCGGCGAGATGCGCGACCGCGCGATGACCGAGCTCGACGAGATGTTCGACGGCGAGCGCCATCCCGCGTCGGTCGTCCGGTACGACGGCCGGGACCGACGCGCGGTCGGCACGCCGGTTGATGAGAACGATCGGCTGGCCTGCCGTCAGCGCGGCGTCGAGCGGCGCGAGATCCGAGCCGGTCGAGGCGACGAGCATGCCATCGACTCCGCGAGCGGCGAGCGCGGCGCATCCGCGCCGTTCACGTTCGGGATCGGAGTCGGTGTTGTAGAGCAACGCCGCATATCCGAATGGGTCGAGGTAATCCTCGATGCCGCGAACGACCGGCGGGAACAGAGGGTTAGTCAGATCCGGGATCACCACGCCGACGGTCCGGGACCGTCCTGTGCGCAGGCCGCGCGCGGACGCGTTCGCCTCGTAGCCGAGCTCCTGTACCGCCTTCTCAACCCGGCGCGCGGTCTGCTTGCTGACGCGATGCCGCTGCGTAGGATTTAGCACCCGGGACACGGTGCTCGGGTGGACGTGAGCGCGCTCGGCGACGTCCCTGGCGGTGAGAAGCCGACCTTCCCGTGTCCCCCTTCTCGGCTGATGCTCCTCGTTCGGCACGAGGCTCATGCTATCGATTGCAGACGCCGGGACTCGCGGCGTTGTTCCAGGCCGCCTAGAGCCTGCAATACCTAAAGCGATCGTCCCTGCACACGCTTGCATCGCCGTCGAGAACCTTCCGACATCGCGCCTCGCACCGGGATAGACCGCCGCCTCGAGGCCAGTGTGCAGCTGGGCTAGACGCTCCACGCGCCGCCCCGAGTCCCGACCCTGTGGCGATCACGAAGCCGGGGCCGCTCGAGCGAGATACTCGGCGCTGGCGCTCATGCTGCGACGGACGTGCGTTCTTGCGGGGAGCAGGCGGGCCTTCTCATAGCACGCTACGACCTCCGGCAGCGTGTCCCGATCCCACGCATTGATAAGCGCCATGACGTCGTGCAGCCCCTGCCGAAACCCTC
>Ga0335073_10003174_pt1 | contig 22800 bp, 20 predicted proteins | sample Lox_Sample_22_FD_207093 | JGI IMG/M metagenome (GOLD analysis project Ga0335073, IMG submission 207093) | Soil microbial communities from Loxahatchee National Wildlife Refuge, Florida, United States - Lox_Sample_2.2 | ecosystem: Environmental > Terrestrial > Soil > Wetlands | place: USA... | reverse complement strand
AAGTCATCGCCGAGCAGATGGCCGCACAGTCCGAGAATGCTCCAGCCCGGGCACGGCGACGGCCGCTGCCAGTCCGGCTCCCGCAGGCCCGCGAGCAGGTCATTCAGCCGGTCCCGCTCGACCGCGAACAGGGCCGCATAGTCGTGCGGCGGCTCGGCGGGCGGCGCTGAGTCGCTGGGTATGTCCGCCACATAAGAAGGTTACATTCAGGTCACGGTGACGTATCGCCTCTTGCGCGGCTTGCCATCAGGACCTTACTCTCCGTGTTATTGGTCACGGTAAGCGCTTTCCCGCTACCGACTCCCCAGCCCCGAAAATCGCCGCTGGGAAACAGGGGCGTAGCGCGGTAAGCGCTTACCACACGGTAAGCGCTTACCAGATGATCACGGCAGGATGGTTAGGCAGGACGCCCCGTGAGGGGCTTCGACGGAGGACTAACACGTGGGCCATGACCTCGGCGGCCGCGCAGGCGACCCCCGCGCACTCGACGGCGCGAGCCCGTTTCGTGGCGCCGGCGCGCTCGACGCTGTGGCCCCCCACGTCACGGTCCCAGACGGGGCGGCCGGCGCGGCACCACCCGAGCTGCCGACGATTTACGACGTCGCACGGCTGGCCGGGGTGTCCATCGCGTCGGTTTCGAGGGTGCTGAACGGGAGCAGGAACCCGCGCCAGGAGACCAGGGACCGTGTGCTGCAGGCCGTGATGGACCTGGGGTTCGTGCCGGACGGCGCCGCCCGGGCGCTGAGCGCCCGGATGAAGGAGGTCGTCGGCGTCGTGGTCCGGCGGCCGCGCTGGCACGCGAACGACCTGTTCGCCGACGAGGACGACAACCTGCAGTTCCCCGACATGATCAACCGCGGTATGGAGATTGTCGCCCAGCGGCATGGCTTCGACCTGCTGATCAGGTCCGTGGCAGTGGATGAGCCGAACCCGGCGCAGCGGATCTTCACCCTCGCCCGCAAGAGCGACGGGATCATCCTGCACGACCGGGTGCTGTCCCCCGCCGAGCTCGCCAGGCTCGCCAGGCAGCTGCCGGTGGTCACGCTGGCCGGCGAGCCGTCACCGGAAACGGCCAACGTGCACAGCGACAACGCGACCGGGATGCGCGAGCTGGCCCGGCATCTGATCGACGACCACGGCTACCGCACGATCGCCTTCCTGGCCGGCCACGCGGGCAGCCCGGACAGCCTGAGCCGCGGCCGGGCGCTGGCCAAGGAGGCGAGCACCTCCGGGGTCACGCTGCTGCGCGGCGAGGCCTGGCGCGGCAGCTACCAGGCGGCGGCGGGCGCCCGCGCGATCGAGCGGCTTATCGCGTCCGGCGTCGGGCTGCCTGAGGCGATCGTGTGCGCCAACGACCAGTCCGCGATCGGCGTGCTGCACACGCTCGCGCGGCACGGCATCTCGGTACCCGGCGATGTGGCGGTGACCGGCTTCGACGACATCCCCGTCGCTCGTCACATGCACCCGCAGCTCACCAGCGTCCGGCAGTCCATCCAGGACATGGGGGCCACCGCGTTCGAGACGCTCTACTCGATGATCGCCAGCGAGGCGGGCCAGCGGGACGGCGACGCCCGCGGCCGCGACATCGCCTTGCCGACCCGGTTGGTCCGCCGCGAGAGCTGCGGCTGCGGAGGGAGTCAGTTATGCGCCTGATCACGCGCAAGGTGGCACTGTACGTGGTCACCGCGATCGTCGCGATCACGATCAACTTCTTCCTGCCGCGGCTCATGCCGGGCAACCCGGCGCTCACGGTGCTCGGCAAGGCGCAGTCGGCCGAGTCCCCCCAGGCGATCGCCGCTCTCGAAGAGCAGTACGGCGTGCAGACCAGGACCGGGATTTGGGGCCAGTACGTGCAGTACTGGGACCACCTGCTGCACGGTAACCTGGGCACCTCCCTGAACGCCTATCCCGCGTCGGTCGGCAGCCTGATCCGCGCCGCCCTGCCCTGGACGCTCGCCCTGGTGGGAACCGCGACGGTGATCAGCTTCGTGCTGGGCACGCTGCTCGGCATCGCCGCGGCCTGGCGGCGGGGCAGCTGGCTGGACAACCTGCTGCCCGCCATGACGTTCTTCCAGGCCGCCCCGTACTTCTTCGTCGCTATCCTCGCAGTCGCGTTGTTCGCCACCAAGCTGGGCTGGTTCCCGCCGAGCCAGGGCTACGACACCGCGACGCTGAACCCCGGCTTTAACTGGGCCTTCATCTCGAACGTGCTCGATCACGCGGTGCTCCCCGCGCTGACCATCGTGCTGGCGTCCGTCGCCGGGTGGATCATCGGGATGCGCAACATGATGATCACCACGATGGACGAGGACTACGTCCTCCTCGCGCAGGCCAAGGGGCTGCCGAGGCAACGGGTCGTCGCCTACGCCGCGCGCAACGCGCTGCTGCCGAACGTCTCGGGTTTCGCCCTCGCCATCGGGTTCATCGTGTCCGGCGCCCTGCTCACTGAAATCGTCTTCTCCTACCCCGGCGTGGGCTACCTGCTGCTGAATTCCATCGGCAGCGACGACTACCCGGTGCTGCAGGGGATCTTCCTGATCATCACGATCACGGTGCTGCTGGCGAACCTGCTCGCCGACTTCGTCTACGCCTTCCTTGACCCGCGAACCAGGCAGGAGACCTGACATGCGACGACTGCTCCGGTCGCCGAAGATCATCGCAGGCTTGTGCCTGTCGGGGGCGTTCGGGATCCTCGCCATCCTCGGGCCATTCCTCGCCCCCTACGACCCGAACGCCAACGCGTCGACGACTGTCGGCATCGCGCAGCCGCCGTCCGCCGCGCACCTGCTCGGGACCACCCAGACCCAGCAGGACGTCCTGTCCCAGCTGCTGGTCGGCGGGCGGAGCACGATCCTGGTCTCGCTGGTAGCCGGCGTGGTGGCGACCGTACTGGCGGTGCTGTTCGGCGTGGCCGCCGGGTACCTCGGCGGCTGGGCGGACGACGGGCTGTCCATGCTGGCCAACATCTTCCTCGTGCTGCCCGCGCTGCCCCTGCTCATCGTGATCTTCGGGCTGCTCGGCAGGGGCGCCAACCCGAACGACCTGCTGATCGGGTTCATTATCGCCGTCACCGGGTGGGCGTTCGGCGCCCGGCAGCTGCGGGCACAGACGCTGTCCATGCGCGCCAGGGACTTCATCGACTCCGCCAGGATCATCGGCGAGCGCAGCTGGCGGATCATGGCATTCGAGATCCTGCCCAACCTGGTTCCCATCGTGGCGACCTCGTTTCTCTTCACCGTGATCTACGGGGTCGGCACCTACACCGCGCTGTCGTTCCTCGGCGTCATCAACACGGCCCACTGGAGCTGGGGGACCATGCTCTACTGGGCACAGAACGCCCAGGCCGCGCAGGATGTGCACATCCAGTGGTGGTGGTTCGTGCCGCCCGGGCTGGCCGTCGGGCTGTTCGGCACCGGACTGGCCCTGCTCAACTTCGGGATCGACGAGTACGTGAACCCGCGGCTGCGCGCCGCAGGGATCACCGGGCGGCGGGCCAGGCGCGCGGGGCTGCCGAGACATACCCGGCTAGGCCTGACGCCCGTGCTCCCGTCGCGAGAGCCCGTCCTTTTGTCACAGGAGACGGCGCGATGAGCATGGAGGAAGTCATCCCCCCGGTCCGGGTGGCCACCGCGGAGCAACACGGCTCCGACACGCTGATCGAAGTCACCGGCCTGCACGCGGACTACGGCTTCGGTGAGGGCTCGGTGCATGCGGTGGTGGACGTGGACCTGACGCTGCACCGCGGCGAGGTGCTCGGCCTTGCCGGGGAAAGCGGCAGCGGCAAGTCCACGCTCGCCTACGCCATCACCCGGCTGCTGCGCCCGCCCGGCATCATCACCGCCGGCCGGGTGCGGTTCCGCGAATCGGTCGACCTGATGTCCGCCACCGAGCACGAACTGCGCGGGCTGCGCTGGAATGAGATCGCGGTCGTGCTGCAAAGCTCGATGAACGCGCTCAACCCGGTGCTGCGCATCGGCACCCAGTTCGCCGACGTGCTGCGTGCGCACCAGCCCGGCATCCGCCAGACCGCGATGCGGCAGCGGTCCGAAGAGCTGCTCGAGATGGTCGGTATCCCGGCCGACCGACTGCACAGCTACCCGCACGAGCTGTCCGGGGGCATGCGCCAGCGGGTGATGATCGCCACCGCGCTGGCGCTCGACCCGGCGGTGGTGATCATGGACGAGCCGACCACCGCGCTTGACGTGGTGACCCAGCGGGAGATCCTCCAGGAGCTGACGGCACTGCGCGACCGGCTCGGCTTCGCCGTCCTTTTCATCTCCCACGACCTGTCGCTGCTGGTCGAGATCGCCGACTCGATCGCGGTCATGTACGCGGGCCGGCTGGTGGAACGAGGGCCCGCGAACGCGGTCTACCGTGCCCCCAGGCATCCGTACTCCCTCGGCCTCCTGAACTCGTTCCCCCCACTGCATGGCCCGCGACGCACGATGGAGGGCATCCCGGGGTCACCTCCCGACCTTCGGACGCCGCCGTCCGGCTGCGCCTTCCACCCCCGCTGCCGCTACACGTTCGACAAGTGCCAAGCCGGTCCGCACCCGCCGCTGCTCGCGGTGGACGCGGGCAGCCGGGCGGCCGCGTGCTGGCTCCAGGACGGCACCAGGACCGTGCCGGACGAGCTGGCCCTGGAGGTGTTCTCATGAGCGAGCAGCACCCGGCGGCCGGAGGCGAGCCGGAGATGCGGCCCGTGAGCGTCTCCGGGAACGGGCGTGGCCCGGTGCTGGAGGCCAAGGGCCTGACCAAGCACTTCCCGGTACACCGGGCCAGGCTCGGCGCCAAGGTCCCAGTGGTGCACGCAGTGGAGGACGTCACGCTCGCGCTCCCCGCCGCTGGCATCATCGCCATCGTCGGCGAGAGCGGATCGGGCAAGTCGACACTGGCCAGGCTGCTCGCCCGGCTCATCAAGCCGACGGCGGGCACCGTGCTGCTCGACGGCAAGCCGGCGGTGGCGGGCCGGCGCTACGCGAGAGCGGTGCAGCTCGTCCTGCAGGACCCCTTCGCGTCGCTCAACCCGGTGCACAGCGTCCGCTACCATCTGGCCAGGCCGCTGCAGGTGCACGGGCTGGCCGACGGCGCCGACCAGAAAGGCCTGGACGGCCTGGTGACCGGGCTGCTCGAGCGGGTCGCGCTGACGCCCGCGGACCAGTTCATCACCAAGTACCCGCACGAGCTGTCCGGCGGCCAGCGGCAGCGGGTGGCGATCGCGCGGGCGCTGGCCGTCCAGCCGCGGGTGCTGCTGGCCGACGAGCCAGTCTCCATGCTGGACGTCTCCATCCGGCTCGGCGTGCTCAACCTGCTCGCCGACCTGCGCGCGCGCGACGGCCTGGCCATCTTGTACGTCACGCACGACATCGCGTCCGCGCGGTACCTGGCCGACGTGATCACGGTGATGTACGCGGGCCAGGTCGTCGAGTCGGGGCCCGCAGCCGTGCTGACCGACGAACCCGCCCACCCGTACACCCAGCTGCTGCTGTCAGCGGCGCCTGACCCGGACAGGGCGGCACCGCCGTCGCTCGCGGGCCGGGGGGCACCGCCGAACCTGATCCGGCCGCCCGCCGGCTGCCGGTTCCACCCGCGCTGCCCGCACGCCATGGCGGTATGCGAGCAGGCCGCCCCGCCGACCTTCGCCCTGAGCGCGGCGCACTCCAGCGCGTGCTGGCTGCACGCGCTGGACCTCACCGCGGACCAGTCCCGGCCGCTTCAAGGGCGCGACCGGACCTCGGGTCACGAGCCACCACAAGGCCCTGGAGAGGAGAAGCAACCAAGCACACCCAATGCCAGCACATAACCCGATCACCGGTCGCGGGCAGGCCGAAAAGGCGTTCGCACCCGGCCGACCCGCGCACACCTAGTTATGACGGACCCCGACAGGTCACCATGACAGGCCGGCGAAGAGCCGGCCGGGCAATGGGAGTTTAGACATGAATCACAAAAGAGTAAAAATCCTGGCCCTGACCGCGGCCGCCGTGCTCGCGGCGAGCGTGGCGGCCTGCAGCAGCAGCTCAGGCTCATCATCGACAGGCTCGTCGACGTCGAGGCAGGGTCAGCCGCTGGTCATCGTCAACAACACCGGCGTGACCTTCGCCCAGACGTTCAACCCGTACGTCTCGACCACGCTGGGCGCGACGGACCACATGGAGGGGCTCACCTACGAGCCGCTGCTCATGTTCAACATCATGAACCCGAACGCGGCGCCCATCCCGTGGCTGGCCACCCACTACGCCTGGTCCAACGGCGGCAAGACGCTGACGTTCACCATCCGCCAGGGCGTGAAGTTCAGCGACGGGACGCCGATGACGGCCAGCGACGTGGCGTTCACCTTCAACCTGCTGATGAAGAACACGGCGCTCGGCTCCCAGGACCCCGCCCCGACGCCACTGCCGACGAGCGCGGCGGCGCCGAACGCGACCACGGCCGTGCTGACGTTCGCCAAGCCTGAAATCGGCAACCTGTTCTTCATCGGGTCGACGTACGTCCTGCCCGAGCACCTGTGGAAGAACGTGTCCAGCCCGGCCACGTACGCGGACGCCAACCCGGTCGGGACCGGTCCGTACGAGCTCGGCTCGTACAGCTCGCAGAAGGTCACCTTCAAGCAGAACCCCTACTACTGGCAGAAGTCCCAGGTCCGCGTCCCCGAGGTGATCTTCCCCAGCTACGTGAGCAACACCACGGCCAACCCCGCGCTGGACAGCGGCCAGATCGGCTACGCGGAGAACGACGTCGCCGACGTCCAGTCCAACTACCTCAGCGCCAGCACGGACAACCACACGTGGAGCCCGAACCAGCCCTGGTTCGCCGACAACAACGTGGTGACGCTGTGGTTCAACGTCACCAAGGCGCCGCTGAACGACCCAAAGGTCCGCCAGGCGATCAGCGCCGGCATCGACAGGCAGCAGCTGTCGGCCCAGGGCGAGACCAGCTACGAGCCGGCGGCCACCTCGTCGAGCGGGCTGCTGCTGCCGGTGCAGAACGCACTGCTCGACCCCGCCTACGCCAACGACCTGAGCCCGACCAGCGACGCCACCAAGGTCAGCCAGATCCTGACCGGCGACGGCTACACCAAGACCGGCGGCAAGTGGATGAAGAACGGGCAGCCGATCAAGTTCTCGATCGAGGACCCGACCTCTTACACCGACTACGCCACCGACTCGAACCTGATCGCCAACCAGCTCAACGGCGAGGGCTTCGAGGTCTCCTTCGACGGTGTCCAGGCCACCCAGTGGTACAGCGACCTGGCCGCCGGGAACTTCGACGCGATGATCCACTGGAGCAACCAGGGTCCCACCCCGTTCGACTACTTCACCTACTGGATGGACAACACCCTGTCCGCGCCGATCGGCAAGCCGGCCAGCAGCGACTTCGGCCGGTTCAGCGACGCGCAGGCGCAGGCGGCGCTGGCGCAGTACACCGGCACCACCGACTCGTCGGTGCAGCAGCAGGCGCTGAACACGCTCCAGGGAATCATGGCCACCCAGGTGCCGGCCACCCCGCTGCTGTACGGCGCGGGCTGGTACGAGTACTCCACCAAGGACTACACCGGCTGGCCGACCGCGGCTAACCCGTACACCGACCCGGTGGCGAACTCCCCCTACCTGGAGTACACGCTGCTGCATCTCACCCCGGCTTCCTGAGCCGCGGCACATATGACAACACACTCGCAGGGCGCGCCGGTCATCCCGGCCGGCGCGCCCGCCGGCCCCCCCATCCCCGCTGACCGCGACAACGTCGCCGCACTCCCGGTCGCCGCGAAGGTCCGGCTGCTGACCGGCGCGGACAGCTGGCGGACCCACGGTGACCCCACGATCGGCCTGCGCCCGCTGGTGACGTCCGACGGCCCGGCCGGCGTGCGCGGCACGCTGCGGGACGAGCGGCACCCGTCGGCCAGCCTGCCCTGCCCGTCCGCGCTCGGCGCCACCTGGGACGTAGACCTTGTCGGCCGGCTGGCCACCGCGCTCGGCGTGGAGGCCAAGAGCAAGGACGTCGACATCCTGCTGGCCCCCACCATCAACCTGATGCGAACCCCGCTCGGCGGCCGCGGGTTCGAGTTCTTCGCCGAGGACCCGGTGCTCACCGCCGGCCTGGCGGTCGCGTACGTCCGGGGCCTGCAGCGCACCGGCGTCGCCGCCACCCTCAAGCACTACGTGGGCAACGACTCGGAGACCGCGCGGTGGACCTACGACGCGCGGATCAGCGAGACCGTGCTGCGCGAGCTCTACCTCGTGCCGTTCGAGGCGTGCGTCCGCGAGGCCGGCGCGTGGCTGGTCATGGCCGCCTACAACAAGGTCAACGGCACCCGGATGACCGAGAACCTCCGCTTGCTGCGCGACGTGCTCAAGAACGAATGGGGCTTCGACGGCCTCGTCATCTCCGACTGGAGCGCGGCGCGCAGCACGCACGCGACCGCCGCCGCCACCCTTGACCTGTCCATGCCGGGGCCGGAGGGGCCGTGGGGCGACCAGCTCACCAAGGCCGTGCTGGACGGCACGGTCAGCGAGGAACTGCTGAACGACAAGGTCATCCGGCTGCGCAGGCTCGCCAGCCGGGTCGGGACCGCGCCGGACGGGGCCAAGCCGCCCCGGCTCGTCGACCCCGGCCTGCTGCGCACCGTCGCGGCCGAGTCGTTCGTGCTGCTGCGCAACGAAGCCGGCGCCCTCCCCCTCGACCCGCGGGCGATCCGCACCCTGGCGGTGATCGGCCCGAACGCCGTGTACCCGACCGTCCAGGGCGGCGGCAGCGCCGGCGTCACGCCAGTCACCGTCACCACCCCGGCAGCCAGCCTCGAGGCCGCCCTCGGCGGTCGCGCCAGGGTCCTGACCGCGCCCGGCTGCCGGACCTGGCACACCCTGCCGGAACCGCCCGCCAGCTCGCTGCGCGACCCGGTCACCGGGGAGCAGGGGGTCCGCCTCGAGTTCACCGACGGCGACGGCACCGTGCTCGGCGCCGAGCACCGCGGGTCGGCGAACCTGACGTGGTGGGACGCCCCGTACGGCCTCGGCTGGGGACAGCCGGGCCGGGTCGCGGCGACGACCGTCTTCCGCGTCCCGCGGGACGGCGTCTACGAGTTCGGCGCCGCCGGGGTCGGCGCGCTCGCGCTGGCCGTCGACGGCGTCCGGGTCATCGACGGCGTCACGCCGGTGCCCGAGGACCCGGTCGAGGCGATGACGAGGCCAGGCGAGCTGCGCGCCGCCTGCTGGCTCGAGGCCGGCGCCGACACGGCGCTGCGGCTGGAGTTCCGGCCCGCGGCGGACGGCGCGGGGCCGGTGGCCTTCCGGCTGGGGCTGGTGCCCGCCGCCGACGACGAGACGCTGCTCGCCGAGGCCGAGGCGGCCGCGGTGGCCGCCGACGCGGCGGTCGTGGTCGTCGGCTCCGCCGAGCTCACCGAGAGCGAGGGCTTTGACCGGACGACGCTCGCGCTGCCCGGCCGCCAGGACGAGCTGGTGCGCCGCGTCGCGGCCATCAACCCCGCCACGATCGTCGTGGTCAACTCCGGCATGCCGGTGCTGACCCCGTGGGCCGGGCAGGTGGCCGCGATCGTGCACGCCTGGCTGCCAGGCCAGGCGTTCGGCGACGCGCTCGCCGACGTGCTGCTCGGCGCGGCGGAACCCGGCGGCCGGCTGCCGGTCACGTTCCCGGCCAGCGAAGCGGACGCTCCCGTGCTGCACGCGACGCCGGCCGCCGGCGACGCGCTGGACTACGCCGAAGGTCTCCTGGTCGGTTACCGCGGCTACGACGCCAGCGGCACCGCGCCGGCCTACCCGTTCGGGCACGGCCTCGGCTACACCAGCTGGGCGTACGAGTCGGCCGATTGCCTGGCCAGGCTTGCCGAAGGAGAAGATCTCGACATCTCCGTCACCCTGCGGAACACCGGCCAGCGGCCGGGCAAGGAGGTCATCCAGGCCTACCTGGCGGGCCCCGAGCAGCCGAGCCCGGTGCCCAGGCCTGCGCGGGTGCTCGCCGCGTTCGCCGCCGTCAGGGCCGAACCAGGGGAGCGGGTCACGGCCAGGCTGACGATCCCGGCGCGGGCGTTCGCCCGCTACGACGAGGACCTGGCGAGCTGGATCTGGCCCGGCGGCGAGTGGACGGTGCACGTCGGCCGGTCCTCGCGGGACCTGCCGCTGTCCGCTGTCGTCCGGTTACGGTTACGGCGCCAGGCCCCTGACGAGGGTCTCGAGGAACGCGCGGTAGGTGGCCGAGGGATCGGGCGTGAGCACGAGCCCCTTGAGCTCGAGCGCGACCGCGCCGTGCACGCCGCTCCAGACCTGCTGTGCCGCCTCCACGGGATCGGGGGCGGCGAGCAGGCCGGCGGCCGCCGCCAGCTCCACCGTGCGCACCAGCGCGCCGAACGCCGCGCGCGCGTGCTCCTCGACCTCCGCCGACTCGTGCTCGCGCGGGATAGCGTCCTCGAACATGATCGCGTAGAAGTTCGGGTTGGCGAGCGCGAACTCGCGGTACCGCAGGCCGCAGGAGCGCAGCCTGGCCGCCATGTCCGGCTCCCTGCTCGACTCGATCGTCGCGCGCAGCCGGTCGAACCCCTTGATCAGCAGCGTGTCCACGAGACCGTCCTTGCCGCCGAGGCGGTTGTAGACGCCCATCGGGGCGATGCCGGCCTCGGCCGCGACGGCCCGGATCGTCATCCCGCCGGGGCCGTCCCTGACCAGCACCGTCTCAGCCGCCGCGCACACCCGCTGCTCGACGTCGGCGCTCGGCGTCCGGCTGCGCCGCACCGGTTCTGTCATGTCTGTCATCATCCCACCTCTTCCGCTTGACAAGTTATAGAACATCGTTACATAGTTATAGCACGACGTTCTAAAGAACTGGAAGGGGAACCCGATGGAAGCCCGCACGCACAGCGACCGCCGGTGGTGGATCCTCGCGGTGCTCTGCCTCAGCGTCCTGCTCGTCGTCGTTGACAACATGATCGTCAACGTCGCGCTGCCGACGATCAGCCGCGACCTGCACGCGTCGACCGAGGCCCTGCAGTGGGTCGTCGACGGGTACACGCTCAGCTTCGCCGGGCTGCTGCTCGTCGGCGGCAACCTCGGCGACCGCCTCGGGCGACGCCGGTTCCTGCAGCTGGGTCTGGCCCTGTTCGGCCTGACGTCCGTGGGCGCCGCGCTCGCCCAGACCAGCGGCGAGCTCATCGCCGCCCGCGCCGCGATGGGCGTGGCCGCCGCGCTGATCTACCCCGCCACGCTGGCCATCCTCAACAACGTGTTCACCAACCCGCGCGAGCGGGCGACAGCGATCGGCATCTGGTCGGCGGTGTCCGGGCTCGCCGTGGCGATCGGCCCGGTGGCCGGCGGGGCGCTGCTCCGGCACTTCGCGTGGAGCTCGGTCTTCTCCGTGAACGTGCCCGTGGTGGTGATCGCGCTCGTGGCCGGGCGGCTGCTGCTGCCCGAGTCGCGCGACCCGAAGGCGGGCCGGTTCGACCCGCTGGGCGCGGTGCTGTCCGTCGCCGGAATCTCGCTGCTGACCTGGTCGATCATCGAGGCTCCCGGGCACGGCTGGCTGTCGGCGACGACCCTGGGCGGGATCTTCGGCGCCCTGTTCATCCTCGCGCTGTTCGCCGCGTGGCAGGCGCGGCGTCCCGACCCGATGCTGGACGTGCGGCTGTTCCGCAACCCGCGGTTCAGCGCGGCGAGCGGAGCGATCGCGCTGGCGTTCTTCGGGCTGTTCGGCTTCATCTTCATGATCACCCAGTACTTCCAGATCGTGCGCGGCTACGACCCGCTCGGCGCCGGGCTCGCGACGCTGCCGTTCGCGATCATCACCGCCGCGTTCTCGCCGGTCGCGATGATCGTCATGAAGCGGACGGGCACGAAACTGGTGGTGGCCTTCGGGCTGCTGCTGATGAGCAGCGGGTTCGTGGTGGCGGCGCTGACGCCGCTGGGCGGCTCGTACTGGACCTGGATCGTCCCCGCGATGGCGCTGATGGCGTCCGGCCTCGCCTTCACCACCGGTCCGGCCACCGAGGCGATCATGGGCGCGCTGCCGCTGGCGAAGGCCGGCGCGGGCTCCGCGGTCAACGACACCACCCGCGAGGTCGGCGGCACGCTCGGTGTCGCGATCGTCGGCTCGGTGCTGAACTCGGGTTACGGCTCGCACGTGGTCACCGCCCTGACCGGGCTGGGCGCGCCGGCCGCCGCCGCGCACGCCGCCGGCCAGTCGGTGGTCGCGGGCATGGCCACCGCGGCGCACTTCCCCGCCGCGCTGCAGCCCACGGCGGCGGAGGCGGTCTCGCAGGCGTTCATGGCGGGCGTGCACCGCGGCTCGGTGGTGGCCGCGGGCGCGGCGGCCGCTGCCGCGCTGGTCGCGGTCTTCCTCGTGCCGTCCCGTGCGGCCGCTCCCGCGGAACCACTATCCGGAACGTCCCCGGCTTCCTCCCGGACCCGCCAGGAGACTCCCAGCCGCGTGTGACGCGACCACCACTGCTGATCCGCTCAGGTGACTGAGCGGATCAGTTCGACGTTCAGCGCCAGGACGGGGAACAGCCGGTTGGTCAGCACTACGATGGTGCGACCCATGCTTGGGCGCGTGACCAGCGAGGCTGCCCAGCCTGGCCCGATCCCGGCCTGGCCGGCGGCATCCATCGAGCGCCGCAGCCCCCAGCCGAGACCCATTTCCTCGACCGCGTCACGCCACGGGCCCTGCGGGCGCAGCGCTTCGGCGGCGAGTTCCCCGGGCAGCAGCGTCCGCCAGCCGGACCCGAAGCGGACCAGGTCCGGCCCAGTCGACCACAGCCCGCCCGCGCCCTGGAGCGTGAACACCCGCGGCTGCTCGCGGACGAGCGAGCCTGCCTCCTCGAGCAGGTAGCCGTACGCCGCGTCCGGCGGGACCGGGGCCTGCGCCGGGAACCACGAGTCGGCCATGCCGAGCGGCTCGAGGACGAGCCTGGTCGCCGCCTGAGCGAACGGGGTTCCTGTCACGTCGGCGATGAGCTGCCCGAGCACCGCGTAGCCGCCGTTGCTATAGGCGACCTCGCCGCGGGGGCCTGAGCAGCCCGCAACCGGCCCGAGCAGGTCGGCGACGTCCGCCACCGAGTCGGCCCACAGCGACAGCGGCAGCGGGCTGTCGACGCCGCCCGTGTGCGCGAGCAGGTCCCGCACGGTCACGGCGTCATCGGCCAGCCGCAGCGAGCGCAGCTGCCCGTTGACCGGGTCGTCGAGCCCCACGGCGCCCTCCGCGACCAGGCACAGCACGGCCGTGGAGGTGACGAGCGTAGTGATCTGAAGGGCCGGGAAACAGTGGCCGGGTCCCAGCGGCACGTTCCCCTCGAGGTCGGCCCAGCCGCGTGAGCACGTCCACACCTCGGCGGCGCCCCCGCTGACCGCGTCACCCGCCGCGGTCAGTCCGACCAGGCTCAACTCGGTACAGGCGTCCTCGATGAGGCCGGGAACCCGCTCGGGCACCGGCCCGGAGCCCGCGGACGGCGGCCGGGTGACCCGCGTATCGGTGACAGGCTCGACCTCCGGGAAGAAACGTAGCATTTCAAGCCGGTGCGGGGCCTCAGACTCGAAGGCGGCGTCGACCCGCAGGCCCGCGAACTTCGCGCTCAGCCGGGATGAGTCCACGTCGATGATGACCAGGTCCTCGCGCAGCTTGTCCGCGAGGCTCCGCATGGCCTGGGCCATCGCATCAGGCGAGACGAAGCCCAGGAACTGTTCGGTGAAGTGGTCGCTCAGCTCGTCGTGAGACGGTGCCGTCCATTCCGGTGCGTCGGCTCCGGCAAAGCGGCCGAGGACCCAGCGCAGCTGCGCGAGCGCGTGGCTGCGTTCGGCCTCGGCCGCTGCGATGTGCTCCTTGAGCGCGGCCCAGCTGCTCATCCCGTGCTCGCGGGCGACGGCCAGCTGGGCGTCGTGCAGGGTGGTGAACTCTCCCGCGGCTAGCCGCCGCTTCGCCTCGAGCTTGAGGTGACGCAGGCTCGGACGGTCCGGGAGGTGGCGGAGGTCGTCGTGGGCAGCAGGCCCGGATTGATCGGACAAGGCAGTCCTTCCTCGGCGCCCGCGGGTCCGCGTTCATCGGGCTGGAAAGACATGCCGGTGCATGTAATCGCTCGAAACCGGTGAGCTTGAAGCTCTGCCCGCGAACCCAGGTGCGGCCGACACCGCCACGAATCAACATACCCATGAGGGGCCGGCTCCGGCTAGACCGCTCCGGCGACTCGGCCAATACTGAGTGGCATGCGGGAAGTGCCGGGGGCGGCGGACGCCGAGTGGATTGAGCGGATGCGCGCGCTGGCGCGACAGGACGCCGAGGAGATGGTGCCGCGGCCGGACTTCCCGGTCCTCGGGGTTTCGGCGCCCCTCCTGGAGCCGGCCGCCTTGGCGGGGTACGAGCAGGTGAACGGGTCGTGGGAGGCGGTGACCCTGGCGTACGGGGCCTGGGACGCGCCGCGGGGACCATATGTGGCCGTCAAGAGCGAGCGGGCGGACGCCGAGCTGGCGGCCTCGACGGCCGGGATGCCCGGGCACGGGCCCGAGGCGAGGCTGCTGCGCGCGATCGACGCGGAACGCGACCGCCTGGCCGCGAGCACCGGCGTGGATGAGGACGAACCGGCGGAACCGCCGCGGTATTCGCGCGAGGACCTGCCGGCGGGCGCCGCCCTGGTCGCCAGGCACGGGACCGTGTGGGCGGCGCGGCTGGACAACTCCGCCGGGGTCACGGTGACGATCACCGGGCGCGGCGCCGGACCGGAGCAGGTGCGGCTATCCCTGGTCACCGACCTGCGGCCGCTGTTCGAGGCCCGCAACGAGATCCTGGGCCGGCTGGCGGAACGCCGGCGGCGGGAACCCCCGCCCGTCCTGGAGCCCGCGGAAGGCATAGCGGCGTTCCGCGCGCTGGCCGAGTTCGAGCTCGAGGGACACGCCAGGATCAGGGCGTCCGCCCGGCCGGGCGGACGCCGGCTCAGGCAGCCGGCGAACTGGGGGCGGCTGCGCAGCGCGCTGTGGCAGCGGGCGGTCAGCGAGCAGCAGCGGCTCGCCGGGACGTCCAAGGGCGCCGCGAACGACGTCGTGACGTCGGTCATGAACCACCTCGGGCACCTGGCCGAACAGGCCCCGTGGTTCACCACCGATCCCCTGCTGCGCACGGCCGCGATGGACGAGACCCTGCGGTACGCCGTGCTCGGCGAGTCCGTGCCGAGCCTTCCCGCCCAGCAGGCGTGGGAGCGCTACTGGTCCGACCACCTGGGCCGGGCGCTGCGCATGGACCAGGGCGGCAGCGCGTTCGCGGAGATGGAGTCCCGCCGGGCGCTCACCGACGGCTGGCTGGCGGCCTGGACCGCCTGGACCACGCGCGACTGAGCGGTCAGCGCTCCGCGCTCATTCGCCTGCCTGGCCCGCCTCACCGTGATCCTCGTCCGGTTTTGCCGGGCTCCCGGCGTCGTCGGCCGCGGCGAGCAGGTCAAGGAACGGGCCGACCCGGTGTCCTTCCTGGGCAGGGTGCCGGAACCACTTGTCCGGATTGACGGAGTACACGGTGCGGCGCCCGGTCCTGGTGCGGGTGAGATAGCCCGCCGCCTCCAGGTCAGCCACGATGGCCTGCACGGCGCGTTCGGTGAGCCCGGCGACGGCGGCGATGTCCCGGATCCGGGCATCGGGATTGCGGGCGATCTCCACGAGCACGTGCCCGTGCCCGGTCAGCAGCGTCCAGGCACCCGTTCGCTCGTCAGGCTCGCTCATTCTCCTGAGCATATATCTCGCGGGACTATTATCGCGAGATATAATACGTGAAGTTTTTTTCCTGTATCTATTGACAGGTTCTGGCCGGGACAACGATCCTAGTAGTGCGTGGGCGAGGAGGTGGCTCGATGATTGAGGTCAGGTTTCCCGTGGACGTGGTCGGAGACGTGCCTGTCGTGACGGCGCCCGCGGAGATCGACGCCACCAACGCTCACAGGTTCCGGGTAGCTATGGCGAAAGCGGCCGCGGGCCAGCCCCCGGCGCTCGTGGTCGACATGACCAGGACCCGGTTTTGCGATTCGGCCGGGCTTCACGTCCTGATGGACGCGCACAAGCAGGCCCTGGCCGCGGGTGGTGCGGTCCTGCTGGCGGTGTCGTGCGCCGCAGTCCTGCGCGTTCTCGAGATAACCGGCATCGACCAGGCGGTACCCCATTTCGCCAGCCTGGACGAGGCGATGGCGCAAGCCATCGAATCCGCGGACAGCTAAGACCGCCTGTTAAGGCGTCAGCACGATCTTGCCGGTGTTCTTCCGGTCCAGGATCCGGCGGTGGGCGTCGGCCGCCTTGGCGAACGGGTACGTGGCGTCGATCCGCGGCGTGATGCGGCCCGCTTCCCAGAGGCTCAGCACCGCTTCCAGCTCCTCCCTGAGCATCGGGATCTGGTCCCACAGGCGCCCGATGTGCACGCCGCAGACGCTCTTGTTGCGGTTCATCAGGTGCACGGGGGTCAGCCGGGGCATGCTCGCGAGCTGCCTCAGCACGTGCACCGGACGGCGGCGCTGGCCGCTGGCCAGGTTGGCGAACCCGTAGGCGACCAGGCGGCCGACCGGGCGCAGCAGCTTCAGCCCCTTGGCCCAGTCCGCGCCGCCCAGCGGGTCGAGCACTACGTCGACGCCTTCGCCATTGGTCAGCTTGCGGACCTCGGCCGCGTAGTCGGCCGTCCGGTAGTCGATGGGGTGCGTGCAGCCCTCGGCGCGCAGCGCCTCGTGCTTCGCGGCCGAGGCGGTGCCGAACGTCTCCACCCCGTCCACGGTCTGGCACAGCTGCAGCACCGCCGTGCCGACCCCGCCCGCCGCCATGTGCACCAGCACCCGCTCACCGGGCCGGACGCAAGCGACGCGGAACAGCATGTGATAGGCGGTCAGGTAGTTCACCGGCAGCGCGGCCGCCTGCTCGAAGTCCTTGCCATCCGGGATGGGCAGCGCCTGGTCCGCGGGCACGCACACGACATCAGCATGGCCGCCGTACCTGGTCAGCGCGATCACCCGCGAGCCAGCGCGGTCGTGCGGGACGCCGTCGCCGACCGCGTCGATGACGCCAGCCGCCTCGTAGCCCATCACGCACGGCGCGTCCGGCCGGTCGGGGTACAGCCCCTGGGCGGCCATCACCTCGGCGAAGCACAGCCCGGCCGCGCGGACGCGGACGCGTACCTGTCCCGGCCCCGGCACGGGATCCGGCGTCTCCCGCACCTGGAGTCCCGCGGGTCCGGCCGAGCTCGTGATCCATACCGCCCGCATGGCCGGCCCCTCTCCGATCGCTAGCCCACGAGAGCCTGCGTGCCGAGCACGGTGACCAGCGCGAGGCGTTCCGCGTCCTCGGTGCCTGGCTCGGCGGTGTAGATCATTATGCGCAGATCGCTGCCCTGCACGGTGAGCACGTCGCAGTCCAGCGTCAGCGTGCCGGCCTCCGGGTGGTCGATGGTCTTCCGTTCGGTGGCCTCGTGGCGGCCGACCGCGCCGGAATCCCACAGCTCGGCGAACCGGGGGCTGTTCGCGCGCAGGTCGGCGACCAGGTCTTTCAAGCGCTGGTCAGCCGGATAACGGGCCATCGCCGTGCGCAGGTCGGAGACGATCGCGGCCTCGAACGCCCGGCGCGCCTCCGGCGGTTGCCGGACCCGGCCGGCCTTCGGCTCAACCAGGTTGCGCCAGGCGCCGTTGCGCTGGTGGCCGCGCCATTCGGACGGGTCGCCCATCAGCGCCGCGTACGGCTGGTTGTAGGTGAGCAGCGTCCAGCTCGCGTCGGAAACCGCGACCGGGGTTCCTGACAGCCTGTCGAGCAGCCGGTGCACGCTCGGGGTGATGTACCTGGGCACCGTGTCCGGGCCCGGCAGGACCAGGCCGGCCAGCCGGAACAGGTGCGCCCGCTCGGTTTCCGACAGCCGCAGGGCGCGCGCCAGCGCCTCGACGACCTGCGCGGACGGGCTGGACGCCCGTCCTTGCTCGAGCCGGGTGACATAGTCGACGGAGATGCCGGCCAGCATGGCGAGCTCCTCGCGGCGCAGCCCGGCCGCCCGGCGGCGGCCGCCGGCTGGCAGCCCAGCGGCCTCGGGGGAGCCGCGATCGCGCCAGCGCCGCACTGCCTGGCCGAATTCACCGGACGTCATGACCACACACTATGCGTCGCCACGGACGGTTTCCTGGTACCGGCATTCCCAGGAAAACGGGCCGGCTGGCTGCCGCCGCCGCGCGGCGGCAGGCTGGCAGCATGACAACGACACTGATCACCGGGGCGAACAAGGGCCTCGGGTATGAGACCGCCCGGCGGCTCATCGCCGCGGGCCACACCGTCTACATCGGCAGCAGGGACGCGGGGCGCGGGCGCGACGCCGCGGCGCGGCTCGGGCCCGGCGCGCGGCTGGTGGTCCTCGACGTGACTGACGACGCGTCCGTCGACACGGCGGCGAAGACCGTCGAGGCCGACGGGGGGCTGGACGTCCTGATCAACAACGCCGGGATCGAGCAGCGGACCGCCGCCAACGCGGTGCCAGGCGCCGCGGAGATCACCGCCGATCAGATGCGGGTGCTGTTCGAGACCAACGTCTTCGGCGTCGTCCGCGTCACCCACGCGTTCCTGCCGCTGCTGCTGCGGTCCGCCGCGCCGGTGGTGGTCAACGTCAGCAGCGGCCTGGCCTCGATCGCCCGCCTCAGCGCCCCGGGCACGCCGGCCTACAACTACCAGGGGGTCGCCTATCCCGCGTCGAAGGCCGCGGTCAACATGATCACCGTGCAATACGCGAAGGCGTTCCCCGGCATGCGGATCAACGCCGTCGAGCCCGGCTTCACCGCGACGGACCTGAACGGGCGCACCGGCATCCAGACCGTGGAGCAGGGCGCGGAGATCATCGTCCGGATGGCGCAGGCCACCCACGACGGCCCGACCGGCGGCTATTTCGACGCCAGCGGGCCCCTCCCCTGGTGACCGGCGTTTATCCAAGGAACAGGCAGAACGGCTGCCCGGCGGGGTCGAGCATCACCCGGACCCGCTCCTGCGGCTGGTAGCCGGCCTGGGTCGCGCCCGCCCGCACCGCCCAGGCGACCGTCGCGTCGAGATCCTCGACCGCGATGTCCAGGTGCTGCGTGATGTGCTGCCTGTCCGGCTCGCTCGGCCAGGCCGGCCGGGTGTACTGCGCCTCGTACTCGAAGTTGAGCGTCGGGCCGGTCACGCCGGCCGGAGGGCGGACCTGCGCCCAGCCGTCTTCCGGCGGGTAACCCGGCCGCGACGGTTCCTCGGCGGTGACCGGCCAGCCGAGCAGCCTCGCGTAGAAGGCCGCGAGCGCCCGCGGGTCGGGCGCGCCGATCGTCACCGACGTGACATCCATGCGCGGCGGCTGAGTCATTCAATCCCCAATTAGCGGCGAATGTGTGCCAGTTAAGTCAAACATTTCCAGAATGCGGCGGTGCCTTCCTGCTACGCTCCTGACGCCCCAAGCATAAGGAGAAAAGCGACCATGGCCGCCACGCTTCGCGACGCGCTGCTCGCGCCTGATGTACAGCCGCAGGTGGTCGCCGACTGCGAGACGCTGGTCAATGGCGAGGTCGCCTCGATGTCCGGCGTCTCAGGGACCGCGGTCAAGCTCGCGTACCGGACAGTGCGGACCTACGACGCGGGCCACATCCACCGCATGATCGATGGGCTGCTCCCGCGCTTTGCCGACGCGCTGCAGCCGTACTGGACGGACTTCACCGCCGCGGGCGGCGGGATATTCGGCGACTACCTGGCCAAACGCGAGGACGAGGTGTGCGAGGCGCTGCTCGCGATCACGGACGAGCGCGGCCGGAACTCGCGCCGGCCGGTGATCGTGAAGGCCTACAACACGGTGCGCGGCAGCGCCGCCAAGCACGTGAAAGCCGCCCTGCCCGCGGTAGGCGCCCTGGTAGAGCGCTACGCGTTCTTACATTAATGAGTTTTGGCGATAGTAGCGTTTGACTAGGTTCCTAATTGGTAGCCTGTGGTGGTTGTGACGCGAACTGGCCTCATACTCGACGACCGTTACCAGTTGGCTGAACCGATTGCCGCGGGCGGCGTCGGTCAGGTATGGCGAGCGGCGGACCTGCTGCTCGACCGGGAAGTCGCGGTCAAGCTGCTCCGTCCCGAATACGCCGATCACCCTGACACGCTCGAGCGTTTTCGCGCGGAAGCCAAGCACGCGGGGTCGCTGACCCATCCGTGCGTCGCCCGGGTCTACGACTACGGCAGCGCCGGGCCCGCCATTCCGCCGTACCTGGTGATGGAGTACGTCAACGGGCCCTCGCTCGCCGACATGCTCGCGGTCGACCCGGTGCATCCGGTGCTCGCCCTGGACGTGGCCGCGCAGGCCGCCGCCGGGCTCGAGGCCGCGCACAGGATCGGCCTGGTGCACAGGGACATCAAGCCGGGGAACATCCTGATCGGCGCGGACGGCCTGGTGAAGATCACGGACTTCGGCATCGCGCACGCGGCGGGCTCCGCGCCCATCACCGGGCCGGGCCTGGTGATGGGCACCACGCAGTACATGGCGCCGGAGCGGATCGCCGGCGGGCAGGCGACGCCCGCGAGCGACCTGTACGCGCTGGGCATCCTCATCTACGAATGCCTGACCGGCGTGCCGCCTTTCGACGGCGGCACCGCCGAGGTGATGGCGGGACACCTGTACCTGCCGATGCCGCCGCTGCCGGCGGGCGTGCCGCAGGAACTCGATGAGCTGATCGCCAGGCTCACCGCCAAGGACCCGGCCGCCCGGCTGTCCGACGCCGCGGAAGTCGCCGCCATCGCCACCCGGCTGCGCGACGCGCTCGCCGCCGACGCGGGCCTCACGGTGGCCGCGCCGGCGTACGCCGGGGCGGCCACCGGCTCGCACGCGTTCGCCGCTACGGGCCTGACGGCAGCGTCGCCCGCGAGCGCCGGGGCGGCCGTCGACGTGGACGCGCTGTTCACGGGGCCGATGCTGGACGACCGGCCCTCGCCGCCGCTGCCGCCTAGGCAGCCCGGCGCGCCGGCGCACTCACCGTCGGGCCGGCCCTTCAGGGCCCGGCGGCGCGCGGCGACGCTCGCGGCGGGCGTGACCGTGCTCGCGGGCGCCGGGGTGGCCTGGCTGCTGGCCAGCGGGGCGCTGCACGACTCGCCGGCCGCGGACCACATGAAGGTGTCGCCGCCCGCCACCACCGCTCCCGGGGGGTCGGCGCCGCCGGCCACCGGGCCGGCGGCGAGCCGCCCGGGCGGGACGTCCGCGCGGCCGGGCAGCTCCGCCAAGGCCAGCGCTAGCCACCAGGCGACGCACAGTCCGAGCACGAGCCCGAGCAGCAGCCCGGCGGGCAGCACGTCGCCTAGCCAGTCCAGCTCGGCGAGTCACTCCCCCGGGCCGACGCCGACGACCACGTCACCAGCGCCCTGGCCGACGCTCCCGCTGCCGCTGATCTCCCTCAGCTTGTAGGAGCCGGGGTCCGGGGGAACCACGGGCCCGTTCTGAATGATTCTTACTGGCGAAAGGCCCGGAGTCGCGGGACTTCCGTCCCGTGGCGCGAGCGCACGAGACGGCCGACCGTTGGGTCATGACGACTCACGGGCAGCCCGTGCCGGGCACCACCATCTTCGACGCCGAGCAGGCGATGAAGGGCTATGCGCTGAACAAGATGTGCATGTCCTTCAACGACGCCGCCAGCCGGGCGGAGTTCCTGCGGGACGAGAACGCGTACTGCGCGCGGTACGGTCTCAGCCCCGCCCAGCGCGCGGCGGTCAGGCACCGCAACGTGCTGGAGCTGATCGCCGCCGGCGGCAACATTTACTACCTGGCGAAGTTCGCCGGGATCTTCGGGCTGGACGTGCAGGACATCGGCGCCCAGCAGACCGGGGTCACCAAGGCCGAGTTCCAGGCCAGGCTGCTGGCGGAAGGGCGGTAGGACCATGGCCAGGATCATCGGCTGCGTCACGACCTCGCACGTCCCCGCGATCGGCGCCGCTATCGCCAAGGGCCGTCAGGAGGAGCCGTACTGGAAGGAGTGGTTCGACGGGTTCAAGCCGGTGCACCGCTGGCTGGACAGGGCCCGGCCGGACGTCGCGGTGGTGGTCTACAACGACCACGGGCTGAACTTCTTCCTCGACAAGCTGCCGACCTTCGCGATCGGCGCCGCGGCGGAGTACCAGACCGCGGACGAGGGCTGGAACATCCCGACCGTGCGGCCGTTCCTTGGCGACCCCGCGCTGTCCTGGCACGTGATCAACTCCGTCGTCGCGGCGGACTTCGACGTGACGATGTGCCAGGAGATGGTGGTGGACCACGCCGTGTGCAACCCGATGCAGCTGCTGTGGCCTGGCGGCGCGCCGTGGCCGGTGCGCATCGTCCCCGTGGAGATCAACACCGTCCAGTTCCCGCTGCCGTCGGCCGCCCGCTGCTACGAGTTCGGCCAGGCGATCGGGCGGGCCGTCGCTTCCTACCCGTCCGACGAGCGGGTGGTGGTCATCGGCACCGGCGGGCTGTCGCACCAGCTCGACGGCGAGCGGGCCGGGTTCATCAACAAGGAGTTCGACCACAAGTTCATGGCGAGCATGGTGACCGATCCGTCGTGGGTGACCAAGTACTCGACGGTCGAGCTCGTGGAGCAGACCGGCAGTCAGGGCATCGAGCTGATCTTGTGGCTGACCGCGCGGGCGGTGCTCGGCGCGGGCAGCGGCGGCGAAGATGTGGGCATCCGCGAGGTCGCGGCCACCTATCATGTGCCGATCTCCAATACGGCGGCCGGCATGATGCTGCTGGAGCCAGCCGGGTAGAAAATCACTCCCTGGTACGCGACACTTTGCTTATTCCGCCCCCGCTTCAAGGCCGAGGTGAGGTTGAGCGTGCCATTCCAGG
>Ga0335073_10003173_pt1 | contig 22803 bp, 17 predicted proteins | sample Lox_Sample_22_FD_207093 | JGI IMG/M metagenome (GOLD analysis project Ga0335073, IMG submission 207093) | Soil microbial communities from Loxahatchee National Wildlife Refuge, Florida, United States - Lox_Sample_2.2 | ecosystem: Environmental > Terrestrial > Soil > Wetlands | place: USA... | reverse complement strand
CGTCGAGTAGGTCGCGTCCAATAACCGCTGTAAATTCGCTCGCGGTTCAGGTTCCCGTGGCCGAGTCTAAGCGGCTGTGACCTCCTCGTCGAGGGTGTCGGGGTCGGCTTGCTGGTATTTGATTTGGTAGAGGTGTTGGCGGTCGACGTCGGTGAAGGTGGCGCCGTTGCTGGCGTGGTTGAAGAACAGGTCGAGGACCGCCCAGACGAGTGAGAGGCAGCTGGTCTCGCCGGGGAATCGGCCCATCACCTTGGTGCGCCGGCGGACCTCGCCGAGCGATCGCTCGAGGAGATTGGTTGACCGCCACCGTTCGCGGTGTCTGAGCGGGTAGCGCAGATGCGCGACGAGCGCGTCGAGGTCCTCGGCGAGGCAGCGGGCGGCCGACTCGTAGCCGCGATGCTCGAGTTCTGAGATCAGGACCTGGAGGCGGAGCTTGCCGTCCTTGACGCTGGTGGCGTCGGTGAGCGCTGACCAGTAGTTGAAGCGGATTCGGTCGTGCTCTGACTTGGGCAGCTTCGCGAGCAGGTTGCGCAGGCGGTGAACGGCGCAGTGCTGACGATCGGCGCGCGGCCAGATCTCCTCGACCGCCGAGATCAGCCCTGGGGCGCCGTCGGCGACGACCAGGCGTGGGGCGGCGAGGCCGCGGCTGATCAGATCGCGGCCGAGCTCGAGCCAGTCCTCCTTGGCCTCGCGCGCCCCCAGCCGCACGGAAACCAGCTCCCGGTGGCCGTTCTCGTCGATTCCCCAGGCGCAGATCACGCCTTCCTTCGGGCCGCTGGGACGGACCGGGAGATAGATCGCGTCGAGGAACAACACGACCAGCTTGACGTCATACAGCGAGCGGCGACAGAACGCCTCGAACCGCTCATGCAGCTCCGCGCAGATCGTCGCCACCGTCGACTTCGACGTCTTCCCCAGCCCGGCCTCCGCGCACAACGACTCCACGTCGCGCATCGACAGGCCACGCACGAACCCGCCGATCACCAGCGCCTTGAGCGGGTCCGTCCTGAGCAGGCGCTTGCAATGCCACTTCGGGAACAGCTTCGAGACGAACGGGATCACCGCCTCACGGACCTGCGGGACCTCGATCCGCAGCTCACCCTCCCCGGTCTGCACGTGGCGGGGGCGGAACCCGTTGCGCTTCCCCGGCCCCGCCTCGGGCTTGCGCTCATAGCGAGCACGACCCAACCAGGTGTCGAACTCCTCCTCGACAGCACGCTGGATAATCAACCGGGCGCCGAGCCGCGCTAGCTCGGACAACATCTTCTGCGGATCATCGACCAGCCCCCGACCGAGCAGCTTGTCGATCTCAGCTTCTATCTCCGCCGACGGCGGTACGGTGCGTCTCACGGCGTAGGTCTCCTTCAATTGTCTGTGGCAGGACTTGAGGGAACCTACGCCGTCGCTCTGACGGCACCCGGCGAGTATTTACAGCAATCTTTGGACGCGACCCACCAGAGGGATTGACGTCCTATTCGCCAGGAGCAGGTTCGGCCGTCTCGACGCCCTGTTCGTTGATCGTTGGTTCACGGACGCCCGTCCTGGCGCCCGCTAACCGGGCCGAGGTGCGACGCGGCCACGACGACCGCAGCGCCGCCGGCATCGGGCCCGGTTCGCGGGCGAAGGGCGATCGGCGACTGCGACGGCGTGCGTCAGTAAGTTCGTCGCCGACGAGCGGTAGGTTCACAGACGTGATCGACCAGGACACCGAGTTCGGCGCGAGGGTCGCGCGGCGCTTGCGCGAGGAGATCGTCGTTTGGCTGACGACCGTGACGCGGGCGGGGGCTCCTTTGCCGCGTCCGGTGGGGTTCCTCTGGGATGGCGGCGAGGTAGTGTCGATCTACAGCCAGCCCGGCGCGCGTGTGCGCAACATCGCCGCTAACCCGAGAGTCACCCTGAATTTCGACGGCGACGGGCGTGGCGGGGACATCGTCGTGCTCGCGGGGATCGCCCAGGTGGAAGCCGACGCCCCGGCGGTCGACGCGGTTCCCGCCTGGCTGGAGAAGTACGCCGCGCAGATCGAGCAGTTCGGGATGACGCCGGTCTCGTATGCTGCGCGCTTCAGCGTCCCGATCCGGATCCGGCTCACACGCCTCGATGGCCGCTGAAGCTTCGGCGATTGCGACGGGTCAAGACGGCGTGCGGTGTGCGGGTCCGGCGCCGGCGAGGCGTTCGCTCGTCGATCGCTAATGGGACATCGGTCGCTGCCCGTGGGGCCTGCTTCCCCCGCAAGGCGGGGTGGGTGTGGGTGAGGGGGGATGCTCGGTTGCGACGTATGTGGGATGGAGCGGGCGTCGGTATGCCGGGAACGATCGAACGAAAGGTCACGGTATGTCTGGGATTGCCCGGTGCTTCGGTCGCGAGCGCGGGCGCATTCCGCCCGGCGCAGAATCACGCCCCTCGCCCGACCGATCGGCGACGTAGTAGGGTCCCGTGGTCGGATCTGAGGGGAGGCACCATGAGGATTGGGTTTGCGAGGTTTGCCGCAGCGGTCGTCGCGTTCTTGTTCGCTGTCGTGCACGTGGCGGGTGCGACCGGCGTCGGCAGCCAGCCCCTGGCGGTGCAGAGCGCGTCACTGACCCAGGACGGTCAGCAGCTCGTGTGGCGTCTGCAGATGAGCCAGCCGTTCTCCCCCGGAGCGCTGGCCCACGACGGGCGCACGCTCTGTCTGCTGGTCGAGCGTGCCGACAATGGCGCGGTCACCGGGCAGCTGTGTCTTGCCGGCCCGCGAAAGGGTCAGCGTGTCCCGCAGGTTCTGTACGCGTCCGTCGTCAGCGGCGTGAGCGGCCGGGCCCACGCGATCGACGCGACCATCGCGCGCGGCAGCGACCAAGAGCTGACCGCAAGCTTCCTGCCGTCCGACATTGGGGGCGCTTACAAGCCGCTCGGGTGGCAGGTGCTCAGCACGCTCGGGCCGCCCGCCTGCACCGCCCCCGCCACCGGGATTCCGCCGTCCGGCGCCTGCCAGATCGTGTTCCCGGCCCGGCCCGCTCTGCTGAAGCTCCACACGCCGAAGCTGGTCGGATGCGTGGCGAGCGGGAGCAAGTGGGTGTTCAACGGGCCGGCGAAGGTACGCGACATCGCGCTCACTTTCGACGACGGGCCGTGGGTCCAGACCCCGCAGTTCCTGGACGTGCTCGAGCGCTATCACGTCCCGGCGACGTTCTTTCAGATCGGCGAGTGGATCTCGGTGTACGGGCAGCACGGCCGGCTGGAGCGGCGGATGCTGCGCGACGGCGACATGATCGGCGATCACACCTGGACCCATCCCGACTACACCGGGACGGGGCCGTACGAGCGGATGCAAGTCCTAAGAGCCGCGGACGCGATCCGCGCGGCCACCGGCTTCTACCCGTGCCTATTCCGTGCTCCGTACGGCAACACCAGCCCCGCGCAGCTGGCGCAGATCCGCTCGCTGGGCATGACGACGATCCAGTGGGACATCGACCCACGCGACTGGGCGCTTCCCGGCGTCGCCGAGATCGAGAACAACGTGCTCGCGAACGCCCGCGACGGCGCAATCGTGGAGATGCACGACGGCGGTGGACCGCGCCAGGAGACGATCGACGCGCTGCCGACCATGATCACCACGCTGCGCAAGCGCGGCTATCGGTTCGTAACCATCACGCAGATGCTGGGATACCGCATGATCTACAAATAGGCGCGTCCGTGCTGCCAGCTCCCGTTCGGATTCGCGGCGTCAGTCCCCGCGACAGCCTCCAGAACGACCCAAGGTGATCACGACCGCGCACAAACTGCAGCTGCTGGGCGGCCGCCTTGCGCAGGATCCAACTCACAAGCTTGGTCCCCATCTGCGATCCCGCGGTTCGCAGACGCCTCCCACGCGCTCGCAGCGATGTCATTGCCACCGAGGGTTGGTCAGCGTGCTCATCCCGAGCCCGCACGATCGCGAGCGGGACCGCAGTTCGGTGAAGGTTGGCGACCGGACGTGCCCAGAGCTGTCCGTTCAGTTGGCCACCTGAGACCGGCCGAGGACAACGGTCGTCGTCGGGCCCGAGCGTCCGCGGTCTCTCGGACGGCGATCGCTTAGGAACGCTGACAGCGGACGCGTTGCACCGCGGAGCCGGCGGGCTGCAGGGCGCTGAGGATGCTCTGCGGACAGGCGCGGGCTCGGCGAGTTACCCGCCGAGCGCGCAGCCGCCCGTTCTCGGGGTCACCGCGCGGGCAGCCGGATGTGGAGTTCCGCGGGGGTGAAGGTGTCGCCGGCGCGCGCGAGGATGGTGGTGTTGACCGGGCGGTTTTCGCGTACCGGGATCCGCAACTCGGCGTTGCCGTCGGCATTGGTGGTGGCGTTGCTCTGGTCGATCGTGACGGCGGCTCCTTGCACGGGTCGGGTGTCGCCGTACACGTCGGCGGTGATGTGCGCGGTGATCGTCGCGACGCCGTGTGCGACCCACGCGTTCGCTCGCGCGGTGAGCGGCGATTCGCGGGGCATGGTCTGGGGGCACGCACCGACGGCGGGCAGGCCGGTGGCGGTCTGGCCGAGCCACGCCGCGGATACCGTGCCTGACTCCGACACGCCCGGTTGGGTGGGCGGCGGCGTCGGCGTGATCTGGCTGAAGCTGAAGTCGCCGTTTAGATATCCGACCTGCCGTCCGGCCGCGTTGGTGGCGGTCAGATTGAGGGCGGTCGTGATGGTAGCCTCGACGGTGCCGTTGATCGTCTCGGTCCCGTTGAGGAAGTACTTGCCGTCGTTGCTGTAGTCGTGATAGACGACGGAAAAGTTCCCGCCGATGAGGTTCCCGTCGATCGTGATCTGCGCGGTCCCGGAGTTGTCGCCGTCGACGGTGTGTGTGCCCGGCATGTCGAAGCTCGACTGGTAGGCCTGGGGCGTCGGCGCCCAGTTGCCCACTACCGTCGCGACTGGCGGGACTGGTTTGGTCGGGGGCCGGAGGATGTGGGCGATGATCAGCTCGCTCGGCGCCGGGCCTTTCTGCACCTCGTAGGAATTGGAGCCGGGTGGCGCGGGCTCGAGCAGCCGGCCCTGGAGCAACACGCGAGTGGAGTCGGGGCTCCACACCTGCTGGCCCTCGAGGTTGTTGGCGGGGATCCTCAGCCCGCCGTCGTACGGGTTGAGCGGCTGGCCCACGAGCGCGCCGTCCTCGTCGCCGCCGGCGGGCAAGAGCCAGGGCTGCAGGTCGCAGGCGAAGCCCTGCGGGCTCGACACGTAGTAGATCGCGAGAAGCGGATCGGCCAGCGCGATGAACGACTGGTCCAACGGCATCAGCCCGAGCGCGGTGAGCCGGTCCTCGGTGCGCCACGATTCACTGAGCAGCGAGCTGCCGTCGGGTGAAATCGCGCCGTCCTCGGTCCAGTCGGGATAGCCGGTGAGTTGGGTGACGTGACCGGTGCGCAGGTCGACCTCCTCCTCCTCGGGGATCCCGTTCGGCTCGGCCAAGATGATGATGTCGCGCCCGCCGTCGGCAAACGACTTCAGCTCATCCAGCGAACCGCCGTTGGCCCAGCCGACCGGGTTGGTGTCGGTCGGGCCGCTGGGGCCGGTCGGGTTGACGACGCGGTAATCGACGAGCTTGTACTCGGTCGGCTCGCGGACCAATTTGGCGATCATCATCACCAGGCCGTCCGGGCGGGTGATGGTATAGGCGAGGTGGACGCCGTCGGGGGCGAGATGGTAGGTCCGGCGTCCCAGGTCGGGCTCGCTCGGCGTGTCATCGCCCGACAAGTCGACGGGCAGCCACGTGTGCGAGCGGCAGTCATACAGGCTCGGCGCGCACTCGAGGATGTACACCAGGTTGCCGAGCTCGTTGGCCAGCAGCATCCGCCTGTTATCGGGGAAGATGTAGGAGAAGCCGCCGATGATGTCGGGATTGTCCTGCCAGGCGCAGGTCAGGCAGTAGACGCCTGAGCCATCGGCGTTGGCCAGCCACTCACCGCCACTGTGGTAGTCCTCGAACAGGATGTGGGTTCCGTCGGGCGACCACGACGGACCCCACGGCATCACCCCCTGGGGCACCGGCAGGTACTCGCGCTGGATCGCGTAGAACGGCGTCTTCGCAACCGACCCAGAGGCCGCCGCCCCCGCTTCGCCCACCGCCAGGAAGACGGTCGCCGCCTCCAGCACGGCGACCGTCAGCACCATCACGCGCGCGCGTGTTGTCATCAAAAACTCCTCCTGCTCGGTCGTCTGGGGTGCCGCCGGCCCACGCCGTCTGTGCGACGCCGCAACCCCCAGTTCGGTGATGATCCCGATCGTTGCGTTCGTCCCTGACCAGCGCTAATCTTACTAGAGGGTAAAGTCATACCGCGCAGTAAAGCTAATGTCAAGCCGGTCGCACGCCGCCGGCCGCAGCACCCCGACCACGGTCTCTTGGAGGCAGCCAGCGCAGTCTTCGCCCGCGAGGGGTTCGCCGCCGCCTCCGTGGCCCGCATCGCCGAGGAGGCCGGCGCAACCAAGCCCACCCTATACGCCCGCTTCGGTAGCAAGACGGAGCTCTACGAGGCAACACTTCGCTACCACGCCGAAGCCGTCCAGCACGAACTGTTCGCCGCCTACGACCGCGCCATCAACCTCGGGCTAGGCGACGCGATCCGGGAAGGCGTCGACGCCTGGTTCGAATTCGCAGAGGCACGACCCGACGGGATGCGGCTGCTGTTCGGCGAGGACGCCGGCGCCGACTCACCCCTCGCAGGCGAGACAACCGAGGCCATCATCCAGCGGATCGCCAGCGTCACCGAACACTTCGCCACCAGAACAAAGCGGCACGCCGGACCAGCCGCGACGGTGATCGCGGCGCTGATCGTCGGCGCCTGCGTCCACGCCATCCGTCGGTGCCTGAACGATCCCAGCCTCGACCCCGGCGCGGTGGCCGCGCTCACCACCTCATTCCTGACCGCCGCCTGCGCCGGAGTGGACCCCGAGCTGTACGCAGCAATCAACGGCACATCGCGCTAGTGACCACCCCCGCCCTCATGACACTGCGTTGCCGCCCAGCCTCCCGTTTGATGGCACAGACGCCTTGCCGACGCCGAGCCACTATCTTCGCCGGCCCGACGGCCGTCACGGCCATAGCACGGAAGTTCGCTCAGCGTTCCCTTAGCACACGCAAGATCACGGCTGAAAGCCGGGTGGATCGGCGCCGCGTTGTGCCGCCATCACAACCCGGGCCAAGACGACGTTGACGGCGCACGACCGCTGCTCGCGTGGCCTTGCGAAAGCGCGCCCCGAGTAGGCGCGAGAGCCGAAGCAATCACGCCGAGGTCGCGCACGCCTGGATGCCGGCGAAAGCTGTCACGCGGCGTCGCGTCGCCTCCTGCTGCTCGATGAACCGGCGCCGCAGTGGCGTCAGAGGAGCACAGCTCGGACGGCGACGCCTGCCAGAGACTGCAAGTCGTGAAGGAGCTCATGGACGGTTGCCGTCACCTCGCGGTCCAGCCGCCCGGGTTATGGCGTCACTGAGCGTGTTCCTCGCTATGCCCGGACAGCCGGGTCGTGACGGGCCTGTTCGGGGTGGGATGGAGTGGTGCTGACCGCGGCCTCGTTGGCGGAGGCCGCAGTTAGCGGTGTAGGCGTGAAGGGTTAGCGGTGTCAGGACCCGCTGCGGTGGTGGTGCGGCCGGCGAGGCTTCTGGTGGTCGCGGTCGGGCTGCTGCTCCGTGGTCCTGCGTGAGGTCGGGCCTTGCGCGGACTCGTTTTCCTCAGGGGCGGGCTGGACGGGTGGCACCGACGCCGGTGACGGTCACTTGGGTGGTGGCGATCAGCAGCGGTGCGTTGAGGATCGCTGTGGCCGTGTACTGGCCGGTGCTGTCGAACTGGAGAGTGTTGCTGTTGATCGAGGTTGTGTCGCCGTTGGCGATAACGCCGTACTGGCTCAGGTCGAGCGTCCACTCGTTTCCGTACTGGTCGTGTGCGTCGACGGCGAACGTCACGGCGCTACCGACGGGAACCGTCAGATCGGTGTCGTCGGAAGCGAACGCGATCGAGGTCGGCGCGGCGTGGTCGACAGTGACCTTCGTCTGTCCGTGGTAGTGGAGCACGGAGGCCGAGATCGTCTGCGGACCGGCGACGGTCATCGCCACCGTGTCGCCGGTGATCACGTCAGACGATGCGTCACTGGAGAGAGTCGCGACGTTGCTGAGATCGCCTGTGACGTTGCCATCGGCGTCGCGCCCGTCGATCCGGAACAAGTCGGACTGCCCGGCGGTGATGCTGGAGGCTGCCGGGGTGACGCCGAGGTGGGTTGTGCGGCCGGGCAGCACCTTGACCTCGACGGTCGCGACCGGCGTGCCGTTGAGCGAGGCCGTGACGTAGTGCGCACCCGCCGTGTACATCGTGAGCTTGTCGCCGGCGATCGTGTCCGGGCGCGCGGTGTCGCCGCTGTCGGGTTCGACGGTCGATCTCCAGGTGACGCCCGAGTCCTTCAGCTTGAAGATGGTCCCGTCCGGGGCGATGATCTCGAGCGGGACGCGGACCGACCGGCCGGCGCTGATCGAGGCGTTTGCTGGGACGAGCTGGTAGTCGAGCGACTTCAGCAGCCAGATCTCGACGGAGCCGTCCTGGTTCTGGCCTGGTGTTCCCTCGGTCATCGTGCCGTGCAGGATCTGGGTGTTGATCAGCGACGAGCCTGCGCCGCCTCCGGATCCGCCTTCGGCCTCGTTCCAGCTTCCGTAGGCGCCGCCGCCGCCGTTGACGCCGCCGCCACCCCCGCCGCCGGCGCCGATGAATGACAGGCTCGTGTTGCCCGGCTGTGCGTTGCCTCCGCTGGGGCCGGGCTCGGCGCCGCCTTGACCGGCGGGCCAGTTGGTTTCCGGATCGTCTGCCGCGAGTGTGCCGTTGCCCGCGATTGGGCCGGCCGAGCCGCCGGCGCCGCCGTCGGACTCATCAAGGCTGCCGCCGCCTTGGCCGCCGCCGCCGCCGGCGACGAGGAGGTCGTTGCCGTTGTAGGAAACGATCGTCGCGCCTCCCCCGCCGCCGCTGGCGAACTTCGGGTCCTCAGAGCCGTCGTTGACGATGTCGAGGCCGCCGTTGCCGCCCGTGGCGCCGGCGTAGCCCCAGCCACCTACGAAATTCGTGTCGCCGTTGACGCCCTGCATGTGCCCGCGGCCGCCGACCGCGATCTGCAGATCCTGGCCCCAGTCGAGTCGCATGCAGCCGCTGATGAGCGCACCGCCGCCACCCCGATCGGGATAGTCGGAATCCCCGAATCCAGCACCGTCGCCCCCCTTGGCTATCAGGCACAAGCCCTGATACCCCGGCCAGTTGGTCACGGTTACGGGGGACCCGGTGAAGCCGTACACGAGAGTCGGGTCGCTCGTCTGCGCCGCACCGAATGATGCTGAGGCAGCGCTCGCCGTCCCCGTAGCGATGAACGCGGAGGCGAGGGCCGCCGAAACGCCGGCGACGGCGAGCCATTGAACGGCATGCCAGCCGCGCCGCCGCGCCCTTAGCAATCGACGCGCCCGGTGACGGCCGTGTGTTGTGTGTTTTGTTGATGACATGACTACTCCTATGAATCCGGTCTTACGATGCTCGGTGCACCTTTGCGAAGGCGACCGGAGCGTTCGGGATCCCACCGGTTGCGCTGCCCAGGCGACACGGCAGTGCCGCGCCTGCTCGCACCGCTCGGGGCCAGCACACGGGGCGCGCCTCGGTAAGCGGTGTCAGTTGTGGGCAGCGCCGGTGATCGGCGCGGATCCGCCCTCCGCGGCCCACAGCGCCTGCTCGGCCTCGAAGGTAACCGCACCCTTCGGCAGCGCCCAGCGCCGCTGGCGGCGTGGCGGATCATCGGGCCATTCGCCGTGCTCCTCGAAGTACCGCCACGCCTCCTCGTGCCGCTCGCGCTCCTGGTCGCCGGACACCCCCAGGCGGTACAGCCCGTTGAGCATCAGCACGGAAAGACCTCCGCCGGCAGCCATCGCGAAGCCATCGACCCCGGTGCCCGCGGGCGAGATGATGAGGATCACGATTCCACCCGCCACCATCACGATCCCGATCCCGTAGCGCACCGCCCAAAGGAACGGTGAGATCCGCACCGGCTCCGACGCGGGGACCATTGTGTTGCTGTTGTTGGATTCAGACATGTGTCGCTCCCGGTGTTCTCGGTTCAGTAGCGGCCAGTCGCCGCCTGAGAACAGAATCGCGAGCACAGTGCGGCGGTTCGAGCCGGCAGGCAGACCCACGTCGTCGGCGTGCCCCACCCCCGATGTCGGGTCAGCCCTACCTCGCTAGCGTTAGCCGCCGTGCCACCCGTGCGGATCGTGATCGCCGAGGACCAGCTGCTTCTCCGCGAAGGCCTCAGCCGCCTCCTAGCCGAGAGCGGCTTCGACGTCGTCGCGCAAGCCGCTGATGCTCCCGACCTGCTGAGAAAGGTTTCCGCGCACCGCCCAGACGTGGCAATCGTGGATGTGCAGATGCCACCCAACCTCAGCGACGATGGCCTGCGCGCCGCCGTTCAAATCCGGCGCGAGCACCCCGAGGTCGGTGTCATGATGCTCTCTCAGTTCAGCGACGAGGCATACGCGATGGACCTCATCGGCGACGATGCTCGCGGCGTCGGCTACCTGTTGAAGGACCGGATCGGGGAACTCACCTCGTTCACAGACGCCATCCGGCGGGTAGCAGCGGGCGGATCGGCACTCGACCCGGAGATCGTCGCGCTGATGGTCGGCCGCCGCCGAAAGCATGATCCGCTACAAGCTCTGACCCCTCGCGAACGGCAGGTGCTGACGCTCATGGCCGAGGGCAAGTCAAATCTCGGAATCGCCGAGGCGCTCGGCGTCACACTCGCAGCGGTCGAGAAGCACGTCGGGCGGATCTTCAGCAAACTCGGATTGCGGGACGAGCCGCTGGAACACCGCCGCGTACTCGCCGTGCTTACGCTGCTGCGGGCGAACTGACCAGCTGTGCCAACGGGAGCGACACGAGCAAGCGAGTACCAGCTCCCGGAGGGGACTGCACCCTCAGCGTCCCCCCGATCGCGGCAACGCGATCCTCCAATCCCGCGAGACCCGACCCCAGAGCCCCACCAAGGATCACTCCACCGCGGCCGTCATCGGAGACAACGATCTCCAGCTGATCCGTATCGGCGACAACGCTCACGCTCGCCTCCGACGCGTCCGCATGCTTGGCGACGTTAGCCAAAGCCTCCGCCACGACGAAATACGCCGTTGCCTCGACCAACGGCGAAAACCGAGCTTCGGGGAGATCGAGCGTCACCGGGACCGGGGCCCGCGCGGTGAGGGAATTGACCGCCGCCCGCAGGCCGCGATCGGTCAGGACCGACGGATGCAAACCCGAGGCGAGATCCCGCAAGTCCTCCAGCGCCTGCTGCGTCTCCGACACCGCGTCCGCGATCAACCGCCCAGCCTCATCGTCCGTCGTCTTCCCCGCCGCGAGCTGCAAAGCGACGATCACATTGACCAGCCGGTGCTGAGCGCCGTCGTGAAGATCCCGCCCGAGCCGGCGACGCTGCTCGAGCTCGGCCTGAGCGAGCCGCGCCCGCGAGGCGCGAATCTCCTCCGCGCGCCGACGCTCCGCCTCCGCGCGGTGCTGCTCGGAAATATCGCGGAACACGACCACAGCGCCCCGCCCATGCCCGACCTTCATCGGCGCCGACGAATACGCAACCGGAACGAACGTCCCGTCCCGCCGGATGAACCAGTCCTGCTCCACGCGAACCGCCTCCCCAGTTGAGCGCGGACGCAGCAACGGACAATCAGACTCCGGAAACGGCCGGCCATCCGTACGCTGGTAGTGGATCGTTGCGTGACTGTCGCGACCAAGCAGCTGCCGCTCGTGGTCGTACCCGAGAACCGCCAACGCCGCCAGGTTCGCGAACAACACCCGCCCCTCGCCGTCAACGGCATAAACCGCGTCGACCATGCTCGCGAGCAGGGCCGCCAGCAGCTCCCCCCCGTCCGCGACAAGACGATCAGCGATCCCGCGCTCCCTCATCATCCAAACAATGCTCTCACGCGAGGCCAGGCTCCAACCGCCCCACCCACGCAACTGGGACAGCCGGCGTGCGCGGCCTCGACGCGGCACGATTGCTTCGGCTCTCGCGCCTACTCGGGGCGCGCTTTCGCAAGGCCACGCTTCCGATAGCCGCGTCGACTGCGAGCTCGTTGACCGCCGGCGTACGTCGAATTGTGTGCGCTGCACAATCGGCGGCTGCTGACAGACGCCCGCCGGCTCGCGGCGTCGCGCCTCCCCGAACGGACGCAGCGGCCTGGCGGCGTGGTTTCGGAGAATCCACAGAAGCGTGGACCGGAAGCGGCCCGAGTACTTCAGAGAGCGCGGAGAGGTGCGTCGCGGCGGGACCCGGTCTCCAGCTGCGCCGCGAGGGTCGGGAGAGGAGACGGGCGACTCGGGGGAGGTGTTTCGGCGTACTGAGGTGCCTGGACATCGGCGCCTTTGACATCCACGGAGCCTGCGCCGGCGCGGGACACGAGGCTCTCGCTCGCCGAGCTGCGCCGTGCACGGCGGGGATGATGGGCCACGGCTTGGGCCTGGCAGCGCAACACTACGCAGCGCGAGATGGACTGAAAGGAGCAGCGCTCTGCCCTGCGCTCGGCGGTATACCGCGGTGACGGACCGGCTGTCGTCGAGCTGCTCCGCGGCGCCGGCGCCGATGATGATTCGCTGCAGCTGGCTGGCGGCGGCGTCATCGCGGCCGTCGTGCAGCGCGTGGACGGAGCCGCCGAGCTGGCTCGCATACTCGTGGTTGGCCTGCGGCACCGAGGCTGGGACGGGGATGATGGGCTGGCCGACCGGCTTGAGGCTCAGCTCGGCAGCGGACCGGCAGCGATGCTGCGCGCTTTGCCCGTCGACCCCGAGGAGCTGGCCGGCATCCTCGAGGGCGACCCCCTGAGCGTCGGGGGCCGCATCGATCTCAGGACTGGTGAGGTGTGGCCACGGGCAGCGATCGAATATGCCGTGGAGGCCGGAGAGGAAGACGAGGAGACCGTTGATGATCCCGAGCGGTGGCTGGTGGTCCACGGCGAGGGTTCACGCGAGGGCTACCGGGACATGGAGCTGTTCATCGCGTCCGTCGAGAACCCAGGCCGGGCCGAGCGCCTGGCCACTGCGATCAGAGGCCGCGGCGCGTTTCGCCGCTTCAAGGACGAGCTTGCCCGGCCCGGCGAGCTTGAGCGATGGCACGGGTTCTCCGAGGAGCGCCAGCGCGGCCGCGCGCGGTGATGGCTCGCGGCGGCCGGCTACCGCGTGCTGCCGGTCGACCGCCGCGATTCCTGAGGATGAGCGATCAGCGTGCTATCAGCCTGAGCGAGGCACACCTCCAGCCGCGCGAGGGACGCCAGACACACGCTCGAGCCTAAGGCCGAGGGTGTCCTTCACCGCTTTGTTCCATCGGGCATCGCGGGCCTGCGAGCGCATAGGACGACATTCGGCGTCCTGGCCGAGGGCGACCGCGATCTCGACGCCGCGCTCGCTTCCGCGGTGGGCTGCTCGCCGCCGCGGGGGTCGCTGACGCCGACCCCGCCACCGCTCTCAGACCAGAGGGGCCGCGCTGCGCGAAGGTGCGGCACTGCCCAGATTGTCCGGCAGCAGAAGCCTGGCGGACGCAGGAAAGAGCCTCGCAGATGACTCCTATTTCGTGGATGCAGAAGTGAGGAGCCTGGGTGATTCCGGCGAGGGAAGTTGTGGCCAGGTGCGGCTGGGGCCCCGCCGATCAGGCGGGGTCCCAGCTCAGGCTTGCGGTGTGTGCGGCTAGTCGCTACTGGTGGCGCCGGGACATTCGCCAGTGGCGATGGATCCATTGGTTGGCTAGCGCGAAGGCTGCCTCGAGACGTTGGACGTCGTCGGGATAGAACATTTGGTCGCTTTTCACGTGTCGGCCAGCGGCGGTGGTGGCCTTCGCTGGCGTGCGGCCTGAGTGGCGTGCGGTTATGTAGGGCGCGTGCCAGTCCTTACAGTCGTGCGGCGGCGCGACGGCCTCGACGAGGCGTGGTGCTCGGGCGTTTCGGGGAGGGGGTCGGCCACACGAGCGTCGATTATCGGTCCTTCCACACTCGGCCGGGGGCCCGTTGGGTGACCTCCTGCAGCAGCCATCCGTTGCCGTCCGGATCGTTGAACGAGGCGTAGGTAAGGTAGGAGCGCCGTTGGGGGTCGGGGCCGGGAACAAGCGTCCCCCCGTCGCGGTGGAACAGTTCGCTGACCTGAACGCCGCGGCGGATTAGGTCGTTACGCGCCGCCTCGATGTCGGAGACGATCAGCTCCAAGCGCTGAACGGAGCCGGGGTCATTGGTGGTGATGCCCTTCGCTACGGTGATTGAGGCCTCGGAGTGGGGCGGGGTGAATTGCGCCGCCCCCTTGCCGTCGCCTAGGACGACGTCGCTGTCGAGTCGCCATCCGAGGCTTTTGTAGAAGGCCTTTGCTCGATCGAAGTCGGAGACGGGCAGCGTCACTACCTCGAGCTTCATGTCGATCGTCCCCACGTCGGGCGTGTGCGTCGCGGTGTCGGTGCTTATGGCTGTGTGGCTCATGGTGACCTCCTGTTGGTCGTCGGGTCGTTGCCTGAAGATCGCGCGTTCGGTGGCTCGTCGCGCCCGGGTAAGTCCCTAGTCGGTGGCGGGGGCCGGTGCGGGTGCTTTACGCTTCGCCCAGGAATGGCCGCTCAGCGCCCGCCTGCGTTTCGAGGCCGGTCCAGCGAGCGCGAGGTCCTGGACGGGCTGCTCGAAACCGCCCGCGGCGGGCGGAGCGGCGTGCTCGTGATCCGGGGCGAGGCCGGCGTCGGCAAGACCGCGCTGCTCCGTTATGCCGAAGGACAGGCGTCCGATTTTCGGATGGCACAGATCACCGGCGTCGAGTCCGAGATGGAGCTGGCATACGCGGCGCTGCATCAGTTGTGTGTGCCGATGATCGACGGGCTTGACGGGTTGGCCGCGCCGCAACAGGTGGCCCTGAACGTCGCGCTCGGACTCGCCGCGGGCGAGCCGCCCGATCGGTTTCTCGTCGCGCTCGCCACTCTGAGTCTCATGGCCGCGACGGCCGAAGAGCAGCCGCTGCTGTGCTTCGTAGATGACCTGCAGTGGCTCGATCAGGCATCGGCGCAGGTGCTGGGATTCGTTGCACGCCGAATTCTGGCGGAACCGATTGCGCTGGTCTTCGCCGTGCGAGAGCCGAGCGGCGAGCCCCAGCTGGTGGACCTGCCGGAGCTACGACTCGAGGGGCTCGAGGGGGAGGATGCTCGAGCTCTGCTGGCGACGGTCATTCCCGGTCCAATTGACGAGCGCGTCCGTGACCGGATCCTGGCCGAGACGCACGGCAACCCGCTCGCGCTGATCGAGCTGCCGCACGACCTCGGGGCGCCCGACCTCGGGGGCGGCTTCGGCGTGCCCGGACCGCCGGCCACGGTGACGAGCATCATCGAGGATGGCTTCCGGCACCGGGTCGAGGTGCTGCCGAGGGGCGCGCGGCGACTCCTGCAATTGGCCGCGGCTGATTCGGTCGGCGAACCGCTGCTCGTGTGGCGAGCGGCCGAGGGGCTCGGCATCGATCCTCAGGCCGCTGCGATCGCAGCGCAGGCGGGCCTGCTCGAGCTCGGGCCGCGGATACGCTTCCGTCATCCGCTCGTGCGCTCGGCGGCGTACCGCTCGGCATCGCCGATGGACCGCCACGAGTTGCACAGCGCATTGGCCGAGGCCACCGACCCGCAGGTGGACCCCGATCGACGCGCCTGGCATCGCGCGCGGGCAGCGCTCGCTCCCGACGAGGAGGTGGCGGCTGAGCTCGTGCGCTCGGCGGCGCGCGCCCAAGTGCGCGGGGGGATTGCCGCCGCGGCCGCCTTCCTCGACAGCGCGGCCACGCTCACTCCGGAGCCCACCCGCCGTGCCCAGCGCCTACTCGCCGCGGCGCGGACGATGCTAGGCGCGGGTCATCTGGACGTGGCGCTGGCACGACTGGGGGCCATCGAGACAGGGTCGATCGGCGCTCGCGAGGCGGCCGAGATCGAGCATCTCCGCGGGCAGATCGCCTTCGACCAGCGCCGGCTGGGCGACGCCACGCGCCTGCTTCTCAGCGCAGCGAAGCGCTTCGAGTCGGTCGATGTCTCATCAGCGCGTATCACCCACCTCGAGGCGCTCGGCGCCGCGATGTGGGCCGGCGACCTGGATCAACCAGGCGGGATGCTGGAGGCGGGCAAGGCCGCCCGCGGCGCGCCGCCGGCGGTCGGCCCGCCGGGCCCGGCGGATCTGCTGCTCGATGCGTTCGCGATCCGCCTGACTGATGGCTACGCCGCCGCCGCGCCGGCGCTTCGGCGAGCGCTGGACACAGCCCTGACGCTCGAGGCGACCACAGGTGACATCGGCCTGTGGCTCTGGCTCACGGGCACCCGAGCGGGAGGCGCCGTGGCGCTCGAGCTGTGGGATGTCGACTCCGCTCACACGCTTGCCAATCGGCAGGTTCAGGCCGCGCGCGATGCGGGCGCGCTCGTGCAGCTCCAGTTCGCGCTGAACTTCGTCTCTCGGATCGACATCCTCCGAGGCGATCTGGACGCTGCCGCAAGCGAAATCGACGAGCAACGGATGATCGCCGAGGCGACGGGGCGACCGTCGATCGGGTACACGGAGATGATTCTCGCGGCCTGGCGGGGGCGCGAGCCGGCGGCATCCGAGTCGATCGAGCGGGAAGCGGAAAGGGCAGCCGCGGGCGGGCTCGGCAGGGTCGTCGCGTTTGCCGACTACATGAGGGCCTTGCTCTACAACGCCCTCGGTCGCTATGACGTGGCACGCGACGCGGCCCGGCGCGCGTTCGAGCGGGCTCAGCTGGCCTACGACTCGGTGGTGCTCGCCGAGCTCGCCGAGGCGGCGTCGCGGACCGGGGACGCGGCGCTCGTCGATGCCGCACTGTGGCACGTGTCGCAGTACGCCCGGGCGGCGCCTGGCGAGTGGGTCGTCGGAATCGAGGCCCGGGTGCGCGCGTTGGCGGGTAACGGTGACGTCGAGCGCGACTACCGCGAGTCGATTGCGTGCCTGGGGCGGGCGGGCGTCCGCTCGGAGCTCGCCCGCTCTTACCTGCTGTTCGGAGAGTGGCTGCGCCGCGAGGGCCAGCGCGTCGATGCGCGCGCGCAGCTGCGCATCGCGCACGAGATGTTCTCGGCGATGGGCGCGGAGGCCTTCGCCGATCGGGCGCGGTACGAGCTCGTGGCCACCGGTGAGAAGGTGCGTAAGCGCACCGACGACACGCGCGATGATCTCACTCCGCAAGAGCAGCACATCGCGCGGCTGGCAATGGCCGGGCGAACGAATCCAGAGATCGGCGCCGAGCTGTTCCTCAGCCCCCGCACGGTCGAGTGGCACCTGAAGAAGGTGTTCACCAAGCTCGGCATCAGCTCACGCCGAGCCCTGCGAGATGCACTGCCGCAGACCGCGCCCATGTAGCGCCTACGGGCCGACTAGGGAAATACCCGGGCGCGATCAAGTCGTCGAGGGCTCAGTCTGTGCCTCCTCAACCGACGCCCAGGAGGCACACGATGGAACTTCAGCACGCACTCAGCACTCCCGTATTCCGAACATCCGTCCGCTCGCGTCCGCGTCTTTCCCGGCGAACCGGCTTCTGGGCGGCCGCCTTCTCGTTCCTGGCTGTCACAGCGTTCTCGACAACGCCCAGCGCGCTGTACGGCCTCTACGAGCGCCAGCTCCACCTGTCGTCGCTCACGATCACGCTCGTCTATGCGGTGTACGCGCTGGGCGTGGTCGCAAGCTTGCTGCTCGCCGGCCACCTGTCCGACTGGTACGGACGGCGAGCGGTGCTGATTCCAGCGGTTGGCTTCGCTGCGACTGCGGCACTGGTGTTCATCTCATGGAAATCGCTCCCCGCCCTGATCGCCGCGCGCGTCCTCACCGGCCTGGCGCTCGGCGCTACCGCGGCCGCCGCCACCGCGTACCTCACAGATCTCGACTCCGGTCCAGACGGAGTGCCGACCCGCCGGGCGGGAATCGTCGCCACGACCGCCAACGTCGGCGGCCTGGCGTTGGGCCCGCTCGTTAGCGGGTTGCTCGCCCGCTACCTGCACGATGGCCTCACCCTTCCGTACCTCGTCACGCTTGCGGCCCTCGTGATCGCCCTATTCGCGCTGGCCATTGCCCCGGAGGGGCATCCGCCCCTCCAACCCCGCCCGCGCTATCGACCGCAGCGGCTCAGCGCCCCCGAGAACGCACGCGGCCGGTTCTTCGCCGCCATTACAGCGGTGTTCGTCACCTTCTCCGCCGGCGGACTGCTCGCCGGACTGAGCGGAACCTTCCTGGCCGGCCCGCTACACCACCCGTCACCCGCGCTGACCGGGTTGGCGATCTTCCTCACCTTCGGGAGCGGGGTCGTGGTGCAGACTACAACCACGAGTTGGCCCATCCGGCGTCTGGTTGCTATCGGGATCGCGATGATCACAGTCGGCCTGAGTGTGTTCGTCGCATCGGCCTGGACCACTCCCCCCAGCCTCGCCCTGTTCCTGATCGGCGGAGCGATCGTGGGCGGAGGCATCGGCGGGATATTCCGCGGGAGCCTCGCCGTGGTCATCTCCACCTCCGGTCCTGAGGATCGCGCCAGCGCACTGGCCACCTTCTTCATGGCGGGATACGTCGGCGTATCGCTGCCGGTCCTCGGCATCGGCCTCGCGCTGCAGTACTTCACTCCGCGGGTCACGCTGCTTGCGTTCGGCCTCGCGGTCGGCGCCGCCACCCTGGCCGCGGCTCCGCGCCTCCTCCGGGAAGAGAGTTCACGATGAAGCCGGTCAACCACCACATCCGCCTGGCCCCTCGCCCGTCCGGGCTGCCGAAAGCGCCCCATTTGAGCTCACTACCGAGCCGGCCCCCGCGGCCGGCTCGGGCGCAGATCGTGCCGGCCGTCGGGTACCCCTCGATCGATCCCGCAACGCGCCGCTGGATCAGCCCGAACCCTGCCGACAACGGCTCGGTACCGATCGGCACCGTAATCGAGGCCGGCGCGACCGGCCAGGTAATCGCCTCCGAGCACCCCCGCTTCCCGTTCGGGCAGCACGTCTGCGGCGCATTCGGCGTACAAGAGTTGGCCAGCTCCAACGGTGCGGGCCTGACGAAACTCGACACCTCGCTCGCGCAGCTCACCCCTACGTCAGGGGCGCGCGGACTCACTGGGCTCACCGCCCACTCCGAGCCGCTCCACATCGGCCGGCTGAGCGAGAGTGGGCGGTCGGCTGGGGTCAGGAGGCCGCAGCATGCTCGGCCGCGTGCTGCCCTGCCGGGTCGTTCGGGTGCGGCCCGAGCGGCGTGATGGTCCTCCGCATCCAACCGCTCAGCGGCAGCGCGTCGAGCAGAGCATCGAGTTGTGCCCGGCTGTCGGCACGGTACAGCCCGAGCGCCTTCCTCTCGCCTAGCCCCATGGCTGGCCTCCACAGCCGCACGAGATGGCCCTCTCGAGCCAGCTCGCCGGAGGCGGCAGCTTCAGCCCCGTAGCGCTGCGTGACTTCCGACTCCGGTGTCTCGTGCGGAACGTGGAGGTCGAACTCAACCAGGAACTCCATGATCTCCCTATCTCCTCTCAGCCGACTAATTGCTGCCCGCCGTCGATGTCATACGTCGCACCGGTAAGGGCTGTGTTGATCATGATGTGGACCGCGAGCGCGGCGACATCGACCGGTCCGACGACGCGCCCGATCGGCAGCGTGGCCCGCAACTCCTCACGCCGGACCTCAAGTCCCTCCGTCGAGAAGTACGACGCCGACAGCGGCGTGTCAACGAAGCCTGCGGCGATCAAGTTGACGCGAACCGGCGCGAGCTCGAGCGCGAGCGCCGCCACAAACGGAGGTAGCACCGCTGTGGCCGCGGACGCGAGCCCCAGCTCGCGACTGATCCGCCGGCCGCCGGTGCCTCCCATCAGCAGCAGCGTGCCGCCCGGCCTCATCTTCGGGGCCGCGTTGCGCGCGACGTCGAGCCCCAAGACCACGTGGTCGGCGAGCGCGTCGCGCACTTGATCAGCGGTCATCTCGAGCAGTGGGCCGTAGCTCGGGCCCGGGCCCGTGACCAGAACATGGTCAACGCGACCGGAAAGGGCACCAAAGAATCGCGCCACCGCGGCTGGATCGGTGGCATCGAAGCAGGCGGTGGTCCGTGCGCCGATCTCACGCGCCGCATGCTCGAGACGCTCGGGCGTGCGGCCGGTAAGGATCACCTCGGCTCCCCCGGCGCGTGCCAGCCGGGCGGTCTCAAGCCCGATGCCGGCACTGCCACCGATCAGAACGACGGTCTGCCCGAGCAGCTGCGGTTCGCGCATCGTTGGTGAGGCAGTGGGTGCGGCACTCATGGTTGCTCCGTTCATCTCGTGTCAAGACGCGATCGCCGTAGCGCGTGCGGACGCGAACTCCTTCCGGAACGCCTTGATCGCTGCAGCGTGGCCGTCGACGACCGGCCGGCCAAGCATCCGGACCTCGTCCTCAGACACCCGGATCAGGTTGTGCGGCCGATGTGTAAAGACCCCCCACATCGAGACCGATCATCCCACACCTCGACCGATAGTCGCGAGAGTGCTCCCTTGTCGCCTACTCGGCAGTCTCGGCGAGACTGCCGCTGTTTGCGCAGAGCAGCCACGCGATCGTCGTGGCCCCCATAGGCGTGATGCAGGCGCCCGCGGGCGCCATTGCTTGACGACTGCTTTTCTGTCCGGCGGGCGCGGCGCGGGCGAGCGCAATGGCGACCAAACGCAGCCCCGGCCTCGTCGCCTGCTTGCTCGTGGGCCGTTAGCACCGCGGTCCTCGCGGACCTGCGGTTGGTCGCGCCTAAGCGCAAGCCAGCGCGGGACCGTCACCGCGGTCAAAGCGCTCGTCCGCCCGGACGACCGTGGCCAGTCGAATGGGGCCACGGAGGGCGGCCGGTCGTCGCTGGTGGTTCACGCCTTTTGCAGCGGTCTCGAGTTCGTGGCTGGAATCGCGACGAAGCGGCAGCGGGATCGCCGGCGTTTACGCCGGCGGCGCGGCGTGCGTGCGTAGGCACAGGCTGCGCAGCGGCGGGCCGATGGCGCTGCTCAGTTTCGTCCGGATCGGAAGTGAGATCTCGGTCGCTGCTGTGCTTCCGCAATGCCTGCGCAAGCAACGCTCAACGATCAGGATCTGGTGATGACACGCGGGTTGTCGGCCGGTCACACGCTAAGCGGATACGCGAACGGGACGGCGTCAACCCGCTCCGTGCCAAGTGGGCGAGCCCAAACACGGGCTTCCGTTGGCCAACGGTAAGCGGGCGGCGTTCGCCGGCACCACCCGCTTACCCGGTTCGTGCCCGTTGCCGCCGGCCGGCGCGGGATCTGCGACGTGAGCTCGTAGCTCGTTCTATTGGCGGCTTCTGTCGGCGACGGCGGCGCGTCGGTCGGGGACCGCGTCGTCCAAGATCGCGAGTGTGAGCAGTCGATGGGCGCTGCGTGTGTGTTGGGGAAGGCGTGGGTGGTGGATTTGTTCGAGCTGTGGGGGAGGGGCCGGTGAGCCCGGCCTCTCCCCCGCGCACGAGTTCCCTGTCTAGCCGGCGCGGAAGGGCTGGTGGACCAGTGTCTTTACGTTCCTTCCGTGGCCGATGCTGATGGTCAGCGTGTAGCTGCCAGGTTTGAGGTTGAGTCGGTATCGCGTGACGCCGTCGCGCTTTAGCGTTAGCGGCCTCTGGATAACGACTCTGCCAGCCTGCTCAATTATGAGAGTGGCCTGCTGGCGTCGGCCTTGGAGCTTGTAGCTGCCGGTGGCGCACTCGATCTCGCACTCCGCGGTGCCGTTCGGGCCGCGCTGGCAGATGACCTGCCCGGCGGCCCCGCCTGGCGTTCCTTGCCCGGCGCCCCGCGAGGGTGGCCCGCCGGTGCCGGACAGGGTGACGGTGGCCGGTGCGCCGGGGGAGTTGGTGAGGACGGTCAGGGTCGCGGTGCGGCTGCCTTTGGCCTGTGGCGCGAATCGCACGCCGATCTGGCAGCTCGAGCCGGGTGCGACGGGCTGCTGGCAGAGGTCGGCGAACAGATAGTCACCGGGGTTTGTGCCGGCGGGTTGGATTCCGTCGATGGCCAGCGGGCCGGCGCCGCTGTTTCCGACGGTGAGGGTCAGCTGGGGGCTGATGGTTCCCGGCCGCCGCGCGCGGGTGAAGACCAGCGATTGGGTGCTCAGGGTGACGTTCGGCGGCGGCGGTGCCGTGTAGGTGATTGTCAGGCTCGGCGCCGCGGTCGTGGGCGTGGGGCCGCTGGTGTTCGTCGCGTCCGCGGCCAGGAAGCTTGAGCCGCCGCCGCCCCCGCCGGAGGGAGGGCCGACGAACGAGCCGCCGCCACCACCGCCACCGTAGTAGCCGCCGCCACCGCCACCGCCGTTCGCCTCGCTGGGGCTGCCGCCCTCCCCGCCGAGTCCGAACGTTCCGGCCATGCCGTTGGCGGGGCCATCGAAGTCGGCGCCGCCCGCGCCGCCGGCGGTCGCGCTACCGGCGCCGCCACCGGTAGAGAGGGGACCGCTCGCCCCGGGCGAACCCGCGTTCCCACCTAGACCGCCACCACCGTTGGAGGTCCCGCCACCACCACCGGCAACGATCAGCGGAGTGGGCTGGAAACCGGGCAGGGCCGCGAGGCTCACCTCCGAGGCGCCGCCCCCGCCGGCGCCAATGGCGACCCCAGTTCCACCCGCGCCGCCCCCACCAACACCGCCGGCGCCATTACCGCCGCCGCCCGGGCAGGCCGAACCCTGTCCACCGACGCCGACCGCTAACTGCTGCCCCGGCTGTACCGCGAACGTTGCCCCCACCGACGCGCCCTCCCCGCCAGCCTGAAAGCACGCACCCCCAGCGCCGCCGACCGCCGTCACCGAAATGCTCGACACGCCGCCGG
>Ga0335073_10003171_pt1 | contig 22812 bp, 21 predicted proteins | sample Lox_Sample_22_FD_207093 | JGI IMG/M metagenome (GOLD analysis project Ga0335073, IMG submission 207093) | Soil microbial communities from Loxahatchee National Wildlife Refuge, Florida, United States - Lox_Sample_2.2 | ecosystem: Environmental > Terrestrial > Soil > Wetlands | place: USA... | reverse complement strand
GGACAACTTCGTCAACATGCCGCTGAGCACTTATCTGCACACCCACGGTCAGAACCACAGCATCACGATTTCGGCCAAGGCGGGCATGGCACCGGGTGCGCTCGACAACGCGATCGATCAGGTGCGGGCTCTGATGCGTTCGCGCCGGCACGACCGCCCGGGTGATGATGACACCTTCACCATTTCTACCAATGAAACGTTTATCAGCCTGTGGAAGCAGATCAGCGAGACGTTCGCCACGGTGGTGGTCGGCATCGCGGCGATTTCGCTGGTGGTGGGCGGCGTGGTGATCATGAACATCATGCTGGTGTCGGTCACCGAGCGCACGCGCGAGATCGGCATTCGCAAGGCGCTGGGGGCCAAACGGCAGGATGTCATGCTCCAGTTCCTCATCGAATCGGCTGCCATGGCGCTGCTGGGCGGACTTTTTGGCGTGATTGGAGGCGTGACGGTTGCGGAAACCGTGACGCACCTGGTCGGCTTTCCCTCGGCGATTGCGCTATGGTCGGTGCTGCTGGGTCTGTTTGTCGCCACCAGCGTCGGCGTTTTCTTCGGTGTCTACCCGGCCCATAAAGCTGCTCAACTGGATCCTATCGTCGCCCTGCGCGCGGAGCTATAAACCATGTCCCTTAGTGATTCTCGCGAATCGGTACGGATGGCAATGGACACGCTGCGCAGCAACAAGCTGCGCTCCGGCCTGACAATTCTCGGTGTCGTTATCGGGGTAGCCACCGTGATCACCATTTCTTCGCTGATTAACGGCGTGAATAACCGCGTCCGCGACATGGCGAAGTCCTTTGGGACGAATGTGCTGTGGCTTTACCGCTGGAACCCGATTGGGGTTCGTCCCACCGCGGAGATGCTGGCGCGCAGGTACTTCACAGAGGACGATTGCCGCGCGCTGAATACCCTGCCTCACATCGTTGCGGTCACCTGCGGGCGGCAATACTCCAACTGGCAGCTTGGCGTCGGCTATGTGGCCGTCAAATACGAAGACAAGAAAATCCAGAACACGATTCTCGAAGGGCAGCAGCCGTCCTTCGCCGAAGTCGATGACGTGCAGTTCACCGAGGGGCGACCGTTTACCGACGACGAGGAATTCCGGGCCGCCAATGTAGCCGACATCGGGCACGATACGGCGGAGAAACTCTTTGGCAACGAAGATCCAATCGGCAAAGACATCGAGGTCAATGGCGACGTCTTCACCGTGATCGGTGTGCTCGACAAGTACAAGCAGGCGTTTGGCAGCGGCGATAACCCGAACGACAACAAGGTCACCTTCCCGCTGACCACCTTCAAGAAGATCCATCCCGAGATTCTCGATACGTGGGTGGCTGTAAAGTACGACGATGCAGCGAACAAGACCATTGCCACCGAAGAGGTCCGCACGCTGTTGCGCGATCGCCGGCGTGTGCGGGTGGAGAAGGACGACGACTTCGCGATCTTCAGCCCCGACTCCATCCTGGACTTCTGGTCGCAGATCACCGCCGGCCTTGTGATTTTCATGTTTGCCGTCTCCAGTGTCGGCCTGCTGGTAGGCGGCGTGGGCGTGATGAATATCATGCTTGTGTCAGTCACCGAACGGACCCGGGAGATCGGCGTCCGCAAGGCGATTGGAGCGACGAAGCGCAATGTGCTGGTTCAGTTCACCTTTGAGGCAGTGACGCTGTGCTCGCTGGGCGGCCTGATCGGCATCGTTCTGGGCACAGTGCTGACTCTGGCGATTCGCTACGGGATATCGTTCCCGGCCAGTCTGGCCACGTTCTGGGTGGTCACCGGCTTTGTGGTTTCCTGCGCCATCGGGCTGGTCTTTGGGATCTACCCGGCGTGGAAGGCGGCGACGCTGGATCCGATTGAGGCGCTGAGGTATGAGTAAAACAGCCAGTAGGCGGTAGGCTGTAGGCGGTAGCCAGTGTCTTCAGTTTCCCGGTAAGGGAGTTTGGACCGCGGAAGGTGACCAAAGTTCAAGGCGTGCCCTGCGGGGTCTTGCCATTCCCGACAATACGGCATTCCATGGACCTGAGTGGATACGACGCGATTTCGTGATCTTCAGGTTTGGCAGCGATCCATGCACCTTGCGCGCACTCTGTATCGTTTGACTGAGGGCTTTCCAAAGAGCGAAATGTTCGGCCTGACAAGTCGCGCAGCTGTGTCGGTCCCGAGCAATATCGCCGAGGGTCGGGGACGCAGGACAGATAAGAGCTTCGCCAGTTTCCTCAGTCAGGCACAGGGATCACTCTACGAGCTGCAAACGCAAATCGAGCTGGCGCGCGACCTTGGTTTCGCAGATCGGGATCCGGCCGAGGAAGTACTCAGGGAGACGGGAGAGATTGCCGCAATGATTCATGGTTTGCTGGCGAAGCTCGATTTGGCCGACTAGCTCCGTCGTCTGGCTACCGGCTACAGCCTACTGCCTACCGGCTTGTCCTGTGTTGTATCATTACCCTAACCGGTGGTGCGTCCCCCCACCCCAGGAACCATGCCCAGAAGCTTTCACCATACCCTCCTCGGCGTCTCTGCTGCCATCATCCTTGTTGTCCTGTTCGGAGGCCTCGGTCCGGCCGGGGTCAGCGCCAGCCAGAACGATGGCGCTTACCGGCAGATGGGCGTCTACGAGGAAGTCCTGCACAAGATTCAGACCGACTACGTCACGGACCCGAACATCCAGAACGTGACGACCGGAGCTCTGCACGGCCTGCTCGAATCGCTCGATCCGGACTCCAGCTATCTGACGCCGACCGAGTACGCCAACTACATTCAGCATGAGCACGAAGGCATGGCGCAGGTGGGAATGGACGTTTCCAAGCGGTATGGATACGGCAGCGTCATCTCGGTGATTCCGGACAGTCCCGCGGACAAGGCGCATATCGAGGACGGCGACCTGATTGAGTCCATCGGTGGCCACTCGACCCGCGAAATGTCAGTCGCCATGATTCGGCTGCTGCTCGAGGGCAAGCCAGGCACCACGGTAAGTTTTCAGATCGTCCGCCATTTGAAGCCGGAACCGGACGATGTCACGCTGACGCGCGCCAACGTGGCTCCGCCCGCCCTGTTCCAGCAGCAGTACGAGAACTCCAGCATTCTCTACCTCAAGCCTGTCATTCTGACCAAAGAACGCGTCGATGAGATCGTTGCCCGTCTGCGCCAGATGCAGAAAGAGGGGAATCACAAGGTGCTGCTCGATCTGCGCGACGTGGCGGAAGGCGATCCTCAGCAGGGAATCCGGCTGGCGAATGCGTTCCTTCAGTCGGGAACGATTGCTTCCTTGCAGGGACAAACAGTGCCCACGCAGACCTTCAGCGCCGAATCGTCGAAATTCGTGACCTCAGCGCCGCTGGTAGTCCTCGTCAACCACGGTACAGCGGGTGCTGCGGAAGTGGTTGCGGGCGCGATTCTCGATGACAAGCGCGGCGACGTGGTCGGCGAACGGACGTTTGGCGAAGGGGGGCAACAAAAGACCTTCCCCCTGCCGGATGGTTCGGCTTTGTTGCTCACGGTGGCGAAGTATCAATCGCCTTCAGGGAAGAAGATCGAAGACGTAGCGGTTACACCGAACGTCAACGTGAGCCCGAGCGTTGAGGAAGCCCCCGCGGAGAACGAGAACAACCCGCAGGCACCACGCACAGACGACCAGCTGAACAAGGCGCTTCAGATTCTGAAGCAGAAGAACGCATAAGTCCTTCAGCCGCGGGCCATTTTTCGCGAATGGTGCCAGACCAAAGGAAGTGGATGGCACGTTGAACCTCATCACGCCATCAGACTGGGACAAAGATCCCGAGCCTCCACGCCGGGGTTCACGCCGGGACGATTCGGATTTCCAGCCCCCGTTAGGTCCGCGGAAGATCGCAGGAAGTCTCGCTCTGGCGTTCCTGGTTGTCGTCGCCGCAGCGGCGGGGTGCCTGGCCGGCCTGACCCTGGTCTACTCCGTGGATTTGCCCCAGGTCGACGAACTGGAGCATTACCGCCCCAGCACCACCACCGAGCTCTACGACACGCACGGGCGCATCTTCGGATCGTTTGCGCTGGAGCGGCGAGTGGTCGTGGGGTATAACGACTTCGCGCCGGTGCTGCGACAGGCGGTCATTTCCACGGAAGACCGCGACTTCGAGAGCCACTGGGGCGTGAACCTCTTTCGGGTGGCAGGCGCTGCCTGGCACGACCTTTTCTCGAAAAATCGCGCGCAGGGCGCTTCCACGCTGACCATGCAGCTGGCGCGGAATCTGTTTCTCTCCAACGAGCGCACGGTCTCGCGCAAGCTGCAGGAAGTGTTTCTCACCCTGCAGATCGAGCACGCCTTTACCAAAGAGCAGATCTTCACTCTGTACGGCAATCAGATCTATCTGGGAAGCGGCGTCTACGGCTTTGAGGCTGGGTCGGAATACTACTTCTCGAAACGCGCCAGTGAACTGACGCTGCCCGAAGCGGCCTTGCTGGCCGGCCTTCCGAAGGGACCATCCGAGTATTCGCCAATTGCGAACCCGGAACGCGCCTTCCGACGCCGCAACGTGGTCATCGACTCCATGCTGGAGGATGGCAAGATCACCGCGGCCCAGGCCGAAGCTGCGCGCTCCTCACCTCTGGGGCTGCACGTCGAGCCGCCGCCCAACAGTGTTGCGCCGTGGTATGTCGAAGAAGTTCGCCGCGAACTGGAGCGGCGTTTTGGCTCCGAGGAGGTTCACGCAGCCGGGCTTAAAGTGTATACAACGCTCGATCTCGATCTTCAGAATGCGGCGAATGCTGCTGTCCTGGACGGTCTTGCCGCTTATGAGCGCGGTCGAGGCTGGCATGGGAGTCTGCTCAATGTCCTGTCCGCGAGCCTGAACGTTGAGACGTTCAAACACCCCGACTGGTCGATTCCACCCGCACCAGGAACGTACATCCATGCTCTTGTAACCGGCGTTCTGCCCTATCAGGTGACTGGGCGCGTCGGGGACCGCCAGTTCATTCTCACCGCCGAAGACTGGTCCTGGACCCGCTTCCACACTGCCGATCAGTTTCTCCGTTCCGGCGACATCGTCTACCTCAGGATTACGGGCGAAGAGGGCGGTATCCTTCATGCGACGCTGGAGCAGGACTCCGGCGTGCAGGGCTCGCTGATGGCCATGGACAACGCGACAGGCGATGTTCTGGCTCTGGTCGGCGGCCGCGACTTCAATCTCTCGCAGTTCGACCGCGCAACCCAGGCCGAGCGCCAGACGGGCTCATCGTTCAAGCCCTATGTTTACACTGCGGCTGTCGAAGACGGCGCCTCACCGCAGGAGATGATTCTCGATCACGCGGTTTCGTTTGGTAACTACGTTCCGCATAATTACGACGGCAAGTTCAAGGGGCGCATCTCGCTGCTGGAGGCTTTTGCCGATTCGCGCAATATCCCCGCGCTGGAGCTGGCGGATCGGGTCGGGATTCGCAAGGTCATCGCCACCGCGCATCGCTTTGGCGTTACCACCAACATTCCGCCTTATCTTCCGGTCGCACTCGGTTCTGCTGAGGTCACTCTGGAGCAGCAGGTGGACGCCTATTCCGTTTTTCCCAACGACGGTATCCGGGTTGCGCCGCGCCTGGTCAAGCGGGTCGTCAGCGCCGACGGAATCACGCTGCCCGACGACGCGCAGGACGTGAGCGAGGTCATCAGCCAGAAGACCGCCCGCACCATGATGGTCTTCCTGCGCGGGGTGACCAGTGAAGGGACGGCGGCAAAGGTGGCGGCTCTGCATCACCCGCTGGGCGGGAAAACCGGCACCACCAACGACTTCACCGATGCGTGGTTCGTTGGCTTCTCACCTTCGATCAGCTGCGGCGTCTGGGTCGGGTACGACGACCGTCAGTCCCTCGGCGATAAGCAGACCGGGGCCGCGGTCGCCTTGCCCTTGTGGACCAGTTTTATGAAGACAGCGATCGCCGCCACGCCGAACGAGAACTTCCCCGGCGAGGCACCTGGCGCGCCACATCCCCCGCCGCAGCAGACGGCAAGGCTGGATCACCAGGGGCGGAGTTCAAGCGCCGGCCTTCGCCGCGGCCCCTCATAGCACAAACACCCGCACCATCCATCCGATCAGCGCCAGCGCAATGATCCCCAGTACGACGTGCACGATCCACTGTCCTGCGGTCTCCGGCCTGCCCAGTTTGAACATCCGCCCATCCTCACAGGAGCTGTCATAACGTCAGGTATGTCTGATGCGTCACTCAGCTGGTGCGGCATACGACAACTCAACAAAGCCATTCCTGTATGCGACCACGTTTTTCAGATCCCATCGTTGCTCCGTCGCGCCTTCGCCGAAGAGCCGGAGTCCGTCACCCAGGAGAACCGGGGCGATGGTTAACACGATCTCGTCCACGAGGCGGAGATCGAGAAAACACTGCGATAACATGGCGCCGCCGGCCAGCCAGATGTTCCGAAATCGTGGCGCGAGTTTGTCGCGGACGAGCGACTGAAGATCGCCGGAATAGAACTCGATACTCGGCCTGACCGATGGCAATTCGCGGCTGGTCACGACGACGGTCGGCATATCACCATAGGGCCAGCCCAGCTCAAGGGCGTGTTCATAGGTGCGGGAACCAAGCACATAGCAGTCGATGGTTTTGAGAAAATTCGCGGCATCTTCCTCGGAAATCGAGGCGCCGCGTTCGTAAACGCCGCTGCTGGCTTCGAGCCACGAGACGCTGTTGTCTCTCCTCGCGATGAACCCGTCGAGGCTTGAAACCATATGCAGGGTCACTTTTGATTCGGCTGCATTTGTTTTCCTTGCCATGAAGCCCCCTGGCTTTTATTGGTACCTTCCAGCCGGTTCGCCCTGCGAAAATACGCCCGCGCTCGCTGGACATCCCGCAGGATCTGCGCCTGAAGTGCGTCCGGAGAAGGGAAGCGGCGCTCTTCGCGGAGTCGCATCAGGAAGCACACTCCGATGTGTGTCGATTCGGTCAGTTCCACGGCGGGCGGGCCGTTGAGCAGATGCGATTCCACTGCGAATCCTGCTCCGTCGAAGGTCGGGCGCGATCCCGCGTTCGTCACGGCATCCAGCCAAATCGCGTGTTGTCCTTCGCCGATGCGCACGCGCGTGGCGTAGACACCATCCGCCGGCAGCAGTTCCTGATACGGGGCCAGATTGATGGTCGGCGTCGTCAGCTTCGTGCCGATCCCGCGCCCGTGCACCGGGTTCGAGAGGATAGAAAATGGTCGCCCCAGCAGAGCCCGCGCAACACCCAGCTGCCCCGCCACAATCTGGCGGCGGACTTCGCTGCTGGAAACGACAAGGCCGCGCATCCTGAGCGAGCCGTGAGATACCACGCTGAAACCCAACTCGCTGCCCAGCTCTCGCAGCTCTTCGATTCCCGCCGCGGCGTCGTGGCCAAAGCGGAACGTATCGCCCTCGTGCACCTCAGCGACGTGGAGGGCACTACACAAAACCCGCTGTGCGAACTCGCGGGGTGTCTGCATGGAAAACTCGCGCGTGAAGGGAATCACCAGCGTGGCGTCGATGCCGGTCTCTGCCAGCAGCAGCAGCCGCTTCGGGATCGGTGTGATCAGCTTCGGAGCCTGCTGCGGCCGGAGCAGCGCCAGCGGATGGGGGTCGAAGGTGACGGCGATCGCCTGCGCGCCCAAAAGGCGCGCTCGGTCCCGCACGCGCCCGATAATCTCCTGATGCCCACGGTGAACGCCGTCGAAGTTGCCGATGGCGGCGACGGTACGCGACATCGGCTGCGGCAGCTCGGGGATGGATCGGTAGATTTGCATTGCTATAACTCGAAGGGAATGCGCAGCCCGTCAAAGGACAGTCGCACGCCGGGAGGAAACGACCTCTCGGTTTTCTCGTGATCCACCTCGTGCGACATATGCGTGAACCAGGCCTGGCGCGGGTGAACCCGCTCTACCCAGTGCAGCGCATCGGCGATATTCGCGTGGCTGGGATGCGGCTGCGGCCTCAGGGCGTCGATGATCATCACGTCGAGTCCTTCCAGCACAGGAAGGCTCGACTCCGGGATCGCACTCATGTCGGTGAGATAGGCAGCCGAGCCAAAGCGAAAGCCGGCCACCTCCAGATCGCCATGCAGGAGCGGCACACGCTGGAAGCGAGCTCCGTCGATATTCGCCGCCTCGTCGCCGTCAAGACCACGCAGTTCCACCCGCGCTTTATTGGGGTAAGTGGAGTTTGCCGAGAACGTGTAGTCGTAGATCCGTCGCAGAATCTCCGCAGTTTGTGCGTCGGCATAGAGAGGCAGCCGCTGCGGTTTGTGTTTGAAGCTCAGCGGTCGCAGGTCATCCAGCCCGAGGATGTGATCCGCGTGGGCATGGGTGTAGAACACCGCGTCCACATGCCGGATACCTTCGCGCAGCGCCTGCTCGCGGAAGTCCGGCCCGGTATCGATGACCACCAGATGTGCCGCGCTGCCGTTGCCCCACGAAACGGCGATCGACGGCCGCGTGCGCCGGTTCCGCGGATCCGCCGAGGTGCAGACCGCGCACTGGCAGCCGAGCGTCGGCACACCCATGGAGGTTCCGCTGCCGAGAACAATAATTTCCGCTTTCATGCGGGCTGGTTTCATGAGGCCGATGTTACGAGGCTGGCTTTGCGAGGCAGCCACTCACTTCTTCTTCGTGTCGACGGCCTTCTGCGCCTGCTGCGCAATGGCATTCGTGATTTCCAGAAACATCATGCGCAGTTCGAAGAGGACATTCTGCAGCGTGGCTTCTTCTTTCGGCGTCAGATTGCCTTTCGTCTTCTCCTGGAGCAGGGCCAGCATGTCGATGCTCTGGCGGGCTCCCAGGATATCGACCCGCGCCTTTTGGCCCGGTTCCGTGCCTGCGCCCATGGCCATCATCGCCGACACGTAAAAGGACTGGATGATGTGCTCGAAGCTGATCGCTCCGCCCGCTCCCATGCCAGGATTGGCCTGGCGCAGCATGTCGTCAATCTGACGCGACGATTCCCTGTAGGCCGCATCCTGTTCCGCGGTTTCCTGCGCTGAGAACTGCGGCACCTCGCTCTCCGCGGCGGCTTCCGCCTCCGGAACGGTTTCGCGCTCTTCGGGAGCCGGCATCGTCACGACGTTCGTGGGCGCCGATGGGGTCGCTGGCTTCTCATCCACCGGCTCCGCTGCGGAGCTCTCGTCGCGCAGGTCGCCATCGAGCGTAAATTTGCGCTTGTCGGTTACGGTAAACGTCGGCTGTTTCTCATCCATAGACAACGATTCTCTCCGCGTAGCTCAAGATCCGGATCACGCCGGGGGAACAGAGGGCTCGGCCAGAGGCACGGCCGTTCCTCCCGCGTAACGGATCGGTTCGGTTTCACTCTTCTCCAGCGCTTCGACTCGCGCCACGCCGAGTGCCAGTGTTTTCTTCAGTCCGGGCAGCTCGATGCGTGCCACGCTGCTCAACTCACCCACTGCGGCCTCACCGGCGCTCAGTTCGATCTTTTCTCCAGGTCCAGGCTGTGGCGTCTCCCCCTGCAGCTCAAAATGACGCAGCGAACGGTGCACTGTCGCCCGCGCACGGATGCGCTCGACAATCTCCTGGCCGATGTAGCAGCCCTTGGTGAAATTGAGGGCGCGCTGCAGGTTCGTCTCCTGCGGCAGATGCTTGTCGCTGAAATCCACGTCGAACTGCGGCGTCCCCTCGAGAATCCGCAAATCGTTCATGGCTGCGGCGCCGCAGGGAATGGCCCCTGCCGCCACAAGCGTGTTCCAAAGATCCAAAACGCGCTCGGTCGCGAGCCGGATCTCGACTTTTGTGACCAGAGGACTCCAGAGTCGGACCAGCGTGACATCGATGCCCGCGAGCTGCCCGTCGCGAAACAAGTCCGGCTCCGGCACGCTGCCACCCAGTTTCTCCAGAATCGACGCCGTGTTGGGCCCGGCGATGCCGATTGCCGTTTCCGGTGCGTCTAACTCTTCGAGCTTTACGTCGTCCATGATGATGTAGCGGCGCAGATGAGTGAGCAGACGGTCAGCCTGAGAACGATCCGTTTCAAGGAGCAGAAAATCTTCGTAGCAGAAAACATCGCCGTCGCCCTGGATGCGTCCCTGCGGATTGAGCACGAGAGTGTAACCGGTCTGGCCCGGGTTCATGCCCTTGACCGCCTGCGTGATCATGCCGTTCAGCCAGCGCACGCGGTCCTTGCCGGTGGCCCGCAGCCAGGCGCGATAGCCAAGGTCGAAAACTCCGGCCTTCTCGACCACGGCTTCCAGTTCCGCCGGCGTAGAGGAGAACCGGAGCGGCGTCCGAGCGCCGCAATGCATCTCCATCTCAGGTGCAGCGGCGCCGGAGGCAATAAGACGGGTTGCCAGAGGCGTCTCCCCACCGAGCGGGCTCTTGCTCTCAGCGGCGGAGACGACAGCGGCGTCAGGAATCTGGTATGCCTGGGTCATACAAGGCTCTCAAAAAAATTATAGTCTGCACATAGCGGGGAAGTCCGAACCGGCGGCGTCAGGAAAAGGAATGCAACGATTCATCAACTTCGGGGGCGCGCTGATTGCGCTTCTCATCGCCGTTTCAATCGGCGCACAAACCACTCCCAACACGCCGGTACAGCCGCCTCCGCAGGGTAGCGCGGCGGATCAGGCTTCCGGGCAGGCCAAAGCCCCCGCTCCGGAAACCCACATCACCCCTCAGCAGGCAAAGGAGCTCTTCGGTTCCGTTGGACCGATTTTGCAGTTCGCGTCGGAGGACACGAAGCTGCCTATCCGGCATCAGGTGAAGCCGCATCTGACGACCCGGAACGAGGTGGAAAAGTACCTGCTCGAAAAAATGAAGGACGACAAGGACGCGAAACGGATGGAGCGTTCCGAAATCGTCCTGAAAAAGTTCGGCCTGATCGATGCGGACTTTCATCTGCAATCGTTCCTGGTCAAGCTGCTGGATGAGCAGATCGCTGCGTACTACGACAGCAAGACGAAGACCGTGAATCTGCTGGACTGGATCGCGCCCGATACGCAAAAGCCGGTGCTGGCCCACGAGCTGACCCATGCACTGCAGGATCAGCGCGTGAATCTGGACAAGTGGCAAAGCCAGACCAGCGACGATCTTTCCCACAGCTACGCCGAAGACCGGAAGCATATCGCGACCGACGAGGACGACACCGCACGGGAGGCGGTCCTTGAAGGCCAGGCGATGGCCGTCTTCATCGACTACAGCCTGGCGCCGGCGCACCGCAGTTTGCGCAATTCGCCCGGCATCATTGACAACCTGCTGGATACGATGGCCGACGACGGCGATTCGCCGGTTCTCTCCCGCGCACCGCTGCTCCTCCAGGAATCGCTGCTGTTTCCGTACAAGGACGGCCTGAAATTCGAGGCTGCGCTGGTGAGCGATTCGAAGAATCCCACCGCGGCCTACGCGGGCGTTCTTGACCGGCCGCCGGCCAGCAGCTACGAGATCATGAATCCGCCGGCCTACGAGCAGGAGACGAAGGTTCCGCTGCTCAATATGCCGGACATTCACCCGGTGATCGATGCACAGTACAACCCGTACGACATCGGCGTGATGGGAGAGCTCGATGTGCGGATTCTGGCGGAGCTCTTTGGTGGGAAAGAGGTTGCTGCCGAGCTAACACCTGCCTGGGATGGCGGAATCTACTACGCCGCGCAGAAGAAAGACGCGCCCGACAAGGGTTCGACCGCGTCGGTTGGCCTGCTCTATCTTTCCCAGTGGAAATCCGAAGAGACGGCTGCCGACTTTGTGAAGATGTACGCCGACGAACTCGGCCGGAAATATTCCCACGTTGCGCGCAACAACTCCGAGGAAAGCAGCCAGGACGAGCAGGTCTACGACACCAGCGAGGGCCCGGTCCTGATCGTCACCAGCGGCAAAGACGTTTTTGTCAGTGAGAGCTTCGATCTGACCACCGCGCGCAAACTGCAATTCCTCATGTTGGGGGCACAGCAGGCCAGCGGGCAAAACACGGCATTCAATCGTGTTCCCGACATGGGCCGCTCTTCGGTCTCGGTCCCAACCTCCGATCTCACCGGCGGTCTGGTCCGGCTAATGGCCCACTGCGGCATGATGAAGGCCGCTGTGCACCATTTATACTGAACCCTTGCGTTGATCCAGCGCGCCCTTCGCCAGGTTCAGCCGCTCGTCGGTTCCTGTGTTGTTGCGCGCGCCCGTCCGGGAGACTCATTGCAACAGGCAGAAATCGGCATCATCGGGGGCAGCGGGCTGTATGCTATGCCCGGCCTCACCAGCGTTCATGAAGAGCACGTCACGACCCCTTTCGGCGACCCCAGCGACGCCTACGTTCTGGGCGATCTGGAAGGTCGCAGAGTCGCCTTTCTTGCTCGCCACGGGCGCGGGCACCGCATTCTTCCTTCCGAGCTCAACTTTCGCGCCAATATTTACGGAATGAAGAAGCTCGGTGTCGAGCGCATCCTGTCGGTTTCGGCCGTCGGGTCGCTGAAAGAAGAGCACAGGCCCGGCGACTTCGTAGTTGCGGATCAGTTCATCGATCGAACCTTCCACCGCATCTCCACCTTTTTTGGCGACGGCATCGTTGCTCATGTGGGTTTTGGCGATCCGGTGTGCGCAACGGTGGCGAAGGCCATCTACGATGCCTGCCAACGTGAAGACGTCGAGGCGAAGTTTGGTGGCACTTACGTATGCATGGAGGGCCCGCAATTCTCCACCCGCGCCGAATCGAACCTCTACCGCAGCTGGGGCGCCGACGTCATCGGGATGACCAATCTGCAGGAGGCGAAGCTGGCCCGCGAGGCCGAGATTTGTTACGCGACCGCGGCCATGGTCACCGATTACGATTGCTGGCGCGAAGGCCACGACGCCGTCACCATCGATCAGATCGTGGAGGTGATGAACCAGAACTCCGCTAATGCGTGCCGCATCGTGAAAACGGCCGTGGCGGCCATGCCTCGCGATCGCAAATGCGCGTGTGCCACGTCTCTCCAATTCGCCATCCTGACCAGCCCCGACGCGATTCCTCAGGACACGCGCGAGAAGCTCGATCTGCTGATCGGAAAGTACCTGAAGAAGAACTAATCCACGAGGAAGCAATCACTCCATGGCCATTCTTGTCGTAGGCAGCGTCGCGTTTGACGCCATCGAAACCCCCTCCGGACGTCGCGACCGCTGTCTCGGCGGCGCCGCCACTTACTTCTCGCTGGCGGCCAGCAACTTTACCAGCGTGCGCGTGATCGGGGTGGTCGGCGAAGATTTTGGCCCCGAAGAAGAGGCCGTCCTCACGCGCCGCAAGATCGACACGCGCGGAATTGAGCATGTCCCGGGCAAGAGCTTCTTCTGGAGCGGTTCCTACATGAAGAACCTCAACGAGGCACAAACGCTCAACACCGAGCTGAACGTCTTCCAGAGCTTCTCTCCCAAAATCCCGGTGGAATATCAGGACAGCGAGTATCTCTTCCTTGCTAACATCGACCCCGTTCTGCAGGAAGACGTCCGGGGCAAGATGGCGAAGGTAAAGATGGTCTGCGGCGACACGATGAACTACTGGATCAAAGATCACGCCGAGAACCTGGCGCGTGTGCTCAAAGGCCTCGATGTCCTTCTGATCAACGATACGGAAGCGAAAATGCTCGCAAAGGACGGCAATCTCCTCTCCGCCGCCCACAAGGTCCTCGACATGGGTCCCAAAGCTCTGGTGGTCAAACACGGCGAGTATGGCGCCACCGCCTTCTTCGGCAACAAATCCTTCTCCGGCAACGACGGTCCGGTGACGGTCCCGTTCCGCGCACCCGCGCTGCCGCTGGCCGAAGTCGTCGATCCAACCGGGGCCGGGGACTCTTTCGCCGGCGGCTTCTTCGGCTACATCGCTTCGCAGCCCACGCTGACCCCTGGCGTCTTCCGCCGCGCTATGTTCTATGGCGGAGTCATGGGGTCCTTCGCCGTCGAGCGCTTCGGCACCGAGCGGCTGCAGAACCTTCAGCCCAACGAGATCGAGGAACGCTTTGCGCTCTTCCGGCAGCTCTCGCATCTCGACTAAGCTCGCGCGCGGGCTGGAACCCTCCTCCGCGCACGCCGGCCCGCAGGGCATCGCCCGCTCGCTGCGTCACGAAGCCATCTTTGCCGGCATGGTCGCCGCGCTGGTGTCCCTGCTGGCGTTTGCGTATTGCTATCCCCGCGACATGCTCCTCCTCTACGGAGACGCTGTTGCGCATCTTCACATCGCACGCCGCATCCTCGACTCGCTTAACCCAGGCATCCGCCAGATCGGTTCCGTCTGGCTGCCGTTTCCGCACCTGCTCATGATGCCTTTTGCTGCGCGCATGGCGTGGTGGCAAAACGGTATCGCCGGATCGATCCCGTCGATGGCCAGTTACGTCCTTAGCGTCGCCGGCCTGTGGCGGCTCGCCCGCTACTGGGTCCGCCCCGCCGGGGCGGTCGTTGCTGTGCTCTTCTTCGCGCTGAATCCCGGTCTGCTTTATATGCAGACCACCGCCATGGGCGAACCGGTCTTCCTTTGCCAGGTCATCTGGGCCACGCTCTTCCTCGTCGCGTTCCTCCGCGCACTCGGGAGCGGCAACCAGACGGCTGCTGGCCGCGCCATCACTGCCTGCGGCATCGTGCTCGTCACAGCGATCTACACCCGCTACGACGGCTGGATCTTTGCCGCTCTTGTCTGGGTCATTGCTGTGCGCGCCATGTTCCGCCACCGTGCGTGGACCACCAGGGCGGGCGGAGCCTTCGTGCTGTTCACGGCAATGCTGGTCACCGCGCCCGCTCTGTGGTTTGGCTGGAACGCGCGCCAGTACGGCGACTGGCTCGATTTCATGCGCGGCCCGTACTCTGCCAAAGCCATCGATGCCCGTACCTCGACTCCTGGCGCGCCGCATTATCCTGGCTGGCACAGCATGCCGGTGGCGGCGCTCTACTACCTCAAGTCGGCGGAAATGGGCGCTGTTCCGGTCTGGTGGGGCAATCGGTTGCTCTTCCTTGCTGTGGCCGGGACCCTGGCCGCGCTTTGGAAATGGCGAAAGCGCTGTCTTGCGCCCTTCCTGCTGCTGTGGCTGCCGCTCCCGTTCTACGCGTATTCGGTGGCCTGGGGATCGGTCCCCATTTTCATCCCGCTCTGGTGGCCGCACTCTTTCTACAACACACGCTACGGGATGGAAATGCTGCCCATCTTTGCCCTCTCGCTCGGATTCCTGGTGGCGTTGCTGATGAACACAACCGAGAAGCGCTGGCCCCGCTTCGCGCCGCTCATCCTGCTCACCGGTATGGTGCTCATCCTCATCGACTGCTCCACGCTGATTCGCTCCACTCCTCTCGTGCTCAAAGAGGCCATCGCGAACTCTCGCACCCGCATCCCCTTCGAGCAGGCTTACGCCCGCGCTCTGGAACAACTCCCGCCCAACGGGGAAATCCTGGTCTGGACGTCGGACCACATCGGCGCCTTCGAGCGCGCCGGTATCCCACTGCGCCGCACCATCAACGAGACCGATTACTACCAGTGGAAACCCGCGCTGGAGCATCCGGCGCAGTCGGCGGCCTTCGTCGTTACTGCCGATCACGATGCCGTCGCACAGGCCGTGGCCGCGCATCCTGAAGGACTCACACTCCTCAATATCGTCTGCTCAACCGATCAGCCCTGCGTCCGTTTTTACCGTTCAAACCTCGCCGCGTCCGGTGATAGGATCAGCCCGAAGTGATCCTCGCCATTGAAACCAGCGGCCACGTTCTGGCCTTCAGCCGCCTTGAGCAGATGCTGCTGACCGGCGGAGCCATAGGTCGTCTGCTCCTTGCTGCAGTTCTGGGCTGCGCCATCGGGATTGACCGCGAATACCACCACCGTCCCTCCGGCATCCGCACGAACGTCCTCATTTGTTTTGGCGCGGCGATGTTCACCTTTCTGTCGGCTATCATCGCCGGTGACAACAGCCCCAACCGGGGACAAATCGCTTCCAACATCGTCCAGGGTATCGGCTTTCTGGGCGCCGGCCTCATCCTGCACAATCGCGACCGCGTCAGCGGCCTCACCAGCGCCGCCACCGTTTGGGCCGTCGCGTCCATTGGTATGGCCTGTGGCGCCGGTCTCTACTTTCCGGCCATCTTTGCCACCGTCGTGGTGATCATCGTCCTCGAACTGATCCGTATCCTCGAATACAGCGCGAACCTGAAGCTCTATTCCGTCACCTACGAAGCGCGCGGTGCGGACGCCGAGCAGATCAGCCTCGACATTCTCAGGGTGATGGACCGGCAGGAACGCCGTATCGATGACCTCGTGAATCAACCCATCGGCGATCTTCAGCGACTCTCGTTTTCCATTTCGGCGAATCGCCGCATGCACCGGCGCCTGTTCGCAGAACTCAAAGCCTGTTCCGCGGTGTCGGATGTGCGCGCCTATCGCGATCCGGAGGACGAGTGATGTCTTTCGCAAAGGCACACGCCTGCGGCAACGACTTCCTCATTGTCGAGGGGTCCGCCGACCCCGCTCTTGCCAAACGGCTGTGCGAACGGCACACCGGCATCGGCGCCGACGGGGTGGAGTTTTTCGAAGCCACAGGTCCGCTTCGAGGACGCATCCGCCTCATCAACGCCGATGGCTCGATTGCGGAGATCTCCGGCAATGGCACGCGATGCGTCGCTGCATGGATGGCGCATCGGACGAACGCGGCACCCGGCACTGTCATCGCCATCGATACGGACGCCGGCGGTCGCTCCTGCATGATCGTGAGTGTCAACCAGAACGAGTATCAAATCTCTGCCGGCATGGGCGTTCCCGAGCTTCACCCTTCGCAGGTCACACTCGCCGACAAGACGCTGGTCCATGGTATCCAGGTGTCGATGGGCAATCCCCATTTTGTCGTCGTCGTGCACGACGACAACTTCCGCGCGCACGGCCGTGGCTGGACTGAACTTGGGCGCGAAATTTGCTTCCATTCGCAATTTCCCCAGCAAACCAACGTCGAGTTTGTCCGCATGATCCGCGCCGACGAAATCGAGATTCGCATCTTCGAGCGCGGTGTGGGCCCTACGACTTCTTCGGGCACCGGAACCTGTGCCAGCGCAGCGGCGGCCATAGCCCATTGCGGCGGTCGGTCGCCGGTCACGGTGCGCGCTCCCGGCGGTTCCCAGAAGGTGGAATGGACAGGACCGGGCGCAGAGATGATCCTGATCGGTCCGGCGACCCTGGTCGCTGCAGGAGAGGTGCTTCTTGCCTGATCGATTCCTGAAACCCCCCGCCGTCGCGCCAGGTGCGCGCATCGCCGTGGTCTCGCTCGCCAGCAGCGCCCGCGCCGACCGCATCACACGCGGTATGGAGTATCTCCGCTCGCTCGGATACGACGTCGTTGCCACCGAGCACGCGTTCGGCAAACATACGCCTTATTTTTCCGGCACGCCCGAGGAGCAGCTGGCCGACCTCCATGGTGCCTTTGCAGATGTGGGCGTCGCGGCCATCATTTGTGCCCGTGGCGGTTACGGATCGAACTACCTTCTCGATGGGCTCGACCTCGACCTCATCCGCTCTCACCCCAAGCCGCTGTTCGCCTATAGCGACACCACCGCGATCCAGACCTGGCTCCTCGATCAAACCCGCCTGGTCTCTTTCCACGGACCCATGGCTGCCGCAGACTTCTCTCTTGAAAAAGCCGGTGTTCACCTCGATAGCTTTCGCGCCGCCATCGGTGGCGGCCTGGTTCGCGTGGGTGCGGCGGAGGGTCTTCGCGCCCTGCGTCCCGGCACAGCGCGCGGCATCCTCTATGGCGGCTGCCTCAGCCTGCTCACAGCTTCGCTTGGCACGCGGTACGCGCCGCAGACCGAGGGCAAGCTGCTCTTCATGGAAGACGTGGGCGCAAAGCCGTACCAGATCGATCGCATGCTCCGTCAGCTGATTCTCGCCGGTAAATTCGAAGGCGTGCGCGGGTTCATCTTCGGCGAAATGATCGAGTGCGGCTCGCGCGGAGCCGACCCCGATCTGTTGCAGCAAGTCATCGTGCGGCTCCTCGAGCCGTTCCATGTTCCCATCGCCATCGGCCTGCGCTCGGGGCACGTTTCCGGAGGCAATGTCACGCTGCCATTCGGAACCGAAGCCGAGCTGCTGCTGGAAGGCGATCAACCGCTGTTACATTTTCTCGATCGCGCTGTCACCGTTCCCCGCAATGCCCGATAAAAGACACATTCACCTCATTGGAATCTGCGGTACGGCCATGGCCTCGCTGGCCGGACTGCTGCAACTGCGCGGCCATCGGGTCACAGGCTCCGACCAGGCTGCGTACCCGCCCATGTCGGACCTGCTGCGCCGGCTGGGCATCCCGATTGCCGAACCGTTTTCCGAAGCGAATCTGCAACCTGAGCCCGACCTGATCGTTGTCGGCAATGCTATCTCACGCGGCAATGCGGAAGTCGAGTTCATGCTCGACCAGCGGATCCCTTTCACCTCGCTGGCGAGGATGATTCACGATGAGTTCATTCGGAGTCACGAATCCCTAGTGGTGGCCGGAACCCACGGCAAGACGACCACTACCAGCATGCTGGCCTGGATCTACGAGGTTGCCGCGCGCCGTCAGCCTGAGCTGACTCCGTCTTTCCTGATCGGCGGGGTCGCGGAGAACTTCGGAACCAGCTTCCACCTCAGCAACGGACGCCCCTTCATCATCGAAGGCGACGAGTACGACACAGCCTTCTTCGATAAGGGTCCGAAGTTCATGCACTACTTTCCCGACGCGCTCATCCTCACGCACGTCGAGTTTGACCACGCGGATATTTACGCCGATCTTCCCGCGGTTAAGACCGCCTTCAAACGTCTGGTCAATCTGGTGCCCCGGCGTGGCCGCATCGTCGCCTTCGACGGCTCTGAAAATGTCTCCGAATGCATAAGCCACGCCTTTTGTAACGTCGAACGTTACGGATTCGACGCGAACTCTGCGTGGCGCCTCGCCGATCTGCGTTTCGAAAACGGAGCCAGCCACTGGCGCGTGCTTCGTTCCGGCGTTCCCTGGGCTGAACTCATGCTGCCCATGGCCGGTGAACATAATGCGCTTAACGCCACGGCCGCCGCGGCTCTGGCTGCTGGGCAGGGAATCGCCGCCGAGTCCATTGCCGAAGCTCTCGCCAGCTTCCGCAGCGTGCGACGGCGTCTCGAAGTGCGCGCCGAGATCGACGGCATCACCATCATCGACGATTTCGCGCACCATCCCACCGCCATTCGCGAAACTCTCCGCGCTCTGCGTTCCGCCTATCCAGGCCGGCGTTTGTGGGCGGTCCTCGAGCCGCGCTCCAATACTCTGCGCCGCAACGTCTTTGAAGGAGAACTGGTCGAGAGTCTCTCTCTGGCCGACGGCGTCGTCGTCGCCGCCGTCTTTCATTCTGAGAAAATCCCGGTCTTCGAGCGCCTTCATCCGGAAAATGTCGTCGCCGCGCTCGGCAACATGGGCCGCGATGCCGTTCTGCTGGAAAATGCAGACGCCATTGTTACAAATCTGGCCACACGGCTCGAATCGGGCGACGTCGTCGCCCTTCTCTCCAATGGCGGGTTTGACGGCATCTATGAGAAGCTACCGGCATCGCTCCGGCAGCGGACGCCGCAAATCTGATTCATGCTGGCCACCATCATTCTGCTCGGCACCTGGATTTTGCTGGGATTGCCGGTCGCCATCGTCTGCATTCCCTGGACGATGATCACGCGCGATATCCGGCCGTTGTATCGTGCAGCGATGGTTGTCGTTCGGGCAGGGCTGCATCTCGCCGGCATTCGCGTTGAGGCGGTCTGGCGGCATAGGCTCGATCCGGACCAGTGCTACATCTTCCTCTCCAATCATGTCTCGAATCTCGACCCGCCGATCCTCATTCCTCTCCTGCCGCTGCCCGTAGCGGTGGTCCTTAAGCGATCGCTGATGAAGATTCCCCTGCTCGGATGGGCTATGAGGCTTGCGGGATATATCCCGGTGGATCGCGATGGGCGCGTCGAAAGCGCTCAGGAAAGCGTCGAAGTCGCGAAGCAAACCCTGGCGTCCGGCATTCACATCCTGTCTTTCCCCGAAGGCACGCGTTCGCGCGATGGGCGGCTGCAGCCCTTCAAGAAGGGGCCGTTCTATATGGCGGAAGAATCAGGAGCGCCGGTCGTGCCGATCTCCATTTACGGCACCGAAAGCATGATGAAAAAGGGGAGCATGAAGATCTTTCCGGGGACGGCGCATATCATCTTTCATCCGCCGGTCCGGCCTCAGGATTACGCAACGCGCGAAGACCTGATGGCTGCGGCGCATGGAATCATCGCGTCGGCCCTGCCAGAGTGGATGCACGGTTGAACCGGAACTGCCCGTTCCCGGCTCCTGCTCGTTCTACTTCACTACGGCGTTGTAGCCATCGGAGAGCAGCTTTGCCCGCATGGCGATAGCGTCTCCGCGCGCTGGAAAGGGTCCCAGCTGTATGTGGAGCAACTGATCCTGCGGTTCGTTCCGCACAACGGCGCTGTACCCGTGCTTCCTGAGGGCATCCACCAGAATCTGCGCATCCTGTGGAACCCTGACCGCCGCCACCTGCACCATAAAATTCGCCGGGAGAGTCGCAGCCGCTGGCTGCATGGTTGCTGAGGTTGTTGCCGGCGACGGTACGGGGCTCTGGAATGGGTTCGTCGACTTTGCCGCCGGGGCACTCGGTGCGGGAGCAGGTGGGGTTGCAGATGTCGAAGCCGCGCTTGAGGGTCGAGGCTCGGAAGGACTGGATGGGTTCTCCGTGTTGTTGTCACTCGGGATGTTCGCGGGGGTATCTACAGGCGTCAGCGACTGATCGGGGGAAGGCTTCGACAAATGGCTGTCCGGGGCCGCAGTCGCCGTCTCGGTAGCAGGCCGCTCCGGCGCCCGAGTGCCGCCAGCCCGTCCCACCGAATAGCCCAAGCCAAAGAACACCGAGCAGATCAGGACAAGGCCAAAGAAAATCGCCAGCAGGGAACGCGTCCCCAGGGCAATCTCGGTGTCTGAACCGTCAGCGCCTCCCAGCGCGGGCTTCGAGCGCCGTTTCTTCAGATCTTCCTGCTCTTCTTCCGTATCGAATCGAAAAGGCATAGGGACCTCTGGGGGATGAGAACCCGTTATTTCGTCTCAAGTGGCGTTGCGGAATGCCCCGGCATGAACCGGTTGAGGAGCGAAATCAGTTCCATCGGCAGCGGAAAGACAATGGTCGTGTTCTTTTCGACGCCGATGTCGGTGAGCGTTTGCAGATACTTCAGCTGCAGCGTGACCGGCTGTTCTGCCAGCAGATTGGCGGCCTCGACCAGCTTCTGGGCCGCCATGAACTCGCCTTCCGCGTTGATAATTTTCGACCGCTTCTCGCGCTCTGCTTCCGCCTGCCGCGCCATAGCCCGCAGCATGGTGTCGGGCAGGTCCACCTGCTTCACCTCGACGCTGACGACCTTCACGCCCCAGGGCTCGGTCCGCTGGTCGATGATGGTCTGGATGCGCTGGTTGAGGACGTCGCGGTGGGAGAGCAGCCCGTCCAGTTCCACTTCGCCCAGCACGGAGCGCAGCGTTGTCTGCGCGAACTGCGATGTCTGGTAAATGTAGTTCGAGACTTCAATGACCGCCTTGGCCGGATCAAGGACACGCATCGTGATCACGGCATTCACCTTGATGGTGACGTTGTCTTTGGTGATCACGTCCTGCGGCGGTACTTCCATTACTTCCTGGCGCAGCGAAACCCGAACCATCTGATCCAGCGGCCGGAAAACCAGGATCAACCCGGGTCCTTTGGGCACCGGCAGGGCACGGCCCAGGCGAAAAATCACGCCCCGTTCGTATTCCCGCAGAATCTTGATGGAGTTCAGCAGATAAAGAACGATGATGACAACAACAACAAGAACTGGAACGCTAAACATACCCCGGGTACCTTACGCCCGGCTGTGATTCTACCCCACCGGCTGGCGCAAAGCCCGCATAAAATCAGGCGTTATGACCCTGTCGTACCCCCTCGACTACCCCTGAATGGCCGGTGCAGTCTCTGGGTCCGAGGCAGGGGTGGCAGCGCGAGCCGCTCTACTGCACGGCCGGCGAATAGCGATTCTCAAGCTCGGCCGCGGCAGCACGCAGGCCATCGAGTGGCTGTAGTTTCGGCAGCTCGGCCCCGAGCCTCTGCAGTTCCGCAAGAGCAATCTCGGTCGCGATATTGCCCACCAGCGCATCCTGCGCGAAGGGGCAACCGCCAAAGCCACCTAATGCCATATCGAAGCGCCTGCATCCTGCGTTATACGCGGCGGCGACCTTCGCGGGGGCGTCTTCCGGACGTGCGTGCAGATGCACGCCCACCTCGATGGACTCGTCCACGGAATCCAGCACCGTGGCTACCATGCGCGAAACCTGCTGCGGGGTCGCAAGGCCAACGGTGTCGGCCAGAGAAATCTGCGTGAATCCCGAGTCGGTCAGCAGGTCGCACGCGGCGATCACCTCGTCCAGACTCCACGGATCGTCGTAAGGATTCCCAAAAGCCATGGAGATGTAAACCACCACCGAGAGCCCAGCCTGAAAGGCCGCCTGGCCAACGGCCTCCAGGGCCTCCAGCGATTCCTCCGGTGTCTGGTTCTGATTGCGCCGCAAAAACTCCGGAGAGATCGAGTAGGGAAAGCCCAGCGTCGACACGGCGTTGGTCGCGATGGCCCGCTCGGCGCCTTTCTGGTTCACGACGATGCCGATAATTTCCACGTCATTCGGCGCATCGAGCAGGGCGAGCGTCTGCTCGGAGTCGGCCATCTGTGGCACGGCCTTGGGCGAGACGAATGAGGCGGCATCAATGTGCGTGAATCCTGCCGCCACCAGTGTCCGCAGATAGTCAGCTTTGACCTCGGAAGGGATCGGCTTCGCCAGGCCTTGCCAGGCGTCGCGTGGACACTCGATGATTTTGACCGGCGAAGTCATGGCAGCAGC
>Ga0335073_10003170_pt1 | contig 22814 bp, 24 predicted proteins | sample Lox_Sample_22_FD_207093 | JGI IMG/M metagenome (GOLD analysis project Ga0335073, IMG submission 207093) | Soil microbial communities from Loxahatchee National Wildlife Refuge, Florida, United States - Lox_Sample_2.2 | ecosystem: Environmental > Terrestrial > Soil > Wetlands | place: USA... | reverse complement strand
GCGTGTTGCCCGGAGCCGCGGTCGCGGTGTATAAGAAATTGCTCGACGCAGACGCCAATCGCACGGCACTGATTAAGCTGATAACAATCAAGATGACCTTTTTCATAATCTTTCGTTGGTTGAACTGCTCCCTGCCAGCCATGACAGCCGAGGGGTAATCCTATAATCGCATAATCATAATGGCCTTGGCACCCCCATTTCGGGTGGGTCAACGGCTCGACTGGAATCGCCACCCGCTCCGGTCCGCCGCTTTTTTGGTGCCGGCATGGTCTGGCGGGGTGAGGCTGCTGACGGCGGACGGAAATCCTCGCCCGCCAAAAATTGCAAAGGAGATCCCGTCGTTTTTTTTCTCTGGAATTCCGGAATTTTGATGATAATTTAAATCATCCATTTCAGTGAGAAAGCCTATCGTATTGCTGCCCTACGCCACATTTGCGCTCCTGAATGCAGCACAAATGGCCTCGGCGGATCAATCAAGCGGACCCTTGACCAATGCATCCCAGGTTCTTGCTCTCTCTGCGGACGAGGCATCGCGCGGGGTTAAGATTTCAGTCAAGGGCGTTGTCACCGCTGCGGAACCGGATTGGGGCGGGAGATTTTTCATACAGGATTCCAGTGGAGGCGTTTTTGTTGAGAATATCAGCAACGTGCAGCCATCACCCGGTGACGTGCTTGCCATATCGGGTGTGAGTTACCCCGGCGGCTACGCTCCCATTATCAGCAAGCCGCATTGGGAGAAAACAGGGACCGCACCATTGCCCGCAGCCAAGCCTGTGGCCATTGAACAATTAATGTCAGGCGCCGAAGACAGCCAACGAATTGAAATCTCGGGCATCGTAAGAAGCACGCAACTCAGCGGTGCGACACTTGAATTTGAACTGGTTTCCGGAGGATACCGCATCCACGTCTATGAGCCGATCCCGCCTGGCGTTGAGCCACAATCGTTGATCGGCGCGAAGGTTCGCGTGAGCGGCACGGCCGCCACCGCCTACAATGCTCCATTAAGACATCTCATCGCGGTGGATGTTTATGTCCCTTTTCCTTCAGATTGTGTTGTTGAAAAACCCGCCGCTTCGGATCCGTTTGCAGAGCCGGTGAGCTTCATTAATGAGATCGGCCAATACCAGGCCGGCCGTTCGCTCGGATATCGGATCCATGTCAAAGGAGTGGTCACCTATCAACGAAAAGGCCAGGATGTATTTATCAGAGACTCCACCGGCGGATTACAAATCAAGAGCGGCCAGCTTCTCTCCTTGTCCCCGGGCGACATGATTGAAGCGGTGGGATTTCCCGGGGTTGAGAATTTTCTGCCAGTGCTGGAGGATGCGGTTTTCAGAAAGAGGGGCGAAGCGCACACCGTCGTGCTGCCCAAAGATGTGCCGATCGGGGAATTATTGATGGGCTTGCATCACGCCGACTTTATAACCCTCAAAGGCAGATTGCTGGATCGCCTGGCGGAAATGGTCCCCTCGCCCGCCAGCGAATCTAACATTGTAAAAACCACCCTGGTGCTTCAAACCACCAACCTGCTTTTCACTGCCGAAGCGGAAACCGTAAACCCGGATCCAGCGTTGACGTCAATTCCTCTCGGCAGCAGCGTTCAGGTCAATGGTATTTGTTTTCTTCAGAGCGAAGCCAATGGAACCATTAAATCGTTTCAAGTCCTGCTGCCCGGCTCGAACGACGTGAGTATTATTGCCAAACCGGGCTGGTTGACGGCGCAACACCTGCTCATCATCCTGGCGATTACCCTGATCCTCATCACGATTGGAGCCAGCTGGATTATTATGGTTTCGAAGAGAAATTCAGCGCTGAGACACTTGATCCACGAACGGGAACTGGATCAGCAAGAGCTGCAAAAAGCCCACGATACGCTCGAAGAACGGGTCAAGGAACGGACCCAACAACTGAAGTTCCAGATCACAGCCAGAAAAGAAACCGAAGTGCAATCCAAAGCCATCCTGGCCGAACGCACCCGGTTGGCCAAGGAACTGCATGACACCCTCGAGCAAACCCTGACGGGTATCACGCTGCAACTGAATACGGTCGCCAAGCTGTTCCAGCAAAACCCGGAAACCGCCGGTTATCATCTCGGGCTGGTCCGGAATATGTTGCGGATGAGCCGGGTGGAATTGCGCCGATCCATCTGGGACCTGAGAAGCAGGGAGCTGGAAGAGTTTGATTTGTCCAAGGCGCTGCTGATCAGCGGGAATCGAATTGGCGATGGCGCCGGCATCCGACTCGAAGTCGTAACCAGGGGAGACATTCATCCTTTGCCGGAAGTGGTTGAAGAGAACCTGTTACGGATAGGTCAGGAGGCCATTACCAATACCGTCAAACATTCCGGCGCAACTTGGGCGAAGATTCAATTGGAGTTTGCCGCCCACCACGTCGCGCTGGAGATCAGGGATAATGGGAGCGGCTTCATTCCGGAAAATTGCGCCGGCCCGAGCGATGGCCATTTTGGGTTGCTCGGCATGTCGGAAAGAGTCAAGCGTTTGAGCGGAAAAATCCTGATTTCCAGCGCCCCGGGTAAAGGAACCACAATCCGGGTCGAGCTGCCGGTAGGCGAGACACCGGTACCCAGATCAGCTCATGACCAAGCCGATTACGAAGAAAACATCACCGATTCGGATTCTTATCGCTGACGACCATTACATCGTCCGAATGGGGTTGATGGCGATGATCAACAGCGAATCGGACATGGAAGTGGTGGCCGAAGCCACCGATGGCGCTCAAGCCGTTGCCCTTTTCGCAAAATTGAATCCGGACCTGGCGCTGATGGATTCACGCATGCCGGTCAAAAATGGCATCGAGGCCACGATTGAAATTCGCAAGCACAATAACGCAGCCCGGGTTTTGATGCTTACCGCTCTGGACGGAGATGAGGACATTCACAAGGCGCTGGAGGCCGGCGCCGCCGGTTACGTGCTGAAGGATTCCACGGAAGAAAAGCTCATGCCCGCCATCCGTGCCGTGGCCTCCGGGCAGCGATGGATTCCGGAAGACGTGGCCAGCCGCCTCACGTCGCGACGTTCGTTCGAAGAGCTGACGCCACGCGAATTGGAAGTCCTCCGCGAACTCGCCAAGGGCATGGCCAACAAACAAATTGCCGATGTCCTAAACATCACTGAAAATACGACCAAGTGGTATCTGAAAAATATTCTGGCCAAACTGCGTGTCGCCGACCGGGCCGAAGCGGTCGCGGTGGCCGTTCAACGGGGAATCATTCATTTTTAACTTGAAGGGCACGACCATTCTCAAACTTCATGACCTGACAACCTTGGAGGAATGGACCCGGTAATGAACTCGTTGTGAGGAATCTGTAACGGACGGTTTTAAAGCATCCGATGCCGGCGCAACAGTTTGAGAGTCAATACGTGGAGTGTCTCTACACCACGTAGAGCGCCTTTTCAAGATACGAATAAACCTTGGTATAATCATGGTTAGGCAGGAGTGAAAACCTCACAATGAAGAACACATAATTCAACCCGTATAACAAACAAATAGTTCGTATTCGGATTCTTCAGTCCAGTAACTGAGAAGCTATCGGCATTGATTTCGACGCGACGGACAAAATCCGACTTGCGGGTAGCCGGTTGAAGCATTCAGCAACCTCGGATTGAAGTTGAGTGATCTTGGCCTGAATCAGCCAACTCATATAGGCTGTGAGCGCTGACTGCAATTTTTGGATTTGCGCGGTTTTGGGGCTGTCAGCCTTGACCTCGGATTGCAGGGCCTTGACAAGATCCAGCCCGAGAAGTGTCTGACCCAATCAGCCGCCCCCCTATTTCTTACGTTGTTGACGGCGTAATCCGAAGAAGAAGCCTGCCAGATAAAACCGACCTTTGCCTAACTGTGACTACGGATGAGTTCACAGTTAAGAAGCGACCGGAGGCTGGGGGACATTGTCTGGATGCTCCCCTTTGCGTTCCGCAAGGCGCAGATCGGGCAAGACTGACCGCATCCTATCTATGAGTGATATCCGCGAGTCCACTTAAGGAGACATTTCTATTCGGTAAAACTTCTGGGAGTTGGTTGCTCCAAGGTCCAAGTACAGCGTGGCCGGTCCAATGGCTGTAATGACGCCACTGATGGGAATAAAACCGTTTGCGAGGTTGGTCGTGGCCATGACCTGATAGATGCTGTTCGAGACACTGGACCAGGTCAGCAAGTTGCCATTGGTGAGACTGAGGATACGAGGAATTGAGGCGGGATCAAGCAGAAAAGCGCCGGCGCTGCTGGCGCTGAAGGGACCTTGTATCACGGCATCATTGACTTCCAGCACACCGCCGCCGTCTTGCACAGTTAATTTGATGGCCATGATTGCGTTCCTTTCCCAAGCGTGGTTAGAAGTCGTGCGCCAGGATTGCCTCGGTGCGTCGGCAGAGTTCGCGGCCGTAGTCGGTCCAGATTCCCGGTCCCCAGTAGCGGTAACAACTGGTCTGCGAACAAAGCAGATGAAACAGCGCGTTGCGGTAACGGAATTCGCAAGTCGGAACCCGCGGCCGGAGTGCCTTAGCGTAGAAATGCGAACTGGCCTTCTCCATCGGGCCGAGCAAATGATCGTAGCCGCGCACCCAGGAAATGTTGTTCGTCCAGCTGCCGCCTTCCACGTGAAATTGGCCGTCCTCATTTTTCAATTGCGCGATGACGCCGGCCAGCTTTTCCGGCCTGCCTCCGAGCTGAAAGCGATCCCAAATTCGCTTCTGAAAAAGCGGCTGCAATGGCGGAAAATCTCTTTCCTGAATGCCCTCATCCGCAAGGTGTTCGAGATATTCGGTGACGTTCATTGCCGGCACGTTCGAGCCAGAACACTCGCGCATCACCTCGAAAAATTTTTGCGGAAATTCGTTCATCATCACGCCGCCATTCTCACCGTCGGCGATTTGGGTGACGAGTGGTGGAATCTGCCGGTCCGCCAACTCCCAGCGCGAAAGGCTTTTGGCCTCGTAGTAAGGCTGCATCTGCCCGATCAGTTTGGTGTCACTACCCTGCGTTTTGACGATGGCGATGATGCTTGCCTCCTCGCCGCGCGAACTGCGGCAAACCAGCCGGTGCGGAAGATGCTTGCGCTCCGGGGCGCGACCGTTTTCGGGTCGTTCCACGGAATGTTCCTGCACCAACACCCACTTGAACCCGCAATCTTTCAGCGTCTTCACATACTCGTAGGCGACGTCCGGATGATTCGGCAACGCCATTTCCGACGGCGAAAATCCACGAACGCGCTGTAACGCCTCCCAGCCGAATATTCCAGCGAAGTGATGCTGCCAGGCGATGAGGTGGAGACGAAAATCCTGGATGGGCGTGGAGGGCGCCACCGCGTGGCCCCATGGACAGCCGAGCCATTCAACTGCGTGACGATAGCGGGGATCGCAGGTGATGCGCTTCAAATTTTCGAAGACGTCCTTCAATCCCATGTGCCGCAATCCGTGGAGCAACGTGCCGGAATATTCCAGCATCACACGGGGCTGTTTGCCTTCGTGAACCAGTTGCGGAATGAATTCACCCATCCGCTTGTAACACCAGTGAAAAACCGAAGCGTTGTGATTATCGCCAACGTCGGGATTGTCCATCATATGTTTCAGATTGCTGATAATTTCAGCTGTGTGCATATCGTTCCCACCGGCGGGAATCAGCGGCTGGTGCATGTGCAGTGCGATGGCAAAGGCGCTGCGGATGCGGCCAAAATCAATCCGGCTTTCCGGCAGGAAAACGGGTTTGCCGTGTGCGGATGCCAACGCCGCCGTGATTTCCGGCTCCGAGCCAGAAAGGTTCGGCAGATGGTTAACGTATTCGGGTAGGTTGTTCATAATCTTATGGGTGGCGCTTCGACGGGAGCTGGTTCGCGGCTCGCGAAGAAAAGCGTTGCCAACGGCGGCAAGGTGAGCGACAACGAAAAAGGGCGGCCATGCCATTTGGCTTTCCCGGCATTCTGCCCGCCGTAATTTCCTTCACCCTTGTCGCCGTATTCCTTGGCGTCACTGTTGAGTATTCCACCCCAGAAACCTCCGCGCGGCACGCCGACACGATAATTTCGGCCTGCCAGGAAAGCCCGCAATTCAACCTCGGGCAATACTGGTTCGCGAGGAAATTCAAGCATCTGGCTGGGCGGAACGGAAACCGGCTCAACGGTACCGGTTATTCGCTCCGCGGTTGAAAAATCAGCAGGATTTTCATTCATGATCGGTAACATTCCTCCGTTTTCGCGGCGATGTTGTCCCAACTAAAAACCGTTTCCGCCGCTCGCCGGCCGTTGGCACCCATCCATCTCGCCCGCTCGAAATCCGTGAACAGCGTGCCGATGCCCCAGCCGACCGAATCCGGTGTGGCATACACTTTGAGCCCGGTGATGTTGTGCCAAATGAATTCGCTCGGCCCCCCGTTTTGCGACGCGACCACCGGCTTGCCTGCCGCCCAACCTTCGAGGGCACTGATGCCGAACGGCTCGTTGCGGCTGGGAAGGCACACCGCGTCGCAGGCGCGGTAAAGATCGATTAAATTCCAGCCATTGTGATAGCCGAGGAATCGGGTCGCATCGGCGACGCCGAGTTGGTGGGCGCGCGACTCCAAAGCGCCGCGCAAGTGCCCTTCACCGACAAAAACGAACTTGGCATTGCGATAATGCCGCAGCAATCCGGGAACGGCTTCAAGCAACAGATCCGGCCCTTTCTGGACACAGAGCCGCCCACTGAAGAGCACCGTCGGATCCACCGGGCCAATGCCGTAACGCCGTTTGACGCCTCCGGGGTCAATGAAACCGTCGAATTTGTGGACGGGCACGCCGTTGTGGATAGCCCAACATTTCCAGTCCGGCAGATTATACATCCACATCAGTTCGCCTTTGAGAGCACCGCTGACGGCTATGACGCGGTCGGCGCAATAGGTTCCATGCCGTTCGTGGTCGCGAATCCGCGCCGAAGTGCCGTTCCAAAAATTGTTCCCGCAGCGGCCGTATTCGGTCGAATGCATCGTGAGCACCGCCTTGCTGTCCCAGCGCGCCTGCTTTATCCAGACCATGGCGTTGGATGCCAGCCAGTCGTGCGCATGAATTATATCAAAATGGCCGATGTAACTTTCCGTCTGAAAAAAATGCCAGACGAATGAGCGACACATTTCCTGGATTTCATCCACGAAACTGCGGTTCAGGTTGTGCGGGCAGTAGTGATACCACACTCTGTCAATCCGGTTGCAGCCGCCAGCACCGTAACCGGGCCGGGTGAAGACATGCACTTCGTGGCCGCGACGTTCCAGAGCCGCCGCCAATTCCGTGACGTGCGCCGCAGTTCCTCCCACCGCCTGCGAGTGCAGCGTCTCCCAAGAAAACATCCCGATTTTCATAGCTTCATGCCATTAGTAACCGCCTTCGAGCCGTCATCTTTTTCAGCTCAGGCTCGTCGCGTGCTCCTTGTTTTAATTTCCTCTTTTGTAACTTCCCTACAACGATCGGTGTTACTGAAATTCCCTCAGCCATTGGCTTTGGTGGAGTCAGAAGAATACTGAAGGGAAGCCTCATTGCATTCGATTGCCAGCCAATGATCCCAATATACGTTCCCTCGGCGCGGTGTGCCAACCAGGATGTCCCGTTCGGAGCGCTCCGCGCCCGGTCGCCACCTAGGTTCTTCGAGGATTCGGGAAACCATTTTTGCCAGATGTGTCGAACTCGTTTGCTATACAAAAAATTGGCGTCGGAATTCGAGCGCCATAAATTTACTGCTTCCGCCCATTCAGGGCTCCGCGCGATTGGCCCGCGGCGGCGTTCCTTGTCTTCTTCCGCCGCCGCAGATTTCCCCGCTTACTCCTTGGGCAAGGTGATCAGCAATTCGTGGTCTTTCCGTTCGACTTGCATCTGGCTGGCTTTGACCGGCGTGGGCAGTTGAATTACCTGTTCATATTGGCCCCATTGCGCAATGCTCATCGACGTTTTATTCTCAACTGGCCCTTGGATTTGTTGGTTGCTGACATCCACCTTCAGCGTCTGGTTGTTCAATTTCACGTTCACGTCGGAGACTTTGGTGTCCGGCAGAAATGCACGTACGAGGTAACGATCCTTCAGGTCCTCGACACTCAACGAGAGCGAGTAAGTGGGATTCACCATCATGCGGCTGAATGGAGGCTCCGCGCGAAACTCGGCGGACATCTGGCTGAACATTTTGTCCATCTGCATCTGCATGTCGCGGATTTGTTGGAACGGATCCCAGGCCTGCACCGTGGCGTTTGTACCCGACGCAATTGCGGGGGACGGCTGGTTCACGGCCTCGCTGGTGTTCTTATCGGCAGTCGCAGCGCCCTTTTCAAGTTCCGCTGCGCCGACGCCGATGCCCAACCCTGCCACGAGTGCGATAAGCCCGGTGACAACTGTTATTTTGTTGGTTGCATTCATAAACGTACATTCCTTTCTTTGTTGTTGTGGAGTGAGTAAAATATTTCAACGCGTGTTCCTGTGCGCTTCAATCCACGTTCAATTCATTGATCACTTCCCTGGCGCCGCCCTCGCGGGCATCGCGGTCTGCTTCTTCATAGCCGATCCACGATCCGACTGTCCCGGTCAGCCTGGCCACTCCGCCTTCAACCTGCACGGTGATGTCATTGCGATGAACAAAGGGACTCCAGAAGAATGCGCGCTCAATATCCTTTTTGATTTGCGCATCAGACCTGTGTGGAGACAGCCCGAACGTTTCGAAATCATTGATCGGCTGGTTATGGAAAAAATATTCCGGCTCTGGCGCGGGTGTCAGATAGTTCCTGATTTCCACAATGCCCCGGATGCGCGAGGCGACGTCATACGCTTCGGCTTTTTGCGAGAGTGAATCCACCGTGCCGTTCAGGTAAGCGATGTGACCCACAACGGCGGTCTGAATATTCGCGCCGGCAAGGGCCGGATCCCAGTGCAGTGCGGCTTGCAACCCCTTGTCCGCCTCGGTGTCGCTGGGCATGTTCATGCTCGGCCGCACGGCCAACACATTGTCTACCCACGCCACGCCGACGATGTTAAAGGCGTCTTGCCCGGCGGAACTTTTCGCCTTCAAATTCTCGACGGAGCCGTCGAGAATCGCGGTGTGATCTTCCACCGTGACAAAAATCGTTCGGTCGAACGCCGACACGCGCGGGTCATTGCGCAGCGCAAGCCTGATGGCCTGCGCTATGTCCGAGTCGGTTCGCTTCGCATGCTGGCTCCACTGCCGCCAATGGTCGTGGAATGTTGGCACCACTTTCAAGCCCCTAGGGTCAACGGCTAGTACGCCGCTGACTTCGGCATCTTGTTTCGCCCGCGTTTTTTGGCTGGCGCTGGCTACGGTGCCGGCGAGCATGACGCGACCCTTCTGCACCGTCACTTGAATGGGCAGATCATCAAGCCAAATGTCCCAGTGCAAAACTGATCGGACATCCGCGGCGATTTCCGCATCGGTCCGCCGGCCCGCGTAATTCACGGTCAGTTCGTTCCTGATATATTTGACTCCCGGGACCGCCTCGGCGACTCTTTGGGCCAGTTGGCTTTCCGCGAGGGAGCCGACCTTGCCGGTCAAGGTGACCTCGTTGTCCATCACGGACACCGCGATCTGATAGGAGGTCGTCGCGGGATCATTCAACAGCGCCATCAGAACATCTTTGCGGATGTCTTGATCGGGACGGACCTCGGGCGTCACCACAGTGAGATCCACCACGCCCAAAACGCCGCGCACACTTTCGGCTATGTGAACGGCGCGCCGTTTGTCCAAGATATTGTTGACGGAACCGGACAAGGTGACGATCCCCTGGCTGGTGTTCACGTCCAGATTGTTGGGGAAAGGGGTCATTTCAAAATGCAGATACGATTTGACAGCGGACGTAATGGCCTGGTCGTTGGAAAATAATTCCCGGGTGGGCTTGGCCCTCGCCGGCAACGTAACCGCTATCAGAACAACCGCGGCCAACAGCAGCCATGCCAGCCGCTTGCCTTTCGGAATCGCGCGGTTCTCCCACTTTCTGTGATTCGACAGCCTCAGAGTGCGCCTCGCTTTCACCGTTTTTTGTTACGTGCCGCCGCGGTCATATCCGCCTCGGCAAAATCGTCAACCCTTCGTCATGTAAAAACTCCTCCTTTTCGACCGTGCGGAGAATTCGCGGCGCATCCTCAGCGCCAAAACGTATTTTTTCGAAACAGCTGCATTCATGCCGGCTCAACATTTCCTCCTCGTCGGCTTTCCGGCAATGAGCAGTGACAATGATTTTTGATCAGCGATCGGCGGCAGCCGGTTGAGAAAAATACTGATGCGGAATTTCAGCGCCCCTCTTGCGCCGGCGAGTTCAACCCGGTAAGCCGCCGGGCCGCACAGCAATGACCGTCGCTGGAAATGCCAGCGAGGGCTAATCCACAAAGCCAAAAATTGGCGGCCGGAGGCCGCAACGTTTGAACGGCCTTTCGCCCTGCCATGGAAAGCAAGGTCGCCATGAGTTCGAGAATCCTGTCAAGCGGTTCCGACGTGGGTGGCAGGACTATGCTGGGTGGGGCCATGCCGGCGCCAATCCGGAACAGCAAGGAGCCGCTCGGCTGAGGCGAAAAAGGCCTGTCCGGCCCCGTCCCGCACGGCTGGTCGTAGGAGAATTGCCCGGGGATGGTGAAAGAGCAAAACCGTCTTGAGCCGGTCCACCTGGGAATTGGGGGTTAAACAGGGAAATTCGGGCGGGGTATTCCGTTCGGTTAAGAAAAATTCGGAGGCGCCTACCGCAATTCCCGCGGTAAAAAAACGCGAGATCACCGATTGTTCGCGCCTTTTTCGCCGCGTAGCGTTGTGCTCGAAGGGCAACGTAATGTTGCGCGGCCAGGAAGGTTCTGGCCGTTCATAAAAATAAAACACGGGAGAACCCGCACAAGTGAAAGGAACAATATGAGCATGATGGCTGAAAGAGAAATGGAGCAAATCGGCAAGACGCGAGGCGCCGAGAACCACGATCACGACCTGATCCACGAGTTGAGCAAGCGGCTCGATGCGTTGTGGCGTTATGACCAATACATTGCGAATGCCGAGCACGACGAGCAACTGCACGCCTTTTGGGAACAACTGAAGGTCCAGGAACAAAAAAACGTTAGGCAGTTGAAACAATTCATCGCGAAACACGTCCAGAAGAATTGTTTCTAATTTGGGGCAAATCGGGGAAGGGGCTGAAGATCAAGGAGGAGGCCCTTTCCCTTACTTCCACTCACGCCGGGAAAGCTATTTGACTGTAAAAGTGAAATCGTGCGTCACATTGCTGCTCTCGACTTCAATCCCGGCGGTCTGACTGCCCAGTTTACGATGGTCGGCCACGAGCGTGTACTTGCCGGGCGGCACATCCTTGATGACGAATCTTCCGTCGTTGTCGCTGATGGCAAAATACGGATTATCAAACACACTGACCCACGCGAACATCCATGGATGAATATCGCATCGGAATGTGATAAACATCTCCGGCTTGGGGAACGTGTAATGCAAATCCGCGGCGCCGGGCATTTGCACATCGTTGTGCGACGGATTGCCGGGCACCGTCGGCGTGCAATGGATGTTGTGAACACAATGGTCGGAATTTCTCACCGTGAGTTTTTGGTCCGTCTGAATCGCCAAAATCGTCGGCGTGTAAAGGCAACCTTTTTGGTCGAGCACAACGGCCGGCTGGCTGGCGCCGGCGGACTTGCCAGTGATGTCGGTGCCGTTCGCATGCTGGAGATACACCACCACGTCAGCCAATTCGCCGCTTTTGCCGACAACATAAAATTTCGTCGTCGGTGTATTGGTGTAGCACGACGCGCAATAGGAATTTTGCATTAGCGGCGTGTAAGGCACCTCCGCTGGCGGCGTGCCTTTGAGCGTTATGGCGCCGGTGATGTCCGCGGCAAAAGCAATTTGGCAGGCGACAAGAAACCCAGCAACCAGCCCGGCGGTAAAATGTTTCATAAATCAAATCCTCGCTTTTAATCGTTTTGGCCCGATCAATTACCCAATGCCGCCTCGATTGCGAACTCTGGCGCTTCTATGGGAGGAGCATCACTTCGTCATGCCTCCCATGTTGGTCATTATTTGGTTCGTGTTGGTTTTCATTTCGCTCATCATGTTGGTCATCGCCCCGTGCATCGTGCTCGTCGCGTTAGTCGCCATTTCTTTCATCCCGCCGGCCATCTCGTTCAGGTTGGTTTTCATTTCGCTCGCATTGGTGGCGGACAGGGAAGGCGTGCTCATGGCGTTTGCGCCGCTTTCGTTGGTTGAGGTGCTTTGATGATTGCAACCGCACAAGGCGGCCAGGGCGACGCCCAGGAGAAATCCGGCTCCGCAGCGTTGATCATTGGCTTTCATAATTCCTTTCATTCGGTTCCGCGCCCGGTCGGGCAGGGAATGTGGCCAAGCTCGGGGGAAGTCCGCCGTTCCGCAAGGCGGCAAGACGGCTGAATTTCGATGCGAAAAATACCCGCCCGTTATGAGAGAAATTCCGTCTCCTTCATCAGTCAAAATCGGCCGACGCAGACGCGCAAGCGGTTTGCAATCCGCCGGGGTTGCGCTAGGCTTTGGTTACCGATTTCGCGGCACCGGAGGTTCGGGTCTCCAATTGCCGGCAGGCTTGCCCGTCAAACCGCCCAACCGCAGGATCAAAAGACTGGCTTGTTTAAGGGGAGCGCTTATGCAAAATGTTTCGGCCAACGCGCGAACCACTGATGTGGATGCTGATGACGCGCGGCGTTTTCGACGGGGCAAAACGCAAAGGGAACTTTTTGATCCGTTGGCGGCACAACGCCGGAGGAATGCCGCGCCCGACCATCACAAACACCTCCACGATTTCGAGCCGGTCGGCTACTTGACGCTGGATCACCCCGGCGTGATCCGGGAAATTGACGCCACCGGGAGGCAGTTGCTGAAGCGCCTTGACAAATCGCCATCCGGCCTGCCGTTCATTCAATTCGTCGCCGAACCCGACCGCCAAAAATTCCGCGACCATCTTCGTCTCTGCCGCGAGAGCAACCGCCGCGTGAGCACCGAGTTGCGGCTGGCGCGCCGGCGCGGCGCGACCGTGTGGCTGGAGTTGATCAGCCTGTCCGCCTTGCCGGAGGGAGGTGATCAAGCCGAATTTCGTTGTGCGCTTCTGGATGTCACCACGCGGAAGCAGGCCGAGCAGGCCAGACAGGATGACGGAATACGCCTTCGCGGCGTGGCCAATTCCCTGCCCGCGCTGGTCTGGATTTGTGACGCGGACAAGCGCTGCACCTATTTCAACCAGCGCTGGCTGGAATTCACCGGCCGCCGGATTGACGAACAACTGGCCGCCGGCTGGACGGCAGGAATCCATCCGCGCGACCGGTACCGCAGTTGGAAATCGTTCCGCGCATTTTTTAATGCGCGCGCAGAGTTCAAGATGGAATATCGCCGGCGGCGGCAGGACGGTGAATTTCGGTGGGTGCTGGATAATGGCGTGCCGCTGTTCGGCCCGGCCAGAGAATTTCGCGGCTATGTCGGCTCCTGCATGGACATCACCGAGCACAAGCGGATGGAGGAAGCGCTGGCCGAGGCCCGCGACCAAATGGAGGAGCGGGTGTTCCAGCGCGGGCGGGATTTGGAGCAGGCCAACGCCAAACTGCTGGCCGAGATTCAGGAGCACCGGCTGGCCGAACTTGCCTTACGGGAGAGCGAAGAAAGACTGACCGATTTTTTCGAGCGGTCGCCCTTGGGGCTGGTCTGGGCCGGACCGGAGGGGCGTATCTGCCGCGTGAATCAAGCCTGGATTGAACTGGCCGGCCGCTCACGTGCCGAATGTCTCAAACACCGCGCCGGGGAATTTTTCACGGAACCGCAAGCCGCCGCAGATTTGTTGCGATGTGTTCGGAGGGGCGAAGTGGTTCGCGACCTGCGGTTGCGCATCCGCCGCCGCGACGGTGACATCCGGCATTGTTTGGTGGATGCAGACGGCCTGTGGGAACACGGCCGGTTGATTTATTCGCGCTGGTATGTCCGGGATATCACGCCGCGGGCGCGGCTCGAGCGGGAAATCCTACTGGTGGCCGAGCGCGAACAGCGCCGGATCGGCCGCGACCTCCACGACGACCTGTGCCAGCAGTTGACGGGCATTGAATACCTGAGCCAGTCGCTGGCCCGGCGATTGTCAGAGCGTTCGGTGGTTGGCCCGGCGCGCGCGCGGGAAATTGCCGGCATGGTCCGCGAGGCCATCACCCGTACCCGCGAACTCGCTCGCGGCCTGGCACCCGTTCAACTCGAAAGCGGAAGTCTGATGGGCGGCTTGCGAGATTTGAGCCGGCGCACCCGGAAATTGTGGGGCATTGACTGCCGTTTCATTTGCCCCAAGCCTTTCTTGAACCGGGATGACGTTTTGAATGTCCATTTATACCGGATTGCACAGGAGGCGGTGGCCAATGCCGTCAAGCATGGCCTGGCCAAACGCGTGACGATCCGTTTGACGCGCGACAAAAACCGGTTGGAGTTGGCCATCGAAGACAACGGCGCCGGAATGCCGGCGTGTGTGCGCGCCGGGAAGGGCATGGGATTGCACGTGATGCAACATCGCGCCAATGTCATTGGCGGAACGCTGTCGGTGAGGCGAAATCGCCGCGGCGGCACCTCCGTCAAGTGCATCGTGAAAAACGGCAGTGGCGTCGCGCCGTCGAATGGAGAATTATGAAATCAGCAAAACATCCCGTTGCCGCAGACGACAGCCGCCGTCGTATTTTCGTCGTGGAGGACCATCCCATCACACGGCACGGTCTCGTGACCTTGATCAATCAGGAAGCGGACCTGCAAGTCTGCGGCGAGGCCGACGATGCGGTTCGTTCACTTGAAACCATCAAGACGCTCAAGCCGGACATGGTGTTGGTGGACATCACGCTGCCGCGCAAGAGCGGGTTGGAGTTGATCAAGGAATTGCGGTTGTGGATTCCCAAGGCGCATGTCCTGGTGCTCTCCATGCACGACGAAAAGCTTTACGCCGAACGCGTGCTGCGGGCCGGCGGCCATGGTTACATCATGAAAAGTGAAGGCGGTGAAAAACTGCTCCAAGTGATCCGGCACGTGCTCGCGGGAAAGACGTATGTCAGCGAGGCCGTTGCGAGTTGGATCGTGGACGCCTTTGCCGGACGGCGCAAAAATGGCAGTGATTCATCGCTGGGGCTGCTCACCGACCGCGAATTCGAGGTTTTCCAGCTCCTGGGCCAGGGCTTGCCTTCCACTGAAATCGGCCAGCGCCTACATCTCAGCCCCAAGACTGTGGACTCACACCGCTTGCACATCAAAGAGAAACTCAATCTTCACAGCCTGCCGGAACTCATGCGCTACGCCGTGCGCTGGGCGGCGACGGAAGAAAGGCTTTGACGTAGCGGCACGCCGCGGTTCCGCATCATCAATATCCACCGTGTCGCCGAAGCAGCTTCAGGGAAGACCGCACGGCGTGTGAGAAAGTTGCCGATGCGGAATCAGCATCGGTCCCGATGGAAACAACCAATAACGGGCGGTAGATTCAACCCATGAGCGTGCAAACGATCAAAGCAATTTCAGCCAGGCCGGAGAATCAATTGGCGCCCGTCAACATTTGGATCCGCTTGATTGCGCCAACAACCACAGCTTCTCTGATTTGCATAGGCCAGCCCGTGCGAATCAAATTTGCGGACGGCACATTGGGGGGAATGCTTTATCTTCCACCCAACGCGAACCGGATGGTGATTTTTGTCCACACCTCCTCTAGCGCGTGCCTGAAGAACCGCAACTATCGGCTGGCACAATATCTGGCCGCCAGAAATTTCGGCATTTTGCGGGTTGAAATGCACACCGGACGGGAGCAAGTGGAGAATCGTTTCTCCGGCGACGATCAATACTGTCCCACACTCTTCGCGAAACGTTTGCTTTTGTCCGTGCAATGGCTGCACCAGCAACGCGGTCTTGAGAATTTTCCTGTCGGATTTCTTGGTTTTGGGCCGGGGGGCACGGTGGTGTTGATGGCGGCAGCCGCACTTGCTGCCACCATTGATGCCGTAGTATCTGTTGACGGACTGCCCGATCTGGTTGCCGACCGGCTGGCATGCATCCGGGCCGCCACCTTGCTGGTCGTGAGCAAAGGCAGCAATCTGCAATGGCGTTTGAATGAAATCGGGTACGCGCGACTGCGTTGCGAAAAGAGATTGGCAGCAGTGTCAGACGCAAGGAACTCTCCCAGTGCCACGGGATCGGACAGGATTGGTAACTTAGCCGAAGACTGGCTTCAACACCACCTGTTCCCGCAAAAGACCGTGGCGCGAAGTCAAAGATTTTCAGAACTGAAGAATTCCACCTTCAACGACGGGGAAAAAACAACCAAAGGATTTCGATATGCAAACGACCGAATTCATTAAGACATCGGCAAAACCAACCGCGGGAAAATCCGCGCGACGGACGGCGGCAAAACCGCGAGCCGGGCAAACCGTCCACTTCGAGTTGATCAATCCCTCCGCGAGCAAGGTCTGTGTGGCGGGAACGTTCAATGACTGGCGGCCCGACGCGGGCGAAATGGTTCGCGTTGATGATGGGAAGTGGGTCAAGGAGCTGGCGCTGGCACCGGGCACTTATGAGTATCGCCTGGTGGTGGACGGGAAATGGATGCCCGACCCGCAGGCCAACCACGGCGTGGTAAATCCGTTTGGCGAAAAGAATTCACTGCTGACCGTGTTGTAAAACACAGCGGCAATGTCATGCTGAGAAAGTATTGTTTTCGCGGCTAAACGATTGAAAATAAGTTTATGAAGGCCAAACGAAACATTTCAGCGCCACGGCGGTTGCTTCGGCGGCGTGTCCTGCTCGTCAATGGCTTGACGCACTGGCGCTACGCCATTCGGAATCGAATCAACCGGACGCGGGACCTCAAGGTTTGCGGCGAAGCGAACGGTGAACAAGCCGGACTGAGCGAAATCGAGCGTTTGCACCCGGACGTGGTGCTCACAGAAATTATGCGTCCGCAGGACTTGGCGTTCATCCGCGAACTGCACCGGAGGTATCGTCACCTGCCGATTCTGGCCTTCTCTTTTCGAGACGAGGAAGCGTATGCGCCCCGGGTGCTGGAGGCCGGGGCGCGGGGTTATCTCATGAAGAGCGTTGACGGCGACACCCTCGTGGCGGGCATCCGCATGGTGCTCGCCGGGCGCGTGGTTTTAAGCCGTGTCATGTTGGTCCGCCTCCGCGGGAAGAAATTAGGACAGGATGCAATCCACAACGGAATGCAACCCGCGAACTGAATATCTAACCCGCCGGGATTTGTCGCTTGTCGTTCAAGCGGCCGAGAAGGCCCCTGCCTTCGACTGAAGCAACTGCCCGAACGTTTTCGCATCCATCGTCTCACGCTGCAACAGTTCGCGCGCAATGGTTTCGAGGTGGCCGCGGTGCGTTTGCAGCAGTTTCTTGGCGTCGGTGTAAGCGCCGTCCAAATTTTTTACTTCCAAATCAATCTCGCGCGCGGTCCGTTCACTGCAATCGCGTTGCGCCGCGCCGACGCCGACGAACATTTCCACAAAATCGCTGCCGCTGATGAGAAAAAACGGCACCTGCGCCTCGTCGGCCACCGCGCGAGCCAGCAGCGTTTTGCCCGTGCCCGGCGGGCCGATGAGCAGAATGCCTTTGGGAATGGTTGCGCCGAGTGCTTTGTAACGGTTAGGGTCTTTCAAAAACGCAACGACTTCCTGCAAATCGTGTTTGGCCTCGTCATAGCCGGCGACGTCGCTAAAGGTGACTTTTGCAGTTTCTTCCGTCATCAACTTGGCATGGCTTGTGCCAAAGCCCATAAACGACTGGGTGAGTCCGCTCATGCGTTTGGCCAGAATCCGCCCCACCAAAAACATCAAGGCAATCGGCACAACCCAAACCCAAAAGAATTGCGACAAACCGCCGGACACGCGGCCAGTGTAAGTGATGTGCGCTTTTTCCAAATCACGAACCAGATTCGGATCGTCCACGCGCACGGTTCAAAAGCCGGTCAGTTGGGAAGTTGGAGCTGAAGCGACGTAAGTTGCGGAAAGAAATTGGTTTGACGATTGAAGTGTCTGATTGGTTCCCGCGTTTGCCACGACAGCATTGGATGCACCAGCCGGAAGGCTGTTGGTTTGTGGCAGAATTTGACCGGTAATTTCGTTGGCACTGACGACCAGGTTGGTCAAGCGTCCGTCGGCCACGAGCGCGCGAAATTCGCTGTAAGGGATGTTCTGCATGAGCGCCAGCGGCGATGCTTCGCGATAAAGCCAATAGAACGCGAGGGCGATGACAATATACCAAATCAGCCATTGCCGTGGCCCAGACAGCCAGCGCGTGAGTTTTTGCGGCGGGCGCGGTTCGTTGTCCGAGCCGTCACGCGGGAACAGACTCGGCGGGTGCCCATTCATAATAGCAGCCACTTGAACGGGCGCGCGGTCAACCGCCACGGAATGTAGTGTCCACGCTGCGCGAGTTTCACCGTGTAGATGCTTTCGCGGGAGAGCAGTTTTCGGAGACCAAAGCTGATGGCCACCGTGAGAATCATCGGTACGACGAGATAGTAGTCGCGGGTCATTTCGAAAATCATCACGACGGACGCCAGCGCCGCGCCGGTCGCGCCGCCCACCACGGCGGCCATGCCCACGGCGGCGAACACCGCGGGGTTGACGCCCAGATTGGGAAACCACCGCGCCAGCAAAATTCCGTAAGCGCCGCCGAGCGTTGCCCCCAGAAACAGCGCAGGTGAAAAAACACCGCCCGACGCGCCGGAACCGAGCGTCAAGGAAGTGACAAACAGTTTCAGTGCGAACAGCACGAGCAACAGCGACAGCGATAATCCGGCATTGGACAAGACGTCCTGCACCACGGCATAGCCGACGCCTTCGACATAATAATGCCCGCCGCGGGCCATCAACGCATAGAATATCAGCCCTGCTCCGAACATCCCCGCGAGATGCTGCCAGAAATATCCTCCGCGCGACCATCGCTCAAAGAAATCCTCGCAGCCGGTAACGGATTTGATAAACATTGTCGAAGCCAGTCCCGCCAGCACGCCGAGAACGACGCAAGCCAGCAGCAGAAACGAAAGCGATGCGTTGCCGGAATCGTGAATGACAAACGATGGATTTGCGCCGAAGAAAAACCGGCCCACGCTCGTAGCGGCCACGGTGGCAATCGCCAGTGGTGCGAACGTGCGCACGCTGATTTCGGGCAACATGGTTTCCAGGACGAACAGAATGCCGCCGATCGGCGTGCCGAAAGTCGCGGCAATTCCGCCACCCGCGCCTCCGGCGATCAAGACAATGCGCTGCCAGGTGGGGATGCGCAGCCGTTGCGCGACCGTCGAGCCGAACGAAGCGCCGATTTGTATGATCGGGCCTTCGCGACCTGCAGAACCACCGCTGCCGATGGTTAGCGCGGACGCGAGCGCTTTGATGAGTGCGACCACCGGACGAATTTTTCCATGGTGGTAATAGATTGCGTCCATGACTTCGGACACGCCGCGGCCTTTAGCTTCGGGCGCAAATTTTTTGACGAGGAACACCACGCCCGCCGCGCCAATTACCGGCGCGAGAATGATCCAGGAGCCCCACGGACCCGGCGGCGTGTGAAGAATGGCGTTGTAGGTCAGGGAAAATGTTCCGAGAAAAAATAGGTTGTGAACGAACGCAATCAGTCCGCGAAAAACCACCGCGCCGAATCCCGCCGCGACGCCCACACCCACCGCCAGCAGCGAAAGCCAAAACGGCTTCAGCGGCCGTGGACGCGCGGTTGGATTCATCGTCGTCAAAAACGTTTAAGCGTTGAAACGGCGCGGGCGGAAAAACCCTTTAACACATCGCGGTTCACTGCTGTAACGAATTCAATGGTTCATTTGCAGCACCACAAACAGACTGACGCCAGCGCGCGTGACGCGCAGCAACACCTGGTTTTTGTGTTTTGCCTTGGCCAGCGCCTGCTCGAGATCATCCATGCTGGCGACGGGCTGATGGTCAGCCTCCACAATCACGTCACCTGTCTGCAAACCGGCGAGTGAGGCCAGGCTGCTTTCATTCACGTCGGTGATGACAGCGCCTTTTTCGGCGTTCACATTGTATTGTTTTGCGAGGTCCGGCGTCAGCGTTTCTACTGTCAGTCCCAGTTGCGACAACAAATTCGCGCCGGCCTGCGAGGGTGCGGCGGCCGTGGCCGACTGATTACCGATCGTGGCAGTCAACGTTTCCGTTTTTCCGTCGCGCAGGATTTGAATTCTCACTTTGGTTCCCGGCAACGTGCTGGACACCAAGTTGCGCAACGCGTCAACGCTGTTGACGTCCTTGCCGTTGTATTGAATCACCACATCGCCGTCCTTCAGTCCGGCCTTTTCGGCGGCAGAATCTTTGTTCACCTGGCTGATCAGGACGCCTTTGGTTTCGGACAAACCAAATTGTTTGGCGAGGTCAGGCGTCATTTCCTGGATGACCACGCCCAACTGGCCGCGGATGATCTTCTCGCCTTTGATCAGTTTCGGCAGCATGGCCTTGATCATGTCGCTCGGAATCGCGAAGCCCACGCCGCCGAACTGGCCGTCACTGGTGGCGATGGCGCTGTTCATGCCGATGACTTCGCCACGCATATTGACCAGCGGACCGCCGGAATTGCCCGGATTGATCGCTGCATCAGTTTGCAAAAAATCTTCGAGGTCGGCGATGCCCACGTCTGAGCGACCCGTGGCGCTGATGATGCCGCTCGTGACCGTCTGCAACAAACCGAATGGCGCGCCAATCGCCAGCACCAAGTCGCCGGGGCGCAGCGCATCGGAATCGCCGAGCGTGATAGTGGGCAGATCGGCGGGAACGTGGCCTTGGATTTGGATCACGGCCACGTCGGTCTTCGGGTCGGTGCCGACGATTTTGGCTTCAAATTCTTCCTTGTCCGCGAGCCGCACCTTGATGTCGTCCACGTCACGCACAACGTGGTAGTTGGTGAGGATGCGGCCTTGTTTGTCGAGGATCATGCCCGACCCCATGCCCTCCCGCTCGCCCCGGTACTGGTGCGGTTGCGGCATTCGTGGGAATTGGCCGTCGAAAAATTGCTGAAAGAAATTGTCGCCAAACGGAAAATTGAATTCGGGTTCAGTCATGGTGATTTTTTTCTCCGAATACACGCTGACCACGGCGGGCTTGACGTGGTCGGCCACCATGATGAATGCCTTGCTCAATTGTTCCGCCGGCGCGACCAACGCCGGGTCTATCGGGCCGGGTTTGAGGAGTTCCTCACCGGGCCTTTGTTCGGCGGCCACCAGGACGAGCAGTCCCACGGCCACAAACCAGCCCAAGCCCAAGGCCAAGCCGACGGCTTTGACTTTATTGCTTGTCATAAACGCTTCCCTTCCACCGCGCGGCGCGGAAGAAACTTTTCTCCTGACCGCGCGGCGCGAACGGCGCGTCCAGTGTCAAACCACGAACAGCGCGTCAAGCGACGAGGCTCAAGATCCGGCGGCTGATTGCAGTTCCACTCATCAGAACGGCTGTGGCCGTACAAAGCAGCGCCACCAGAGTCAGCACTAGGGGATAAAAGCCCACGAGGGCCAAAATTCCGAGAAGCCCCGCCGCCAAGCCGGTCAGCACTTGAGCGCCGGCCGCTGCGGCCACCGCTTCCCGCGCCACCTCGTCAATTCCTTCCTGGCTCCTGCCGTTGGTAATCTCCATGTAACTCAATCGTGCCGCGGCGCCGCTGCCGAGCAACAAAGCCCCGCCAAACACGATCGCCGCCACCGGCGGCAAAATCGTCGGCGCGATGCCCAGGAGGGCCAGAAGTCCCAGCACAACACCAGCGGCTCCCGCCATGAATTCCGCAGTCATGCCGCCGCCCAGGTCCATGACGTTGGTCACTCTGCCGCCGGCGCTCGCCAGCAAGCGCGAAAAGCGCGCGCCGACGGTGCCGCCTTCAAACAAGAGCGAAATGCCGATGCCAATCACGGCGACGGCGCTCAGGTCGGTTGGCAGGACCCTCGCCAGTCCCAGAATCGTCAGGATAATTGCGGCAATGCTGCCGACGCCTTCAATCATGGCGCCGCCAGCTACAATTTTTCTGTTACCTTTTGAGCCTGTTTCGGAAATGTCTCCATGTCCGTGTATGTGTTCAGCCGTGCCATTCATATTCTCTCCTTTCGTTAACGTGTTCCGGAAACCAGCTTTCGCTGGTTCCCCTTGCAACATAGGAGTACGCCAGGCGTTTCTCAACGGGTCGGGCATCTGACTTTTGATTGAGAAAAAAACTCATACGGCGTCGGAAATGTTCGCGGCGGACTGCCGCCTTCCGATGCTGAACGCACCGCGATTCACGTTGTCCATGACGGAAGAAAGTAGAAAGTCCGCGCTTCACGGCGCGACAAACAAGGAATGGGAAAGGAGTTAGACTATGAAATACAATTCTGTCACAAATCGGCTGACGATTTGCGTCGCGGCTGCGGGAGTGTTGGTAGCCGCCATGGCGGTGGCGGACCAGCCGGCGACCGGCAAAAACCACGAGCAATGTTATACCGGCAAGGTGACATCCGTTGACCCCCAGGAGCGCGTGTTAGATGTGAAAGGATGGTGGTTTCTGCCGCAAAAGCATTTTGACCTGGGCGCCGATTGCGCTTATGCAATGATGGGAGAAAATCCCGGCACGATCAATGACCTGCGTCCCGGAGAAAAAGTCGCCGTAAGCTATCAGGCGGCGGATGGCGTGCTGATCGCCGACCGCGTCACACAGCGGCCCATGCGCTACACCGGCACGGTCGAGGACATTGCCCCAAATCGGCACACGCTGACTGTGGCGCACAAGGAATTCCAACTCGCCGACGACTGCGCCGTGGTGTTGCACGACGATTGAAGCGGCACACTGGCC
>Ga0335073_10003168_pt1 | contig 22816 bp, 17 predicted proteins | sample Lox_Sample_22_FD_207093 | JGI IMG/M metagenome (GOLD analysis project Ga0335073, IMG submission 207093) | Soil microbial communities from Loxahatchee National Wildlife Refuge, Florida, United States - Lox_Sample_2.2 | ecosystem: Environmental > Terrestrial > Soil > Wetlands | place: USA... | reverse complement strand
TCGCCGACTACTTGGTTAGGCTCGTCCACGCCTCGGCAACTTGAGCCGATGACCAGCCAACAGAAAAGCAAAATGGGGAAGAAAGAATTAGAGAGTGTCATCGAATGCAGACAACAGAGCATGATCTGACTAGTTGAAAACAGTTTCAAAAGAGGAAACACATTCATAAAGTGACAGTTTCGTAACGAGGCTGTAGATAGGCAGCGAGCTTACTACCCCTCTCGGTCTAATAGAGGGCTGTGCTTCACGTGTTCAGCCTCAGTAGGGAATTGAGTTGGATTTATGAACCACACCACACTTCTAGGCTAGGTACGGTGCCGTATTTTAGTCTAGTGGAAAACAACTAATTGTACCAAGGCTGGTGACTAGAAAATAAGCTACCTATGTCGAGCATTTATAATGAAAACGTGAGGGTCAGAGTTTGCGCCCAGATACGGTTTGCACGTCCCTGATCGCTCCTTAACACCATATCGTAGCAGCGCTTTCCACTCTCCCTCTACCCTTGATGATGGCCGTTTTCATTTTGGAATGTCGTCTTTGAACTGATCCATTATAATACTCCTCGTCGGCGCAATACAAAGACACTATAGTACATTGTGCCGTTAGCAAATGGATGAAACTTGTTTACATGCTAATCAAATCGAAAATGCACATACAAATATTGAAACGACATGATCAATTTGATAGTCGTCATGGCTCAATTGCGACTTGGGTAGAGGGTGCTGCTTCGGCAACTGGGTTTAGGGTTAGGGAATTAGTCGAAGTACTTAGGAGATGGACCGCTCACTGATACCAGAGCGTCGACGATGCAAATAATGATTCAGTAGCCAACCGATAGGTGTCGCAATCATAGTGAAGGCTAGCGCAGCAAGACCGATGATGGCTGTGTTTGGCCAAGTCGACATTTGCAAAGACATTTTGAGAGCTGTTTGTGGGTAGGTGACGGTCTAGTCGACGATATTGCACTGGATGAAGGTCTGCTTGGAGGACTTCTTTAAGCGGAAGAACTACCGAATATTCGAGGAAAGACAGCCCACGAGCATATTAAGTTCCATGATGCCTGATTTAAAGCAGAAGGCTCATTATATATATCATGTAGGAGGGAACCTTCAGGAACCCGAGTCCACAGCGCCAACCCGGTCAGCATTTTTCCGCATTGGGAACCGGCACATTTCAGGAAGAGGCGCCGTACCTGGAGACATAGCGTGGTGGTTGAAAACAGTACCGGCGCTCGAGATGGCGTGTCTTGATTGCACGCGCTCCGATCTGGCTGCGAGAAACCGTTCGTCCTAGCTACGTGTGCACTAAACTTAATCGGGAACCGGCGCGTTTGCCCCTGCACTCGGCCTTCTTCGATTGGCTCAGGCCAGGCGAGGATAAGCTGAACGTTGATGTCGCAGACGGGCTATATATGAAGTCTGCCATTTCCCTCATCTTTTCTCGAAGCACCTTTCTTCATTGTTCCCACTACTCATACATCCTTCGCTGTGCATTTTTACCCCTTTTCACATGGGCTCTCAGGACTTTCCAGACCTTGACAAGGTGCTTTGGCCGGCCGATGAAGTCGATCCTCAGCCTGATCGAGAGCAGCCACATCCAACAACGCTCTCTGACCAGCAATTTCAACAAAGCAATAACATATTACCTCCTTTACCCGACGGAGTTGGAGAGAGCTGGGGGCACAATAGCAATTTTGGCCAGCCTCCGCTCGCCTTCGACAACCTGGATACACTTCCTGGATTTGTATCTGCTGACAATCTTCAGAATGTGAACATCGTCGACTTGCCTGGCCAGCAGCCCCAAGCCACCACGCTGGAGGAGTACCAGCAGTGGGATCTATCCGCAGAAATTCCCCAAATAGACTGGCACTCTCCTCTCCAACAAACGGCCATGCAGAACCCTGCGAACCAGGACATGATGGACATCTAGCCATAGACCAACCTGGCACTCTACAGAACCCATCGCCGCTTTTCCAAGCAGGCGATCCGACAGCTTTACATGACACCAATTCGTGGCCCACGTATATTAGCATTATACAACACACAGATGCAGGCTTCTCTGCACTGCCCATAGAGACATCATTCGAACCCACACCTGAAATGTTGCCACTTGACTTTTATTTACCTGACTCGATTGCGCAAACTGCACACCAGTCACAGGGTGCACACCCGAACCCTGTTATGCGGCACCCGACAGCTTCTCATGCAGATAATATCCCTAGCCTTGAAATCACTACCGCTTCCCAGCCAATGACGATCACGTCTCGACTACGTACTCAACGCCTACTTCTACCAAAAGAGTCGATTTTGCTTCACACGCAATCTCTTTCTCCGTCCCCATTGCTACGAAGCAGTGGCCCTGGTTCGTCGAACGCTGCTCAGAGCAATCAAAAATTCCAAGAAGGCTCCAGAAAGAGGAGGCTCACCTCACCAGTCTCGAGGCCCCAACGAGTTAGCAAGCAAAAGAACAGCATACCCCCTCAAATGATACAGTGCCTGAAGCTGGGCCTCCCATTCCATTCAGGACTGCAGCCGTGCGAAAAGAAGAAAAAGCCATGCTTAATATGTCATATGCACAAGAAGCGAGTATGTTACTGATAACACTGCTGTCTGGTAGAGAGTTGAATTGACGAGGTGATAGTGCGCAGGTGGATATCCCTGCGATTACTGCCAAGAGCGTCTTAGGCAGGCTGTGGGCAGGCGATGCGATCAGAACGTGATGTTCACCGGATGCATTGAATCGGATTTAAGGGATATAAACACCTTTTTAGACGGCGATTTTATCTCTTTTATTGGTTCTTGGTGTTTTGACTAATCTTCGATCAGTTCTCTTGCGAATGCACCCAATACCAGAGATTCACAATTTGAGCTCAGTCATCATGAAATGGTGGCAATCGAATCCGCCTCACCCTATGGCGCGGTTCCAATTGAGCCGCGATTGGAATGAAGATAACATTTTCTGACTCATATGCAAGCCGAATGCTTTGACGTTAGACGCAGCCCTTAGTGCTGTGCTTATTAACCTGGTAGATCGCATCGGGGAGTATATTGTACAGCAAACACGTCATTGGCAGACAGTAGAGTCCTTCACCACCGGATCCATTGAGTACAACTGTACACCTTATGGGGTACCCTCAGTAAATAGACTCACATCTCTAGCACCTTGGCCCACCATACGAAGTTTGAACTGGTTTGCCGCGTTTCGACACAGGAAGGCCATATCAAATCTCCTTGGTGTCGATGAGATAGACTTCTGGTGTTCTATTGCAGCGTTAACACTCTTAGAACAAGAGTTTGCCCGTCTTTCGCTCAACTCTCTGAATAGACCAAGGAAAACGGCAGACATCGACAGAAATCACACATGGACTTGTTATTCAGGCATGGTTGTCTTCTCCGAAGCATCCGTCTGTATGCATGAAGGCTTTGCCGGCAAAGGCAGCAACACGCTTCGGGGCGCCGAGTTAGCTGATCCAAAGAAACTTGATTATTTTCAAAGGTTCTGTCATTATCATATCGAGAGGTGTATTTTGAGGGATAATGCGGATTTGATTAAGACAGGTCCGTTCCTCCGTGAATGGTGTGCAAAGATCAGCGCGATGGATTTAACGCATTGGCGTTACCGTGGATTACTTTCGGAAAGTCTGTCTGACCTGGCGCTCGACCTCCCGATCGAGCTACTTAGGAGATTAATAGAAGACAAGGAATGCCTCTCGGAATGGTGTACTACTAATTTAGGTCTCCATATAGAAGCTCGGAAGGAAGGCCAGCCAGAGCCAGACGACTTCAGAGAATTGTTAGAGGTGTTAAATAGTTAAGTAGCTAGCTGAGAGAAATCAAATCGTCGTTCCAGCTCTAATGTAAAATTGGCAAATTTACAGCGTGAGGGCGGTGGAGCAGATTATCCAGAAGCCTAGAAGTCTGATACTTCGCCTATCTTACAGCATGTATGGACAGTACAAACCAACAATTAAATAAAGTGGAGAAGCTGGGTGTTACGGTTTGGCCCGCCCGGTCCGTTGGCTTTTCGTGCTCCTCTTGTATACTACAAGTTGCAGTACGCGAAGTGGGCAATTAGACTCCCATCAGAAGCTATTATGTATCGCTAGTCACGAAGAAAACAGGTAAGAGATTGTTCAAATTACGGAACCGGAATGCATTCCATGATTTGCTACTCATGAGACTGAGCTATGGATTACGAGGCCCACCATAAAGCAGCCGCAAGAAAAGCAGGCCACAATAAAAAGACCCAGTGGGTTCAACATATCGCCGTTCATGCCTTGCAAGACCGTCCAAACTCCTAAGATGCTCACCTTTGTTTTACCGATTGCTCTTCGCCACACGCTCCAACTCGTCCTTCTTCTTAATGGCGTACGAGTTGCTGCTTCCCTTGGCAGCGTTGATAAGTTCCTCGGCCAAGCACTCTGCAATGCTCTTGACGTTACGGAAAGCAGCCTCACGAGCACCGATGGTGAGGAGCGCGATGGCTTGGTTCACACGACGAAGCGGGGACACGTCGACAGCTTGACGACGGACAGTGCCCGCAGACCCGATACGTGTGCTGTCTTCGCGCGGGCCGCAGTTCACAATGGCGTCGACGGCAACCTGGATGGGATTTTGGTCCGTCATAACGTGGATGATCTCGAAGGAGTGAGCGACGATTCGGACGGCCATGAGCTTCTTGCCGTTGTTGCGGCCGTTCATCATCAGGGAGTTGGTGAGACGCTCGATGATTGGGCATTGAGCTTTTCGGAATCGCTTGACTGCATATCGACCGGCGGAGTGTGAAATGTAGACGGGTGAGCGGATTTGAATGTAGTCGCTGCCGAGAATAGTTAGTTATTGATGCGAATGAACAAGCTCTCTGGGTAGTACGCACGTCAATGAGATGTCGCGAATCTCAACGTCCTCATAGCTCCACTTGTTGAACAGCTTGACGCTGCCAATCTCATCGGTCACTTCCTTAGGTAGGACCTGGTAGGAGGGAGTTTCGACCTCAACTTCGCCGTTTTCAGACATTCTGACGGTAGTTGGAAAGCGCTTATTGTCTTGACGATTCGTCCGCTAGGGAGTCCTCAGTGAGAGTTTGTCGACAATATCAAGCGCTCTTTGGGTTTTGTTGATGTGATAAGTTAAGAGACCTTTGAGAAGTTTCTGTGTGGGAAATGTAAAATAAGCGATGCTTGGCAAATGTTGTTGCCTTACTGCCTAGCATCACTCTGCCACACTGCCTCTTTCGTAGGGTAAAGCACTATAAACGCCAATGCCATTTATATACGTTTTGATGCAACAGTGAAAGTCGAATTGAAAAATTATACAAGTATTCGCTGTTTCTGGCTTGCAGTTAATATACACTTCCTAGGTAAACGCCCTCAGAAGAGACCGTAGACGCCTAACGCTTTCTGCGGAGAATACATCCCGAGTGTATTGGAGCAGCAACGGAAAATAACTCTGAACGAAGGCGTAATGCGCTATCTAACATCACAGTATTCGTTCATGCTCTCAAAGCTGGCGCACTGATGTCCCGTCTCCCGTTAGGCCCAATTCCCTCCATCATCTGTTTCTGCGGAGTAGCGTAGCCCATTGCGACACTTCTCGCCCTCCCTCTCCGCTGCCTGATCTGCTCAAGAGCAGCTTCTCGATCTAGTGTTCCATCGGGCCTGAAGGCTCTAGACGGGAATGGAGATGCGAGGGTTTGTGGAACTGGTGGATGGCCAATCGTCATTGGAGTGGTTGGTTGATGAGAGTCTGAAGAGATGAACGGACTGTTGAAATGGATCGGTATCGTTGTTGTAGTCGTGATTGTTCGAAACTCGCGCTGAGTCGGAGTATGAGGGGGCTGAATTTGACCTATTGGCTCTGTTGCAGATTCTGGAGGTGTGGAGAAAGGTTCCTCGTCTTCGAAATCATCTTCAATGACCACCACCTGCTCCACAATGTCCGATTGTTCTTCGGCTCTCTCTTCATTCGCAGTCTCCATAGTCATTTCTTCAATCTTGCGTACGTTGGGCAGCTTTGCGACAATATCGGCACCCATGTCAAACTCAAGAGATTTGCGTTTCGATAATTCAACATGCGTCGTCTGGGAATTTCCACGGCCTTGGCTGTTGCTCTGGCTTTCTGGAACCAACGTCTTATCCATGTCGACATCCATATAGTCGTCTTCTAGCACGCCCATCCTTGGAACGCTTTGCTTGATTCGCTCCATGTCTGTATCGAAGCTATTGTCGTGGATGTAATGTGTGCCTTGACTTTCTGCAAGACGACAAGAGCAACAACGAAACTGGCATTCCATCTTCATGAAGTCGACTTGGTCCTCTGCTCGCTCCCGCATTTGCCGTTCTAAGAGCAGTTCCTCTTGTAAAGCCTTCAGTTCCGACTGCTGTCCTTTATGCTTCGGCATGATATTTTCCTTGTCTTCACCTTCGGATGGTGTCGGTTTCCGTGGAGATTTCATAGGTGAGGCCAGTAGGTCATCATCATCCTCTTCGGTCGGCAACGCGATTTGGCCTTCAGCTGCGATTCTGTCGATCTCTTCCTCCTTAATGTTCGTTTTCAAAGCATCACGTTCTTCTTCCACTACCTTCAAACGCTCTTGCAGCTTCTGTAGCTCCTCCTGAAGGCCGACCAGCTGATACTGCGCAGTGAAAGAGTCTTGTTCTTTCCTAGCAGATCTCGCTTTCTCAGTCTCGAGGTTTGCTCTCACAACATTGAGCGAAGCTCGGGCTGCTTTGAGCTCTTCCTGCAGCTTAACCATTCCACTACCAGACTTGAACGCGTCCTTCTTTGTTCTTCGGATCTCCTTCTCGTAGATGCCGACAGCTAGATTGTGATTTTCCTTTGCTCTCTGCAACTCTTCCATCACGACATCGAGACGCTTCGTGACCTTTCTTTCCCTCTCCTTGGTGTCATCAAGCTCTCTCTTTGTCCGTTTCGCTTCGTCTCTGTACTTCTTCGCATCGTCCTGCCACTCCTTTACCTCTCCCTTCAACCGATCCCTTTCTAATTCAGCCATTTCTCTAGCCATCTCAACCCTCTTGATCGCAATCTCATCTCTTTGTTTGTAATCCTTGATGCTCAGTGCATCAAAACGCGCAACCATACCTCCTACATGCACTTCACTATGGTTCCGGCTGTGTCGCGGGGGTGTTGACGTGCTGCTACTGAAAAATATTGACGGATCGATACCCCCTTTGTTCATTTCGGATTGCGACGGTGATAATGGTACTTTGCCATCATACGGCGGTCGCGTTCCGTTGACGCGCTCAGGACTGAGAGGGAACAGAGGCATAGCCGGTGTCGCGGGTGGTTTGAGTGGCGGAGGCTCCATTGTGGTGTTTATGATGTTGATTACGATTTCGAATCGCTGTGTTCCTTTTGCAAAATCATTGATGGTACCAAGCGGATGAAGTTGGGATGGGAGGTCCTTGCGCGAAAGAAGCCCGAGCTTGAGAGTTGCCAAACAAGAGGCTGAATGGCCGTTTCCCAGCAACAGCCATCCGAGAAAATCCCGGACCGCCGTTCGAAACCTCTGCTGCACTTTTACGGAATTTCCCTGATATTTTATCAATTCAAATTGAGTTGAGCGGTCTGATTTCAGGCTGCATGATACCACTATTTGCTATACACCGGAATTGTGCTTCGTTAATGTTGATTCGGATTCCACGTGTAGCAAAATTCAGCTGGCCGTAAACAGGCCTGCCTGCCATGTGAGGATAATAAGTAGAAAGGATAGTCGACTGCTCGACAGTTGAAGAGGGATCTTGCGCGTATTTTATCTTAGGCACGCTTTCAGATTTCGATTTATTAAGTTGCACTTTTCATTTGTGAATAAAGTATAGAACCTTAGTTAGGCCCTTGTATGGTAAGAACTTTGCCCTCTCAACCGCGTTCGAATGCTCCCAGAATAGACACCATTCGAAATAACGGCCATATGGTGCCAGAGCAAAACGCCGTACAGAAATCACCCTTAAGTGGTTAATATGAATCCTAGAACTCCATGCTCCGACCATGCATCGATTGGAAAGGTCTACTACGACGCATATCGCTGGTAGGTGCCGCAGACGATTGCGTGATCTCGCTCGAATGGTTCAAGAGTAAGTTGCTCTTTTGGTTTAATTCTCCTTAAAAGACGTTAGCTTCGTTTGATTATTCAACTTGCGTTAGTGTACGTACTCATCTCGCAGCTTCGCAACTTCACGAGCAAAGACTGCCTCCGGAGCTGCTGTAGAATCAATGCAGTTGGCTTTGATCGAGATGACAACTCCACCGCCGACCTTGAGGAAGTTGTGTGCATTCAGGGCAACAATGCGTGCTTGATCTGACTGAGCGACGTCTGCGAAGATGCAGTCGACCATGGGGACGAGCATTCTGTATCTCATAGGATACCGTGCATCCTCAACGATTGGGACTACATTCGTTCGGTGTGTCGCCATATTGACAAGGTCTCGTCCACTGCGGTGGCTGAACTCGACAGCATAGACTACTCCCGTAGGACCAACAATGTCGGAAACATGACTGACAGAAGTACCGCTTGCGGCTCCGAGGTAGAGAACTTTACTTCCAGGCTTCATGTAGATATCCTCCATGCCACCAAGGATACCGGCTGCTAGCTTTGATCGGAAGGGATTCCAGACTCTGTATTCGGTGGTTGTTGCAGCAGTGCCTTCACCATTGACTTCTTCCGAAGTATTCTGAACTGATATCCGCTTTTCGTTGTACACTGATTCACCAGGTGTGAGATTTTTCGTTACCAACATGTCTTCCTTTCCTCTTGCTACAAAGACTCCTGCATGTCGATGAGGTTCGATCACGAATTTCTGACCTCCCTTTGCGCCTGGTTTTCCGCCGCCCCGAGGTGCTCCCCTGCCTCGAGGAGCTCCTCGTCCCCCCCGAGGTGCTCCTCGTCCGCCGCGAGGGGCGCCGCGTCCTGCTGGCCCGCCACCTGTAGATTGTGTTAGCCGCGGTGGTCGCAATAGTCATATCACCAAGTTCTCCTGACTGGAGCTGCTTGGATATTGAAGATCGGAGACAAAGTGCCATCAGTCGTAGAGAAAAGACTTACCTCTACCTCCGCCAAAACCTCCTCCGAAGCCTCCTCGTCCTCCTCGAGTGGGAGCTCCACCTCCTCGACCACCGCGAAACCCTCCACGACCACCGCGAGCAGCAAAGGCCATCAGCGCTGATCTATAGGTACGATTGTAGTAAAATATCACGAGTCAAGGTTGCGTGGTTTGAAATAATTCTTGAGGGCAGGACAGCTCGAAGCTCCAGCGGAAATTTTTCGCTTGAGACGGCGGGGTCGGCAAATCTGTTTCGCCGACGTTCTCTCCACCCACTGAAAATTAGGTCTGGCTTCAACGACGAACCCAATGCACAAACCGGTACCTCGTTCAACCATTCACCATCAATCACAATGGTCCGGTACGCAGCAACCTCGATCACGCCCGAGAAGTCGGCACGGGCTCGCGGATCCTACCTCCGCGTCTCGTTCAAGAACACCCGTGAAACGGCACAAGCAATCAATGGCTGGAAGCTGCAACGCGCTGTCACCTATCTCGAGAACGTCAAGGAGCACAAGGAGGCAATTCCCATGAGGAGGTACGCTGGTAGCACTGGTCGTTGCGCGCAGGTCAAGGCATTCGGTGCCACCAAGGGTCGCTGGCCTGTCAAGTCTGCCGAATTCCTCCTCGGTCTTCTCAAGAATGCCGAAGCGAACGCAGACACAAAAGGTCTTGATACCAGCAATCTCATCGTCAAGCACATTCAAGTCAACCAAGCTCCGAAGCAGCGGCGACGAACTTACCGTGCCCACGGCAGAGTGAGTTGTCATGTCCATTCTTAACTGAATTGAAGAAGCTGACCCATTTCTAGATCAACCCGTATATGTCAAATCCTTGCCACATCGAACTGATCCTTACTGAAGGTGAAGAGGTCGTGCAGAAAGCACCTAAGGCTTTGGCGAAGGAAGAGTCTCGTCTGAACTCAAGACAGCGAGGTGCTCGGATACGGAAGGCAATTACGGCCGCATAGGCTAGGCGATTAGCTTGCTGCAATGAAGACTTAAGCACACTGTGTGGACGTGTGCAGCGGCGAAAGGCATTCAAGGTTTGCGTTTGATTTCGGGCATGTTACGGCGCCATAGCGATATCACGGCTTGCTGTAATTGCCAAGCCAAAATCCATCAAATTTCAACTAGAAAATTGCGCTTCATCATTCCTTACAAATCTGCCTATGGCTTAAATCGTGAGAAGCCTGTGAAAGGGAATCAAATTGTGCTGAGCTCTTAAAACCTCGTACGAGACGGGTATCAAATGCATCGAATCGAAATAATTGAAAGGTAGCCTTGGGTGCATGCATGGACCCACTGGTACTGCCAAAAGCATACCTTCCTGATCCTTCAAATCATACCAGTCATAACGCCCGCCGTTTTGATCCATATCTAAAGGTAATGCGTTTAGAATTGATCTGAATGACTGATTAGTCTTGTTCCAATTGACTTAATTGGGAAACTGACCTAGCGTCATGCTGTTGGAGACATCCGTATTCTCAACCATCTTCGTGAATTCCTCGAAGCTAATCTTGCCGTCGTGATCGAGATCTGCCTCCATGATTGTCTTGTCTACGATCTGAACAACTCCGTTAGTGCTGAATTTATCTTAGCAAATATATTACATATTGCTTACCTGTTGCAATTGCTGGTCCTTCAGATTGCTTCCGACCATCATCTTCAGCACGATGAAGAGCTCGCCGTTGCTGATGTAACCGTCTCGGTCGATGTCGTAAACCTTGAATGCGAATCGCAGTTTCTCTTCCTTGTTGCCCTTTGAACTGAAGGCACTCAGACCAGAAACGAATTCCTGAAAGTCAACAGTTCCTCCGCCATCCTCGTCGAATATGGCTATCATGCGCGTGGCTAGCGGATTGGAAGAGATCTGAGGTATTGAGAGGAATTCTTCGCGCTCAAGGGTACCAGAGTTATCCTACGAGATACATCAGTTGGTATAACTATGAAAAAAGATGCTTCTCTACAGGGTGCTGACTTTGTCGAGCTTCATAAAGCGCTTTCGAAGTCGTTCAACTTCTTCGCGATCGACTATGGCAGGTGTCAGCTTCTTGCGTCATGAATCATGAGTTGGATACGCACAGTTGGATCCTTGGACAATATTGTCCAGCAGCTGAGAGTTCGCGTTACCCATCTCGTCACGGAGAGCAGAGATATAAGCCCAGACGGGCAAAGAAAGTTGGTGGTTGATGGCTGTAGTCCACGAACGCTCGTGTGCCCCTAAAGATGATTCAAGGATCAGATAAGATTAGATCACGATCTCTAAATCCTCGCCTTGCGCCTGGAACCTCACTTTCAACCCACATAAGCTTCACATTTGCTACAGATTCTGATCGCGCTTGCCTACTCTCTTTATCTCTCGCCATGGCAGACACCCATGGTGTCGCAGAAGTGACATCAACGCTCCAATCAATCTCAATCAATCGCCACCCCGATCCACAGCGAGACATCAACCCTTCTACTGCCGCTTCCAAACGCGAACCAGTCAACATTGGATCTTCTCCAATTGCTTCAGACGTTGAAGAAGATGATCTACCAATCAGTATACTACGACCGACACCACGAAAGAGGTCGCTGCCTCCGTTACCAGACCTGCGGTTTGAGCAAAGCTACTTGAAAAGCATTGAGCATGCTGAAGGGTGGGGAGCTGTTGCATACATCACTCTGCGGGATCAGGTATGCATACGAATGGACGATTCTGCTGAAGATGCAAAATGCTAACTTTGAGCCGTTAGGTCCTGTTCCCACTCATCCAAGGCGTGATCTGGACTCTCGTCCTTGCCGGCTGGAAGCACTGGAATCAGGCCTCAAGATTCTCGGGAGCTACCATAGGAGCGCGCATACGGAGGTGGTGGTGGGGTGTGAACAATTGGAAGATTCCTGAGAAACCGAAGAACAATTCTTTGGCGAACAGTATGAGGGAGTTCTACACTTCAAATGCAAATACTGGATTGGACTAGACGCACTATTCCATAAAGCTTCTGGCTACGGTCTGACTGGAATGGGCGAGGAACCTTGGTTATAGAACCACAAGAAGCGTATATCTCCGCTCGGAGTGGCATTTGTTAGGTTGCATTTGCAAGGCGTTGGATGCTTAAGAGAACATTGCAAGTGTATCAATTAGCCACAGCGGCAGAGCCAATAGAAGGACCTTTAGCTTTCTCTAAAGCGATTAGGAAATCACATTTGAAGGTTATTCTTGCGCTATCCTGTGCCCTCTACTACCGAGCCTAGCTCCTCACATCTGTCGATGAACTCCTTGTTCGCCTTAAGATTAACAGCACCGCTGAGGTATTTATGAAACTTCGTCTGCTGTCTCTCCCTAACAAGCCTTCTCAGTGCGCTTACCAAAAATCCGGAGAAAATGTCGATGCTCCAGTCATTCGGCAACAACGCCAGCACCTCAACAACGTCAAACCAGCCCCCAAACCGCTCCAGCAGCTCACCGGTGCGCTCAATCCGATCGTCCAGGTCCTCGATGCGCAGGAACTCGTGGAGCAGGTAGCCGAAGAGCTGCGACTGCTCCTCACGCGACGGCATTTGCGCATGAGGCATGAAGCCGGTGGTTGGCCGGAAGATGGAACTGCCGCCGAGTAGGCAGTAAGAGATGGCGGTGTCGAAGTCGCCGAGGCCGTGGACGAGAAGGCGGATCGCTGCTTCATGGCGTCCCTGTCGGCCGTTTAGGATGATCATCTCTGGAACGAGTTCCTGCTCAAACGGCCGCAAGCGCATTAAAATCGATTCCACATCGTACGACTTTGACGCTTCTTGGGTGGAGCCTAGGAGCTGAAGTAGACGCAGGCGGCTATGATACCATTCTGCGCTAATGGCATTATCAGTGATGAACTGTCGATAGGTAGGCTTAGGAGGGCGAAGGGCGCGATATGTTTCGTATGTTTGGGAGAGGTGAGCTCGGGTCGAAGAGTTTGAAGAGAGTTCTGTGACGACAATGTCGAGATAATATGATATGAGTTCGTTGATGTGTTGTGACTGTTTCTTGCCAAAAACCAGATATTCAAGGTACTCTTTCACTGCGTCCGGAGCCTTCTCACGAAGGATACGTAGAGCTTCCGGAGGTTCAATCTTTACTTTGGCGCTGTCGTCAGCAAAGACTTGCACGCCTAATTTTGGGTTTCGTGAAGCCAGCCATGTGCCATATTCTTCAACAAGTTTGCGATCTCGCTTCGTTAGGTACTTGCGCATCTCCAATTCACCGTCGAGAAATTCTCCTCCAAGGTCTTCTTCACCACTGATAATCCTTCGCCAAGTTTCGAGTACCTTTGCGTAATTTCGACGGCTTTGATAGAGACGACTTAGCACATACAACCGCTTATGCTGCTCTAGTAGAGAGACGGCTCTGTCAAAGCCATCAACTCCTGTGTCGACTACGTTGTTCAGCTCAGCGCGTATGGAACCCGCAACCGCTGGGCCGGGATGCGTTTGGCTGTCAAGAAGTAAGAGAATTCGTAGTAGTGCCGCATCTACCGATGGGAATACATGAGCGCCATCAGCTACGCTTGGGTTACCCTTCTTCCGTCGCCAGTAGATGAGATAGCGGATAAGCGGCTGCAGAAGATTCAGACCAAAGGCACCCTCAGGGTCGGTGGGTAGATTGTGGGATTCAAATTGCTGGCTGAATCGTTGAACGAGATCTTTCAGACCGCCAGGAATCCATATACCGTCCTGACCTTGGACTGTTTCCTCGCGAATACCGGGAAGAAAGGAGAGCACGAGCCTGGGATCTATCTCACTTTCAAGGAGAGCATCCGCGGTCGTACGCTTGTCTCTATCATGAACGATGATTGCAGAAGATGTCCGTAGGATAAGTTCGATGAATAAGAGGAGTGCGGCCTTTTGTCTGATGTAACTTAACGAGAAAAATTCAAGCTCGTTCCTAGATTTTAGGCCTCGAATATCTCCTAGTAAGGCTTCAACAAGCTGCCTCTGAGGACGAATGTCGGCGCCGTCTTCTATGGACGTCGACTGTGCAAGTCGCAGACGGGCATCCAGTTGAATGAGCAAAGGATTTCGCACCATCCAATAAATTTGAGCATTCGTCCACAGCACAATATTGGCTTGAACAGAGCAGAGTCGACTCATCAGGTCCGTTTCTTCCTTTTCTCGAGCCAATGTTCTCGAGCTCGACTCAGTCTCGTACATGTCTACTCTTTTCAGAGCAAGAGTCTTGACTATTTCGGGTACATTGATGTCTGTTTTGCCTATTATAGTTCGAATACCAAGCGATTCTGGCAACTGGCCTTTAAGCTCGGGTAGGCCATGTGTCGGTGAAGCAACGCCCAGCCATTCTTTCTGGGCAGAGCCTTCTCCTGGGTCAACGTCCCAGCGCTGTATCTCAATGTCATCGCCAAGTCTGCCACCGACGCTGTGTTTTACAACTGCAAGGACGTAACCTTCTTCTGCTGAAGTATCAGGATTGGTAGAAGCTGCAAGATCAATGCCTGTACCATCAACGACAAGGTAATCAGGATATGTACTGAACTCAATAGTTCCTCTTACCACGTCACCATCGAGATTCACAAACATGCCCACACCAGGCTCGTTGGGTTCTGTACCAGTGGTTAGGAGGAATTCGTTCTCGGTCGGCGAGACAATAAGTGGCTTCAGTGGCGTGAAAGTTTTCTTTGGAGAAACTTGGGTGAATGTTTGCTCATTTTGGGAATCAGAGGGCGGAGCAGGCAAAGGCTTATCGGCTCGATCTGGACTCTGACCAGCATGAAAGGAGACTGGTCTAGGCGAAGATCCTCTTGGTAAGGTTGGAGGTACATCGAAGGCATAACGGGAACTGGGAGGCTTTGGAGACTCCAATTCGTTGCCAGTTTTAAAGATCCCGAGACTGCTGCTTCTGCTATGACCTCGTTCTTCTCTAGAGAGCCGGCTAGCGGCATTACCAGCAGTGGACGAGCTTCTTTCCGGTCTAGTGTCCGAAATAGGCCAAGAATCGTCAGATAGGATGCCCGTACCCGGCTGTTCAGCTTGTTGGTCATCCACAGGAGAGATCGAGAACAGAGGAATCTTTTGCTGCTGAACTACGTCCAAGAGTGCATACGACCGCGCATCCGCAACACACGCCTCGTCGCCTCTACGAGCAATGGCCAAGCAACCACCAAACTCGATGTCTCGTATCTTAGCAGGCTCTTTGTCTTCGGCAAGTCTGACTAGGTTGATTCTATTCCGGAGGCACATAACGATGACCACACCATCTTGAGGGTCGTTCTGCTCGACAGACAGGTTTAGATCAACGCCACCCACCCATCCGCATGTCAAAGGTCTGAGTCGTGGAAAAGCTGGGCTGAGTTCCGGGAGCGTGTAAAAGCTGAGGGTGTTGTTACTCAAGATACACGCCTTGTTCACTGTCGGCAGTAGTAATATCTGCTGTATCCCGGTGCCTTGTTGCTTAACTGGTGGCTGCTGTCGTGAAGCTAGAATGTATTGAGGAGGCGCATCAGAGGTTTCGCCAGGTATTCGGAAATGGTGAAGAATTTCGCCTGCGGATGTGCCAATGTATAGATTATCGCCTGCTCAATTGTCAGTCAACTATGCTCCGTAGCTAAGGATTCTGTACATACTCCAAGCTTCCACACATGTTATTTTAACATTCTCATGCTCTCCGTCTGCGCTCAATGCTACATCCTGAATTAGGCTTCGAAGAATGTACGGACCAGTCTCCAGACGTGGGCTGGCCACAGAATCGGCAGCTCTTGTTGAAGCCATATTTCTCTTTTAAGGCTTCCACCATTTTCAGGGATTATCGAGTAGTCATATTTTGGAAGCTGTGAATTGCATGTGGTGATTGAGGAATGCGGGCTGCGGCGATGGACTCGGAGGTTAAGTTGACTTGCGCGTCCAAGCTTCGACCGCGGAAAGCGTTTGCTGTTAACTTTAACGTGCAACTAATTGTCCATCCTCAGCGTTCTCCCACAACAACGAGGCTAGGTGATCAGGGCGCATGTAGTACTCTAGACTGAAGTCACCGATAACCACATCCACGGTCTTGAACGTCGAACATTGTTGCCGGCTATCCAGCATCGGACGTCATGGACCTAACCGATACTCTGGATCCAACCTCCAACGGAGCTGCAACGCCAGAACCTGGAACGGCTACTTCTGAGAATACTGGCGATACCAATGGACTCCACCAAAAGGAAGAGAACAAATTCCAAACGGCTGTCGCTGCATGGAGAAGTACGCGATCAACCTTCAGTTATCCCTCGATCACTACTGACAGAAGCTCCAGACATTGACCTTACCACTCTCGTTCCAACACTTGATGCTGCAGCCTCGGACTTGGTCGCCCATCAGAGAGACTCGCTAGTGCAAAGAAAAGATCTTGCGCAGAAAACCAAGGACTTCAGAAAGCTTGACGATCCAGCCAAGCTCAATGAGATCAAAACCTTATTGAAAGGTACCTTATTTTCTGATAATGCACTGGATGAGCTCGTTCTCTAACAGCTTCAAGCGTATCAAACATACATCGACCTAGTCACAAACCAATCGAAATCGATTCATAATGCATTCCTCCAAGTATACACGCCACTTTCAGAGGCGCCGGATCCATACCCTCTGCTCGAGGCCTCCATAGACTCTCTCGTTACTACTGAAGAAACACTACCTAGGGTTATGGAAGAGAACCAGCACCTGCAGAAAAACGTCAACAAACTGACTTCACAACTGGAGGAAACCGAAAAGCGATTGGATCAAGAGCGGAGTGCCAGGCAGGAGCTGGAGGCTTCTCGAGATGAGAAGATCAAGACTGTCGAGGAGTCGTGGGAAGCAGTGCTTGCTGAGAAGCAGAATAACTGGGAAGCCAAGGAGAAGGCGCTCGAAGAAAAGATTGAGAACCAAGACCGGCTACTGAAGGAGCTTAAAGCCAGCTACGAAGTCTCCCGACGTCTGGCTAAAGGAGAACAGGCCGAAGAGCCTCGAGGAGCAACAGCAGCAGAGCTTGAGATTGTTACCTCCGAACTTGATCGTGCCAGTATACGATTGGCAGAAGTTGAAGCACGAAATGAACACTTGCGGCTTGAACTCGCCCAATCCGCGTCTTCTACTTCATCATCAAAGCCAACAAATGCATTAGAAGATGATCCAGCTTTCCTACGGCTCCAGTCAGAGAATTCCTCTTTACTTCGGCGATTGGAGAATTCACGCTTCGAGAAGGACGCAGAAAAGCGCAAAGTCGCTGGAAGTCTTCGATCTTTGGAACGAGAAGTCACGACACTTAAGAGTGATAGAGAGGCGCTTAAGCAGAGACTGCAGCAGTGGAGCGACTACGAAGATCTGCAGAGGGAACTTGAAATGCTGAAGGTAAGCAACATTAAATCGCTACAGGATTTTATGTTCTGACGATAACAGTCTATCGAATTTGCCACTGGTGATGACGATGAGGTTGAACGAGAAACCGACTCGGCAGCGGAAGGCGACGTCGAAGGTTCATCCAAAAAGAAAGCTGAGAGCCTCGAGCAGCTGCTCCTAGCGCGAAATAAGAAACTCTCAAGTGAACTGACACTCCTCCGAGTCTCACACCAAGATCTACAATCTCGCCTTCAAACTCTACAAGAGGAACTATCAACGACCAACATGGAGCTCGAGAAATCGCGGGCTCTTGCAGCTACTCTCGAGAACGATCTTGAAAAGGTGCAATTTGAGGCTGCCAACGTATTCCCTTCAAATGCCTCTGTGGCAGGCACATACACTTCGCGGTATCCGCACTCATCGATGCGCCGAGGCCGTGCCACTAGCCCAACCAGCAGTATCATCTCCGGCTTTGATCCAGCGTCGGACTCTCCTGGTCGGTCAGCAACAGGGGAGCAAGTTTACGGCGGAGGCAGCGGCATGCTTCCCATGATCACAGCGCAGCGCGACCGCTACAAGCGCAAAAACGCAGAGCTAGAGTCAAACCTGCAGAAAGCCGACCGCACGATTCAGAGCCTCCGCAGCGAGGTGGCCAGCCTGCAAAAGGACAACCTGAACCTGTACGAGAAGACGCGGTACGTGAGCACGTACTCACGGGGCCACCCAGCGGCCAGCGGGACGGCGTACGGGAGCGGGCCCACGCACATGAGCATCGCGATCGACGACGGCGGGAGCGGCGGCGGCGGCGCATCACTAGACCAGCGCTACCGGCCGGCGTACGAGGCGACGCTCAACCCGTTCGCGGCGTTCCGATCGCGCGAGTCGTCGCGCGCCTTCCGCCGCATGGCGCTGCCCGAGCGCGCCGTCTTCCACGTCACCAAAATGGTGCTCGCCACCCGCACCTCCCGCAACCTGTTCGCGCTCTATTGCGTCGGCCTGCACCTGCTTGTGCTCGCCATGCTGTACAACATGGGCAGCTGCTCCAGCGACGTCCTGTTGTCGGCGGCGGCGGCGGCGGCGGGATCTGGCGGTGGCGGTGCTGTGGGTGGAGGCGCCGCGGCGGGTCCCAGGGCTGGTGGTGGTGCGGCTAATGTCGAATGGCATAAAGAAGGCTTTCAGGAGGGTGGTTGAGGAGGAGTTTGGGTTAGACTAGATTCACGCTATTGCTGGGTAATGGTCAGGTCGAGGATACTGTAGGATAATCGTCATTACATCGAAGTACCCGTTGGAGAGCAGCTAGAAGTAGGTAGGCCTTCTTGCACGTGACCTAAGGTTGGTCTGGAATATCCTTCATAGCGTAGTCTCAATTTGGGAGCATCATCACCATTCAGCAGTTACGCGAACCCTTTTATAAGCCGCATAGCGTCAATTTTGATCACTTCGGACCCTGTGTGCGCAATACAGTACTAACGTGCGTCTGTAGAGAACCGGAAGAAGAAGTGATGACATTCATACTATGGGAACAGGTATAGCTATATACATGTCCAATGATCCGCCTGCCTTGCAGGCAGGCGGATCAGCGGCTGCCAGTCTATCGAGCAGTCCCAAGTGTCACGTGATCATGGGGTCCAACAGCGTCCCTACCTGGCGAGAATCCCGGTGTGCAGAGAACTCGCCAGCATCTTGCCCCATAACAATGCTAATTTTCAGCTGAGAGCAAAGATATTCTCGGAATAAAGAGCGTGAGCTGTCAGCTATGTTCTCGTGTCATTTCAAATCCAGATGACTTCTACTTACCGCGCAATACGGCTTTCCAATGTGAGCGCAGTTTGAATCCAATCCCTCTAGCAGGCCTCAGCTGTCGAGAAGGCGATTATTTTGCCCAAAAATTCCCCACAGCATAGATCAATGCATGGAGAAGCTATCCCAAGATTTCCTGCCTCGATCCTACCGTACTCGCGATGGTGCAGTCATTCTTGTAGCAACGAGTGCAATTGAAGGACAAGGGCCGCAATTGCAATACGTCCAAAAGCGGTATAGCTGCGTAAGGTTATTTACAATACGGCTCATGACTGGCTGGTCGAGCCGCCTTTGGGCTAAGCGGCAAGCCTCACTCCACTGCCATCTGCGATCGCTGCAACTGAATGCCTCATCGCTGCAGCTGGATTGAATCTGTCTCAACACGTCTCTCCCTCCAGAGCCTCTCGAATCCGAACCTTTAAATGCGTCTCTTAGAACACAACAGCGCTGGCGAATTCATCCTAACCACAGACATCGTTGGCGATGAACTTCCACCTTATGCGATACTCTCTCACACGTGGGGAGCAGGCGCCGAAGAGGTCACCTTCGAAGACCTGACAAACGGCACCGGCCGGGACAAGGCTGGCTATGAAAAGCTCCGGTTCTGCGGAGAACAAGCGAAAAAAGATGGCTTGCAATACTTTTGGGTGGATACCTGTTGCATCAACAAAGCGAATTTCACCGAACTCTCGGAGGCAATCAATTCTATGTTTCATTGGTACCGGAATGCTGCCAAATGCTACGTCTATCTCTCGGACGTTTCGACCACCAAGTATGAAGCAAGCGGCAAATGCTCTGAGACCACTTGGGAGCCGGCCTTTCGTAAAAGCAGGTGGTTCAGAAGAGGCTGGACGCTCCAAGAGCTTCTCGCTCCAAGTTTAGTTGAGTTCTTCTCCCGAGATCGCAAGCGATTGGGGGACAAGAGAACTTTGGAGCGTCAAATTCATGAAATAACGAAAATTGCGGTTTCGGCACTCCGAGGTGCCTCTCTGTCTCAATTCAGCGTCGAAGAGCGGTTTTCGTGGTCGGAGAATCGGCAGACCACGCGCAAAGAAGATAAGGTGTACTCGCTAGTGGGTATATTCGGCGTCTGCATGCCACTTTTTTATGGGGAAGGGGAAGTGAATGCTCTCAACCGGCTCCGAAGAGAGATTGAGGAATCTTCAAATTCGATTCATCAAATACGGCAGCGTCTTCTAACTAGTAGCTCAGGGCTCGAGATGGACCAAGTTGGCCATCTACCGTACGCCGCTGAAGCGCTCTTCAACTCCTACGCGAAGCAACACGAACCGACCTGCCTCCCCGATACCCGCGTCGACCTCCTCCAAACAATACACAACTGGGCTGATGGACAAGATGAGCGGTGCATCTTCTGGCTGAACGGCCTTGCTGGCACGGGAAAGTCGACGATTGCGCGCACAGTTGCTCGCAAGTACTTCGATGAGCAGCGTCTCGGAGCCAGCTTCTTCTTCTCAAGAGGTGGCGGAGATGTCGGCCATGCAGGTAATTTCTGCACCACTGTTGCTGTTCAGCTTGCAGCGCACGTTCCAACCCTTCATCAGCATATTTGCGATGCTCTTGCAAAGCATGGAAATATCGTAAGACTCTCTCTTGAGGACCAGTGGCGCCAACTGGTTCTCAAACCGCTGTCCAAGCTGGACGGCAACTGCTGCTCTTCTTCGTACGTCATAGTGATCGACGCACTTGATGAATGTGATAACGGCGAGAATATCCGGATCATTCTGCAGCTTTTAGCTGAAGCTCGGCCGTTGAAGAAAGTACGACTGCGAATCTTCCTAGCCAGCAGACCGGAAGTTCCAATCAGGATCGGTTTTTACCAGCTGCCCGACAACGAACGCTACGACATCGTGCTTCACAACTTATCTCCATCGATCGTGGATCACGACATATTCATTTTCCTGGAACATAACTTCAAAGTCATTCGTGAAGAGAATTGTCAGGATGCTAGCTGGCCGGGCGAGGAGATCATCACAAATTTGGTCCAGATTGCAAGCGGACTGTTCATCTGGGCCGCAACCGCCTGTCGATTCATTCACGAAGGGAAACGATTTGCAGCCAAAAGACTTGATGTAATTCTTCATGCCAGTAACAGCGCTCCGACAGCACCAGAGAAGCACCTCGATGGGATTTATACTACTGTACTCAAGCAATCAATCCCGCAACAATTCACGAAGGAGGACAGGGAGGAGGCATCTTACATGCTAAGGCGGATTCTTGGGTGCATAGTCACTCTGGCGTCGCCTCTTTCTGCACTCTCTCTAGGCAGGCTGCTCTGCATCGCGAAAGGAGATATTAATCAGACATTAGACGACCTACACTCTATCCTCGACGTTCCTGAAGATCAGACTCGACCCCTTCGCCTCCATCACCCTTCATTCCGAGACTTCCTCCTCGATGAAAAGAGATGCGCAGATCCACACTTCTGGGTGGATGAGAAGCAGACGCATCACACGTTAGTTGAATGCTGTATGCGACTTATGTCGACCTCACTAAAGCAAGACCTCTGTGGGCTGGATGCGCCTGGTGTGCTTGTTTCTGAAGTGGATAACAGTCGAGTAGAGATACATCTCCCTCCAGATATTCAGTATGCTTGTCTCTACTGGGTGGAGCATCTTCAGAAGGGAAGTGTTGAGCTTCACGATAACGACCAAATCCATCAATTCCTACAGACACACTTTCTTCATTGGCTCGAGGCCCTTAGCTTGATGCAGAGGATATCTGAGGGTATCCTCGCTATCAGAACTCTGGAATCTATTGCAATTGTGAGTACTTCCAGCCCGCCTAGAGTACGCCGCTAACCCCTAATTTATACTTGCAATTGTCCTCAACTGTCCGCATTCGTTCACGATATGAAGCGATTCGCCCTCAACGGCCGGCGGGCGATCGAGCAGGCTCCCCTACAAACATACTACAGTGAACTCATTTTTGCACCGGACAATAGCTTGGTGAGGAAGCGGTTCGAAGACAGGATACCTGCGTGGATGAAAAGATTGCCCCGAGTCCAAGAAGACTGGAGTGCATCGCTACAGATGCTTGAGGGCCAGACGGCCGCAGTCACGTCGGTGGCATTCTCGCCGGACGGCGCGCTGCTGGCGTCGGCTTCGGACGACAAAACGGTGCGACTGTGGAACGCAGCCACGGGTGCTACTAAACACACGCTCGAGGGCCATACCGGCGCGGTCTTTTCGGTGGTATTCTCACCGGATGGTGCGCTACTAGCGTCGGCTTCATACGATAAGACGGTGCGGCTGTGGGACACGGCCACGGGGGCGGCGCTGAAGACGCTCGAGGGCCATACCGGCACGGTCACGTCGGTCACATTCTCGCCGGACGGCGCGCTGCTGGCGTCGGGTTCGCGCGATAAGACGGTGCGGCTGTGGGACGCGGCCATGGGCGCGGCGCTGAAGACGCTCGAGGGCCATACCGACGCGGTCTTTTCGGTGGCATTCTCGCCGGATGGTGCGCTACTAGCATCGGCTTCATACGATAAGACGGTGCGGCTGTGGGACGCGGCCACGGGGGCGGCGCTGAACACGCTCGAGGGCCATACCGACTCGGTCTGGTCGGTGGCATTCTCGCCGGACGGCACGTTGCTGGCGTCGGCTTCGCGCGACGAGACGGT
>Ga0335073_10003167_pt1 | contig 22817 bp, 27 predicted proteins | sample Lox_Sample_22_FD_207093 | JGI IMG/M metagenome (GOLD analysis project Ga0335073, IMG submission 207093) | Soil microbial communities from Loxahatchee National Wildlife Refuge, Florida, United States - Lox_Sample_2.2 | ecosystem: Environmental > Terrestrial > Soil > Wetlands | place: USA... | reverse complement strand
TAATTCCGAATTGCTCAACATAGAGTTAACCATCGTAGCTAAATTTGGAGTTTAATTCAATTTCCCTCCATCCAATACTTGCCGGCCCCGCGCAAAATTCCGACTGCCCCTGTCGGTCCCCGGAGCAACCGCAACGCCACTCTCTAAATTTCCCTGAAACTCTTTCTGTTTCCCATAAATCTCCTCACTAACACGTCCTCACTCAACTTTCCTTTGCCCGAAACGAATGCCCTAATTCCTCTGCCTACTGAAACATTTGCGTCATGATTAGACATGAAATGTGTTTGTGACACTCGTCCAGTATGGGAATAGGGCCTAGTTCAATTACCCTCGGAAACAACTCCGAGGGCTGAGCACTGCAGACTAAATTAATCTCCAGCATTGAAATACCGCTCCTCCGACCCACAGTTAGTTTCCGCACCACTTTCTTTCGTTTTAGTGTTTTCGGGTTCTTTGTTGCTTTATATTCCTTCCTTCAACCTGCTACACCGCTGGGCGGTCGCTTTCGTTTTTCTTCAACTTTTGTTCATTTGCTACCTACTTCGCAGTGCGAATCATTCATTCACTTTTCTTCCTTTTTGATTCTTTTTCTGGGTTGCTTGGAAAGTTTTTGTTTGTTAAAGATGGGAAAGTTGATTAAACATCAATGGGCAAGACTCATTGTTCTTACTGCCGGTGCATGTACCGTCCTCTTCGTCTCTCATTCTAATTCCAAGACTTAACGTGGGCTGCATTCTGGGGATTCTTCTATCCTAAAGCTTTTCTCGATATGTTTACACCGTACTACACCGTCCATCATTCTCCTTTCTAACTCGTGTAGTATCTTCAATCCACTCGTCGCTCCAATCCCAATAATCCAAATCATAAACCTCATCACGGGTCTCTTCCTCCTTGCCTACGAATGGCCCCTTCCATTCTTTTCAGGAACAGCTTTCCACAGAGCCTTTGCATTGCGTTTCGCATTGTATCCGATCATCAGTGCTCTTGCGTTCTTGCAGTATCAGTGCACGGATCCTAGTTTTTATTTGTTGATTGGGACCGCCGTGTATATCCAGGCTTGGAGTGAGGGTGAGGTTATTGGTCTTACTGGGGCGGTAAGTGGACTGACGAGAGTGGGGAAAGTTTAGTTTCAAGGATGGAGGATAGGAGATTTAATGTAGATAATTGAGATGTTGAATTGAGCAATTGTCTCAAGTATGAGGTCTTGAGTTGGGTAGAAATTTACTTGAGAATAAAGCTGTCTTTTACATCGGTAACCCATCCATAATAGCCGGTACTTGGAAAAACATGCCTAGTAAAACCAAGATGAACGCCATCCAAAGTGCATTTTCGGATCTGAAGAATGCCCAGAACCACAATCCGACTCTTTTAACTCTCGCTCATCAATGTCGCTCCATGATATCTGTCTGTGTCCTTGCCTCTGCGACGACACATGGAATAGGACCAGGTGGGTAGAACAACAACAGCAGAACTAAGCCCAGATTTTAATTAAGTGATCTCGAGCGTTATGGCGGCAATCTAGAATAAAATGCGATTTCTGTTGGGATTAGCTTTCCTTAAAGCCCAGATTATATTTCCAGGTCATGCCTTATCTGCAAACAGTTGCCTGCAATCCATGCATCCTGAATTCCTTGTGGAGACTCTATGTCGATTTCCGGAACTTGAAAACATTGTCGATGCAAAGCGAATGACAATTCCGATTAGCATACTAGTTAGATTGGAACAGTCCTGTCGTCCCATTATTTTTTTTCATTGTACAGAGACCGGTGTCAATAGCGAGTGTGGATCTGACTCTCAAAAGTGCTCTTGTGTAGATCTCGAACAGTAAGACATCCGCCAGTAGTGTGGATGTCCCATGTGCATAAACCACTTGTGCTGGCCAATAGTCGGGACTAGAAGTAGTCGAGGTAACTGTGTGGAAAGTTCCCAGATGAAGAATACCTTCCAATCCAGATATTAGATGCGTCAAATATTGAAGATACATGTGCCGCTCTTGAGATGGACCATGAGCAATATCTTGTCGATGGCTGCAAAACAGTCCATCTAGCTACTTCCAATATTTGTGACCAAGAAGAGTAACAGATGGTCATACACCGAGGTGGTTAGAATATCGATTCTAGGATTGTTTTCAGATCTGATGATTGCTTTTTCGGTTAGTCTGCTGTTACGAATAACTGCTGCATAATTGAGTTCTCTCTCAGTATTTTGGGCAGTGTCTTCGCGACGCCGAATTTTCATGTCGGAAAGGATGTCATATCAATACCATATACCAGCGTATAATGCATGGAATTGATCAATAGCTGCTTGATACCTTGAAATTGGATGCGATGGCAGAAGAGCGCCAGGGAAGAAGATGTTTTGGATCATTTGCACTGCATTGCATGGTTGCTGGGTTGCGTGGAGAAGAAGTTTGAATTGAGGGTAGTTATTGGCGGGATATTAAATGATTTGACCGTTATAAGTTGAAGGCTTGTCGTTTTGCTTGGCCAGTCAGCCGAGCCTCCCCTGAACCATAACTTAAATGAAAGGTTGAATGGCCACCACATCCCACGTTGACGAACACTGATAGGACAATTTCTAATGAGATACACGTGCCTTGCAGTCCGCCATTTCCTTGAAAGTTGGACGCTGAAATGATGGGGGGCAATTAAATTGGTCACCCGATGCCCGGTTGGTGTTTAAAGGTCACATTATCCCTCCCGGCAGCACATACCTTGTTTTTACTTCCGTACCAACGAGGTCATAGCATTCAAGAAGGTAGTCGATCCGGGACTGTCATCACCAAGATAACGAGATTTTCACCTGATCTGGGATTTTTGATGATTGAAAGCGAGTATTGTTTGGAATTCCCCATATTAACGAGCAAATTTACCAATTTAGGGCGTGATGCTGTGCTAGTTTAAGGTTCTTTTTTACCCAAGCAATTGAAGGCAGGGAGGCGAAGAAAAGACGTCAATCAGTTTCAGAGCGGGGAGCACCAACCAAATACCGCCCCTCAACTCACTACCACCAAATCCACACCGATAATTTTACGGACGTCAATCGATCGTTTGGAAGGAAAATCATCATCGATTCGGGGAGTGTGTGGGGTGCATCATCATCATATCCTTCGTCATTCCTTTAATTTTTCTTTCAGTTCCTAGTCCTCTCCTTTTTGATTCATTTTGTATTTTCTAAAGGGGCATCTTAGAACAAGATCAAAGGAAAACAAACAAGGTTTGGCGTTTGGTTTTGTCCATTCTGGGGATCGGAATCAACTGCCGAGTGACGTCGGCTGAGAAATAATTATGGCTCAAGATGCCTATGTCACTATGCTCTTCAGTGACGCTTATCTTATGGGTATTGGATTCCATTCCGATTTGATGGGGCTTGTTGCTGACTATGGGATTCTGTAGGAGCTCAAGTACTTGCAGCATCTTTACGAGACGGCGGCACTAGAAAAAAACTAGCAGTCATTGTACCATCAGACGAAGCCCATCGACTACTTCCACAGACAATCACGGATCTCAAGGTACCGCTTCCTTTCTAGCTCGACTGACTACAGCTATCGTTCGACTACGTCATTCAGATGCCCACTCTCTCCACTTCAAATTACGCAAACTTGCGGTTGCTCGAACGGCCAGACCTTGCATTGACCCTAACGAAAATCAATCTGTGGCGGCTCGTTCAATTCAGGAAATGTGTCTATGTGGATGCAGATGTTCTTGCCTTACGAGCACCAGATGAGTTGTTTGATTTGGATGTCGAGTTTGCTGTATTTGCCACCACGCCATTCCCGACTAACTTTGTAGGCTGCTCCTGACGTAGGTTGGCCTGATATCTTCAATTCCGTAAGTCTGCTTCACAGCTCTCCTAATAGAAGGGTGTATTTGTATTCAAACCCAGTTTAGCAACATACTATGCTCTCAAGGCACTCGCCGATAGCGGAATCACTTTTGATGGTACTCTTAGCACTCTTGTTGGGATTAAGATTGACTGTAGGTGGCGATCAAGGCCTGCTCAACACCTTTTTCCCTACATACCATCGACTTTCGTTCACCTATAATGTCACTCCATCTACAAATTATCAATATACTCCTGCTTATCGTTATTTCTCAAGTAATATCTCATTATTTCACTTCATCGGTCGAACGAAACCATGGATGCAGCGATCTTTTGTCGGTGGAGATTCATATAATGAAGCTACGGGACGTTGGTGGAGTGTTTATGAAAGACACTTTGGTTGGAAAATTCGAGAGGATGAGTTGAAAAGAAGTCAAGAGGATGCTTTAAGACGGGGGAGAGATCCTACTCCACGATTTGCCGAGCCACCTCATCCTATTTATCATGTTCCATCGCAGACGGGTAGTAGGCCAAGTACGGCTGAGAGAATGGAGAAACATGTTTCATGGGGTAGTAACGATACCACATTCTTCCATCCAACTGCTCCACCACCTCAGATGTCATCAGAACCGCAACCATATTATCCTCCTCCAACAGAATATCACCAACCTCAATCTCAACCTCAACCTCAATATGAGCAACCAGCCGCACATTACGAACAACCGCCTGCTCATTACGAACAACCACCTGCCCATTACGAAGTACCAGCAGCTCATTACGAACAACCTCCACCTCCCCGACAGCCTTCTCCACCAAGACACGACCCATATCCAAGATATGAGTCACCTCCTAGACATGAGCCACCTCCAAGACAGCCGTCACCAGTTCCATTTGTACCAACAATGGCTACATGGGATCCAGCACGCAGTGCACCACCCGCAGACGCCGGTCCCGAAGCTCAAAAACTGCAAATTCAGACTTACGAGTCAGTATGGGACAAACCCTACGATCCCAACGAACGAAAATGGGTTCCACCACCTCCTTCACCTCTTCCAAAAGGCTATGAATATATTCCTCCACCACCACCAGCTTCTATCCCGGAAGCACCACCGCCACCTCCCGAGATTCACGATACATCAAGTGAATCATCGATGGAAGAAGCTGAACGGGAAAGCAGTGGTTATCATACAAGTGATTCTGAAAGTCCTGAAGATAAACATGAGAAACCTAAAGGGGCTGCTAAAGAGCGAATTAACCCTGTGTTTCCATGGGAAATGAGAGGTCAACGGACTGCAGCTACGAGGGTGTTTCCTGGTGATGAGCCTGCAAAGTCAATGGTGGAGAATAAGGTGGTTCCACCTCCACGTCCATATGATCGAAGAGCAAGTCTTGACAATTACGAATTCACAAATGCGTATGTCCCCTTCACATTGTCTTCATTTGATGAGCTAATTTGGGAATGTAGATGGGATTCGCTTCCGATTATTCAGAGTTATGTCAAGCAGAGGACAGGAGAAAAGCCAGAACCAAGTCCAGAATCCGCCAATGCAAATAACGACGCTCCAACCGCTCCACCTGTACCAAAGGATTTTCTAGCAGTGAGCACCGCAACAAGTGCATCTGAAGGCGAACGCTGGGATCCCAACAAACAACTCGACAAACTGAAAACCGGTGTCATAAGTCGATTACGGGAAGTTGAAAAAATGACTTCTCCAACCAATACATCGCCTACAGGACGATCTAGACAAGGAACAACTTCTTCAGAGGACATTTCTACTTCTCTAAGTGAAATGGGCCTTGATGATGATGGTACTTAACTAACTCTCTTCTTTTTTTGTTTTTGTTTTGATATGTAATTTTTTGTAGTTTCTAGGGTTTCTGCACTCGCAAGTATCACCGGCCTCGTTTGGATGAGTCTGGGTAGTGTCCTGACGGCAGGAAAGGTGCGTTGAAAAGGTGAGATGAGATGATAGGAATTGAGATGGGATTGGTGTAGTCTAATTCAGGGACTAACGACGAACGACGGCGACGGTATATGGTGATATAGTGATGTGTTTAATCCTTTCTACTTTTATTCTTCTGTTTTCCAAAGCGTGCATTTGGATTGGCTATGTATTATAGCTTTATGTCGTCTTGTACACTTTTACGAGGCATTTATGAAGAGTTGATGGATATGGCGGAGATTGGATTCAACTATTCCTACATAGCGTATAATAACTTTTTCATTTATAATTATCGGCAAAGTCTCCGAAGCCGCACATGGCGTGTTGGAGGTCCGTGCCTCGGCCACGCTCCACGGCAGCCCCGCTATCTTACGGGTTCTGCACCACCTGACCCCCTAGCCAGCCTAGAAAGTATAATCTCTTGCGTTTGTCGCGATCAAGAGGCTGGTCATGGTTGGGATGTGCGGAGAAGATGACGTGGACTCCATTAACCTTTTTACCTCTTCCGGCAGTCTATAAGGTGGGATTTCCACCTCGCTAGGAACAATCTTCGGCCGGGGATCGCCTCAAGCTCCAGATTTTTGATTCGCTGACGCACTTCCCGCGCACGGATCGTCTAGAGGAACTAATAAATAAGGGGCCATAGCGTGCAGAATACCTGCAGCTCTTCGTTTTAGCTGCATACCCCAACACAAGAATACTGAACATCTTTGGTACAAACACTACACATTCTGCAGCCAAAACGAGGGGGTTAATAAGAGCCTTGCAGTGAGTGTTCTTAAATTGCTCCCCAGACTTAACCTGCAGGGTCTCGTTTGGTCGCCGCTAAGGCCGGAGAAGGTTGGAAAAGTTATAAAATGTCGTCGCATGACCTGTTGGATGATATGGCCTCCGATCTGGATCAGGGGGAAGACAGACCCGATAAGAAAGTCAAGTCGCTGTCTCCCAGAGAGATAGTTTGGCGCTTGGACTGCTCCAATCGACAAAAGTTTCTATTTGAGTATGAGAAACGAGCTCGGGACCAGTCTACGAAATGGCAGAGTGTTTGGGAGGCACATTTACTGGTCCTCACCATCCTTCGCAACATCGCCTCAATACCGACTCTATCTCCCTATCCCTTTGTGGCTGTGTCGAGGTGGGAACAGGCCAAGGAAATGGTCCTTGGCGAAGGAGAGGGAGAGTTCAAGTTGGTCCTTTGTGACGAAGTCGGCGCACATTTTTGTGTTGTTACTTCTCGCATTGTCAACGCCGAGTTTGCCTCTGCTAAGAATCGTCAACTATATTCTGATCTTCAGCGTGAGATTCTCCAGAGAAAGGTGCGCCCCACCCAGTAAACTTCCCGCTGACCGTAGGTGGAAGCGAACAAAGTCTCTTTCATGGAAAAGTATCCGTGGGCGGCAACCCGTACGAGCGCCGTCGCTGTCTCCGACGAACATCCATTTATAGCAGCCGCATTTACAGCCGCTCGAAAACAGCATCTACGGTTCCGTCAACAACAATTTCAAACCGCCTATCTCGAGCAATTCGAAAAGACTCGACAATCGATTCTCAAGAAAGGGATTGAGATGAACGATCGACATGCTATCTCTTTACGAATCAATGCTGCTTTGGGTGTTGGTACTCCTGGCTCAGAGAAGACTAAGAAGAGGCTTTCATATGGAGGGGTTCGGCGATGGATCGAAGGTATCGATGATAATCCAATTTGGGAGGACGATGAATATTCAGATGGACATATGTACGATCCTGTTAGGAACAATTCTATCACGGCTTTACGAATTTAATGATTTTGCATTTATCAAAGGACCCAGAGGGTGGAATATTGCATCGGGTTGTATAGCTAGGACATTTTTGATTGATAATATACAATATTCATATTTACAAGAAGCTCAATATACAATGCGCTTTAATGTTTCGCATTATCCCAGTTAGGATCTGTGGAGTTTACGGTGATGAAGTAAGGAATAAAAACAGTGTCGTTGTTCACATTGCCCATAGCGCCTGCTTGTCCAGGCGTGAGATATGCGCTTTGATATGCGGCGGGTAAAGGCGGGAGATCAGTATTTGTACCAACCGTGATCATCGTCTGAAGACCCAGAAGCATGTGTCCGACAATATGACTAAACGTTAGATCGTTAACACAATTCAAGGTACCAATGAAGCATCCATACACCAGGATTCTTGGGTTGCCAACGGAATACTCTCCATCCTTGTGAAGCTCCCGTCGTTCCGCCGCCGTTGGGAATAGCGGATAGAAGAGTCGTATCCCGACGTACAGGAACGACAGTATCCAAAATAGCTTGATAAGCTTCCTCGCTGAACGCTCCACTTCCGCCACCCATATCCCAGAAATCTCCTCCGTGCATGTGGAAAGGATGAATCTGAACACCGTTACTACCAACTTGATTTCGGAGGACGATTTCAAGGACATCGTTAACACCGATGAGATAAGTTCCAGTGACATTGTCAAAGAAGTTTCCTTGGGCTTCCGCCCGAGCTTGCGATTCCGCATTAACTTGCACCTGACCGTTGTACATACCGACAAGTAGAGGGACTTGGTCTGGAGTAGGATAGAATGCGAGATTGTTGAGGACATCTCTTTCTTTGCCGCTCCATTGTTCTGCAGTATTGTTGAGATAGATACGTTTATTCGGCTGAGGTGGAGGATTGGGCGTATAAGGCACGAACTGATTTGTGACATTTTGATACTGAGCTCCAACAGTAGCGTTTGGAAGCTAAACGGTCAGTAAAAGTTACAAGACGGGAGTACAATTGGAGTCTCATCAGTGGCATTGTTAAACGGAGTAGTGAAAACACTCGCAGGAACACTGCCAGAGGAGGTCTTGTAGGAGAGAATTGCATATGCGGGAGGGGGTGGAGCAAAAAATGGAGGCGGTCCACCAGGTCCACCGGGTCCTCCTGGGCCACCAGGTCCTCCAGGTCCACCACCAAATCCGCCGGGAGGAGGGCCACCAGCAGGCGGACCTTGTCTCTTCAAGTGCCTGAAGCCAGCATCAAGGTCAGGAGCGAAGACTGCAGAACTGCTAGCATAACTGCTGCTTGGCACGTTTGCGTTGCTGCTTGTTGAGCTGGGCGGAGGTGGTCCTCCACCAGTAGTGGATGGGGAATATTGTGGGAGACTTCCGCTACTAGATCGAGCAGTTGCTTGCACATTGGCACTAGCTGGAGTTGAGACAGGGTAGCCGGTAAAGGTGTTTGGTCCAAGACCAGAGTGGAACCCGGATGAAAACAGTCCTGAAGCCTGACTGGCCGCACTTGACGTGCCAGGTCGGGGGCCTGGGGGAGGACCAGGAGGTGCCCCATTCTGGTAATCTTTTATTTGGATATAGTAGTAGTCCTTTCCATAATCATCCAATTCGGCTTGGCTCTTTCCTTGAACAATAACAGCATAACGTTGTCCTGCGCGTCAGTAGATTCCCTTGGTAGACACTACCCGCATGAACTTGAACATAATCGGCTTCGTAAGGTTCAATCCAACTTCCACCATCGACTTGCACGATTTGCAATGTGTGGCCTGCAATACTGAATCCCAAAAAGCTGTCAATTGTAGCTCCGATCTGACGTTAAAAGATATCTAGCGAGGAATGTTACAATTCGGAAAAGATAAGTTTTGGACGGTTCAATCTCAATATTTGAAAAGGAACAGTTTGTTGAACAAGTTTGGCCATATCCAAGCGCATCAACGATTGTTTGATTACAGGTGGCAAGCTGTTGTCCGTTCAAGAGATAATTCTGAGCACCTCCAATAAATTGACCGTTCCTTCATATCAGAGATTGTTAACAAAGTGCATACAGTGCTTGTTGTGATAATGTACTATCCTGATTATTGAACATATCTTCGAGAATGATAATGCGTTCCTCATCGTATGGGATCGGAGAATTCGAACAAGAGGTATTGAAAGCATTTGGTGGAGGAGTGACGAAATTGCCAGTGTCTCGCTTGTGAAAGTTTCTTCTGAATACGGGATGATCAATCTCGGACTTCTTAACCTTTGCTGCCTTTTTGGCCTTGGTGGACCTCTTCTTGTGTTTCTTCTTGGAGCTGCCACTGCAACCACATTTGCAACATTGACCATGTGACGAACTCGATGAATCCGAGGAAGAAGAACTTCCTTGATTGGGATCCGATGATGTAGAATCTGAGAGAGAAGCACCAGAACCAGACCCCGAGGATGACCCACTTGAGGAGCCACCACTTGAGGAGCTACTTGACGATCCGCCTGAAGGGTCTTCAGATGTTCCAGAAATCCAGCCAGTAGATCCCCCAGGAGATCCACCAGAAGATCCACTTGCTGACCCTCCATTTCCGTTGCTATACCATACTTGAGTATCATCTTTGATTTCCACTGATCCACCGTTCCAGCTGACCTCGATATCAACAGTCATATCAATACCGACAGTTGGGGACCAATCGTTGACGATCCAATCCCAGCATTGATCTCCTTGACGACCACAGTTGACGTGTGTACATGGACAATTGGCTGAATTGCCGCACTTGGCAGAAACGATGAGGGCGCCGTGACATGTGAGGGTTTGGGTGCCGATGTGAGAATGGTACCAACTAAATCGTCAGCGCGTTAACAAGAAAGATATGTACAAAGTGCCGTCGAGATCATCTTGAAACTGGAACTCATAGTCAAAGTATTTACCAGCGGGGATAGGCCACTGACTGGCATATGGAGTTCCGTCTGCGAAAGGAGCTCCATACTGACTGATACCGTGCCAGTGCATAGTCAGATTGTCAGAGGTGGCTTCGTTATAGACCCTGTTGTTAGGATAGAATGGACAATCACAAACCGAATAAGAATATGGTCTCCAGCTTCGGCATATAGCGCGGGACCGGGAAAGGTTCCATTGACCACCAAACTTGTCCGCGGTGTACAATCTGGATATATTACTTGTTCCGTCACAACAAGAGCATAATGCTTCGTGTCAGCTCGGACTAGAGCGCAAAGAAGTCCTAGTAAACCAACTAGGATCGCAAAGATGGAGCGCATGGTGATGCTGAGAATAATCAAGGTTGTACTCAGGTGCGACAACGAGCCCTAATAAAGGCATTGATCGTTTAGTCGCCATGTCGTGGGCCCAGGAATGCTGGTAGTAACCGTTCAGTAGGAATGTGTCAATGTATGGTCTGAATGGTCGAGCCGGTGGAAATTGCGAAATTGCAAATAGGAGGATGAGTTGAAATTTGTTTCGAGAGCGAGTGGATCGGCAGCAAGGAGGTACGCCATGTGGAATGCCGCCAAAAGCTTGGCCTACCATACATACATATGCGAAGAATGTAAGCAAGCACCAGCTGAGCCCCAAACACATCGCATTCAAAGGCCTTATTTGACATTCCTCTCCCGGTATTATCACAGCTTCCGCCTAAATTGCTGCGAACCCTTTCTCCGCGTGGCTTCTGTGCCAAACCAAATCCCTAACAAAAGATTCGTTCCTCAAGCCTCCGATGTCGGGATTTGGACTCCATTATATTTGGAAATTCCTTTATTGGTTCCCTTTAGCGACCCAGCCAATCTTGATAGCTGAAATGAGCTGGAGCCCCATCGGCGAATATTTCCCACACAGGGTTCTGTTCCCAGGATTGGATAGAATAACATCCGTCAGGAGCCCATTTTTAGGCCTGCTGCACGTTCCACGTTCTCGACAGCATCTGCTGTGCACGGGGAAGGCACGTCGATCGATGTAGCTGGTCGATTCTAGCCGATAGTTCCGGACTGTCGTGATTTGAGCGTCTGAAAATTATCATGAATGCTACCATCGCGGGATGTATTGCGTGGGCTACTCACAATCCATTCGGACCCCCACAGAATAAAACACAAAGTTCAATGGTCTCTGTCCTCGTGCTACATTCTTTCGATAAACTTTGGTCTCGACTCCCTCTCCCAGAAAATAGGGTGATACTGTGGCGAGTTTGAGGCTCTGTTTCACGAGACCTCCTTGGAGCCAAATTTGGATCCCGCGGCAACGGAGTATCAACACGTTGACTAAAGGAGGGAATCCCATTCGCTGACCTTGATTAAAGTTTCCGATAATCTCCCTCAATAACAAACAAGGCATTTGATAAATAATCCTCCCTCCCGCCGTGTCGTCATATTATAATGCCCTGCAAGGCTTAAGGACCGCAGTCCGTGCGCCGTCACACAATATTATGCTAAGTCCTTTCATAAAGGCAAGGGCTCAGCACACCGGGCCTCCTCAACGAAATATACAACCGAAGGCCATTCAATGTCTTCACAAAAATCCAAGCCAAGCATCGATACAGATTGTGGTCGATACAGGAATGCAGCGCGTGCGGCTCCGGTCTCCGGACGCTTCCACTCAACCAAATATTCTTCGCCTTCCGAAATGAGCCATTTCATGACACCTGATGAATTCATCAAGAGCAGATCTAGCGATCGGTATCTGGGTGCAGATGATATTGTTGAGGTAAGTCCAAGAGAGAGGGAAAATACGTCTTCGCCAACTACGTCTACAATGTCATCACAAACGATTTCTTCACAAGCGTCCACTGCGCCTACTAGTGCTGTTCCGGTGTCGGCTAGTCAACGAAGTGAACCTCGTAGGAGTCTAGAGGACATAGAAGAAGAACATACACCGACAATATGGTAATTATCTTTAACCTAATTCGTTGGATTGAATTCTAATCTATACTCAGTTTTGGTTTGAAGAGACTTGGTTCGAAGAAAAGGCCAAAAGATGATATGGGTGATGAAGATCAGGAAAGGTCGCCAAAGCGATTACGACGAAGTTTATCTTGGACGTCATGGTACCATCTCAAATCCCTCACTGTTCTAATCTGTAGGTTCCGAAGCGAAAAGTAGGTCAGTCGGGTTTGTGTTCACGAGTTCACATGTGCATCGGGTGTGTGGCGTTGAGGGTGTTCAGTGTATTATAGTGATATCAATTAAATGGAAGTTTTAATGCCCTTATTGCAAATCTCAAGAGAAACTTGAGTGGAAAAGTTTGATTAATGATACAATGCATTAATTAGCTGAGCTATAGCTCTCTAATGTTCTTTCCTGAATTCCCCAATCCCTAGCTATAACACCTTTTTCCGAATCCATAATGTGAAGCCCCTAAATCCCTAAATCTGTCCCAAAATCTATGATCATGCTTTGCACGATCGAAGTAAAATACAACAAAATCCCTTCCCTGAGCCGGTATCCATCTAAATGAATTCCTCCCTGGTATCGAATGAAAAACAAACAAAAATATATTATCTCCGTGCTTTTTTAGCCCTTCCATTTTCCATCTGATCCTCTAAATCCCTTTTTTGCCCAATAATACTGGTATCCTGTCCTTGCTCTGAGTTGAGGTATTGTGAAACCCATGGAGTCTGCATAGTCGCAGCACCGGAAGTGTCGTTTTGAAACACATCGACACTAGGGTCTTGCAGTGAAGCGTATGGCGAATCATCGAATGTGAAATTTGACTGCGCGAAGTAATCTTCGAAAGCACTGTTGTCCTGCGGATTCATATCGATTCCTAGACCTTGGAGACCTTGATCGGTGTTTTCAACCCACTGTTGAACGTTTGCGAGTTGCTGCATGTTACTGGTAGCAGCTTGGTAAGTGGCTAAGACATCCGAAGGTGTTGTGGCCGTGGCAGGAGTTCCCGACATGACGTTGGTAACTCCATGACTTTGCAGGTATTGAAGGATGACTTCCTGTAGACCAGCAGGCATTTTACCGCTAGCTAGCATTTTGAGGACATCCATTTGACCTTGATCCGTGGTAGCCGCTGGTTTGGGATCATCCTCCAGTATTTCGTACGTAGGACCTTCAAGAAGACCACGTACTTTAGGAGCGAGCTCTGCATTTTGTCTCTTGATGAAAGCATTCGACAGGAACTTGATCAAGTTCTCCAACTTTTCTTGTTGTTCTTGATTCCGCCGTCTCGTTTCGAAGGCATACTTCCACAACTCTTCCGTGTTGGCAGCCAACCTCGACATCTCCTGCTTAATCCAACTCTGCTTATTCGCCAAATCGTACATCTCCGCTCGAACAATAGCTACATCCGCCGGATCAACACAGTCGACATGTTCAGTCTTGACTGATGTGTGAGCAGCATGTCTAGCAGCACTTCTAGCCTTCTCCGCCTCTCCCTTCTTGCGCACAATAAATTTCATCTTCTGTGGCTCGTCCCGATGGAAGTTCCCGTTTGTGAACTCCCATATTTCAGGCGTACCGTCGTTGTGAAGGACCCCGTGAGTTAGGTGGGGTACTTTGTGGAATCCGTACATGTTTAGTTGACGAACGAAGGAGGCAAAGTTGTTGTGTTTGAAGTGTCGTCCTAGGACTTGTTCTGCTAATGTCTGCGAGTTGGGAATGATGAAGGAGTCACCCTTGACAGACCAATGTACCCATGGATCTGTTTCCGGTGTGTTCACCATCCCATACAACTTGCTTAGAAAAGCGGGAAGTTGGTGTTTAACATGTTCTCGTTGCATCGTGGAGAGTGGCGATGTATTCGAAGTATCATAATTACTTCGGTCTGAGGGTGTTAAAGGCTGAACCTGAGGCTTTGGATCTCTGTAGCCGTCTTGAAGATCGCGAATAGTTGTTGCCATAAACTTGTGGTATATGTTGGTCTTGTAGAATGAAAATGTGGAAAGATCAAGAAGGTTCTGTCAATTTATATGGTCGTGGCAAAGGCCCTGCACAAGTGCGTCAAATAGCGCCCGAGTCGCATTTATAGGAATTAGTCACTCAGTCAACTGGCTGCCAAGACACCTGATTGCTGTGCTAATCATTTGGTCGCACACTTGCAAATTCTAGCATCTTCCAGAATATTATTAATTAAATTAAATATTTCCGGCCCCGAGTCTGGCCGCTCCGGCTTTGTACAACGGGATTAAGGCTATTACTTCCATTTTAAGGTTTGCGGGCTTGTCGTTAATCTGCTTGAATATACTGGGACGATAATTACCCCTCTTAATTCCACCGAACCTGGACCGGGGTCCGGCATCCGGTCTCTCGAAAAGACCAACGACGGCCACGATGCGGTTGCGATGGAAAAGGGGACTGATACCGTTCCTGCTCCTTCCATTCGCATCTCCATATACTCCACTCACAAATGAGCAATCCGAGATCCTCAAATCGACACTCCCATTACCTCTATCATCTTACCTATCACCACAATCAAGTTCTCTTCTGTCGCCAATCCTAGTCCCGCGTCCCTCTGACTCTGAAGGCGCAACCCACACTCTAAACCATTTCGTCCAATTCTTTACTCACAATGTCACCAATTGGTCCATTGAACTCGATGAATTCACAGACTCAACGCCTCGCGGAAACTTGAAATTCACTAATTTTGTCGCGACTCGTGATCCTCCTGGTGTCCGGCCTGGGGATGTAGGACGATTAACTCTGACAGCGCATTATGACTCGAAATGGTTTCCGAGGGGTCATGTTGCAGAGAAGTTTATTGGAGCGACGGATAGTGCTGTACCGTGTGCGATGTTGATGTATGCTGCTCTCGCGCTGGATAAATATTTGAATGCACGAGAGGAAAAGTTATGGAGTGGTGACGGTGATGATCTTGAAGAGCCAGTTGGTGTGCAGGTAGGAAACTATGCTGAGTGTGCTGATTCAGATCATATTTTTTGATGGAGAAGAAGCTGTTAATACGTGGACACATACCGATTCCGTTTATGGATCTAGGTATATCGATGTACAGGGTTTCACTGATGAAAAGGCATCTTGCTGCTAAATGGGAGGGTGAAATGCATATTGCGGCAACAGCACGAGCTAATAACCTTTCATCAATAGACCTGTTGGTGCTCTTCGATCTACTCGGCGCAGCGAGTCCTAGAATACCATCATATTTTCCAACAACCCATTGGGCATATGCGGGAATGTCACGGATAGAAAGACAGTTACGAGATGCAGGCATCTTGACCACTGGAACGGGCCAGAATTGGTTATATGAGGGCGATACTTATGGAACAAGTACATACAAAGCCGGCATTGAAGATGACCATCTCCCTTTCCTGCATCGTGGCGTCGAGATATTACACATTATTCCGGTACCTCTCAGGGCGCAACGGGGCTAATTGAAGATACCATTTCCAAGCGTATGGCATACTGTCAATGTAGTTTCGCAGGGGTGATGTACTAATTTCAGGACGATGGAGCTCATCTGGATCCTAATACCGTTTACGATTGGTCATTAATTGCGACACAGTTTATTGCAGAGTATTTGGATCTGGACATATTCTCAGGAGGTGCCCCCAAGAAGGATCGAGAGGCAGTACATCAAAGGTTTCCATCCGACCTTTAATACGATCTTGGTTAATAGGGGGTTTAGAAGGGCGACAGTTCACGCTGAACTGTAATACTAGAGATTAGCTATACTTTGATACCCTCTGCAAGTTTATAGCAGGCTTAGAGAAAGCCGAAAATCGAAAGTATATAACTTACGAGAGCGATGTTTACGACTCACAAGAGCGTCCTTCGTTACAGTTCCCAGGAAGGAGCTGTACGTCCTAAATCTCAGGGTTAGGTGAATCCATGTGTCTAAATAAAATCCGCCCTAGCATTTTTAACTCCCGTAGAATTTCGTTCTTCGCTGTTTGGCGTATCTTTCAACACGGCAAAGAGACAGAGATCCGGTTCGGTTTCTCCCGTTCCTAGAAAGCAGGGGAAGACTGTTCAGAGAGATATAAAAACTCAACCCATTCACATGAGTGCAAAACGCGTTAAACGGGATTCCATTAACCTCGCTACTCCCCCCGTCACGGGGGACTTGAATGAAACCCCGCATAGGGAGTCTGAGCATCTTCGTCAGGAGCTAGCTCTTAAAAATGACGTACTCTCTCATTGAGAGACTCGGCTGATAGATAGGTCTTATCTTCTTTGGAGGAGTTTGTGAATAAGATGCAGAAAGGGTTGTGTTGTACGGTGTGTACGGAGCTACTTTATCAGCCATTTACGCTAGGATGTGGACATGTATTCTGTTATACGGTATGTCGAGGTGTGAGTCATAATCTAATTCTAAGTGTCTAATGGATTGGTTCAAGGAGGCAAAACGATGTCCTACATGTCGGGAACGGGTGACAGAAAAGCCCAGAGTTTCTTATTTGGTAGCCTCTGTTTATTATCCTGGCTAATTTGAAGATCAAGGAGATGGTCAATTCTTTCGTGGTGAGAGCAGAACTTGTGGACCCGGAAGGCAGCGGAGCACGGTTTAATAAGGAGAAAACGGAGGCAGACAAAGCTGTACGAGATGCACAGGCCAACTTGTTCCCTGGATACTTCATGAAACATGTTCAACATCCTTTGAATCGCATGATGGACCATGATGACGGGGTGCTGCGTTGCATACGCTGCCACTGGGAGGTATATTGACTCTTAATTGGGACTAATTCGACAGGTGGAAGGTCCAACGTGCGTGCACTGCGGACTATCGTTCTCTGGAGATGAGGAAGATTCCGACCACTACACTGAAGACGACGAGGATGAGGATGATGAAAGTGACATGGACGACGATGACTACGACGAGGACTACTTTGACTCACAGGATCACATGACCCTTGCAGACTATATTTTCCGCGACCAGATGGCATGGGGTGGATCTGATGACGGAGGCGAGTATTCCGAAGGCATGGAGGATTTCATTGACGATGAGGCGGAGAACAGTGATGATCATCCAGAGGGGCATGAAGAAGACGATTCATCTCTTGATGGAGAGGAAGAGGAGGAAGAAGGCATTCTTGCTGATGACACCGAAGCCAGTGTTCGTTATCATACTCGTGCGAATAACTATTATAACCCTCTCGAAAGTTCAACGGACCATGGGATTAATGACAGCGAGAGCGAGGAAGATGATGAGGAAGAGGACGAAGAGGAAGAGGAACACACTAGCAGTGAAGAAGAAGATGATGACGAAGATGACACTGACGGTGACGACGATGAAGAAGAAGACGACGACGAAGACGAAGATGGAGATGGAGACGAAGATGAGGATGAGGACGAAGGGATTCGTGCCCCAAAGCGTCTACATCGTTCTCGCATTGATTCTGATGAAGACAGTGAGGAGGAAACCGATGATAGTGATGATACGGTTACCTCATCTCGTCATCAATCATACTCTAAACGTCGCTTACGTAGAGGAGATCAGTGAGATTCGGAGTAGTCAGAATCGGAGGTTGTGATGGTCGGCCGCTAGTGAGTATTGCACAGTTTCATTTAGATATCCCTGCTTCATTACTCTTCATATTATAGCACTTTATAATCTACTGGTCCTGATACACACTCAAATATACGATGAAACCTGGTACTTTTGCTTAACAGATACATCTTCTGAGATGAAGTAGTCTTCATGGCGTTGTGGCGCCCCGGCTATCCGGCTATTGGTTAGGTGTCCCGCCATATGACCGTGAATGACCAAGGTTGAATCGTGGCCCATTTAAGAGTAGGAACCACCGAGAAATATGAAGAGTTAGTGATTCCTTTTGCCAACCTCGACAGGAACTTATCTCCATGGCCACTTCCTTGCTTCTTCTTTTAGATCCCTCCCTCTCCTCTTCCTCCCGAATGTCCCCTCCTTCTAAAGAACCCTCCTCCCCTTCCATGTCTCCACTATCTCCTCTTTCCCCCGAGGCTACCAGATTTCTCTACAGCAGTCTTCAAAGGGTTGACCACCTCGTACGGCGTTATCAGATCCTTCGGACGGAGTCAAACTCCCAGGCGAACCTTTTGGCTCATTTATCCACCCGGCTTTCCCTCTTGGCAAATTCCCACATGGCTTCTACTTCAACTAGGATGATAGATTACGACAATATTCTTTGTCCTTTCCCGAAGCTGACTTTGGCGGACAGGATGGCTATTTCTCTCAAGGATGATCTCGATCGTGTGATGATAGAGATAGACAATACTCTTACTGAAATGGAACTGTTGTACATGAACGTCGACGATATTCTTATGGCTCTGTTTGGTCTCGAGACTTCTTTGGGAATGGAGAACGGAGAGTTGACGAGGGGTATTAAACATATCCAGCAGGTGTATTTCACTCTGTTGTCGGAAGTTCGGGGTATCATTCTACTTTGTATCTCTCAAGTTGACTTGAAAGCTCGCCGAGATTTATGGTATCGATTTACTGCGGATGAGAAAAGGAAGTCCTTCCTGGCGGCTAGCACGTTGGGAGATATTTTGGTCACTCCGCCGGTGGAGTGGGAGGCATTTGCGAAAGATTGGGTTTCGATAGGAGAGCTGGATAATGGACCTGGAGATGAAGTGGATGAACTAGCAGATGCGATGGGCAATTGGGGAAAACAGGCAGATACTGGGGTGATGATGGATTAACTATTTAGCTTTCGTAATTTTCTTGGTTTCATGGCACATTCGGTAGGTTGCATTGCATGCTGTAGGATTGAGTAGCACAGAGTAGCGGGTACACTGTAGTTGAGATAAGCATGTAGTTTGGTGTAGCATGGTTTGTTGGTTAGCATATAGGAGGCCCCACGAGCAGTTTAATCGAATCACGACAACAAGCGACACTTATATTTTGCGCATGCAATCTTTATGCCTAAACTGAAATCCAACTGTCCTGTGGAGTATCCCAAACCGCGCGAATCCAGTATCCTCACAATGCAAACCCATTTTCCAAACCCATGCTCAAGTAAAAAAGATATCAATTTTGCCAGTCAACGGGGAAGCCTGTTGTTCCCCATGATAAAACGGACTCCCCACCACCAGATCAGGAAATCCATCATCGTTCAAATCAGCTACTAGTAATGAATCTCCAAAACGAGCCTTTTTATGCTGTCCCTTTGCAAAGACTTTGGCTGTGGCGTTATCAGCTTTCGGAGCGTGAAATACGTGTTGAATCTGATTTTCAAGAGTCCAATCGTCGTGACGTGCCTTTGCGAGTTGTTTGCCAACATTGTACGACCATACAAGTCCGTCTTCCTCATTCGCTGAGCCTGATGAGATCCATAATGTATCTCGGCCATCTGTGGCAAGGACAGCCCCAAATTTGCCGAAGAGTTCAGATTGTTCAGCATGTAGTGTAATAGCCCTGTCCACTTTGTAAGAAGTAGTGTTCTTAACCACAGAAACAATCTCAGACAAGGTATAAATGTACACTTTTCCGGCCTGTCGAAACTCTTGTACGTTCTAAAGTTAGCTCAGCATTTAGAGGGGAAAACCTCATTGTGAGCAGCAATAGCAATCCATTCAATTCCTTCTTTCGTGATTCCACTTGTCAACCCACCGCCCCCAAATTCCGTTGGCAAGTCACCTTCCTCAACCTCAGGTCCATCAATCTGAAACACCGTCTTTGGCTCACCCTTGATAATCTTGATTCCGTAGACCTTCCCACTTCCAACTATATGTGAATCCCTCCCGAAACCTGGCTCGCCAACAAGTAAGACAGCAGCCCGTTCAGCGAATGCCATTGAGGTTCCAAACCTCTCAAACCCGCCCCCAGTTGGACAACTGATCTTATAAGCGCAGTCCTCATCCAAAATCTCCGTCCCCCCAATCATGAATTCTGCTAATTGGGGTCCTGTGAAAACCGCAATTCTTCCACTCTGTTGATTCCACAATTGCGTTTCGTTCTGAGGAGGAACAAAATCTGACCAAGGCGACGCAATGAGCAGATCATCTTGACCATCTCCATCAATATCAGCAACAAATAGTTTCGTTCCCAAAGCACGTTTGCCATATCGTGAGCGAAACTGTATTTTTGTTTCATCATAGGGTACAATTGTAAGTTTGGGGGTGATATCGAGAGTACTACTCCCGTCAGCAGTATATAAGAATACTCTCCCAGCTGGATTCCATCCTGGTGTTCCTACAGCCAGTGCAGAAATATCTCCATGCTTTCTGCGAATTTTGAGAGATGCCAGACTAAATCCGAAACGGATGCCTGGGATATCGAAAGAGGAGTGAGATGGGTGAAGTGCCGAAGAAGGAACAATACCGTCCGTTTCGGAAACCGAGAGGACGTGGACTTCACCGACATATGGAGAGTGAGATTCTAGTGTCTCGAAGGGTGAGGAGACTGCTATTTGTAATGGGTTGCCAATTCCGAATTCGCCGATTGCCATAGATTGACCAAATCGCGCAAAGCGTACATCAATGGAGAAGTTTCGTGTGGAAGGAGGCGGATCTTCTCTCTCCTTGTCAATCGAGATTTGTGCAGCATCCTCTTGCTCTGGGATACGTCGAGGTCCAGTATAGGATATTTTCAGGAAGCCCGATTCTTCGACAATTTGGAATTGACTTTCAATTTCATGTGCTTCAGCCTCGAGTCTTTTGCGAAGTGCTTCAGGGAGACAAGGTGGGGACTCTGTACGACGAGTAATGGCTTTCGTGAGAGGACATAACTCCCATGGATCTCCAATCTCACCGTTGCGAAACCAATTCGTGAGATTGGTCCAGCATTCCACCGTCGTAGCAGTCATATCATCTATTCCTCCAAGATAGTATTCGTCGAAATGGTCGAGCATGAAGGGTGATCGTTGACCGTATCGTGGGTGTAGGACGAAAGCACCCCTCTATTTTTTTAGATTCTCGTTGTTTGGGGAGATGATACAGCTGCAGCGAGCATGGATGCTCGAAGTCTGATACTACAATATCTCAAGTCCCACGTACCCAAATGTTTCCCCATGCGGTTATAAATAGCAGCCAAATCATCCACCGGAACAACCCAATCACCCTACCATCAGTCTTCCTCCACAAATATCCAATGCAAAATCTAGGGGTCTATACAAACGCCCAATCTACAGCACCTTTCATACCGGTATATCTCTTTCCCAAAACAGTCTCGCCGCCCCAATCAAGTGTCTCGTGGGCAAATCCATAGCTGGCACATTCCACTTTGGAAACTTCGTCGATGAAGCCCATTAATAAACCGATTGAATGCCATGCTGCGTCTTGAATTTGGTGACCCGCTACACCGAAGAGGAATGCAATGAGAGCTTGTGCTTTGGAGTTTGTGGCTGGATTGGGGTAGGTTTCGCGGACGTGTTCTACAGCTGCTTTGAGGAAGGGTGGCCAGTGCACTAAATTGCGTGTTAGCATGTGGTATTCTTGTCTTGAGTCTGTCGGACGTACTTGTTTCTGAGAGATCGTCATTGCCTGAACAACCATAGCCCCTGGCTGTTAGAACGAGATCGAGGAGAGTGGTACCAATCGGGCATGAAAGATCCAGCTAGAATGGAACTGTTGTAGTATTGTAACCAATTTGCTATTCGGCCTGGAAAGTCATCTTCTGTGGCATTCACTTTTGCCATTCCATGTAGAAGGTACGGGTATTGTGTTAGAGCATGAGGATTGTGTTGTAAAGCAAATAAGTATCTACTGCGAAATGCTAGTTCTCCATGTACCAAGCCGCCTAGATAGATCAGCTTCCCAATCACAAAAACAAACCGAACAGGGTCCATACCGCACGAAAGACAGGGACGGACAAGCCATAGAAGACAAAACGAAATTTTGAAAAGAAATTGAATGCGAGCACCCAACATCGTGCCGTAAGCGTTACTCCCTGCAACTTCGAAGTAATATGAGTGGGGTATAAGGGGTATTTCTGCCAAGAAGCCGGGGTTTGCGAAGCTAAAAGCGAGAAGCGGGGAATAACAGATGAGAGCAACAAAGTCAAGGGGTGGAGGAGGGATTCTCGATGGTGAAGTTTGGCGAGTTGGTGATTCGCCCAATCGCCAAGAGTAACGAAACGAGTCGACTGACCACGTGCCAGGGCGGGACCCCGTGGGACGTAAACGAGTTCGCCAGGGAACTTTGGCTGTGGGTCATGAGATCGAGGCACAATAACTATATTGGACAATAGGACAAGTTGTTCTTACTATCTATTCAGTATCTGTCACTATGTGTTGGTCTGTATGCCAGTCTTACTGCATGTAAACTGTATACTAGATTTCTACCGTAATTTCCCATCTCACGTCGACGATGAAAAATAAAGGTCCCGCCAAGTGTCTAAGTCTTGTCAGAGAGAATACCATGCGGTTGTTTTATATCATAACCAATTTCATTAGAAAGCCATCTGAAAGTCGTAGATCCACAGATC
>Ga0335073_10003166_pt1 | contig 22822 bp, 22 predicted proteins | sample Lox_Sample_22_FD_207093 | JGI IMG/M metagenome (GOLD analysis project Ga0335073, IMG submission 207093) | Soil microbial communities from Loxahatchee National Wildlife Refuge, Florida, United States - Lox_Sample_2.2 | ecosystem: Environmental > Terrestrial > Soil > Wetlands | place: USA... | reverse complement strand
CGACATGCGTGGTGCCGATAATCGGATCACCGCCGATGCCGATGGCCGTCGATTGCCCGATGCCGCGCTGCGTGAGTTGATAGACAGCTTCATATGTCAGCGTCCCGGAGCGGGAGACAATGCCGATGCTGCCTTCCTTGTGGATGCGTCCCGGCATGATGCCGACCTTGGCCTTGCCGGGCGAAATTACGCCCGGGCAATTCGGGCCCACGAGCCTTGATTTCGAGTACTTGAGCACGCTCCAGACTTTGACCATGTCATTGATCGGAATGCCCTCTGTAATGCAGATGATCAGCGGAATGCCCGCTTCATTCGCTTCAAGAATCGCGTCCGCGGCGAATGGCGGCGGCACGAAAATGACCGTGACATTCGCGCCGGTTTCCGCGATTGCCCTTTCAACCGTATCGAAGACCGGCCAGCCCTCGTGGATCGTTCCACCTTTTCCGGGAGTTACGCCGCCCACAACCTTCGTGCCGTATTCAGCGCAGCCTTTCGCGTGGAACGTGCCTTCCTTGCCGGTAATGCCCTGCACAATGAGGCGAGTGTTTTTATCAACCAGAACCGCCATGTTTACTTGCCTCCCTTGGCTGCATGAACAACTTTTTGCGCAGCATCCTGCATGGTGTCACCGACGATAAAGTTCAAACCGGAGTCTTTCAGAATCTGGCGGCCCTGCTCGACGTTCGTCCCTTCCAGCCGCAACACAACCGGGACTTTCACATTCGTCTTCTTGGCCGCCTCGACTACGCCCTGCGCCAGCGTGTCTACACGCAGGATGCCGCCGAAGATATTGATGAAAACCGCCTGCACGTTCTTATCGGACAGCAGAATTTCGAAAGCATGCTCAATCTGCTGCTGGTTCGCGCCGCCGCCTACATCGAGGAAATTGGCCGGCAATCCGCCCGCATACTGGATGATGTCCATCGTCGCCATCGCCAGGCCGGCGCCGTTCACCATGCAGGCGATGTTGCCGTCGAGCTTGATGTAGTTCAGCGCGTACTTCGACGCCTCGACTTCAAGCGGATCTTCCTCCGCAACATCGCGCAGCTCTTTTAATTCTTTGTGGCGAAACATCGCGTTGTCGTCAAAATTGATCTTGCAATCAAGCGCGAAAAGCTTGTCGTCCTTCGTCGTGATGAAGGGATTGATCTCAAGCAGCGAAGCGTCCGTGTCTACGTAGGCTTTATAAAGCCCCATCATGAACTTCACGGCTTCATTGAGCTGCGTCGGCTTCAACCCCAGCGCAAAGGCAAGCTGCCGCGCCTGGTACGGCTGAAAGCCGACCGCCGGATCAATGTAGGCCTTGTGAATCGCCTTCGGATCTTTCGCGGCAACTTCTTCGATCTCCATGCCGCCAGCCTGGGAAGCCATGAAAACCAGCTTCGCCGCGGCGCGGTCAAGCACAATGCCGAGGTACAGCTCACGATCGATCGCCGCCGTCTCCTCGATCAGCAGCCGCTGCACCTTCTGCCCCTGCGGACCGGTCTGATGCGTGATGAGCTGCATGCCCAGAATCTGCTTGGCATACTGCTCGGCTTCATCGATGTTCCTGGCAACTTTCACGCCGCCGCCCTTGCCGCGGCCTCCGGCGTGAATCTGCGCTTTGACGACAACGCCGCTGGCTCCGCTGGTAAAGAGCTTCTTGGCCACATCCAGCGCTTCGTCGAGCGTGTTGGCCACCTCACCCCGCGGCACGGCGACGCCGTACTTTGCCAGGATGTCTTTCGCCTGATACTCGTGGATTTTCATAGCTTGTAGTGCCGCAGACTCGCCCCGGCGCGAAATCGTCGCGTATCAGGAAACAGAATTACGGCGGACTCTTCATACTATCGGACGGCAGAGGCAGCGGCAAACACTGCAGGCTGGAGAAAGGATCGCGACAAACGGAGCGGCTACTGGTTTTCTTTTACCTCGTCGGTCACCACGTAAAAATACTTTAGATTTGCGACTCCGAATGAGGTGGTGATGGCAACATCGGACGCATCGCGCCCGACAGCCATCAATACACGGCCGATACGAGGCCGATTGTGACGGGCGTCAAACGTCCACCAGCGTTCGCCTAGATACACTTCATACCAGGCACTGAAATCCATAGGCAACAAGAGTGGCACGCCGATGTCGCCCAGATATCCCGTTGCGTAGCGCGCAGGAATATTGAGCGCACGGCAAAACGTGACGGCGAGGTGCTGGAAATCGCGGCAAACGCCCAGGCGCTCGGTAAAAACGTCGAGCGCTGTCTTCGTCGGACGCGCATAGGAATATCCAAACACGACTTTATTGTGGACCCAGTTATTGATCGCCTGAACCCGCTCCAGGCCGGGTGCATAGCCTCCGAACAGGTCCAACGCTATGCCGGAAAGCCGGTCGACCTCGCAATAGCGGCTATTCATGAGATAGACCAGCGTTTCATGGGGCAAGGCGTCCACCGGAACCGCCGAGGCATGGAACGGAATCGGGTCCAACTCGCCAGAATCCCTGACCAGTGTTGAGCCTTTGAGCTGGACCATGCCCGCATCTGCCTTGAACCGCGTACATCTGTTCCCAAAAGTGTCGATATACGAATCGCAACGTGCGTGCGGTGTAACAGTCATCTCATCGGGCTCAAGCAGATCACTTTCACGCGACGGATGAACGTGCAGCATGGTCACAAAGGCGACTGGCTCAGGTACCTCGAACTGTAGTTCATATCCCAGACGAATCAACATATGGATATAGGCTTTTTCAGCAGCGGACGGGAATAGACTCGAGTCAGCGCCCAGTGCAGGTGAAGTTAAGATGCCATGAATCTGCAAAATCGTTTGCCCAATTAGTGATTTAGTACCGAAGAATCGCATTTGAGCGGCAATTGAAACTGCTTGCGGCTTCAACGGCAATGGGAGCTGCCATTGCGGCGAGCCGTCGAATCTGCGCGAACAACCAATAGCTGGTGTTGTGTTCCGGCAGTTCGCCACTGTGGCGCGCGTTCGATACCATGACAGCAGCATGTCCACTCTGGAAGAGCTGCTTCACTCCGTCGGCGAAGACCAGCGTCCGCTCTCACGCGAAGAGGCGCGTACGGCTCTGCGCGAGATGCTGACCGGCAGCACGAGCGATTCCGATATTGCCGAGCTTCTCACCGTGCTTGCCCGCCGCGGAGAAACCGTGGATGAGCTGACGGGCTTCGCCGAAACCATGCGCGAACTTGCTGTTCCCGTCCCGCTGACCGACGAGGAGCGTGCTCAGCTTATCGACACCTGCGGCACCGGCGGCGATGATCGCGGCACCTTTAATATCTCGACCGGTGCGGCGCTGGTTGCCGCGGCTGCAGGAGCCAGGGTCGCCAAGCACGGCAACCGCGCCGTGACCTCAAAGTGCGGCTCGGCGGATGTGCTTGAAGCGCTCGGCATCGCCGTCGTACTGCCGCCTGAGCTGGCCGTCGAGTCGTTGCGCATCGCGGGCTTCATGTTCCTCTACGCTCCGGCCCTGCATCCTGCCATGAAGCGCGTGCTTCCCGTCAGACGCGCGCTCGGCTTCCGCACCATCTTCAATCTCGCTGGGCCGCTGACGAATCCCGCAGCTGCTCCCGCGCAGATCATGGGCGTCTTCGCTCCCGATCGCGTCGGACTTGTCGCCGAGACCATGCTGCGCCTCGGCATTCGCCACGCCTTTGTAGTGCACGGCAGCGATGGCCTCGACGAGCTGACCGTCACGGGCCCGAGCGACGTTGCGGAGGTGCGCGGGACAGAAGGAACGTGGCAGGCGCTGCAGATCTCCCCGGAAGACGCAGGGCTTACGCGAGCGCCGCTTTCAGAGTTGGCTGGCGGCGAGACAGCAGCCGGGAATGCTGCAATGCTGGAGCGCATCTTTGCCGGAGAACGCGGGCCCAGGCGCGACATCGTGCTGCTGAATGCGGCAGCCGCGCTGGTGGCGGCGCGGATTGCGCTCGACTTGCGCGAGGGTGTTGCACGGGCTTCCGAAGCCATCGACTCCGGCGCGGCGCAGGACACCGTCAAAAAGCTGCGGACCTTTGCGCAAAAGATCTGACCTCATGCATCTGTTTGCGCAGAGCGATATACTTTGCGAGCATTCGGGCGCATGACCTTCAAGTACGGAGAGATACGCGATGAAGCCGGAACGCCTTACAAGATGCCTGACGATCGCTGCCCTGTTTGCAGGACTGCTTACCGCCGCTCGCGCGCAGACCATCCAGGTCGACAAGAACAACCGCACCATCGCCGTCACCGCAACTGACAAGGCTCTTGCCGATGCCGATCTTGCCGTCGTGCACATCGGCTTTCAGGTCTACGGACCCGACGAGCAGGCGACGTACGCCAGCGGATCGGCAATCTCCAACGCCATCATGGACGCGCTGAAGAAAGCTGGTGTTCCTGACAAGTCCATCGAGAGCGAGAACCAGAACCTGCAGCGCGTTCCCTTTCACGACCCGCAGGAATCGCAGATGGACCGCGAAAAGAAACAGTTCCAGCTCAGCCAGTCGTGGACCGTGAAGACGAAGCCCGACGATGCCGCAAAGGTCCTTCACATCGCTGTCGAAGCCGGCGCGAACCAGAGCGGCCAGATCGACTGGCAGTACCAGGACATGAACGGACTGCAGGCCAAAGCGGCTGCTAGCGCTCTTGCCAAGGCACAGGCGATTGCGCAGCAGATGGCGCAGGGACTGAACGTGAAGCTTTCTGGATTGATCTACGCCAGCAATCAGGCTCCGGAAAGTCCGGTGCGGCCGCTGCCGATGCCGATGGCAATGAAGATGGAAGCGGTGTCTCAATCCGTTGCACCGCTGGCGATCAATCCCCGGCACATTGAAGAATCAGCGACGGTCTATGCGGTCTTTGCCATTGAGTGAACTGCGACGTACAACTTCCTGGCGCATCGAAGACAGATATGCGCTTGAGCAGGAGGAAAAGCAGGTCCCTCGCCTGCGCACCTTCGCTGCTTCGCTCAGGATGACAAACTTGTTGATATAGGACATAAAATCATGCCTCGTTATGAATACCGTGATCTGCATCCCTCGCGTGAAGCCGAAGAAGTCTATCTGCGCTGGCTCAAGTATCTGGACGAAGAGTTCACCAAGCACAGGAAGCCTGAACTGCGCGCCGAGCTGGTGCATGACAACCTGCACCAGCTGATGCTGGGGCGTCCTAAAGGCGGACGGCTGAACTTCACCCTTACCAGCGAGCTTCCCTTCAACGTGCTGCAGCTTTCGTTCGATTCGGCCAACATCACTCTGGAGCCGGAATACTACGGCGACATTGACGAGAAGAAGTATGCCTGCATCAAGCCGCTGATCTACTTCTGGCAGATGTTCGACCGCTCGCCCATCGGGCTGAACCACTGGCTCGGCTTCCGCTTCCGCGCCATGCTCGGCAAGCACATCTTCAAGCACATTGGAAACAACGTGAAGATCTTCCACGGCGTCGAGTTCAGCTTCGGCTACAACCTCACGATCGAGGACGACTGCGTCATCCACAAGTACGTCATGCTCGACGACCGCGGTGAGCTGATCATTCGCAAAGGCACGTCGATCTCCGATTACGCTTCGGTGTACTCCCATGCGCACGATCCGATCGACGGCGGAATCGTCGAAAACCGTAAGACCGAGGTCGGTCCCAGAGCGCGGATTACGGTTCACTCTTCGATAATGGCGGGCGTGACCGTAGGCGAAGACGCGATTCTTGGTGCGATGGGCGTGGCTACAAGGGACATCCCTCCGCATTCGATTGCCGGTGGCGTTCCGGCTAAAGAGCTCAAGACCAAGGACGAGGCTAAGCAGTTTCCAGACCGCTCGACCTACAAGGCTACGCCTTCGACAGGTGAGCATTGCGAGTAGTTCGACTCGTCGAAAGAAAAGCGGATTCTTCCTCTTCACTGCATTCAGGGTCAGGATGACAAGTCCGTGGAGGATTCTGGCGTCCGCGAAGAGCGGACGTCCTTCGGCTTCGCTCAGGACAGGCTAATGCCTGGACGGCAAGTCCCTGATACCATCGACTTGGTTGTATGAGCCAGCAAGAGATCGTTCTCAAGATTTTTCAGTTCGTTATCCTCCTCTTTGCCTTGAGCCTGCATGAGGCGGCGCATGCGTGGATGGCTTCCCGGCTGGGCGACCAGACCGCGCGCATGCTGGGGCGCGTAACCCTCAATCCGATCAAGCATATCGACCCTGTCGGCACCATCCTGATTCCGCTGGCCATGCTGTTTCTGCCGGGATCGGGGCGGCTGCTCTTTGGCTGGGCGCGGCCGACTCCGGTGAATACGCGCAACTTCAAGCGCATCGTGCGCGACGACATCCTGACAACTCTGGCCGGTCCGGTGAGCAACATTGCTGCGTCGGTAGTGGCGCTGGTCGGGCTGGTGATCGTCGCCAAGGCCACGCCTGCGGGCGCGCTGGTGGTCAAAGAGCTGGCGATGGGGATGCTCGACCCCTCGCTGATGGAATCAAGTCCGGTGATCTTCCCAACGGTTGTGCTGCTCTATATGGGCATTGTGCTCAACCTGTTTCTCGCGGCTTTTAACCTGCTGCCGCTGCCGCCGCTCGATGGGTCGCACCTCATCCGCCACATGTTGCCCTATAACGCGCTGCGGGTGTATGACTCGCTGGGCATGATCAGCCTGATTCTGATTCTGTTCTTTGGCGGGCCGGTGGTGAATTTCATGGTGAGTCCGGCGCTGTATGCGTTCAACAGAGTGCTGCTGGCGCTGTAAGCGCAGGTCAAAGAGGGGAAGCTGGCCGTCAAACCCCCTAAACATAAAATAATAATGACAATCCCTTGGACGTAGGTCGGTGCCGTAATCACTCAACCAGCCGTCATTCTGAGGCGCAATCCGCCGAAGAATCCATGCGATGAGGACAAAGCCACAGGTCTATACCACCACTTCCCTTGTCAAGGGGATAATCGTAACAATAATTCACAAATAAGAGAAAACAAACCACTTAAAATCGATGCGACTTGGCGTACTATTTCGCGGAAACTGCTATTCTGGATACAGAAGGAAAAAGCCCGCCACGGCAGGCTTTTTCCTTTGAGACAGAACAGGGATCCCTCGCTAAGTGACTGAAAACACTAGAATCAGATTAACTCCAGCAGAATCAGCTGGATAGCAGGGAATGATCCCCCGCCAAATTATTGAAAACAAACAAAACGAAGAAACCCCCCCAGGGGGGAGGGTCCCGCCGCGTCCGGCTCGGGTTCTGTTAAGCTGCGGGGATTGTGATTAGGTATTTGATCGTTGCTCTGTTTGTTGTGTGCGCTGCTGGCAATTTGAGCGCGCAGAAGCCTGCCTGGCAGCCTGCGGCAGGGCTTACGGAAACGCCGATCTGGCCGGGCGTGATTCCGGATGCGATTCCTCCAGCGGGGCCGGAGATCGATACGACGACGAGCAAAGATGCCCTGATCGCCGGGAAGCCGGTAATCCGCCTGGGCAATGTTGCCGTCCCGACGATGACCGTCTATCCGCCAAAGGGCAAGAATACAGGCGTGGCGGTGGTTGTCTTTCCCGGCGGCGGCTATCGCATTCTGGCTATCGATCTTGAAGGCACGGAGGTTTGCGACTGGCTGACTTCGTCGGGAATTACCTGCGTTCTGCTGAAGTATCGGGTACCTGACTCCGGGCCATATCCCAAGTCTCCGGCGGCGCTGGAAGACGCGCAGAGGACGGTGGGGCTGGTGCGCTTCCATGCCTCGGAGTGGCATATCAATCCGCAGAAGATTGGCGTGCTTGGGTTCTCGGCGGGCGGGCATCTGGCGGCTGCATTGAGCACGCACTACAGCCAGCGCTTGTATAAGGCGGTGGATATGGCTGATGAGGTAAGCTGCCGTCCGGATTTTGCTGTGGTCATCTATCCGGGTTATCTCGCACTTGCCGACAAGAACTTCGAACTCAATCCGGATATTCACGTCACGAGCGATACGCCGCCTACGTTTCTGCTGCAGACGGAAGATGATCGCGTAGCCCACGTGGAAAGCTCGCTCCGGTACTACGAGGCACTGAAGGCGGCTGGGGTTCCGGTGGAGATGCATCTGTACACCGAGGGCGTGCATGGATATGGGCTGCGGCGGACAAAGCTTCCGGTGACGGGGTGGCCTCAGTTGGTGGATGTTTGGTTGAGGACGATTGGGATGGTGGGGGAGTTATAGTTCGTTACCGCTTCGTGGATATATTTGCTCCGAAAAGCACTCTCAACTCTTCACTTTGAACCTCTGCCATAGCTCGCTTTGGAAGAATGACGAACTGCAGAGGGTTGAAAAAGAGCACAAAAATTCTATCGCTTTCGGCTTGTTTCATAAATGCCGCCCATCGATAACGCGCATACGATTCCCCGCCAGAGCTTTCTACCTCTAGCCCTGTTTCGCTGATAGTCATTCGGAGATCGAATCCGGCTTTCTGCTGCTCATAACTCTTGCGAATCAATCTAGGACAGATCAGGAGCTTGTAGGCGAGCCCAAGTCCATAGACGGCAATTAAGAACGACCAAACGATGTAAGCTGAAGTGCCTCTAGCTTGTGAAAGCAATAAGCCAATTGCCAAGCAAAATACTAGAAGAACAGGTGCGCGCCACGATGTGTAGTAATAACTTTTTGGCTTGCCGAATAGCGCCGCTCGCTGTCTGAGAGCCTCGGCATATTCTTCGAAGGTAATCGTATAAGTCAATTCCATTATTTTTGTTTTTCGCCCAAGCCACTAGAGAATTCAACGCAGTCGTTCTGGCAAAGGACAGATTACCTTTCCCGTACAATAGGGCAAGCAATTTCTTACGTGAAGGATACGGTGTCGATTTCCTCTTCTGCTCCCTTGAAGCGCGTGCTGAGCGGCATGCGTCCGACTGGCAAACTCCACCTGGGCAACTACATGGGCGCGCTGCACAACTGGGTGCGGCTGCAGCATGAGTACGAGTGCTACTTCTTTATCGCCGACTGGCATGCGCTGACGACCGATTATGCGGACCCGTCGCAGATCAAGGGCAACACGCGCGAGGTGATTCTGGATTTTCTCGGGGCGGGGCTCGATCCGGCTCAGAGCGTTCTCTTTGTCCAGAGCCAGGTGAAGCAGCATGCTGAGCTGCATCTGCTCTTTTCGATGATTACGCCGCTGGGTTGGCTGGAGCGGGTGCCTACTTACAAAGAGCAGCAGGAAAATATCACCGGGAAAGATCTTTCGACCTATGGGTTTCTCGGGTACCCGCTGCTGCAGTCGGCGGACATTTTGATTTATCAGCCGGATTTTGTTCCGGTCGGGCAGGATCAGGTGGCGCACGTGGAGCTTACCCGCGAGGTGGCGAGAAGGTTTAATTACTATTACCGAAGTCCTGAAGCGTTGCATCAACCTCCGTTACGACCGATGGCCGCTGATGAACGCAATCTTCCTGTTCTTGATCCGATTCTTCCTGAGCCGCAGGTATTGCTTACGCCTTCACCGAAGCTGCCGGGGACGGATGGGCGGAAGATGTCGAAGAGTTATGGGAATACGATTCTGCTGACTGATCCGGAGACTGTTGTTCGGCAGAAGTTGAAGCCTATGGTCACCGATCCGGCGCGGGTGCGGCGGACCGACCCGGGGAATCCGGATATTTGCCCGGTGGGGGATCTGCATAAGGTCTTTTCGTCGCAGGAGACGCTGGCCAAGGTTTACGACGGGTGCACGACGGCTTCGATTGGCTGTATTGAGTGCAAGGGCTGGGTGGCGGATTCGGTGGTAAAGGTGCTTCAGCCGATTCAGGAGCGGCGCGCCGGGTATGAAGCGAATCCCAAGAAAGTAGACGAGATTTTAGAGGACGGAAGGCAGCGGGCTACGGCTCGGGCGGAGCAGACGATGGTGGAAGTGCGGTCGGCTGTGGGGATTGGGTGAATTGATGGTGGATGAGTTGAAACCTGAGAGCCCTTCCAAAAAGATTGCGCAGGAAGAAAATCCTGCGAACCTCCCGCCCTCTCTTTCAGAGAGGATGGGGCACCCTGGTGTTGAGGCTTCTGCCCCGGTTGAGGCTTCGACTCCATCTGCACCTGCTACTGGTCCTGAGAAGAAAGAAAAGGACTCGGGGAAAACCGGTAAAGACAGGGCTGAAGAGAGTGCGTTTCCCTTCTCGGTTACGGTCGGCAAGGTGTATGACGGGCCGCTGGACCTGCTGCTGGACCTGATTCGCAAGCAGGACATCGATATTTATGACATTCCGATTGCGAAGATTACGGCGCAATTTCTGGCGCATGTCGAGCAGTTGAAGGCTACGGACGTGGATACGGCGGGCGAGTTCATCTACATGGCTTCGCTGCTGATTCATATCAAGAGCAAGATGCTGCTGCCGCGTTCGCCGGTTGAAACTGCCGAGGGCGAGGAGATCGATCCGCGGCGCGAGCTGGTGGAGCGGCTGCTGGAGCATGAACGCTTTAAGAATGCAGCGCAGATGCTGGCGCAGAAGCAGGTCATCGAGGCGTCGACGTGGTCAAATCCCTCGCTCGGGGAGTTCCGCAACGACGAGGGCACGGAGCAGGAGATTGTGGCGGATACGGTCGACCTGGTACGAGTCTTTCGCGAAATTTTAGACCGGCTGAAGCAGCGTCCAGTCATTGATGTGGAAGAGGACACGGTGACCGTGGGCCAGATGATTGACTATGTGCGGCGGCGGCTGATTACCGAAGAAAAACCCGTAGCCCTGCGGAAGCTGCTGGGGCAAGCAAAGTCGGAGAAGACGCTGATCGCCATGTTTCTGGCGCTGCTGGAACTGGTGCGTTTACAGGCCATTTTGCTGCGCCAGGAGCGCAATTTCAGCGATATTTTTGTCAAAAAACATGCTGATTTCGAGCAGGTGATGACCGAGCGGATGAACCAGATGCGGGATGACTGGGCTTAGTCTGTTCTTTGGCGTGGGATCCAGATCGTGCTTTCCCACCCCTCTTCGTTCTGATACTCAGAAAAGCAGGTCCTTCGACTGCGCGCTCCGCTCAGGATGACAACAATTAATTTCAGCTCCGTATTCATTGAAAATTAACGAAGTTTTCGGGGGTATTTTTACACATGACTTCATCGGCCCTGATAGGGTGCTTGCACGCCATCTACATCGGAGCCGATTATTATGAACGAAGCCTCGTCTGTTGCCATTCCCCCTGGATCTACACCTTCTGGAAATATTCTCGACCAAAAAATGAAGAAGTCGCCCGGCATGATCGGGATGGCGATCTTCGGCGTAGTCCTGCTGGCTGGAATCGGCTATGCAGGGTTTAGTCTGACAAACGATCTCGCAGGGACACACATTGTGAGCGTGTGGCCCTGGGTGCTGCTGAGCGTGGCGCTGCTGATCGCGCTGGGATTTGAGTTTGTCAACGGCTTTCATGACACGGCGAATGCGGTGGCTACGGTCATCTATACGCACTCGCTGGAGCCGCACATTGCGGTGGTGTGGTCGGGGATGTGGAACCTGATCGGCGTGCTGACATCGGGCGGCGGCGTGGCGTTTGCCATCATCTCCCTGCTGCCGGTGGAGTTGATTCTGCAGGTTGGCAAGGGTGCAGGGTTCGCGATGGTCTTCTCGCTGCTGATTTCGGCGATCCTCTGGAACCTGGCTACCTGGTCGCTCGGACTTCCGGCGTCGAGTTCGCATACGCTGATCGGGTCGATTATCGGCGTGGGCGTTGCCAACCAGCTGATGGGCGGACACAATGGCACGAGCGGCGTGGATTGGACTCAGGTTTCGAATGTCTTCCGCGTGCTGCTGATCTCACCTGTGGTCGGATTTGGCCTGGCTGCGCTGCTGTTGCTGCTGCTGAAGTTCCTGATCAGGAATCCGGCGCTGTATGAAGCGCCCAAGGGAGATGCTCCTCCACCATTCTGGATTCGCGGGCTGCTGATTCTGACCTGCACGGGGGTGAGCTTCGGCCATGGATCGAATGACGGACAGAAGGGCATGGGTCTGATCATGCTGATCCTGATCGGCACAGTGCCGACAGCCTACGCTTTAAACCATGCAGTCGGATACGGTCAGGTACAGGATTTCGCAGCAGTGTCGGAGCAGGCGGCACACGTTCTAAGCAATTACATTCCATCATCGGCGGTGATGGACGATGCGCGCGCCGATCTGACGGAATACATCCGCACGAAGGAATACACGGCGACTACACCACTGGCGGCACGGCAGCTGGCGAACGATATCTCAAACGAAGTGCTGCTGTATAAGTCGCTGGCTGGGATTCCTGCCGGGCAGCAGCAGAACGTCCGCAACGACATGTACGTGGAGAGTGAAGCGTTGCGGCTGATGGCGAAGAGCGGCACGCCGAAGTTCACCGCTACGGAAAGCGCTGTGCTGGCGAACTACAAGAAGCACCTGGACGGAGCGACGAGGTTTATTCCGACCTGGGTGAAGGTGGCGGTGGCGATCGCGCTGGGCCTAGGAACGATGGTTGGCTGGAAGCGCATCGTGGTGACGGTAGGCGAAAAGATCGGCAAAGAGCACCTCACCTACGCTCAGGGCGCTTCGGCGGAGATCGTGGCGGCGGTAACGATCATTGCCGCGGACCAGTTCAAAATGCCGGTTTCTACAACGCATGTGCTTTCTTCGGGCGTGGCCGGGACGATGCTGGCGAACGGGAGCGGGCTGCAGCTTTCGACGATTCGCAACATCGCGCTGGCATGGGTATTTACCCTGCCGGCGGCGGCGCTGCTGGCCGGCGGCCTATTCTGGACGCTGCGGCAGTTTATCGGGTAATTCTGCTCCAGACCTGACGCGATACGCGGCGCTTCGGTAGTATCAAAGAGAACCGGGGCGCCGTTTTGTTTGCGGGCGTATCCTGTCCCCTGAACGCATGAGTTTAAAAGCAAAGATTGAAGCGGTGATCTACGCCGCAGAGGAGCCGGTAACGCTGGCGCAGCTTGCCGGTCTGTTCGCCGATGAGGCCCTGGAAGAGAAGCGTGTGCGGGAAGCTGCCGCGCAAGTGTTTGAGCCTGCGAATGAAGTCGCAGTGGTGCTCAGCGTCGAGCGTGTGCCGCCCGTGGGTGCCGCGGTTCGTGCATCCGAAGGTGTGCTGATTTCCGAGGAGCATTCTGCTCCTTTGACGGTGGAAGAGGCTGCGGTCATGGCCGCCCAGGCTTCCGAAGAGGGGGTGACGATCATTGAGGCGGTCGTTGAACCGGAGCAGGTTGTGGTGCTGTCGCCCGAGGATGAGAAGCGCGCGGCGCGTCAGCGGGATCGCGAGGTGCGTGAGGAGCTGCGGCGGATTGTTTCCGAACTGATCGCCGATTATGCGGATGGCGATCGCGGGATGGAGATTCGCGAGATTGCCGGCGGTTATCGCGTGGGCACGAAGCCGGAGTATCACGACGCGGTGCGCGGCTTTGTGAAGAGTCTGAAACCGCCGATGAAGCTGTCGCTACAGGCTTTAGAAACACTGGCGGTGATCGCCTATAAGCAGCCGGTGACGGCCCCTGAGGTGGGCGAGATTCGCGGCGTAGATTCGGCGGGCGTGATAGGGTCGCTGATCAGCCGCAAGCTAATTACGACGGCTGGACGCAAGCAGGTGATCGGCAGGCCGATTCTCTACAAGACGACGAAGGAATTTCTGCTGCGCTTTGGGTTGAAGGACCTGAACGAGCTGCCGTCGATTGAGGAGTTCGAAAAGATGGCGGCGGGCGAGTTGTCTGAGCCGGAAGAGCTGCCTTTTGAAGAAAAGAGGGTACCGAACGAAGAGGGCATTGTAGAAAGCTCGTCCGATGAGAGCGCGGCTCATGAAGAAGGCGATGCGGGCGAGGAAGCCCGTGCCCATGCCGCAGTTGAGATGGCCGATGAGACCGAAGAGGAGGGTGCGGATCTTCCGGGTGTCGCGGTCGCAATTGAGGTTGAAGGCGAAGAGGCTGAGATTATCAACGAGGCCGTGGCGGAAGAGCCTGTGGAACGCCAGCCATGAGCGAGCCGGTCAGGCTGCAGAAGATCATTGCCCAGGCCGGCATTGTTTCGCGGCGCAAGGCCGAGGAATTGATTCTCGACGGTCGCGTGCAGGTGAATGGGGAGATTGTCACCGAACTGGGCACAAAGGCTGATCCCGAGCGCGACCATATTCGGGTGGACGGCAAGCTGCTACACGGCGCGCAGCAGCATCGCTACCTGATGCTGAACAAGCCTAAGGGGTATGTCACGACGGCCAGCGATCCGGAAGGCCGTCCTACCGTCATGAAGTTTGTCGAGCGCGCCGGGGTGCGTGTTTTTCCGGTGGGCAGACTGGATTACCAGAGCGAAGGTCTGCTGCTGATGACGAATGACGGCGAGCTGGCGAACGCGCTGACGCGAGCGGCGGCGAAGGTCGAGAAAGTCTACCTGGTCAAGATCAGCGGTAAGCCTAGTGAGGCCGGGCTCGATCAGCTGCGGTCAGGGATCATGATCGAGCGCGGCAAGCCTGGCGCGCGCGCGGGGCGCGTGATGACATCCCCGGCGCGGATCAAGCTGATGCGGGATGCGGAAAATCCCTGGTACGAAGTGACGCTGGTTGAGGGACGCAACCGGGAGATTCGCAAGATGTTCGAGGAGATCGGGCATCACGTGGAGAAGATTCGGCGCGTGGGGTATGGGCCGCTGGTGCTGGATGTGCCTCCGGGTGAGGTGCGGGAGCTTTCGCAGGATGAGGTTGAGGACTTACGGAAGGCTGTGCGGGTTAAGAGCGGGAAGGCTGTTATCTCGAAAAGCATAGCAACGTCGGGGGCGAAGAAACGCGCGGGAATTTCTCATGGCCCAGCGAAGAAACGTTCCAGGCGAATCTCAACTTTTCCTCGCCGAGAGGCGAAGTAGTTTCGTGCTTTCCCACCCTTTCGCAAACTACGCGAAAGGATGGGGCACCCTCTCTTCGTGCTGCTGCGACGTAAAGCAGATTCTTCGCTGCGCTCCGGATGACAATGCAACGTCAATGGCGGCCTAGGTTGATGTCGAGTTGCACGCCTCGTCCGTTGACTGTGTTCACTTCCGAGAGTGCGAAGAGGCTGGCTTGCCGGGAGCGGTGGCGGAAGACGTAGCCACCAATGAAATAGCCAAAGGTGCTGCCTACAATTACGTCCGAGGGGAAGTGTTGCCGGGCCAGGACGCGCGAGACTGAGACTGCCGTCGCGAGCCCATAGACGGCTATCTTGGTACCGGGTGCGTCGTATTGGCCGGCAATGACGCGGGCAAATGACCACATGATCATGCAGTGGTTGGAGGGCATCGATTGGCCGTCGGGCCAGGTCTTGAGACCGTGGGGCCAGAAGCGTCCTGTGCCGTCGCCCTGGTATGGGCGTTGGCGGTCGATGGCGTATTTCAGGGGTTGATTCAGAATGATCGCGTCGAGAGTGGCTTCCCCTGCGAGGACAGCGGACTCCTCAAGATAGTCGTCATGCCTGGCCATACCCAGCAGGTAACCGACGACGGGGGCCGCAGAGGCGCCATATGTCGTGTAGTCCGAGAACCTTTTGAACTTGTCTTCGCGGCTTGGATTGGATCCGAGATCGCGCATGAGGTGTGCGTCGTAGTCGATCGCAAACCCCGTCGCGACCCCGAAGGGCGCGACCCAGAGTAAATCCTTTGCACTGATGCGGAGGGGGCTGGTGACGATTCCGGCCTCATCCTGTGCGACATGCACAATGCAGGGCTTGATGGAGTGAAGCGTACAATCGTCAGTTGGCGTGGCTTGCGCCAGGAGCCGGCCTGCACAAGAAAAAAATAAGAGAAACGCGGTCAGCCTCAGAGACATACACAAAAGTTGAGCGTATCACGCGCTTGTCGCCGGCGGGTGAGCAGTTTGGAAGCTCAGGCTGCGGACGTGATCGAGAGGATATCAATCGGCGGCAGCGCTTTCAGCTCCGGCGTTTTCACTTCGAGAAAATTTCCGGCGGCCAGATCGGTAAGCACTCTATTTGCAGTATCTTCGGTGCGCGTGGAGAGGATGTGCAGACGCCTTACAGCGCGTATGGTGAGGGTGGCCAGGAGAAAACGGTTCTCGACCTTAATCGCCGCGGAATAAACCAACTCTGAACGCATAATTGCCTCGCTTCGTAAATTTGCATCGCCTCGGGTCAAGAGGCCGCTCAGAAACGAGGTCAGCCAGATGAAGGAAGAAGGGAGGAACTCCCTCTCTTTTCAGCATACGCGCCGCTGCCCCATTTACCTAATGATTTCTTTTGTTTGCGTGGCGAAATCAGGCAGGCGCAGGCTGCCATAGTTCCACCCGGTTGCCTTCCGGGTCATTGAACCATCCGAAGCGGCCGTATTCGGTGTTCTCGCGTTTTGGGTCGACGCTTGTTCCTGCGGCGACGAGCGAGTCGAGCACTGCGTTGAGATCATCGACCTGAAAATTGAGCATGGCGGGCTGGTGTATCGGCCAGTAGCCGTCGTCCTGACGGAAAAATGCGACGACGGTGTATGCCTGCTGTTCTTTTGCCGGGAAGATGAAGCAGCCTTGGTTAGGCTTGAGTCCGAGATGCGTTTCATACCAGGCGTAGAGTGATTCTGGATCGCGCGCCCGCACAAATGCTCCGCCGAAGCCGGTTGCCTTTGCCATAATTTACTCCTCGGGGTTGAGAATTTCGCTGAGGGTTGGTTTGTGTTTTGCTTTGCGGCGCTCTTCGCGCGGCTTGTCTTCGATGATGCGCTCCGCTTTAGGCTGACCCACGCGCTCGCGAGCATTCGCTTTGACAGCTTTGACTGCCGAGAATTTCTTTGCCTTCTTTTTCGCCATAGTTGCTCTTCCGCGCACTTGTCTGGAGCAGAGGATTTCCTGTCGCTCGACCAGTATGAAATACTTTCGAGGTCAGTGAGGGGGGAATTGCTATGGAAGAACGCGACTTTTTCAACGAGCAGAATGAGCAGCGCAGCCATACGCTCACCTGTCCGCACTGCGGCAAGGCGGATGAGTACCAGCTTGCGTGGCTGGTGCGGCGCAAGCGCGATTCGCTGCCTCGCCATGCCGATGAGCGCGATCGCGCGCGATTTGCCAAGGCGCAGTCTTACATGGTGCGGAAGGACGATATGGTGGCATGCAAGAATATCCGCTGCCGCAAGCGCTTTGAGGTAGCGGGGGTGCAGTCGGTCGCGTTTCTCCAGTCTGCCTGATTGAAAGCAGGAGCGCGCTTTGACGAATTGCCGCTGTAAGTGCGTGTTGCTGCTTATGATCGCTTTCTTGTGGGCGCCTTGCAGCCATTCGCAGTCTGATTCCCTTGCTTCGCTACGCGAGAAGTTTGCCAATCCGCCAGACGATGCGCGCATCATGATGCGCTGGTGGTGGTTTGGGCCTGCGGTCGAAAACGATCAGCTGGCGCGCGAGCTGCGCACGATGAAAGAGGGCGGCATCGGCGGAGTTGAGATTCAGCCGGTGTATGCGCTGGCGCTGGATGATCCGGCAAAAGGGATTCACAACACCCCGTACCTTTCGGATGATTTTCTTCGCTCGGTTAGTTTTGCGAACCAGACGGCACGCCAGCTTGGGATGCGCGTGAGCATTACGCTGGGCAGTGGGTGGCCTTATGGCGGGCCGCATATTCCCGTTACACAGGCTGCGGGGAAGCTGCGGCTGGCTACTGCGCAACTGCCTGCAGGCGCGGACCGCGTGGCGTTGCCTGCTCTGGAGAATGGAGAGGCGCTGCTTGCTGCTTTTGTAGTTGCGGGGACGCCTGCGAGTTACGATCCGGAGGCGGCGAAGCGGGTTGCGTTGCCCACGGCTGGCGAGCGAGCTTTGTCTGTGCCTCCCGTAAGTGATGCTGAGCGTGTGGTTCTGTTTTTTGTCAGCAGCCGCACGGGGCAGCAGGTCAAGCGGGCGGCAGTCGGGGCCGAGGGATTTGTGCTCGATCACTTTGATCGTGCCGCTATCGATCATCATTTGCAATATGCAGGCGACCGGCTGATGCAGGCGTTTGGGGATCAGCCGCCAGCGTCTGTCTTCAGCGACAGCCTTGAGGTTTATGAATCGGACTGGACGCCGAATTTTCTGACCGAGTTCGCAGAGCGGCGCGGGTATGATCTGACGCCTTATTTGCCGGAGCTTTTTGCCGGCAGCGACGAACTGGCGAAGAGCGTGCGTCATGACTGGGGCGAGACGCTTGGCGAGCTGGTTGACGAGAACTATCTTGAGCCGCTGACAGCATGGGCGCACGAGCATCACACGCTGTTTCGCTCGCAGACCTATGGGGAGCCGGCGGTCACCTTATCGAGCAACGCTCTGGTGGATTTGCCTGAGGGCGAGGGGCCGCAGTGGCGCAGTTTTTCCTATACTCGGTGGGCTACTTCGGCGAGTCATCTGTATGGACGTCCTGTTACTTCAGCGGAGGCATGGACGTGGCTGCATTCGCCGGCGTTTCGCGCTGTGCCTCTGGATATGAAGGCGGAGGCTGACCGTTTTTTTCTTGAGGGCGTGAACCAGTTTGTCGGGCATGGGTGGCCTTACTCGCCGGCGTATGCGGGCGAGCCAGGATATGCGTTCTACGCTGCGGCGGTTTTCAATCAGCACAATCCATGGTGGCCGGTGATGCCGGAGATTGCCAGCTATCTGCAGCGGTTGAGCTTTCTGCTGCGGCAGGGCAAACCGGCGAACCAGGTTGCCGTGTATGTTCCAACGGATGATGCGCAGGCTGACTTTACTCCGGGAAATGTTGGCGTTACGGAGCAGATGACTCGCTACATTACGCCCGAGCTGACGGCGAGCATTCTGGATGCTGGGTACAACCTTGACTACATTGACGCGAAGGCAATTGACAAGGTCGGTATCCGTTACCCGGTTTTAGTTCTGCCGCATGTGGATCGGATTTCGCTTGCGACCTATCGGCAGATTGCGGCGTATGTGCAGAAGGGCGGGAAGGTGGTTGCGGTGGGACGGCTTCCGCAACATGCTCCGGGATTGAAGGAGACCAATGACGATCTGCCACGGATCGAGGCGCTTTCAAGAAGGCTTTCACACGAGGCGAACTGGATGTTTGCCGCGCAGGATTCCGAGGTTGGCGGGTTGCTGAAGAAGGCGGTTGCGCCTGATATGCGGATTGACACGCCTGCACCTGAAATTGGTTTTATTCGCCGCAAATTGCCGTTTGCGGATCTCTATTTCGTTGCCAATACCAGCAATCATGCGGTCTCGGTGAAGGCTCATTTTGACTCGCAGTGGACAGGCGCGGAGGAGTGGGATGCTTTCTCCGGCAGGAGCTATCAAGCCGATTCAGACTTGAGCCTGGCGCCATATGAATCCCGGGTGCTGATTTTTCATGATGGTTCTGCTTCCTTGCCTGGACGCTGGCGTGGACAGGCGGTTGCTGGCGCAGAGATTGATCTGAGTCACGATTGGCAGGTTGCTTTTCCGGAGCTGCATCATAGCGTGACCATGGCGTCGCTGCAATCGTGGACGGCGGCTGAGGTGACGCGCTACTTCTCGGGGCGCGCGGTTTATACGCGCGACTTTGATCTTCCAGAGAAGGCGCTGATCGCAGGTCGTCACTACTTTCTGGATTTTGGCAAGGGCACGACTCTGCCGCCGGGCGATCCGAAGAAGCCAGGGACACATGCGCTGCTAGAGGGGCCGGTTCGCGAGGCGGCAATGGTTTCTGTCAACGGGCAGAAGGCTGGTTCGGTTTGGCAGCCGCCTTATCGGCTGGATGTGACGGCGTTTCTCCACTTCGGGAAAAACCATCTCGAGATTGAAGTCGCCAACACGGCGATCAACACGCTGGCGGGACGCTCGTTGCCGGATTATCGGTTGTTGAACCTTCGTTACGGGCAAAAATTTACACCGCAGGATATGGAGCATCTGGAGCCGCTGCCTTCTGGGATTCTTGGGCCGGTTATGCTTGTGCCGGAAGTTGCAGTTGCACGTTGAGACATCTCGCAGCTTAGCCGTCAGCGAAGAAATCGGTTCGCCGTCTACGACGGCGGTCGTTTTTGACCCACGTTAGCCCGCGAAGTCTGCGACTTCGCTCCTGCTAACATGGGGCACCCGTTTTCTGAACACTAAGCGAGTGCTTTTGGAATTGCTTCTTCCCATCGGCCCTGGGCTTTCAGGATCAGCTCAATCACTTCGCGCGCGGAGCCTTCTCCGCCGCGGGTGGTGGTCACGAAGTGGGCGACGGCTTTCAGTTCGGCGGCTGCGTCGGCTACGGCTACGGCGAGTCCTGCGCGTACAGCCAGCGGCAGGTCGGGAAGGTCGTCGCCCATATAGGCTGTTTCTTCCTCAGTGACTCCGGCTTTTTGCATGCATTCTTCGAATGCGGCTGTCTTGGTGGCCTGGCCGAGGTAGACGTAATCCACGTGAACCTCGTGGGCGCGCTGCTGCACGGCGGGAGATTTGCGGCCGGTGATGAAGCCGGTTTTGATGCCCATGATATGGGCGAGGGTTAAACCCGCACCGTCTTTCGCATTGAAGACCTTCATTTCGAGAATTTCGCCGCCGCCGGGGGGCGAGATGAGGCAGACGCCGCCGTCGGTGAGCGTGCCGTCTACATCCATGAGGAAGAGCTTGATCTTTCTGGCGCGGTCGAGAAGGGCGTCTGAAAACTGTGGATTGTCTAGCATGGAGACGATTCTATATTGCGTTTATTTCGCGGTTGTTGCTGGATAGAGCGATTTCAAGTCTGACTTCGCGCCGATTTTGCTCAGGCGGTACATCAAGAGCGCGTCGCGTTCGGTGTTGATGGGTTGCGCGGACAGGTCGACGGTCTCGCCGGGAGCGTGCGCGCCTTCTCCGGTGGCTCCGATGCCGGCGAGGCCGGGAAGGTATGGAGCCACGAAGGCGATGTCGCCTGCGCCGCGCTTCATCGGGTCTAGTTCCGGCATCTCAGGGAAGCCCAGGCTCTTGTTGGCGCCATTCAACATGCGCAGAAGCGCGCGGCTGTCTTCAGTCGGAGCCATGGCGGGATAGCCCTCGCCGAATTCGATCGTCGCGTTGGTTTTGGGCAGGTGCTGGGCGACGATGGCTTTCATCTTGGCTTCGATGCGGTCAGATTGTTCATTCGAGATGGTGCGGATGTCGCCGCTGACATATGCCGTGGGCGCGATGACGTTGTCCTTGCCGGTGGCGCTGCCGGAGATGCCTTCAGGGCCGACGTCAACGGTGGTGCCTCCAAGGATAAGGCCTACGTTGTAGGTGAGGTATTGCTCGGGTAGCTGCGTGCGGAAGGCGTCGAGGATGCGCGCGACTTCATAGATGGCTCCGTAGCCTTTGCTGTCGGAGAAGATGGCGGACGAGTGGCCGGTTTCGCCGGTGGCTTTGATCTTCCAGCTGATGGAGCTGCGGCGACTGACACTGCCATAGAAGACGCCATCGAAGCGCGGCGTGCCTTCGAATTCGAGCGCCACGTCGCTGTGTTGGGCAGCAGCGATCATGTCACGGCGGGAGATGCTGACGGGCTCGCCGTGCTCTTCTTCATCGCCGCTCAGGACGATGGTGATCTCGGTCTGCTTGAGCACTCCGGCAGCCTGCATGGCCTTGAGCGCGTAGAGCATGATGACCAGGCCGCCCTTCATGTCGTTGGTGCCGGGGCCGGTGGCGATGTGGCCGTTGCCCATGCCGCTCACCGTGTAGTGCTGGAAGGGACTGTCTTTCTCGAAGACTGTGTCCATGTGGCCGATGAGCAGCATGCGCTTGCCGCACTTGCCGGGTTCGGGGCAGGGATGCTCGGCGACGAGAACGCCGGCGCGCTTGACCTCGTCCATGGGGATCCATTTGGTCTGGAAGCCTAACTCGTCGAGTTGCGCCATGATGATTTTGCCTACGGCGCGGACGCCTTCGAGGTTGTGGGTGCCGCTGTTGATCTCGACCAGCTTTTGCAGAAGGTCGTTCGAGGCTTGTTCGTTGGCCTGGATATAGGTGACCATGGCTTGCTCTGGTTTGGATAGTTGCTGCGCTGAGGATGGCAGCGCCGATAGCACAATGAAAGGCATCGCAAGAATTCGCAAAGCTCGAATCAGCATGATGGCAGGAGGATAGCAGACAATATTTGTCGAAAGCATGGATCCCGAAAAACAGATCCTTCGCTGCGCTCAGGATGACAGCATTCAACGACTGGTTTGCGATAAATCCGATATACTGACGCGTTCGCCTATGAAGATTCTGGTTTGCATTAAGCAGGTCCCGCAGAAGGATGCTCCTCTGAAACTGAACGAGTCCGGCACCTGGATTCGCGAGGATGTCTCGTACGAAGTAAATGAACCGGATGCTTACGCTCTTGAAGAAGCGCTGCGGCAGAAGGAGAAACATGGCGGCGAGGTGGTGGTGATCACGGCCGGACCGGCTCGGGCGCAGCAGGTGCTGCGCGAGGCGCTGGCGAAGGGTGCTGACCGAGCGATTCATCTCGAAGACGACAGGTTTGTGCAGCTGGACTCGACCAATACGGCGCGGGCGATTGCAGCGGCTGTGGCTGAGGAGAATTTTGACCTGATCGTGACCGGGCTGCAGTCCGATGATTTTGGCGCGGCGCAGACTGGTGTTCTGCTGGCCGAGATTCTTGGGCTGCCGCATGCCACGATCATTATTGGGATCGAAAAGACCGACTCCGGGCTGCATCTGAAGCGGGAACTGGAGGCCGGGCATTACCAGTTCATCGATCTGCCGACGCCGGCGGTGCTCACGATCCAGAGCGGCATCAACAAGTTGCGCTATGCCAGCCTGATCGGTATCAAGCAGGCCAAGAACAAGCCTCTGCGCAAAGTCGCGTGGGCAGAAGTTGAACCGAAATTGAGCAGGAACCTGCAACAGATTGAGCGGCTTTACGTTCCGGTGAAGCAGAAGAAGACCGAAATGATCGAGGGGCCGGCTGCGGAAGTGGCGCGTAAGGTGACGGAGTATCTCAAAAACACCGCGCGCGTGATTTAATTGTTGGCATAGAGATTTGCCCCGGTACATCTTTCAGGAGA
>Ga0335073_10003165_pt1 | contig 22826 bp, 20 predicted proteins | sample Lox_Sample_22_FD_207093 | JGI IMG/M metagenome (GOLD analysis project Ga0335073, IMG submission 207093) | Soil microbial communities from Loxahatchee National Wildlife Refuge, Florida, United States - Lox_Sample_2.2 | ecosystem: Environmental > Terrestrial > Soil > Wetlands | place: USA... | reverse complement strand
CCCGCCAGATGCCGCTGATCCTGATGCGGATCGGCAGCGCCTACTACTCCCGCCCCAGCCTGGGGCTAGTTGCCCGCGAGCTGATCCGCGGCCAGTGGCGCTCGAAGATGCGGCCGGAGCCGATGATCTTCGCCGGCCGTCACCTGCTCAGCGGCTGGACCGTCATGGACCGGCTCGGCGAGATCACCGCGCCCACCCTGATCATCGCGGGACGGGACGACTTCATATTCCCGCCCCAGCACCAGCGCGAACTGGCCGCCGCCATCCCCCGCGCGCGCCTGCAGATCATCGACCGCGCGGGCCACAACCCGCACGCCGAACAGCCCGCCGAGGTCATGCAGGCCGTCAGGGACTTCATCTCCGCATAAGCGCGCGCAGGTCCTCGGCTCGCTCACCATCGTCGCGACGGTCTTCCTGCCGCTGTCGTTCCTCACTGGCTACTTCGGCATGAACTTCCGCGTCCTCACCGCTCACGCGCAAAACACACTCTGGCAATTCATCCTGCTGGACCTGCTGCTGCCGATCGCCAGCACCAGCCTGTCCCTGCTGCTCATCCACAGACTGGAGCGGCGTCTCGGGGTCGGCCGCATAGGGCAGCGGCCAGGCTGATGCCTCACGCCGGCACCAGGCCGATCATCGTGGCCGGTGCCCTGCCCGGCTCTAGCGGGTGTTTACTGGCTGGCGCAAATCCAGGCCTGACATTGCGCTGGCTCAATGTTGGACGGAGAGACGGAGACTGGCCAGAACTAGACCTTGAGACGGATTTCCACCAGCGTGTGCGGTGGGCTCATTATCCGCTTGGGCATGGCGGCCTGAGCTTCCCCCCGGATCGAGGAGGCATCGGCTATAAGGAGTAGCCATGCCGGAGAAGAGACGGAAGTTCGATCCGGAGTTCCGCGAGGGCGCGGTCCGGATCGTGCGCGAGACCGGGAAGCCGATCGCCCAGGTGGCCCGTGACCTGGGGATCTGCGAGGTCACGCTGGGTAACTGGCTGGCCCGCGACAAGATCGAGCGCGGTGAGGCCGAGGGCCTGTCCCGCGATGAGCGGGCCGAGCTTGTCCGGCTGCGCCGCGAGGTCGCCGAGCTGCGGATGGAGCGTGATGTCCTCAAGCGCGGAGTGGTCTTCTGGGTGAAGGAGGCGACGCGTTGAGCCGGGCCGCGTTCATCGCCGGCCAGAAGGCCAGCTACCGCGTCCCGTACGCGGTGTCCTGCCGGGCTCTGCAGGTCGGCGAGTCGTGGTTCCACAAGTGGCACGGCCGGCCGCCGACGGCGGCTGCGCTGCGCCGCGCCCGGGTGGACGCCGCGGTGAAGGCCGCGTTCGATGCTTCGGATAAGACCTACGGGTCCCCGCGCATTCACGCCGACCTGGTCGCTGCCGGGTGGCGGGTCAGCGAGAAGACCGTCGCGAAGTCCATGGCCCGCCAGCACCTGGCAGCCAGGGTGAAGAAGCGCCGTAAGGGGCTGACCCGCCCGATAAGCGCAAGCGCCCATTCCCGGACCTGGTGAAACGGGACTTCACCGCGCCCGCGCCGGACGTGAAATGGTGCGGGGACATCACCGAGATCCCCACCGATGAGGGGAAGCTCTATATGGCTACCGCGATCGACTTGTTCTCACGCCGGCTGCTTGGGTACGCGACCAGCGTTCACCCGGATGCTGTCCTGGCAGGTCAGGCGATCAAGATGGCGGTCGCGGCCCGCGGCGGGAACGTCGCCGGGGTGATCTTCCACACCGACCGCGGATCCACTTACACCGCTGATGACTTCACCGTCTTGTGCGCGAAACTCAAGGTTGTCCAGTCGATGGGCCGTGTCGGCTCGTGTTTCGACAATGCCGCCGCGGAATCATTCTTCTCGACCCTGGAATGGGAGGTGCTGTCGCGTCATCACTTTACCAGTCGGGATGAGGCAAGAGAGTGCGTAACCCGATGGGTGTGTGACTTCTATAATAAGACCAGGCGCCACAGTTCTTGTGGCATGAAATCGCCAGTCGACTACGAGAATTCCGCTATACTCGATGCAGCATAGGGAGTCCTCCACGGTTCGGGGGAAGCTCAGCCGGTAGTCGCGGAGAGGCGGTGGCAGATGGCCTGTACCGTGCACGTGGCCTGGGATGAGCGGCTGACCGACTACCACTTCGGGCCTGGCCATCCGATGGCCCCGGTGCGGGTGGAGCTGACCATGCGCTTGGCGCACGAGTTCGGGCTATGGAACCAGCCAGGTGTGACCATGGCTGCCCCGGATCCGGCCTCCGACGAGGACCTGCGGCTGGTGCACGAAGAGCGGTACATCTCGATAGTGGAGGCGGTCAGCCACTGGGCTCAGCCATGGCCCGATGCGAGCGGCGGCCTGGAAGGGCGCCAACTCCGCGTCGCGCACATGTTCGGCCTGGGCACCGAGGACAACCCCGCGTTCCCAGGCATGCACGACGCGTCGGCGCTGGTGGCCGGGGCGACCCTGGCCGCGGCCCGCGCCGCCTGGTCAGGCTCGGCCCAGCACGGCGCCAGCATCGCGGGCGGCATGCATCACGCCATGGCCGCGCACGCCAGCGGGTTCGGCGTCTACAACGACGTCGCGATCGCGATCGCCTGGCTGCTGGGGCAGGGCGCCGAGCGCATCGCGTACGTGGACATCGACGCCCACCACGGCGATGGGGTGCAGACCGCGTTCTACAACGACCCGCGGGTGCTGACGATCAGCCTGCACGAGCACCCGGCCACCTTGTTCCCCTACACCGGGCTGCCCGCCGAGTCCGGCGGCCCGGACGCCGAAGGGTCAGCGGTCAACGTGGCGCTGCCCGCGGGCACCGGCGACGCCACCTGGCTGCGCGCGTTTCACGCGGTCGTCCCCCCGCTGCTGGACCGGTTCCGGCCACAGATCCTGGTCAGCCAGCACGGCTGCGACAGCCACCGGCTGGACCCCCTGGCCAACCTGGAGCTGAGCATCGACGCGCAGCGCGCCGCCCACGCCGCCATCCACGTGCTCGCCCACGACCTGGTCGGCGGACGCTGGCTGTTCACCGGCGGCGGGGGCTACGAGCTCGTAGGCGTTGTGCCGCGGACCTGGACGCACCTGATCGCCGAGGCCGCGGGACAGCCGATCGACCCGTCCACCCCGACCCCTCTGTCGTGGCGCGAGTACGCCGTGCAGCGAACCGGCCTGGCCGCGCCCGAGCAGATGACCGACGGGGCACCCGCCACGTTCGTCCCATTCGAATCCGGCTACGACCCGGCCGACCCGGCCGACCGGGCGATCATGGCCACCCGCAATGAAATTTTCCCCCGGCACGGACTGTGGCCGCTATGACGGCGGTGTTACACAGCCATGCGCGCCTTGGCCGCCGCACGGCGATTACAGGCCTGTCCAACAGGCGGCCCAACCCGTACGCTGACGATCAAGGACGATGATCACCCAGTCTGGAGGATCCGATGAGCAAGAACATCGTGCTGGCCGTTGATGCGGCATCGGGGGATCCAGCCCGGCACATCTCCGCGGCTGCAGAAATGACTCGCGACCTCAGCCACGACAGCGGAGATCATGTCATTGTCTTGCACGTCCACGAGTTCGCCACCGGCCGGTTCGGCCGCATACAGGTGGACTGCCACGAAGGGGCAGGCGAACAAGTGGTGGAAAAAATCGTATCCAGCCTCAAGGCCGCCGGCGTCAGCGCCGAGGGAGAAATCCGCGAGGCCAATTATGGCCACATCGCGGCGGCCATCCTCAGGGCCGCGCACGACCACGGCGCGCGCCTGGTAGTACTGGGCTCCCGCAGCCGCACCGACCTGCCCCGCGTGCCGCTGGGTAGCGTATCCACCCGGCTGCTCCACATATCCACCCGGCCGGTCCTCATCGTGCCCAGGCCTGACACGACCGCCCAGGAGACGCCTTCGCAAGGGGCTGCAGCGGCAACGGCGGAGCGCTGAGCGCATCTCGCCTGGGATCACGCTGCATCGGTTGCTCCCACCAGCGCGGCACCCATCATCGTCGGCCCCAGCGCTCAGGCACCACTGATCATCCAGGCGATGATGATCTACCTGCTGTGCAGTGCTAGGCAGGGAGACGTTGCCATCTTACCCTGGTGCTCGTCAGGCCCGTTAGCCAGGGCCTGCGATCTTAACCGTCGGCTAGGGCTATGAGCCCGCGATGCTGCTGGCGTCCTGGCAGGATCCTGGCTCGTGCCCTGAGCGGGCCGGAGGATATGCGTGGATGGCTGAACCGGCTGCACCTTCCCTGCTGTCGGGGACCGATGATCTGGATCAGTCCCCTGGTTATCCGTTCCGGGGGCCGGGCCTGCTGGTGCGGGTGGCGCCGTTCGCCGCGATCGCGGTCCTGGCTGAGGCGAGCCTGGCGCTGCCGCCGGGCCCGGTCTCGGGCCGGGCCACCGCGGTCAGCGTGGCGCTGCTGGTGGCGGTGGCCGCGGCGTTCGCGCTGCCCTGGCCGCGGCTGCCCGCGTGGCTGACGGTGCTGGTCCCGCTGGCCTATTGCGGTTCGGTACTGGCGCTGATCTTGGCAGCCGGGGTCACCTCCGGGGTCGGGCTGGTCATCTTGGTGCCGCTGATCTGGACGGCCCTGTTTCAGCGGCGGTGGCAATCGGGCTGTGTCGTCGCGGCGATCGCCGTCGTCGAGCTGATCATCTCGCTGACGCCGGTGATGGCCCCGGGCGTGGTGATCGCCCGCCGGGTGGTCCTGTGGACGGCGCTGGGCACGGTACTTGCCTTCGCCACGCACGAGCTGCGCGACCGCAGCTACCGTTCCCGCCAGCAAGCGACCCGGTTGCAGTCCCGCCTGGCCGAGCTGTCGGTCTTGCAAGACCGGGACCGGATCGCCGCCGACTTGCAGGACAAGATCATCCAGCTGGTTTTCGCGACCGGGCTGAAGCTACAGGGTACTGCGGCGCGTGCCAGCCAGCCCGAGGTGCGCGAGCGCATCCTGGCCTCGGCCGATGACCTGGACCAGGTGCTACGGCTGATCCGCGACACTATTTTCGGTCTGGAGCAGCGGCTGAAAGGCCATGGGCTGCGCGCCGACATCCTGGACCTGAGCACTGACCTGTCCCCATCCCCCGAGGTCAGCTTCACCGGCCCGGTCGATGGCGCGCTCGATCCCGTCCGCGCCGCGCAGCTGGTGCAGCTGCTGAAGGACGCCCTGCAGGCAATCAGCGCCCACTCGGCGCCGGTCCGCGTCGCGGTGACGGCCAGCGACACCGCTTACCTGACCGAGATCGAGACCACCGGGCGGGTCCCGGCCGACGACCCAGGCCAAGACGAAGTCCCGGCCTGGGTCACCCGGCTCGAGAACGACTTTTCCCAGGCGGGAATGACCTTCGCCATGCACCCGGCATCCTCGGGTACCCGGTTCACCTGGTCGATCCCGCTCACCGCGTCCACGCAGCCAAAGACAAAGAGTCAGAGACCCCCATTACGCAGCTAATAGCCCAGTGGCGAAGGACAGGGAGGACTAGGAAATCTTCGGCAGGGCCGCAGCGTCGCGCGGTGCGGTCCTTGGACAAGAACTGCCCGGCGTACAGGTAGACGATGATCGCGGCGATCCGCGGCCGTACTGCACCGGGGCCTCCGCCTCCGCCGGGGCCGCGGCCTTGGTGCGGTGCCCGCAGCCGCATTCCCGCTCGATCAGCTGGTGCTCGGTCACCTCGGGGATCTCCCGGTCCGGCCGGGCCACCTGCGCCAGCGTCGTCCCCTTATGCCCGTCCTGCCCGCCGGCCTTGCGGCCGCTACTCTTCCGCAGCGACCGCGGCGTCGGCTTGCCCAGCCCCTTGCTCGACGGCGGCTGGGAGGAGTTCCGCGGCGTCTGTCTTAGCCGGGCCTCCAGCTCGGCGATCTGCTCCCGGGCCTGGGCCAGCTCCTCCGCCGCCCGCGCCAGCGCCGGCCAGCTCCACGCGAAGCGAGGCCACCAGCGCGGCCAGCCCCTCATCACCGGAACCAGCGTCATCACCAGGCACATCCGGACGCTACTACTACCCGGGGCCGCTGGCCCGGCATCATCGCGACATCGGTACCGCACCCGCAACGTAACGCCGCGCCCGAAGGCCCGGCCAGCAGCGCCCGCTGCACCCTGCTACCGTGCTGCAATGCCAGCCTGGGTCTGCCTGCTGCGCGCTGTGAACCTCGGCAAGCAGCGCAAACTGCCCATGCCCGCGCTGCGCACGGCCCTGACGGCCGCGGGTATGACCGACGTCCGGACCTACCTGCAAAGCGGGAACGTCATCGCCTGCTCGCCACTCCAGACACACGGGCAAGTCTCGGACCTCGTCCGCGCCGTGATCGCCGCGGACTTCTCCCTCGACGTCCCCGTCATCACCCGGCGACCAGCCGAGATCGACGACGTGATCGCCGCCAACCCCTTCCCCGCCCAGGCAAGACAGCGCGCACACCTGATCAGGGTGATCTTCCTCGCGGCAGCCCCGCCCCCGGACAAGACCGCCCGGCTGATGGCCGATATCTCCGTGCGGGAAACCTGCCGCGTCATCGGCAGCCACGTCTACATCGATTACGTCCGCGGCTACCACAACACCGGGCGCACCGCACCCTGGTTCACCCCGCGCGCTCGGCGTCGACGGCACCGAACGGAACTGGCGCACCGTCCTGGCACTGTCAGCCTTATGCGCGAACAGCACCAAACCAGCCGCCAGGAAAAGGCAACCTGACCAGTTACCCGCGCAACATCGCTGAGCCCGCATACTCGTCGACCAGCAGCACGCCGCCGGATCCGCAGCGAGGGGGGCAGACGGTCCTGAATCGCGGGCCTGTTGGCCTCTTCCGGTACGGGCCATCGCCGGCTGGACTGTAACTGTGGGCCGTGCAGATCGCGGTGCACGGCAGCGGAGAGGATGAAGGCCATGTCCCGCAGCGATGCGCTGTTTGACGCGATGCTCCGGCAGCTGGGAGCGGCTTACTACCAGACCATCCACGGCGACGGCACGGCCTCGGACGTGGAACGGGCGCTGGAGTCGGCTGAGGCAGCGGATGGGCGGGAAGACCAGGCCTGGGGTCTGTCCGGTCGGCATCACAGCGGCCGGTGGCGGGTTAGCGATGTGATGAGCACCGACGTGGTGACCGTGCCCGGGAAGATGCCATATAAGCAGGTGGCCATGATCATGACCGGGCAGCGGGTGAGCGGGGTGCCGGTCGTGACCAAGGACGGCCATGTGGCCGGGATGGTGTCCGAAGCGGACATCCTGCGCAAGGAGGAGCGCGCATTCCGGCGGCTCGGCACCGGCCTGCCCCACAAGACCCGCCGGGAGCGGGCCCAGGCGGAAGCCCGCTGCGCGAGCGAGCTGATGACCTCTCCGGCGATCACGATCCATCCCGGCGCGCCGGTCGGCGCGGCCGCCCGGCTGATGAACGGGCACCGGATCCGGCGGCTGCCCGTGGTGGACCCGTCGGGGAAGCTGATCGGCATCGTCAGCCGCCGTGACCTGCTGAGCGTGTTCTTGCGCCCGGACGAGGAGATCGCGGCCGAGGTGCACGGGGTGCTGACCGGGATGCTGCTCGCGGAGCCTAGCGGCGTGGAGGTGACGGCCAGGGACGGAGTGGTGATCCTGTCCGGCAGCCTGGCCCGGCCGGACCTGATCCCGGTGGCCGAGCGACTGGCGTCGGGCGTGGACGGCGTGGTGGCGGTGATCTGCAAGCTAACCGCACCGGGTCCTGCGGCGTCGCCAGTGCCTGAGCGTTAGAGACAGGGAATAACGCGAGAAACCGATCGTTACTGCCCTAGACGGTTCACCGGCCTCGCAGGACGTGGCGGGTTCGCTTCGAGGAGATACGGCAAGGCGGCCGCCGTGGCGCCGGGGTCGGAAGCGGCACGATCGGCATCCAGCGCGGCGACAGCGAGGCAGCAGTGCCCGTCACATAAGCGCCGCTTGGGATTAGCGGTGAGCTGTCCACCGCGGGCCGGCGACCGACCACTCGGCAGCCCAGGCGGCCATGTGGCGCCGGTCGAGCGCCCGGCGGCACAACCAGTAACAGATGATCAGCATAATCCCGCCGCAGCAGACCGCGCCGATAGCGATCATGACCGAGGCGAACCCTACCTCCCAGGGCCCGGAAGGCGGAGTCTCGGGCTGACCAGAGCGGGTCAGCCACACTTGGACCCTGGCCCCGGCCGGCGCTCCCCAGATGCCAGGCGCGGTCATCGTGGTCAAGAATCCCGATCGGCGCTGCCCGTCGGGTGCCCGCCAGCGGGCAGCAGCCTCCCCGCTGGTCAGCAAGGAATCGTTGCCCGGCCCGGCCTGGGTGAGCACCGCGGCAGCCGGACGCAGCCCGGTCGCGTCCGCGCGTTGAGACTGGTAGACGCGCACGCCGAACCAGGGTGCGGCCGCGGCGGTGGCCAGGAACACGACCGAGAGCAGGACCACGATGGTGCTCTCGATGCGGTCGGAGGGCCGGCGCATCTTGTTCGGGCTGATGAACAGTCGTGCCAGCCGTCGCGCTGGTCGGCAAGCCGCCCAGGCCGTATCAGCCGTGATCATCACCTCCGGCCGGTCTCCACTCGCTAGCATGCGACGGTCCGGCGCGGAGGGGGCAGGGGCATAGGCAACGGTCGACCAGGGCCTTTGGTCCATGGCAGGCGTCGGCTCTGATCTCCGGACGAATCCCGCCCAGCGGTCAGCCGAGCGCTCCAGCGGCCGCGGCACCGACTTAGAGCCGCGATCGGCGACGTTCGCCCCGCTCGTCCGCGGCCGATGCGGCTGTAGGAAGGCGCCTGATCCGCCTTATTGGTATGCGCGACGGCGAAGCGTGGACTCTCAGCCGCCATGGTCATGCATAACTGGGTGGGTGATTTGCATGCTGCCGCGGGCGGCTGGCTCCCCGCCTGACGGTCAGTAGTTACCTGCGCGGGGTCGTTACAGGCATCTGGCAGGCTGGCGGCCGGCCGCGCGCCGGATGTCCCGCTTTGATCGCCTCGATCACCCGGAGTATCCCCGTGAGGGCGGAGAGCCCGCCGATCCCGGCAAGCGCGCAGCTCATATCCGGGCCGTAGAGGAACAGCCCCTTCCAGTTCACCTTGAACACCGCCGTCGGCCCTACGGCTACGGCCGCCGGGACACCGAACTCCCACAGCAGCGGCAAGGACCGGCGGCGACCCTGCGCCACAACACCGCGCCGCTGCGCCAGCCGCGCCAGCGACCAGCCCTGAGCAGCCAGGGCGACTGCCACGGCGGCATCGAACCCGGCGTAGAACGCGCCGATACCGGTATCCCTCACTGTCCCGCCGGCCACCATCCCGGTCACGCTTTGCTCGACCGCCAGCAGCCCCGGCAACGCGCCGCCATGAGTGCCGACGTTGAACAGCACGACAACGCCCCAGTTCCCATCCGGGACCAAGGCCATGCCAGCATGAGCGCCGGGCTCGTCGCCGGGATGGTACGACGCGTCCACCCCGCCCCATGGGCCGGTAAACCAGCCCATCCCGTACCCCGCGCCGGCGAACGCGCCTCGCTTCTGCGGCGGGCCCGGCCGCAACATCTCGGCGATGCCGGCCGAGGAGAGCACCACCTGGCCGTCATAGCAGCCCCCGCCCTGGTACATGGCCAGATAGCGGCTCATATCCTCGGCCGTGGAGATAATGCCGCCGGCCGGAACCGTGCCGCCATGCCCAGGCGCGTCGAAGGCCACCGGGAACCCAAACCAGTACCGGTAGCCGGACGCGAGCCCGTCGCGCCTGGCGTCCTCGATGGCGGTGTAGGTGTGGCGCATGCCCAACGGCTCGAAGATGTGCGTCTTCAGGTAGGCCTCGAACGGCTCTCCGGCCGCCATCTCCACGACCAGCCCCAGCGTCGTGTAGTTGAGGTTGGAGTACTCAAACGCCGCGCCAGGCGCCCGGGCCAGCCCGGCCGTGGCCAGCGCCCGGACGGCGGGTTCCAGCGGCTGCATCCCAGCCGCCAGCGTGGCTGCGCGGCCAGCGCCCTCGGTCAGTCCGCTGGTCTGATTCAGCAGATGACGGACGGTGATCAGCGCGGACGCCTCCGGATCAGCCACCCGGAACCACGGGATGTAGCGCCGGACCGGCGCATCTAGATCTACCTTCCCGGCCTCGGCGAGCTGCATGACCGCCAAGGCGGTGAAGGACTTGGAGCACGACCCGATGAAGAACGGTGTCTGCGGCGTGAACGCCCGCCCGGAGTCGTCAGCCCGGCCGAAGCCCCGCAGGTGGACAGGGCGGCCGTCCCGGACGATCCCGAGCGCCAGGCCCGGGATGCGAGCATCTTTTATCTGTGCCCGGATATACGCGTCGACCGCGGCGAAGCTGGGCGCGGGCGCCTCACTGGCAGGAAGGCCGGCCACTGCTCCCTGCCGTCGCAGCCGCGTCCGCAGACCTTCCCCTGTCTGCGGCATCAGCGAACCACGAGCACGGGCCGGTCGGCCAGGTGGATCACCTTGTGTGCCGTGCTGCCGAGGACCAGCCCGGCCAAGTCACCTCGTCCCCGCGAACCCATGATGATCACACCGACGTCGAGGGTCTTGGCATCCTCGACGATCTCGCGGGCCGCGTAGCCGTAAATCGTATTCCGCACTTTGCCATGCGCCTTGATCCCGGCCGAGGTCAGTTCCTCGATCGCTGCGTCGACCTGCGCCTGCGCGTCGTCGGCCGTCTCGGCCGAGGGCGCCAGCCCCGTCTTCCCGCCGTACTCGCGCTCCCTCAGGTGCAGCACCCACACCTCGCCGTTGGACAGCGCCGCCAGTTCTCGCGCCGCGGCGAGCACCCGCTCGGTGGCCTTTGAATGATCCACAGCCACCAGCAACTTCTGGTACATCGGGCCTCCCATTACCCGGCGAAACGCCCTGGATTCCCCGGCTGATCAGATAGTGACGCACGGATGAGTCGCCGGCCAGGGCCGAAGGGCCTCATATATGCGGCGCTCAGCTGGACAGGCCGGTATGACTGCCCATCAGCCTTCGCCCTCGCCCCGGTCAGGACTACGGGGGGCGCGGGTGCCGGGTGAGGTACTGGCTAATCGAGTTCAGGAGGGCGTCCGCAATCCGCCATACCCGCCGTTGCCGACCCCGTGGGTTCGGGCGGCTGCGGCGTGGACCAATACCTCGGTCGGATGCCCCGGTCACGGCCACATTTCGGCCTGGCTCTGTTTGCTCCCGGAAGCGCCCCATGCGACTGCTCAGCGTGCAACCTGTCCGTCGACAGGGACGTCCCTTACCTTGTCAAAAGGGCATTAGACATCAACACAGGCCTGAGATTGGCCTGCAAGCCCTATAAAGGAATTGTTGTCAAAGGCACGTAGATTTCGACGCTCTGGCGGCTCAGGATCCACTGCGGCCGACCGGCCTCTACGCCGAGTGGTCATGGCAGCTGGCGCAGGTAAGCGTCGGTAGGCTCGGCCGTCTGGACGCGGACGCGTCCGTGGATGGCTTGGATGCCGTCAGGGCGGGCGATGACCGGGCTGAGCTCGAGTTCGGTGATCTGTGGCAGGTCGTCGGCCATCCGGGACACCCGTAGCAGCATGTCCCGCAGCGCGGCGAGGCCGGCGGCCGGGGTATCGCCGGGACCGGGCCGGAGCGGCGCGCCGGGTATCGACCGGATCAGGTCCTCGGCGTCGGAATCGGTCAGCGGGGTGATCCGGCCCGCGCGGTCGGCCAGCCCGCCGGCGTCGTCGGCGAGCCCGAACAACACCAGCGGGCCGAATACCTGGTCGTGCAGCACGCTGATCGTTAGCTCGACGCCGACGCCGACGCCGACGTCTCCGGCGACAGGCGCAGCGCGTTCGCGCAGCGGTATCCCGTAGTAACCGAGCAGTTCCGCCGCAGAGTCCTGGGACAGCCAGCCGCCGGCCGGGGCGTCGGCGAGAAAGCCGGCGATCAGCTCTCTCGCCTGCTCGGGGCGCAAGTCTTCGAAGTCCGGCACGCGTCCGGGCGGGGTTGCCCGCCAGATGCCGTAACGCACTGCGCGGCCGAGGGCGCGCGCGGCGGACTCGGGGTAAGCGTAGGCCGGGACGGCCGTGCCGTCGCCGCCCGGCCCAGGCAGCAGCCGGACCGCTTCGGTCTGGTCCATCACCGCCGCGGCGACCGGCACCGGCAGCCGCGTGGCGGCCACCTCGGGAACCAGGTCGCCAGCCGCGGTCGTGGCCGTCACCGCCAGGACCGCGTCGACGCCGGGGTCGGCGCCGGCCAGTTCCAGGCAACGGCGGAAGGCGGCGGGCGTGACCCGGGCGGTGGTATCCATCGGTCCCGTCACCACGGCCTCGCGGGGAAGCACCTCCCGCAGCGCCCGCTGGGTGGCCTCGGCCAGGCTGGCTACCTGCAGTCCCGCGTCCGCGCACGCGTCGGCGGCCAGCAGCCCGCCGCCGCGGGTGTTGGATACCACGGCGACCCTGCCTCCCGCGGGCACCGGCTGCGAGGCCAGCAGCGCCGTAGTGTCCAGCAGTTCGCCCAGGTTAGCGGCGGCGACCACGCCCGCCTGCTCGAATAGCGCCTGTCTGGTGAGCCCTGACGTAGCTACCGCGGGGGCGCGGTCGGCCGGCAGGCGCCGGCCGGCGGTGACGGTCAGCACCGGCATGGCGCGGGCGACGCCGCGGGCGGTACGAGCGAACTTATGCGGGTTGCGGATGGTCTCCAGGTACAAGACGGCCAGCTTGGTCGCCGGGTCAGATTCCCACCACCGCAGCATGTCGGTGCCGGATACGTCGTCCTTGTCGCCGAGCGAGACCATGCAGGAGATTCCCACGCCCAGCCGGGACAGGTGCTCCAGCAGCACGAACCCAACGCCGCCGGTGGCCTGCAGCGCCAGGCCGGCCTGACCCGGCTTAGGATGGCGGGCCGCGAACGTCGCATCCAGACCGATACTGGGGCTGGCCACGCCGAAGCTGGCCGGGCCGACCATCCGCATGCCGTGCCGACGGCAGATGCCCAGCAGCTCCGTGCGGTCGGCGACGCCCAGGCCCGCCGCCAGCACGACCAGGGCCTTGACCTGCCGCCGTCCGCACTCTTGTGCGATGCCAAGCACGGCCGCCGCTGGCGTCGCGATGACCGCCAGGTCGACCGGCTCGGGCAGCGCGGCCACCGACGGCACGCTGGCGATGCCGTCCAGTTCGCCGCCGCCCGGGTTGACAGCATAGACCGCGCCGGAGAAGCCGCCGGTGACGATGTTCCGCAAGATCGCCCGGCCGACCGAGCCGGGGCGCCGGCCTGCGCCGATCACCGCGACTGAGGCCGGGGCCAGCACATGACGCAGGCTCGCCACGTCCGCCGACCGCTCCCGCTCGGCGACCGCATCACGGTAGGGGCCCAAGGCGGCGTCGGCCTCATCGGCCGGCAGCGGGAACGTGAACTCGTACACCCCGTTGTCCAGGGTGCGCCGCCCCTGCAGCCCGGCGTCGGCGAACACCTTCAGCATCAGCGCGTTCTCGGACAGCGTCTCCGCGACCAGGTCACGCACCCCCCGGGCACGGGCCAGCGAGATCAGGTGCTCCAGCAGCAGCGTGCCTACCCCCCGGTTATGCATGTCATCCGCAACCGCCATGGCGGCCTCCGCAGCCGGGGACCCCGCGCCGAGCCGCTCGTAGACGCCGTAGCCGACCACCTTGCCGTCCAGCACGGCGAGCAGCGCGGCGTGATCCGGCGCGGGCTCGCGGCATACCTTGCGCGCCGTCTGCCCGGCCGAGGCCCGGCTCAGGCTGAAAAAGCGCAGGTACAGGTTGTCCGGGGACATCTTCTCGTGCAAATCCCGCACCGCATCAAAGTCACCAGGCCTTGCAGGCCGGATTTCTACGGTGGTCCCGTCGGCCAGAAGAGCATAGGTACGCTCCTCCTCCTGTCCACCCATAACGCCTCCGCCGTCCCTTGCCGACACCTAGCCGGCATTATCGGTTATGGAGGTATCTAGGCGGTCTTCGCGGCTGAATGTCGACGCTGCTGTGTATAGCCGCGGCATCAGCGAGCGCACGAGGCCCGTGACCGCCCGGGCTCGAACACCGCCGCAGGTGCGAGGTCACCCGTCTGGGCCGTAAAGCGCGTCGATATCTGCGGCGAAATCTTTGGCGACCACGTTCCTGCGGACCTTGGCCGAGGGAGTCAGCTGGCCGGAGGCTTCGGTGAAATCAGTGCCAAGGATGCGGAACCTGCGGATCGACTCCGCGCGGGACACCGCCTTGTTCGCCTCGTCCACTGCCTGCTGAATCTCCGTGATCATCTCGGGGTCATTGGCGAGTTCCCAGGGCGTGGCGCTGGCAGGGCGCCGATGCCGGCGCTTCCAGAACTCCAGCGCCTCGGGGTCCAGCGTCACCAGGCAGGCGACGTAGGGGCGGCCGTCGCCCACCACCATGCACTGGCTAACCAGCGTGTGCGCGCGGAGCCTGTCCTCGAGCACGGCCGGCGCGACGTTCTTACCGCCGGCGGTGACGATCAGGTCCTTGCGCCGACCGGTCACCTGCAGGAAGCCCTCGTTGTCCAGCGTGCCGACGTCGCCGGTGTGCAGCCAGCCATCGGGGTCCAGTACCTGGCGGGTCGCGGCATGGTCACCCCAGTAGCCGGGGAAGACGTTCGGGCCCTTGACCAGGATCTCGCCGTCATCGGAGATCCGGATGCTGACGCCGGGCAGCGGCTGCCCTACCGTGCCGATCTTGTTGCGGCCTGGCCGGTTCACCGTCGCGGCGGCGGTGGTCTCGGTCAGGCCGTAGCCCTCGAGCACGGTGATGCCCGCCCCGCGGAAGAAATGGCCGAGCCGTTCGCTGAGCGGCGCGCCGCCGCTGATCGCGAACTGTATGTTGCCGCCGACCGCCGACCGCACCTTGGAGTAAACGAGCCGGTCGAGCAGCGCATGCCGCAGCCGGAGGGCAGAACCAGCTCTGCGGCCGGCTGCAGCGCCGTCGCTGGCCTTGCTCAAGGTGATCGCCGTCCGCGTGGCGGCGGCGAAGATCCTGGCGGTGGCCTTGCTTCCGGCGGCCTGCCGCTCGGCGCTCTCGTAAGTCTTCTCGAACACCCTGGGCACCGCGAGCAGAAACGTCGGGCGGAACTCGGCGAGCCCATCAGCAAGCGTGGTGATCTGCGGCCAGTGCCCCAGGATCACCCCGGCCTCTAGAACGCCCACCTGGATGATCCGCGCGAACGAATGCGCGAGTGGCAGGAACAGCAGCGTCGAGGCCCCGGGCACCTTGAAGATCTCCGGTAGCGCGGCCACCGCGTTGCGCACGTCGGCGAGCAGGTTGCCGTGCGTGAGCTCGCAGCCCTTCGGCCGGCCGGTCGTACCCGAGGTGTAGACGATGGTCGCCAGGTCCGCGGCCATCCGGCTGGCCCGGCACCGGGCGAGCTGCTCCTCGCTGACCTGCGCGCCATAGGATGCCAGCGCGTCAGGTGCGTCGATCATCCACAGAAGCGCCAATCCGGGGAGGCATCCTCGCACGCTGCTGATGATCTGCTCGTGCGCGCGAGTTTCGGCGAAAACGGCCCGCGCCGCCGAGTCACCCAGGATCCACTCAACCTGCTCGGCCGAGGAAGTCTCATAGACCGGCACCGTGACCGCGCCCGCGGCCCAGATTGCGTAATCGATCAGCGTCCACTCATAGCGGGTGCGCGACATCAGCGCAACCCGGTCGCCCGGCTCGATCCCCGCGCCGATGATCCCCCTCGCCAGGGCTGTCACCTCGGCACGGAACTGCCCAGCGGTCACATCCTGCCAGCCGTCCTGGGGCGTACGCCGACGCAACATCACCGCGCCCGGCTCCGCCTGCCCCCGGCGGAGAACGACGTCATCCAGGCAGGCGGACGCGGGAATCGCGGCCATCGTGGGCATGCCGTACTCACGCACGGGACCTCCTGGCAGAAGCCGTCTAGCCCTGACCTTCTCGCGCCGTATAACGCTGGGCACATGATCTCAGACCGTCGCGTTGCGCTAGGCGTTCCGCCCGGCAGCCGTGGCACACCTGGGAGTCGGACCCAGGGCGCGCGAGGGGCGAACCCACGTACCGCGCCGTCCGGTTATGGAGTGCGAACCGTCGCTGTGCCATCATCGCCACCAGCCAAATGGCCGGTTTCGAAGTCTCTCACAAGCGACTGTATGGGGATCATCATGCTGTGAGCAGTGGCCAAAGCCCTTCATTTCGGACCCGACGGCGATCATCTGTAGGGACGTTCGTCCCTGCCTCGCCGTAGATCGCGAGCAGCGCCGTCCGGACCTCGCCCCGAATCGGTGGGCCTTGCCGCCCGGATGACACAACGGCCCTCCACCACCTCGGTGGTAATCGCCACGAACTGGTCGCGTGCTCCAGGTGCCCATGGCATTAGCGGCACATTCTGGTACCGGGTAATCAGCTCAGGGTCGGTTACCAGTGTGGCGCGGCCAGTCACCACTACCGACCAGCCCGAAGAAGCTGCCGCATCCAGATCATCGGCCTCAAACGCCACGATCACGTCATCGACCTTGCGGGCCACCGTCGTGTCGAAGGCCGTGCGCAGGACGATCAGCCCATCGACCAACACGAAATTCATTAGCCGCACCGCAGGCAACGCGTTGACGGTGAAGATCAACCGCCCCACCTGCGCACTCGCCAGCAAGCGCATCGACTCGGCGCGATCGAGCCGGACGATCTCACCGTGCGCTGCCGTACCAGCCTCATCCATTCCGGCAGAGTGCACCTCCGCCATCACGGCCCGGCAGGGCCGAAGGTCCCAGACGCCGGGCAAGGCAACTCGGGCCAGTTTGCCGGGGTCACCGTGGCGCTCCGTTGGCGACCAACGGGAGCTGATGATCGTGGACATCAGCGGCGCCGGGAAGACGACGGTGCTGTTCTTGTCCACGCCGATCTCCACCATGCTCTGCAGGTTGCGCAGTTGCAGCGCCAGCGGGTGCGCCATCATCACATCGGCGGCGTCGCCCAGCGCGGCCGCGGCCAGCGCCTCGCCCTCGGCGTTGATGATCTTTGCCCGCTTCTCCCGCTCGGCCTCGGCCTGGCGGGCCATGGCGCGCTTCATGCTGTCCGGCAGCTGGATGTCCTTGAGCTCCACCAGCGTCACCGCAACCCCCCACTCGGCCGTGGTGACGTCGAGGATCTTCCGGATGTCCAGGTTGATCTGGTCGGTCTCGGACAGCGTCTGGTCGAGCGTGTGCTGGCCGACGACCTTCCGCAGCGTGGTCTGGGCGATCTGGCCGATCTGCGGTCCTGGAGAGATCAGGGCGGCGGCGACGACCGGGATCCGGCTGAGACGGGCTCGCAGAGTGTCCGCAGTTCGCTGCGGGCGGCGGCGGTGAAGGTGTCGAGGTCGGGGACGGCGTCGCGGTCGGCGACGACGGTGATGTTGAGCTGCCCGGCGTAGGACAGTGCGCCGACCCCGAGGGTCACGTTGGCGATGAGGGGGAGCAGGGGAAACACCTCGAGCACCCGCGCCCCGGCAAAGTAGACGTGGTGCGGGGGACCGGGAACGTCCGCGGTGGTCACGTTGACGGGATGACGGTCCAGGAACGCCAGCAGGACGCGGCGGGCGAGCCGGCCGCGGAACATCGTGCCCAGGTTGGGGTGGCTGCTGGCTTTCTGCCTGGCGGCTTGGGCTGCGATCTGCTCCAGCCGCAGGATTGAATCGGGTTCCCCGATGGGAAGCAACACGATCATCTGCCCGATCATGTTCCCGCGGGCCTGCTCGCGGCGTTGGGGCGGCCGCAGCGTGATGGGCACGTAGACCGGCAGATCGAGATTCTCGACGGGTTCGCCGCGGCCGAGCAGGAGCCCGCGCAGGCCTGCGGCGGTCACGGCCAGCAGGACGTCGTTGACCTTCGCGCCGTGCCGGTGAGCGGCCTGCGTGGCCAGGTCGAGATTGCCGCGGATGACCGCCAGGCTGCGGTCGGCCCCGACGACCTGGTCCAGGCTAGTCCGCGGCGTCGGCGGCGCGGAGAACATGCCGCGGGTAGCCGAGAACACGTCCTGTAGCTTCCGCGCGGTGGGCACCGGCCTAGCGAGGGCGGAGAACGCGCCGCCCACCCCGCCGGCCTGGCGGCGGAGATTGTCGGCGAGCAGGGTCCGGGGCGACGGCGCGGGCGCTGGCGTCCATGGTCGTGCCTGCCCGGAGGGTGCGCTCGGGGTGGTGTCGAGGAAAGCGCCCAGGGTGGCCACGCCCGCGATGCCATCGGCGATGGCGTGATGCATGCGCGCGAACAGGCCGATCCGCCGCTCGGGGAGCCCGGTGAGGAACCACATCTCCCACAGCGGCCGGGACCGGTCCAGCCGGTGGCCGCGCAACTGCTCGGCGACGCGGAGCAGCGCGGCCTCGTCCCCGGGCGCGGGCACGCTGGCCACCCGCACGTGGTCGGCGAGGTCGAACGCAGTGGCATCCGTCCACAGCGGCCCGCCCAGCCCGTGCCGCGGCACGTGCAGGACCTGCCGGAACCGGGGGACCAGATGCAACCTGGTTTCGACCGCCTGCCGCGCCGTCTCGACCCGGAACCGGCCGTCCGGGCCCAGCAACGCGGCGCCGTCGAGGATGGCGAGCGCGCCGATGTCCTGCGGCCAGCGCTCATCTGGCCACAGCATCAGCCGGTCCTCGGCGGTCAGCCGCTCCATCGATCCCGCCTCCTCCCCGGCTCCAGCATTGGCGCGCAGCGGCAGGTCTTTCAGGGGCGAAGGTCCCGTTGACGCAGGCCCGATGACTCCGGCGCCAGATGCCCGCCCGGTGGCAGCGTCAACCGTGGCGGCACGGCAGCGGGAGGCGCGGTCATGGCGACCAAGACGATCCGCGAACAAGGCGGAGACACCAGGCCAGGGCTGACTAGCGAGCAGGTGTGGCGGGCGGTCGCCCGGGCCTCGTTCGCCGTGCTCAGCCACGTCACCCCGGCCGGGGAGCCCCGGTCCAGCGGCGTGGTGTACAAGACCAGCGGGCGAAGGCTGGCCATCGCGGTCGCGCCCGGCAGCTGGAAGGCCCGGCACGTCGCAGCCGACGGCCGGGTGGCCGTGACGGTGCCGCTGCGCCGGGGCGGGATCTTGTCGCTGGTGGCACCCATCCCCCCGGCGACCATCAGCTTCCACGGCACGGCGGTCGTGCACCCGGCCGGATCACCGCAGGCCCGCTCGCTGCTGGACGAGCTGGGTTCCCTCGTCCCCGCCAAGCGGCGGGCCGAGGCCAGCGTCATCGAGATCACCCCGGCCGGCGCGTTCCGGACCTTCGGGATCGGCGTCTCGCTGCGGACGATGCTCAACCCGGCCGCGGCCCAGGCCCGCGTCCCGATCACGCCGGACCAGGACACCCGGTGAAAGCGCCGCCCGAACACACGGCGAGCGGACAACCGGATCACGATCTCGCCGCGATCACCAGCCGGCACCCCGCCGTGGGCCTGGCGGTCGGCGTGATCCGCAACGGGCGCCTGCGCCACTTCTACGGGCACGGGCTCGCCGACATCGCCGCGGGCACGCCGGTGACCGAGGACACGGCGTTCCGGATCGGGTCCATCACCAAGACCTTCACCGCGATCGCGGTGCTGCAGCTATGCGAGCAGGGGCTCATCGACCTCGACGCGCCCGCGGGCGAATACCTGCGCGCCTACCGCCTGATCCCGGCCAGGCCCGGGCACCGGCCGCCCACGGTCCGCCAGCTGCTCACCCACACCGCAGGCCTGCCCCAGCTCGTCTACCCCGCGCGCGCGTTCCGGCCGGTCCTGGGCGAGACCGTGCCCTACGGGCAGCGAGTACCGACGCTGGCCGAGTTCTACCAGGGACGGCTTCACCTGATCGCCGAGCCGGGCACCCGGCACACCTACAGCAACCACGGGTTCGCCACCCTCGGCCAGATCGTCGAGGACCTCACCGGCCTGCCGCTCGCCCGCCTCTTCCGCGACCGCATCTTCGCGCCGCTCGGCATGAACGACACCGACCTGGCCCGGTCCGATCAGATCAGGGCCCGGCTCGCGACCGGGTATTCGCTGCGAGCCGGCGCCCCGCGCCCGGTGCGCGACTGCGATCTGGTGACGGCCGGCGCCGGAGGCATCTACTCGACCACGGCCGACATGGCCCGCTACGTCGCGGCGATGCTGGCCGGCGGCTCAGGCGAGCACGGCCCGGTACTCAAGCCCGAGACTCTCGCCAGCATGTTCGCGCCGCATTACCAGCCCGATCCTCGCCTGCCCGGGGTCGGGCTCGCGTTCTTCCGCCATGACCTCGGCGGCCACCTGCTCGCCGGGCACGACGGGCTGGTGCCCGGCTTCAACTCGCAGCTGTTGCTGGCGCCGCACGACGGCACCGGGGTAGTCGCGTTCACCAACGGGGCGCGAGGCGCCATGGGCTGGCTCGGCGGCGAGGTCACCGCGGTCCTCGGGCGCATCCTCGGCGTCCCCGAACCGGTGATCCGGGCCGATGTCCCGCACCACCCGGAGACCTGGACCGACGTCTGCGGCTGGTACTCCTTCCGCGGGTCATTCCGCGACGCGCAGAAGTGGTTCGCCGCCGGGGCGGAGGTCTTCGTCCGGCGCGGCCAGCTCACCCTCCGACCCTTCACCCCGGTACCCGCGCTAGCCCGCGGGCTGCCGCTGCACCCGGACGACCCCGGCGACCCCTACGTGTTCCGGATCGACCTGTCCAGCCTCGGCCTCGCCACCAGCCGACTGGTATTCAGCCGGTCACCGCACGCCGGAGTGACAGCATTCCACCTCGACCTCGACGTCGCCCTGGTGTCGTTCGACAAGCAGCCGGCGACCAGGAACCCGCGGTATTGGACCAGCGGCGCACTCGGCGCAGTGGCCGCAGCCACCACCGTGAACGCCGTCCGGCGGCACAGGCGGTACGCGCCGCTGCGAGCCCGCGGGCGCGCTCTTGCGGCGGCGGCCGCCGCCACGTCTGCCGGGCAACGCCATGACGTGCCACACCAACGGGCACGGGGGTGAGCAGCACGGCCGTCACCGAGCTGTGGCGGATGAGCGGCACCGAGCTGGCCGAAGCGATCCGGTCCGGGCAGGTGTCCAGCCGCGAGGTGGTCGAGGCCCACCTGCGCCGGATCGACGAGGTCAACCCCGCCGTGAACGCGGTCCCGGTCGTCCTGGGCGACCGGGCACTGGAGGCAGCGCAGCAGGCCGGCCGCGCGGTCACCCGCGGCAGTGAGCTGCCGCCCCTGCACGGCGTTCCGTTCACGGTCAAGGGGAACCTCGACCTGGCCGGCACGCCGACGACCCACGGGATCAAGGCGCTAGCGGACGCCTACCCGGCGATGGACGCCCCGGCCGTCGAGCGGATGCGGGCCGCCGGGGCGATCCCGATCGGCCACACCAACCTGCCCGACTTCGCGATCAGCTGGCACACCGACAGTGAACTGTGGGGCGCCACCGTCAACCCGTGGGACCGGTCACGCACGCCCGGCGCGTCCAGCGGCGGAGAGGCCGCAGCCCTGGCCACCGGCATGACCCCGCTCGGGCTCGGCAACCCCACGCTCGGGTCGCTGCGCTGGCCCGCCCAGTGCTGCGGGGTCACCACCCTCAAGCCGACCCTGGGCCGGATCCCGCACGCGACCACGATCGAGCCGGCCGGCATGCCGATCAGCAACCAGCTACTGGGCGTCAACGGCCCCATGGCGCGGCGGGTCGCCGACCTGCGCGCCGCCCTAGCGGCCACAGCCGGGCCTAGCTGGCGCGACCCGTGGACGGTGCCGGCCCCGCTGCGCGGCCCCGAACCGGGCCGGCCCATCCGGGTCGCCATCGTCACCGACCCGGCCGGCCAGGGCACCGCCTGGCAGGTGCGCGACGGCGTCCGCGCGGCCGCCGGGGCACGGGCCGACGCCGGTTATGAAACCGACGAGGCCGAGCCGCCGTCGATCGCCCTGGCCGCGAGGACCTGCCTGGACATCTTCATCCCCCCAGTCCGGGCCATGTGGCCCGCCACCGAGGTGATGTTCCGCGCCCGGACCCGCCAGTTCGTGTCGGCGCTGCTCGCCGCGACCGGCGAACACGACCTCGCGGCCATCATCGAGAGCTTCATGACCCGGCAGTCGCTGCAACGGTCCTGGGGCCAGTTCCAGCAGGCCTACCCGCTGATCATCGCCCCCGTCTGCACCTCCCTGCCCTTCACGGTCGGCGCGGACCTAACCACGCCCGAGGTCTCCGGAATCGTCGACGGGATGCGCATGGTACTGGCCGTCAACGTCCTCGGCCTGCCGGCCGTCGCGGTTCCCGTCGGCACCGCCGACGGTCTCCCCCAGTCCGTCCAGGTGATCGCCCCGCGCTACCGCGAGGACCTGTGCCTCGACGCCGCCGAGGCGATCGAGGACCGGCTCGGCATCCTCACCCCGATCAACCCGGCGAGACCGGGAGACGACGAGCCATGACAACGCCGGCCGCTCATCAGATCAGGCCCGGGAGGATACCGATCCGGGACACGTCGCTCTACGTCGACGTGGCCGGGAACGGGTACCCGCTGCTGCTTATGCACGGCGGCCCGGGCGCCGATCACTGGACGCTGCTGCCGTTCCGGCAGCTGGCCGGCCAGTTCACGCTGATCTTCTACGACCACCGCTGCAACGGGCGCTCGCAGGGCGCCCCGGTCTCGTCGATGACCTTCGAGAACCTGACCGCCGACGCGGACGCGCTACGCGAGCGGCTCGGCTACCAACGGTGGGCGGTGCTCGGCCACTCGTTCGGCGGGCACGTGGCGCTGGAGTACGCGCTGCGCTACCCCGCCAGCCTGTCGCACCTGGTACTCGTCGACACCGGCGGCGACAGCCGCTGGTCCCGGCACAACGCCGCCCAAGTGCTCGCCAGCCGCGGCTACAAACCGCAGAAAGTGGAACTGGTCCGGCGCTGGTTCACCGGCCAGTTCCCGCCCCGCCAGATGCCGGTGATCCTGATGCGGATCGGCAGCGCCTACTACTCCCGCCCCAGCCTGGGGCTAGTTGCCCG
>Ga0335073_10003164_pt1 | contig 22828 bp, 13 predicted proteins | sample Lox_Sample_22_FD_207093 | JGI IMG/M metagenome (GOLD analysis project Ga0335073, IMG submission 207093) | Soil microbial communities from Loxahatchee National Wildlife Refuge, Florida, United States - Lox_Sample_2.2 | ecosystem: Environmental > Terrestrial > Soil > Wetlands | place: USA... | reverse complement strand
GCCCGAGCACGGTTCTTTATGAGGATCTTTGGGAGACGAGCGATGCGGGTGATCCCCGGGGCAGCAGCGGCCAGCCTTACAACTATATCGGCTTCTTCAAACTGGACCTCACCGGCGGCACCCCGAAACTGACCTTTACGTCAACCAATGTTACCGCGTCGCTGACGAGTCCAACCATTATATTGGTCAGCAAGACGGGAAGCACAGTAACGGTGGTTTCGAGCAACGCCGTGCCGACGCACAGTTATCAATTGCAATCCACCTCCGGTCTGAATCCGGTGAGCTGGAGCAATGTGGGCAGTTCGGTGGTGGCTGGCGGCACGCTGGTGACGAATAATGATGCCACCGCGACTGGTTCCACGAAATTTTACCGGGTACAGGGGCAATAGCTTCCCGGTCCCCTATCTTACCAGGATGAGCACGGCGGGCAGGAAACTGCCCGCCTTTTCTGTCTATGTGGACGAATGTATTTGGTTGAGAATGAAAAGGCAATTGCTGCGCGCGAAAAGTAAACAAAAATGTTTTCCCGTCATGTTCAGCCTGTTAATCCTGCCGTAAAAGTCTTTGGACCGGATGAACAGGATTGGCAGGATATTTTTTGATTTTCTTTAAGCGTCCAAGCGGAGAAAGAAGTGGATCGCGAGTACGCTCACCCACCAGTCCAGAAAGGAGTGAAATGGCGGATGGGGCCTCCCAAATGTCACAGATTTGTTGCGGCATCGCCTTTGACCAAACAGAGCGAACATGATTTGCCCGCCTCGTCGGGTCACTGGCCAGGCATTTATTCGTGCCTGCGGTATTGGCGGGCCGGTTCAGCATCCGCCAGTGCCGCCTTCGTTTGGCGATAGGCTGAAGGAAAACCAGTGATCGACCTTAAAAAGAGGAAGGATTATGCCGCAATTTTTTGGTCCGGTTTTTGGTGATTTGATGTTCGATGGCATCGGGTTGGCAGGTATCCTGTTCGTGCTCTTTCTGATATGGGAGGCGTTGAGGGAATGGCGAATTCGTGTTCGGCGGGCCCGTAACGCGCGTGAACGCGCCAGGGGACGATGAAAGGACTGCGCCCGTAGCATCGTGTTCCCGGTTAAATTAAAAACCGGCGAACACTCGCGGGGAGTTTACTGGGGACGACACTGATGTCCGGTCATCTCACGCATTTGTGGATTTAGAGCCTTTTCAGAGAACAGGCGGCTGCCGATGTGAGTCGGCGGACCTGCTGGCGTAAGCTCCGCCTCGTTAAGTCGGCGGCTACGGAAATTATTGAACCGCTCCGATCGCGCGCGAGTGGTTCAATGATCGGTTCCAGTGTTCTTGATTTGCAAGGCATGAGCGAGATTGTCGCGCGCGGCGGCGGAATCGGGATTGAGGTGAAGGGCTTCTTGAAATTGGGCAATCGCCTCGTCCATCTGCCCTTTCAGGCCGAGAGCGGCACCCAGATCGTAGTGAAATTCAGCGTTGTCCGGTTTCAGGCGGAGGGCCTGCCGGTATTCGCCGATGGCCTCGTCCAAGTGCCCTTCTCTGGCGAAAGCGGTGCCCAAATTGCTGTGCGCCTCGGCGTAGTCGGGTTTGATCCGGATGGCTTCCTGAAATTGCCTGATGGCCTCGTCGGTCTGACCTTGCACGGCCAGGGCAGCGCCGAGGTTGTAGTGTGCCTCGGCATAATTCGGTTCGAGTCCGAGAGCTTCCCGGTATTGGCTGATCGCCTCGTTAATTTGGCCTTCCCGGTAAAGAGCGATGCCCAGGTTGTGATGCGCGAGATAATTGTTTTTTGTGACAGCCAGCGTGTGCCGGTAAAGGGATTCATTATTCTGCCAATACCCAAGCTGTTGCCGCGTCAAGACCGCGCAGAGACTAATGGCTGCGCCACCTGCCGCCCCCAACACCATTTCATGATGGCCCCGGCGTTTGGTTAATTCGTATGCCCCCCAGACGACCAGAATCAGCAATCCCAACGACGGGATGTAAGTGTACCGGTCCGCCATGGCCTGCCCGCCCACTTGCACCAGTCCGATGACCGGCACGAGTGTGCCGCAATACCACAGCCATCCTGTCAACAACCAGGGGTGCCGTGTCCGTTGCACAAAAACGAATGCCGAAATGCCAGCCATCAATCCACCTGCCAGCAGCGCCTCGGACATCGGCCAATGGGCAGGATACGGATAGAAAACAGCCAGGTCGCCGGGCCAGAAAAACTTTGCGAGGTACCGGCAGTACGAAATCAGCGCGTTCGCGGTCCGGGCGCCCGGCGGCACGTTTTCCAGCGAATGCATCATGCCGGTGTGTTGTTGCACTAAGTAAGTCACCACGCTCATCACCGCCGCTAGGGCAAAGAAGGGGATCTTCTCCCACAACCGGCCTGAGAGATTCCGGGTTCCGGATTCCGAATGCCGAACTCGATTCAGCGGCCAGTAATCCAGCAGCAACAGGACGAACGGCAGCGTGACTAGCATGGGCTTGCTCATCAAGCTCAAGGCGAAAAGAACCAGAGTCGCCCAATAATACCAGGTCGTTGAATCCTCGCCTTTGGACCTGGGACGTTGGACTTCGGACTCTTTGGCATAGCGTGCATATGCCATCAAACAGAGCAGGCCGAAGAACGTGCTCAACACGTCTTTCCGTTCCGCCACCCAGGCCACCGATTCCACGTGCAACGGGTGCAGTCCAAACAATGCCGCCACCGTCAGGCTCCGCCAGATTGCTCCCGTCAGGCCGCGAAACAGCAGAAAAACCAGCGCCGTATTGGCCCCGTGCAACAACACATTCGTCAGGTGATGACCCCGCGGATTTAAACCGTATATTTGGCAATCCAACATGTGCGAAAGCATGGTTAGCGGGTGCCAATTACCGACCACCGGATTGCCAAACGCCCACCTGACGTTGTCCAACGTCAATCCGTTTTGGACGTGGACGTTCGCGGTGACGTAGTAGGGGTCGTCATAGTTGATGAAATCGTGGCTTGTCGCCGGCCAGTACACGGAGATCGTCACCAACATCAGCGATCCAGCCAGTAGCCACAACGCATAATGCGACCGATTCATAACAACGTTGACTGCCTTCGTCTCGCCGGGATGGGAATTCTTTTCCGGCTCATGCCTGGAATCACCGTCCAACCGTGGAAGGTTGGCAAACCCGCGCGCCTGTTTTGTTGCGGGAACCGCGGCGTATTAATTTTGGCTCGCTTGAGGGCCGCTCGACGTGTCCGGGCGCATTGGGGCCTGAAATTGAGCGGCCATGCGTTTCGCCTCGTCAATCTGTGCGGGTGTGAGCGCTTGGTGCAACTCAATTTCAATGACGTCATGCCGCCCGCCCACATTTCCCTGCTGCTGGCTCAGCCAAAACCATTTGTAAGCCTGCACCAGATCGCGGGAAAGCCCCGCGTTCCCATTCTCATACATCTGTCCCAGGTTGTCCTGGGCCGTGGCATCTCCCAGTTCCGCGGCCCGGCGGTTCCATCGGAGCGCTTCCTGCCAATCGTGGCCCACCCCGACGCCATATTGATACATAGATCCCAAAGTGCTCATGGCAGGTGCATAATCCTGTTCGGCAGCCTGACGCAGCCACTTCACGGCAGCCGTGTAATTAATGTGATTGGTATCGCCGGGATGTTCGCCATGGAGATAAAACTGGCCCAGCGCGTTTTGCGCATAAACCTGGCCCTGTTCGGCGGATTTCCGCCACCATTCGAGGGCGGCGTCTATATCCTGCGGTGCACCCTTGCCGTGAGCACAAGCATAGCCCAGGCTGTATTCGGCCAGTGGATCTCCCTGAGCGGCCGCCTTGCGATACCACCGGATCGCTTCGACATAATCCTGTTTGACACCCAGGCCGTGCGCATAACAGGAGCCCAGACTGGTCTGTGCCGGGGCGTATTCCTGGCTCGCGGACTGGCGCAAGTAGGTCACAGCCTTGACGTAATCTTTCGGCACACCGAGGCCGTCGGCATAATGCCGGCCAAGAAAAAACTCCGCCCGGGGGTCGCCCTTGTCGGCGGCGGCCCGTGCGGTGTCCAGCGTAAATTCTTTATTGGCGGCCCACAGCAAGGACATCGGGAGAAGCCATAGAGACAGGGCAAGACCTTTTTGGGAGGGAGACATAAAGCGGACCGTGGTTTTCATTGTATCAGGCCGAATCATTACCGCAGCGGACAGAAATTGGTCATGTGAAATGGAATTGGCCAGTGCGACAAACGGCAGCCCTCAACTCGTCTTGGGCAAAATGACCGTGACGCGGCCGACGGTTCGAACCAATTCCGTCTTCTTTTTCTTCTCATCGTCATTGGTGTTTTTGCTGGCGACCTGTTGCTGGTTCTCGGTACTGGTCTGCCCGACGGCGCTTTGGCTGGCGCTGGACGCGGAGGAGGAAGTGGCCAGCGTCCCGGCGCCGCCGTTGACCGAAGAGCTGAGCACCGTGGCCGTGAGGTTTCCGCTGCCGGACGTGTTCACGCCGCCAAGGGCAACGATCGTCCCGGAAATCGTGCCACCGGAGGAAAAGGTGGCCTTGCCGCCGGCGAGGACTGTACCGGCAAAGCTTTCGGCCGCACTGATGTTGGCGTTCTGTTGGGAAATGATCAACCCCGTGATTTTGCCGGTGGCCTTGGCATTCACATTTACTCCAATCACGCCCGAACTGCCCAATATAATGTCGCCGATATAGCCGTCCGAACCAGCCGCCAAAGTAATGGCGGTGAAGCCGGAGGCGGCGGATAAGACCTCGTCGAACGCGACCTGCGAAATACCACCCTGATTGGCATAGATACTTCCCTGAGGCGTGGTCACCGTGATGTTGCCCGGCAGCCCGGCGGCACCGGGGGGAATCTGGCCCGCAGCCGTGAGCGTGCCCGTCACAATGCCATTTGCCGGAACATACTCGACCGGTTCACCGCCGGAAAAATTCGGGGCGAAGTAATTGATCGGGACCACCGACGCGCCACCGCTACCGGCGTTGACATCGCCCGTAAGCGACTCAATGTTGATGTCTCCGCCATTGAAGGTGGCGATGCGGGAAGAGTCAATATTGATGGTGCCCAGGGCAGCCACATTCACGTTGCCGCCGCCCGTGGCGTAAATACCCAGGCCGAGGTTATTGGCGGTCATGATCTGAGATTCGAAGTTCAGCAGGTCTTGAGAGCCTAAATCCATTGAAAGGCCGACCCCATTGTTATTCAGGGGGCTGTCGGGGATTTCACCCGTGCAGTCAACCGTGACATTGCCACCGCCGAGAGAGGCAATGGTGGAAGCGGGCATTTCCAAATAGCCGGCGGTGACATTGATATTCGCCCCCGAGCTGAGGTACGGAGTCAGATAGGAATAGGTATGGCCCAGGAAGACGGTGCTCGGGGTGCCGGCGTTGCCAACGGAAAGGATTCCCCGGGAATTGCCGAGGGAGATGGAACCGGCGGTCACGTTAAATTGACCCGTGCCACCAACAACATAAGCGCCGGCAGCTCCGTTCAGCGGAACTGTCCCCTGGCTGTCGCTGTAAAGGGATGAAATCGAAGCGGCATCGGCGCTGCCGCCCGGCACCCAGGAGATGGTGTCCAGCACAAAGTGACCGTTGGCATCCAGCACCGGATAGCCGTTGAGACCGTAACGCACCACGGTCAGGGTCTGACTTTGCAGCGCAGCCTGTAAGGCCGACGACAAAGGCCCGATGGCGGTCAACGTTTTGGTATTGGGATTGTAAACCAGGGAATTGTTGAAATCATTGATGTCGTTTTGGAACAAATAAACGTTGGCGCTGCTTAAAATAGTGGCCAACTGCGACGGGTTGACGAGGGAGAATGACTGAGTAAACAAGGGGTTGTTGGGATCAACAGCCAGGGCCAAGGCCAGATACCAACTGCTTAACGAAGTGCCCGGAAGCAGCCCGCCCACCAGCGGGGTGTCCGCCGAAGGCAACGTGGGCAAACCCTGATCCAAAGTGACCGAGGTGAATGAACCCGGATTGTAAATCTGGCCGCCGACCGTGATCGAGGTGACATCACTGGCGTGCAGATTCTCCCCGTAAAAGCTGCAGCCAATCATGTCGCCGGCAACGTTTATTTGGGTTGCCTTGTCGGTTTGCAGGATAATGTTCTCCATGCCGGCCGGGATCGGGACGTTATTTACTGTCTGACTGCCCATCAGATTAATTATTACCGGTTCATAATTGTTCAACAGCGCCGGGACACTGGCATGATCGTTTTCACTGAACGGCTGGATGCCGGAATTGGAAATAAACCATTGCGTGTCGCCGCTGTCGGACATGAGCAGGGTGGCGTCGGTGCCACCGGCATTGCCACTGCTCAACCAGCCGCCACCCGTGGTCGTGATCTGGAGGCTCTGATAGGGTGAAGGAAACAGAGTGATGTCGGAATCCGACAACGTGACGTCGTTTGCGTTAATCCCATCAGTCGCACTGGGGGTATCCAATACGACTCCACCGGGGCCGGCGTTGATAATGACCGTCGGCGGCAGGAGCAGCGGCACGGCCCCATTGGGCCGCGGGAGGTTGTACCCGGTCAGATAAACACCGTTGCCCGCCGTCAGGTCCACCCAAGCCTCCGGATTATAGTCAAAAAGATGATTCCCGGCGGTCGGCACCGACCTTCGGTTCACCCGGGTCATAAGATTGTCAAAGACGCCGTTTGGATTGCGCACTTCCTGCAGATAGATGTTGCCCAAGGCATTCAAATTCCAACCGCCGTTGACCAGGCTCAGTGCCACATTTTGGAGGGATGTGCCGATGTTCTGGCCGGCGTTGATGGTGCCCGTCCCATCGGCTTCCACGAAATGTCCATAAACGCTGCCCCCGGCGGTAATCGTCACCGCCCCCGGCGCCGTCGGATCGAATGCACCCGTCCCCGGATCACCCGCCGCCACCGTAGTCGTCGGAAAGCTGATGACGTCACCACCCGCCTGGATGGTTACGTTGCCACCCGCGACCGTGCTGATGCCACCGAGATTCGGGTCCGGCGCATAATAAGGCGCGGTCGTCAGATAATCGTAACCGATGGCATTGATCCCGCTGTTGACGTTTCCGTATTCCGTCGTTACGTCAATGTTGCCGCCCCCCACGGTCCGGATGGCTCCGGCATTAACAATGACTTCGTTGGCGGCGTTCAGATTGATGTCCCCGTTCGCCGTTTGAAGATAAGCATTGCCATTCAGATAAATTCCGTCACTGCCGGAATTCGGTTTCGGCTGGCTTTGCGTTGGGGTAAAGCCCGTGCCAGCCGTCAGACTGACGGTCCAGTCGTTGCCGGCCTGAATGTCCGAGCCATCGTTCAGAGTGATGTTGTTGCCGGCCGACAGACTTAAGGTGGCGGGAGCTGTTTGGTCAGCCAAAGTCCAAAACGTGTTTAAAGTGATATTGTTGTCGGCTTGAAGATTGAGAGAAAGGCCGCTGAACGAGTTGATATTGATGACCGTGTAACCAGAAGGGGCGCTGGGGTCCGTGTCGGCCGAGGCCAGCCAAATGTTCGCCGGGTCAATCGTCAGGATTCCGCTGTTGAACCCATCCACCGCCTGGCCGCTGATGCTGGAGTTGATGGCACTCATCCGGGGTGCGGACATTTCCGCCTGTCCACCGTTGCCGCCCTGCGCGCCGCCGGAAATGTTGATGGTGGAACCGGCTTGATCGGAGAAGCTGTTGGCGGATTGAATTGCCACCGAGCCGCCGGCGCTGACGCCCTGGGCATCGCCGTGTGCCGAGATAACGGAGTTGGCGCCCAAATTCACCGAGTCCCCCGCCACCAGTTCGATGGTGCCATTGACGTTCTGGGCGGAGTTGGCCTGAATCAAGCCGTTCTGATTCACCATTTGGGCCTGCAAAGCAATGTGGCCGGCGTCAGCAACCAGGTTTCCGTTATTGTCCACCAAGCCCTGAGGAACGGTGGCCTGCGCGCTCAATCCCCGTCCGTCAGGCGAGGTGGAAACCAGCACGGTTTGCCCGGCGTAAAGGCCGATTTTCCCGCCCGGCGCGGAAATCGTGCCGTTGTTCTCGATGTCGTTCGCAATCAGGAAGGCGGAACCGCCACCGGTGATGTTGATCTGGCCGTAGTTGACGATTTTGGCGGTCGGCGGTGGCGCATTAAAGGACCAGGGACCACCGCTGGAAAGGTTGAGTGCGGGAGTGGAGGCCGTGGTCATGATCAGGCCGTGGGCGGTGATGGAAGCCTGGCCACCGACGTAGAAGCCGGAGGCGTTTTGCAGGATCACATAGCCATTGGCATTCAAGCTGCCGAGAATTTGAGAAGGATTGGCATCGTTGATTTGATTCCAGGCCACCGAGGAAGACGAAGGTTGAACAAAAGTTGTGGTCTCGCCGGCGCCGATATTGAAACTTTGCCAGTTGATGAAGGCGTTGGCGGAGGTCTGATTGACGGTGAATTGCGAACCGGCAGTGTTGAAGGTGGCTGCGCCCTGGGTCACACTGCCACCGGTGGGGTTGGCGTGGAGGCAGACAAGGTTCCCGAGCCACGTCAGCAGCAGAATACCCCGGCTGAGGCAACTTCGATGGCGCAAGAAATCATTCCTCATGGCAACTCGTCCTTCATCCGCCAATATATTGCCGGGTCAGTTGGAATAAATTCGTTTTTTGTGACATTCAGGTGACAAATCAGAACTGGGCCGTCAGCGCAAAATTAAAGAACGGCTGATAGGCCGGCACGGTGCCGGCGCTCAACAGCGGCCAGGAAAAGAGAAACTGCGCCTGCCAGTGGGAACCGGCTGAAGCGGTGAATCCAAACCCCGTGCCCCAAAGCGGGGTGCTGTCCCGGCTTCCCGCGGGGGGATCAATCAAATAGACCTTGGCGTAGTCCATATAAACCGAACCGCGGACGGACAGTGGCGCTCCATCATAGACGTCGCCGAGCACAAGCGGCGGCGTCTGCTGCTCCAGGCTGACGTGCCAGCCGGTATCGCCAAAAACCTCGCCTTCATGGTAACCGCGCACGCTGTTCACACCGCCCGCGCCAAACTGTTCCGTGCTGAGCAGCGGTTCGCTCGCCCATTGACCGTCCGCGCGGAAGCTGGTCACCCAGTTGGTGTAGAAATCAAATTCCTGCGAGAAACTGGGCCGGAGAATCACCCAATGGCCGGTGGATTGGGTCGAGCCGGTGATTTTGGCGAGCGCTGCATTACCATTTTGGGAAGTGGTGGTGGTGGTCGTGATGTTATTGGTGGTGACCGTGTTATTAGCGTTGGTCGTGTATGTGTTCGAAGTCGAAGTCGAAGTCGTCGAGTAAACGCTGGAATACCAGAGATTGACGCTCAAGCCCAGACCCAAAGTGGCGGGCCCAAAAGCATCCGGGAAATTGGCGCTGTAATTCAGGGATAAAGGCAAATAATCCAGGCTTGAATCGGTGGTCGGGATGGGGCTGATAACGGACTGCGCGGTCGTGTTAACCTGACCGTTATTTGTTATCACAGTTGTGGTGGTAAAAATATTTGTTCCATAGGAAGTCAAAGAATAAGCCTTGTAATCCAGTCCACCGGACAAGAAGGAACGAACGCCGCCAATTTCCGGCAATGGCTTGGTTAACTGAAATCCAAGCCCTTGGTTAATCGTAATATCCTGATGAATATTTTGCTGGCTCAACGTGACGATGCCGTTGGAAGATGTCGTGGAAGAGATGATTGAGTCACCGGGGTTTTCAATACCGGTATCAATGGTGGCGCGGTTGGCGTACAAGGTCAACTCCGGCTGGCCGGAAGGCGGCGGCAGGTTGAATTGCCGCGTGGCTTCATTGTAACCAAAACTGCCGGGATTGTTCGCCACCTGATTCTCGACCGGTTCCGGGTTGCCCAGCGGCAGGCGGTAAAAAGAGCTATAATAGGCAACGATTGGCTGGTCGTAAAAATCCCACTGGTTCCCCGCCTTGTAAACTTCGGGCGCGAAGCCGTATTGGACGCCGAGCGAATGCTCCCGCTGCCACAGGTTGTCATAAACGGTGGAGCTGTTTACTCGCAGGTCCGGAGTGCCGGGCGAATTCTGGTCATCGAATTCCAGCTTGGCATGAAGCGGCAGACGGTCCTTGACGTTGAGGGTGAGTTCACTGGTGCCCGGTTCGGGGCCGGGACCGATGACGGGATAGATTTGCCGATCCTGGTTTGCATTGGCCCGGTTCAGTTCGGTGTTGAAAATCAGGCCGTTGAGCACCATGTTGGTGTGCAGACTGGGCAACGAGCGCATCACGTTGTTGGAGTTAAAATAGTGGTTGCCGGTGACTTTGATGTCGGCCAAACGACCTTCCAGCACCTGCAATTTCACGGTCGCATTGGTGAGTTTCTGCTGCGGTACGTTCACGGCCACGGTCACATAGCCGCGCTCGTGGTACGCTTTGCCCAGTTCACTCACCACGGTTTGGATGCCGTCAAAACTGACGTTGGTGCCAAACGCGCCGTCAATGTTGGTAATAGCCCCGCCGACGGTCGCCGAGGGAAGAATGGTGTTGCCGTTGACCAGATATTTCTCCACCTCGAATCGGGGGCCGGCATTCGTGCAGACTACATGAACCCGCGTGTCCCTGGCCTGCCTGTCCAGCTCGCCCATCTTCAGGCGCATCGCGGCTATCGCCTCGGCCATCTCCTGGTAAGTCGCGCGCGTTGCTGCCAGGTTCGCCGCCGGCGAAACGGCATTGGTGACTGCCGGAGTGCCAACCCTGGTGCCCGGCCCAGCCGGTGGTTTTGGGACGACGACCGGCGGCCCGGAGACAATTTCCAGGCCGTTGCTGACACTAAGGTAACACTCGCCCGCCACCACAATCTGGGAAATGACCGTTTGGGCAACGTTGAACGTCACAATGCCGTCGGAAATTTGCTCCGGCACGAACGCAACGCTTACCGCCGGATAGCCTTGATCGCGATAGGCCGATTGCAGGTCCGCGGCCGCTTTTTCGATTTTCTCCAGGCGAACGTCCGGGCCGGTGTATTTGGAAAACAGGGGAGTCAGGATGTTTGTGGAAAGCAAGAGGCCCTCGACGGTGTAACCCCGGACATAATAGTGCGGAGTGGCATTGACGGCGGCAGTGCCCGGAGAAGCAACGGATTCGCTTGGCGACGCCATTAACGGCGCCCCCCCCAGCCAACCGCAAAATGTCAGCCACAGCAAAATGACGCGGCGGCGTTCGAGGACCATGAAAAAGGGGGAATACCGGCGGGTCATACGCACTCGTTCGGACCAATAAACCGCGGCGTCAGGACGTGGGCGTGTTTCATGGCGGGTTGATAATGATTGACCTGTCCGAACCGGTGCGCCGGCGTCACAATGAATTCCACCCGCATGGACTTGGGGCGGAATCGCCGGTGGACCAGACCATCAGGTTCGTGATCGGCAACAGCACGCGGTCACATGGTTCTCCGGCACTTTGCCCCTTTGGTAAATCCGACATCATGTGATCAAGTCCCATAGCAAAATTCCCTGACACACACGCCAGCCGTGGGCAGCCGGAAGGCGTTTGTCTGAAAATTCACGCCGGAAAGGCTGGGCCATTTATATTACAGGCCGTTGTCGGAATTGTGACAATCCGGAAACAAACGGGTGTGCCGGAAATTGCGGGGGGCGTGGCGGATGACGGGAGGCGGGTGATCCCATCACGCAAAACAATCCTCCGGCCATGACCACGCGGATCAAGGATGGGGAAATCAGTTTTCAGTCATTTTTCAGAACCGACACCGGTTTGTAACACTCGCCTCCTAAAGTAAACCGTCGCGGACAAAAAAGTTTGAATCGGCAAAAAATTTCGGGACAGGGTGAAAGCGTGATGAAACCGGAAGGTAACTACGAACCTCATCTGGCCGTTCGGGAATTCTCCGTGCCGCCGGGCGGCGAGTGGACGCCGCGCTCCCCCGGTTGGTCGCTGATTCAAATCGCGCGCGGGACCGGTTATTTTCTGCAACCGCAATCAAGTCGGGAACTGGAAACCGGAACGACGCTTTTGCTGGCCGGCCGGGTGCAGGGGAGTATTCGGGCCAGCCAATTGTGCGGGTTATCCCTCTATGCCTTCCGGGTGATCCCGGCGCGTCTTACCGGATTGATCACGCTGGGGGAGCAGGATTTCCTTGAGCAGGCGGCGGCGCGGAATGATTTTCCCATCCGCATTCTTCCCCCGCTCAACCCGGTGGCTGTGAAAATGAGGGAACTCTGCACGGGCGGCGATTCAAACGGGTTGTTATTCAGGCTGCGTCTGCTTCAATTCTTTGTCGAGGCTTTTGGCAATGAGTTGGAGCAGGCTGCTTCCAATTGGGAGACGGCCGATGCCCGGGAGCGGCTGCGCGTGTTGTTGGAACGGACGCCCTCGGCGGAGTTGCTGGAGATGAGCTTCGACGAACTGGCGCGGCGGACCCATTGCACTTCGCGGCATCTGAGCCGCCTGTTTCGTGAGCTGGTCGGCATGTCCTTTCGCGACAAGCGCGCCGAACTCCGCTTGACGCGGGCCCGGGATCTGCTCGCTACGAGCAAATCCAAGGTTGTGGAAGTGGCTCTGGAGAGCGGCTACAAATCCCTGAGTTTGTTCAATCTCATGTTCACCCGTCACTTTGGCACCAGTCCCGGCCGGTGGCGGCAGAAATATCGGAACAACGGCGACCGCAAAGGCGCGCGCAGTAAAAGGGTCCAACCATTTGCAGCCTGGAGGGAACGGCCGGCCGGTTTTCAACTGAACCGGCCTGAATCGCCGCACGATGGTTGGAATGCCGCCTCGCCCGGTAAGGGCGCGTCGCCGTATGGCACGCCTTAACCCACCGCTCACCGGAGGATATCCATTCCCATTAATTCATCCGGTTGTTTCGAAATTGTCGCAATTCCGACACCTGTCGGTCACACCCCGTCCTTAACTTTTTAAGGTGATGATTGGCGAGCGACATCTCATCCTGCAGGAGTTGACATTGGCGGCCTCCGTCGAATGGCGTCCCCGGTGCGGCGGGTGGTTGATGGCGCGCGTGGCCGAGGGCACCGGTTATTGGTTGCAACACCAGGCCGCTCATCGTCAACTCAACCCCGGCGACGGTCTGATTGTGATTCGCAATGCCAACGGGATCGTTCGCGCCAGCCAGCTCGGCCCGCTGAAACTGCAATTGTTTATGGTCCTGCCGCAATATCTTAACGGCCTGCTCACAGTGGCGGAATGGCACCAACTCGAGGTCGCGCCAAACAATCCGGAGTCTCCCGCGTCCGTCTTTGCCGCCGGAGAACCCCTGGGCCAGAAATTTTCCCGGCTGACCGATCAGGTGTACAGCAACCGGCTCCCGATGCGTTGCGCCTTGCTGCAATTGTGGGCCAGCGCCGTCGCCGGCCTGTTGCCGGCACCGCCCCCGTCCGCCGGCGGCAATAAACTTCGTGATCATATCCGGGAACTGGTCGGGCAAATGACGGAAGCCGAACTTTCCGAACATTCCCTGATGGATCTGGCCCGGCAGTTGCATTGCAGTGAACGCCATTTCAGCCGCCTGTTCCGTGAGGAGTTCGGCGTGCCGTTTCACGCGCGTCAGATTGAATTGCGCCTTCAACGTGCCCGCCAGTTGCTCACCGATTCCAATGCCAAGATCATCAACATCGCCTATATCAGCGGCTACCGGCATCTCGGCCTGTTTAATGCCATGTTCAAAAGACGCTTCGGCCTGACTCCGGTCGAGTGGCGCCGACAACACCCCCGTAAAAGCCTTTCGCCCTCTCCCTCGGGCCGGTTCCCGCCGGCGGAGGAACGTGCTGGCGCCGACGCACCGCTGCCCTTCACCCCAACTTGAATGTCACCTATTTGTAACCTGCGTCTGTAAATGACTGGTATAAACTGCGAAAGCGGTATTATGCGTAATCGTCCAACTGGCAATCTTGTTTTGCAAACCGTCGCCGAGTCCGGCGGCAGGGTTTTATCGCCGGGGGCCGGCTCGCCGGCGGACCTGCCCGTCGTGCCCAGCGCCTGGATTTGGCCTTGAACCGAAACCGAACCCCAATCCAACCGTCATAACCACCATGTTTGTTCAACCCCTGTTTGCCGCCAATGCCGCGGTGTACGCCATCCAGAACGCCACCACCGAGGGCAAAATCACCGTCATTGCGCTGCTTGTCCTGTCCTTGTTCAGTTGGACCATCATCATCACCAAGTTCCGCCAGTTGATGATTGCGCGCCAGGCGACCAAAAAGTTTTTTGCCGCCTACAACTCCACGCGTGATCCGCTGGACATCCAGCGCCGGGGCGAGGAATTTGAAGGTGCGCCCGCCTACCAGCTTTACATCCGGGGAGCAGACGAACTGGCGTATCAATTGAAAAACAACCCGGTGCCGGTTGAAGCCATTGCCCCCCAAAGTCCAGCGGAAGGGGTGGAACACACCAACACCGATTTTCTGGCCCGGTCCACGGCGGTGAAGGTCAGCATGGCCTCCTTTGACGCCGTCAAGGTGATCCTGGAGGAAGCGGCCGGCACCGAGGCGATGGCGCTGGAAAAGGGAATGATTGTGCTGTCCACGGCGGTGGCGGGCGGACCCTTTATCGGACTGCTGGGCACGGTTTGGGGCGTCATGTCCACCTTCGCGGGCATCGCCGAAAGCAAGGCCGCCACCCTCACTGCCATGGCGCCCGGTGTGGCCGCCGCGCTGGTGGCTACGGTCACCGGCTTGCTGGTGGCCATCCCGGCCATGTTTGCCTACAACTTCATGGTGACCACCATCCGCCATCTCACCCAGGAATTGGATGGATTCGCCAGCCGTTATGCCAATCAGATTGAACACGTCTATGTGGACCACCGCCCGCTGGCCGAGGAAATCCGAAACGCGAACGAGGTGCTGGCCGGGCGCATCGTCGGCGCGTTGCGGAACAGCGAAACCCCCGCGTTGGTTGAGTCATGAAGAAATGTTCGAAGTCGGCGCACCATTCCCTGACGGAGTTGAACATCACGCCGCTGCTGGACCTGGCGTTCGTGTTGCTGGTGATTTTCATCATCACGACCATTCCGCCGGTCAATGATGAGGGTTTGAAACTGCCCACGGCGGCCAAGCATCTCAAAGACCCGCCCCGCAAGGCCAATTACATCACCGTCCAGGCCGACGGCACGATGTATTTGAACAAGGCACAAATCGCCAATCCCTCCGACATGCTGCAAACCCTCATCGGTCTGCGCACTGAGGACCCGGATTTGAACGTGATCATACGTGGCGACAGCCGTGCCAAGTACCGGCAGATCCGGGCGGTGCTCGATGTTTGCCAGCAGGCCAACGTGCCCAAGGTGGACTTGCAAACCGTAGCCGCCGACGGGAAATAACATGCTGCCGCACACCCAGGCGCGCAAGAAGCGCAACTCGTCAAAGGTGAACCTGCTCATTTCGTTCACCTTTCACGCCCTCATTGTGGCGGTAGGCCTTTACTTTGCGGCGCGCGGAGGATTGCTGGGCAAACAAATCCAGAAAATCTCCGTGGAGATGATCAAGGAAAAGCAGCCGCCCAAGCCCAAACCGCCCGACAAACCCAAAGTCGAACCACCCAAGGTCGAACCCCCCAAAGAGGCCGCCGCGCCCAAGGCGGAACCACCCAAAGAATTATCATCGCCCCCGGCGGGTCCGCCCACCGTCGCGCCGCCGGCGGCGGAACTGCCGTCGTTTGTGTTCGAAGGCGGCAAAACGGTGGAAACCAGCTCTGATCCCGTACAATTGTACAAGGGATTGCTCGAATACGCCTTCCGTTCCAAATGGGACCGCCCCCAGAACCTGCATGACGACGATTATGTGGCGGAGGTGCGCGTGACGGTGGACCACCAGGGACATGTCAGCGATGTGGAGTGGCTCAAGGGATCGGGCAACTCGCGTTGGGACGATTCGGTGCGGCAGGCGATTACGGCCGTGCAGAGAATGGACAGCCCGCCGCCCACCAATTTCCCGCCCAGTGTTGTAATCCGTTTCGACGTGCAACAGGAAACCGAACCCGTTCTCCAATAATTTTTTGAAAAAAACGTCCCACAGCCATCACAGTTCGCTCAGCGAGTTGAACATCACGCCGCTGCTGGACCTGGTGTTTGTGCTGCTGGTCATTTTCATCATCACCACGCCGCAGATGATGAACAATCTGGAAATGACGCTGCCTTCGGGCAAGCCGCCGCCCAAAACCAACCACCCCAAACCCAAAATCAACCAGATTGTGGTGGATGCGCAAGGGCGGACGTTTTTGAACGGCGAATTTGTCACCATCCCGCAGCTCAAGGACAAACTGGAACAATTGCAATCGGATAATCCCGACCTGAGCGTGGTGGTCAAGGGCGCGGATGCGGTGGATTATCAGAATATGATTTATGTGCTCGACGTGCTCCGGCAACTGGACATCACCAAAGTCGGCCTCGCCACGGAAGAAGTGGCAGGTCCGTAAGCAAACCATCCCGCCGGTCGGCGGGTTGCTGAACCGCCGGGCGTCAATTCTCGATTACAAACCGCATCGGCTCAAAATGGTCCGTGTCCTTCACGGTGAGCAGACCGTTGGCCAGGGCCCAGCCGGAGGTTGAATCCGCCAGCGCGTCCGGGGTCAAATGGGGCAGCTCAAATTTTTTTTGAGAGGGACCTTCTCCGGTTTCGAGCGAGATGTCTTTCGGCTCGTTGCCGCTCCACAGTTCCAGAACCAGACTGCGCGCCGCCGGGCGATAAGCGCCTTCCGGCGCGCCGATTTCAATGGTGGTTCGCCCGCCCTCACGAAGCTGGTGGAACCGGCGTTTCAGGAAATCGCCGTTTCGGTAAGCGGGCGTCTCGCCGTCATCCTCGTAAAGCGTGGTTTCGGATTGCCTGGCGGAGGCGATCAGAACCTGCAAGGCGTTTCCCGGCATTTCATCGGTGGATTGAACCACCGGCTGGCGGAAAATAAAACCGCCGGCGCGCACATACAGGGGGATCGAGTCGAGGGTCACCGGCACGTGAAGGGTCCGATTGCCGGCAAACCGGCGGCCCGTCCAGTAATCGAACCAGTCGCCCGCCGGCAGATAAACATCGCGCTCGACGGCGCCTTCCTGCAGCACCGGCGCCACCAGGAGATCAGTGCCAAACAGAAATTCATCCTCGATTCCGGCAACCTGCTCGTCGCCGGGAAATTCAAGAAACAACGGGCGTAGCGCCGGCACACCGGTTTCACTGGCCTGTGCCATCGTGTTGTAAATGTAAGGCAGCAATTCGTAGCGCAATTCAATGGCGCGTTTGTTGATCGCTTCCGCGCGATAACCAAACGCCCACGGCTCTTTGCCCGGCGATTTCGAATCGCTGTGCGAACGCATGAACGGGGAGAACACGCCGAATTGCAGCCACCGGGTGTAAAGTTCAGCGTCCGGCGCGCCGGCAAAGCCGCCGATGTCCGACCCGACAAACGGGAAACCGGAAAGACCAAGACCCATCAAGGTGGCGACCGATTGCCGCAACGACGACCAGTCGGACGTACTGTCGCCGGTCCAGACGGCGGCATAGCGCTGGCCGCCCGCGAAACTTGCCCGCGTTAATACGAAGGGCCGCTTGTTCGGGCGCAAGCGCGCCAGTCCCTCGAATGTCGCCCGGCTCATCAACTGGCCATAAACGTTGTGTATTTCGCGATGAGTCGTCGGCTGGCCATCATTGTCAAAAACTACGTCTGGCGGCATCGTGCCGGTGGGCGTGTCGAACACCGCCGGTTCGTCCATGTCGTTCCAGATGCCGGCGATGCCGACGTCGAGCAACCCGCGGTAAAGCGAGCCCCACCATTGGCGGGCGGCCGGCTTGCTGAAATCCGGAAAGACACTCGGGCCGGGATTTTCTTTTGCGAGGGACGGCCAGACTGGAGCCTCGTACACGGAACCATCGGAATTTTTTACGAAATAATTTCCCGCGATGCCTTCATCGTAAGGCGCATAGCCCTTCTCCACCTTGGGATGCGGGTCCAGGATGGAAACCACGCGAAAATGTTGCGCCCGCAGGTCCAAAATCATCTTTTTCGGGTCGGGAAAACGCTTGTGATCCCAGGTGAACGGCTTGTAGTTGTCCAGGTAATGAATGTCCAGCCAGATGACGTCGGCGGGAATTTTCTCCTCCCGGAACGTATCGGCCACCAGCCGCACGCGGGATTCCGGATAATAACTGTAGCGGCATTGGTTGTAGCCCAGGGACCAGAGCGGCGGCAATGGCATCCGCCCCGTTAGCGCGGTGTAGCGCTCAATGACTTTTTTCGGGTCCGGGCCGTTGATGAAATAGTAGTCCAAATCGCCGCCCGCCGCGCCCAAGGTCAGCAATCCCGCATCTTCATGGCCGACGTCAAAAAAACTGCGCCAGGTGTTGTCGAGAAATATTCCATGGGCCTGACCCTGGCGCGTGATCAGACAGAATGGCACCGAGACATACATCGGGTCCGTGCTGGCGTCGTGGGCGTAAGTATCCGAGTTCCACATGACCAGGCTGTAGCCGCCGAGTTTCCAGCCGCGCTTGTCCAACGGGCCGGCCTTTTCACCAAAACCATAAACGTGTTCGTCGTCGCGCAGGCGTTTGGCGACCCGGAACGCCTCCCCGGCAAAAACAGTGCCGCGCAACGGATCATCGGCATCCAGACTTTCGCCCGCGGCGTTGGCGAAGGAAATTCGCAATGGATTCAGCCCAATGCGCACCGTGAGCGTGGCCGTCTGCAAAACGGCCGAATCAGCGCCGATGACGGCCTTGGCCGGCGTTGGCCCAAAATTGCGATTGATAACGGCGTAAGAATGATCGCGTCCGAACGATTGCGCCCTCGTGAAATGCACCCGCACCATGTCATCCGACAAAGCGGTGACGGCCAGCGTGCCTTGCCCGTTGTGAAATCGCAGCGTCTTTCCATCCCAAACCGGAGCCGGCATCGCACCCAACGACGACCAGCCATTGGGGTCGGTGGCTTTCACGGAATCCGCCGCGCACAGCGTCCCGGCTCGAAAAATCAAGGCCGCTGCGCCCAGGCACAATCCCGTGGCCAGCAGTTTTAATATCAAAAACGTTTTGACGCCGGCGGGTCCTGGGTTCGGATTGGGCATTTTGTGTTGTGTTTGTGTTAAAACGCCCCTGCGCCACCCTGGCTGCCATTTCTGCGTTCCCAGCGACGCGGCACGCGTTCGGGCGGGGAAGTGTCCACCTTGGCGTAATAGGTTTCCTCGCCCAACCGCGTGTCGGCTTCCTGCTGCAATTCCAGCGAAGGCGTGACGCTGAACCGCTCGTTGGTGTCCATGAAAACCACGCCGCCGCCGGGTTGCATGAAACACAGCAACAACGGGCACTTGCCGGGATGCGCGGCGACCAGTTCGCGCACCGCGTCCAGATGTTCCGCCTTCAGGTGCGCGGTGTGCAGTCGCAAATGAACCTGTTTGGTGAATCTTTTCGGCGCGTCCCCCAGCGGCATGATTTCCTGCGGAAAAATCTTCGGCCGCTCGTCGCCGGTATTGACCTCGCCCACCACAAGAATCGCCATGTTCGGTTTCAGCAACTCGCGGTATTTCTCGTAATTCTCGTTCATACACAGCACTTGCACGGAACCTTCGAGGTCTTCGAGCGTGACCATGGAATACGGCTTGCCGCTCTTCTTGGACACGCCGTTTTGCACCGCCGCAATCAACCCGCCGATGCGGGTCAGCGAGCGATTGGATAATTCGGCCAGTTTGGCCGTGTTGGTAAGCGTATATTTCTCCAGAATCGGCGCAAACGGTGTGAGGGGATGGCCGGTGACGTAAAAACCGAGCAGTTCCTTCTCGTGCGCGAGCAGCTCGTGTTGCGGCCATTCGGGCAGGTTGCTGAGGGTTTCCGGCATCGGCGGCGCCTTCTCCTCCAGCGCGCCGAAGAGCGAACTCTGGCCCTGCTGCCGGTCGGAAAGGATGCTGGCCGCGCGCGCCAACGTCCGTTCGATTTGCGCAAACAACGTGGCGCGCGTCTGGCCAAAACCATCGCACGCTCCGGATTTGATGAGCGCCTCGAGAATTTTCCGGTTCACCGTCCGGCCGTCCACCCGTTCACACAAATCCGACAACGAGGCAAATTTGCCGCCCTCGTTCCGCGCCTTCAAAATCGTTTCCACTGCGACTTCACCGACGCCTTTAATGGCCGCCAGGCCGAAACGAATGCCTTGGTGGTGGGGCGAGGCTGCTGACGGGCCGTCGTTGGAAGTTTCGGTTCGCGGGGACGCCCGCCCCACCGCCGGTGCGAAATAAACCTGGCTTTCATTCACGTCCGGGCCGAGCACTTCGATGTTGAAGGTGCGGGCTTCGGCGATGTATTGCGCCAGCTTGGCGGTGTCCGCCATGTCATTGGTCATCATCGCGCAGAAAAATTCCACCGGATAATTGGCCTTCAGATAGGCGGTCTGGTAAGCGACGATGGCATAAGCGGCGGCGTGCGATTTGTTGAAGCCGTAGCCGGCGAATTTTTCCAACAAATCGAAAATCTCGTTGGCCTGCTTTTCCGGGATGTGATTTTTCTCCCGGCAGCCTTTGACAAAAACGGCGCGCTGCTTGGCCATTTCCTCCGGTTTCTTCTTGCCCATGGCGCGGCGGAGCAAATCCGCGCTGCCCAGCGTGAATCCGGCCAGAACCTGCGCCGCCTGCATCACCTGCTCCTGGTAAATCAAAATGCCATAGGTCTCCCGGGCGATCGGTTCCAGCAAGGGATGTTCGTATTCAATCTTCACCTCGCCGTGGCGGCGCTTGATGAATTCGGGAATCAGCTCCATCGGGCCGGGCCGATACAACGCCACCAGCGCCGTGATGTGCTCCACCGAACTGATCTGGAACTTCCGGCACAGGTCGCGCATCCCGCCGGATTCCAATTGAAACACGCCCAGCGTTTCCGCCTTGTTCAGCAAATCGTAGGTTTTCGCGTCGTCGAGCGGCAGACGGTCCGTGTCAATCTCAACGTCGTGTGTCTGCTCGACCATCTCGCAGGTGTTGCGGATGACGGTGAGCGTCTTTAAACCGAGAAAATCCATCTTCAGCAGGCCGAGATCGCCGACGGGATTCATCGCGTATTGCGTGACCAGCGTGCCGCTGTCGTCCTGCTTGAGCGGGAGCAGATTCACCAGCGGCTGATCACCGATGACGACGCCGGCGGCGTGGACGGAGGCGTTGCGCGTCAGGTCTTCAAGGATGAGCGCGGTGTCAATCAATTCGCGCGTGACTTCCTCGGTCTCATAAGCCTCTTTGAATTCCGGCGATTGTTGGAGCGCCTTTTCCAGCGTCATCTTCAAATCGAATGGAATCATCTTGGCCAACCGGTCGCATTCGCCATAGCTCAGGCCCATGACGCGGCCCACGTCGCGCACGACGGATTTGGCGCCCATGGTGCCGAAGGTGATGATTTGGGCAACTGCATCGCGGCCGTACTTTTCCCGGACGTATTCAATGACGTCGGCACGCCGGTCGTCAGCGAAGTCAATGTCAATGTCCGGCGGATTGACGCGTTCGGGATTCAGGAAACGCTCAAACAGCAGGCCGTAACGGATCGGGTCCACGTTGGCAATTTCGAGCAGATAGGTGACCAGCGAACCGGCCGCGGAACCGCGCGCCACGCAGGCAATGCCATGTTCACGGCCGTGACGGATGAAATCGGCGACAATCAGAAAGTAGCTGATAAAACCGGTTTTCTCGATGACCGCAAGTTCCAGCTTGAGTCGATCCACGACGACCTGAAGGGCGGCGGCAATCGCGGAATCTTTGATATCGCAGCCCCGTTCGTGAGAATGCGGATTGGATGAGAGGGCCCGCGAATTCACATTCGCGGCGGCGGAAGTCTGATACGTCGGCAGCCGGTTGGGATTATCAATGCCTTCAACCACGAGTTCTTTCCCCTCAGCCCGGGCGTGGATGGTGTAACGGCGGTACAGACCTTCAGCCAGCAGCTTGCGCAAATAGCCTTCGCGCGTGAAGTGCTCCGGCGGCGTGAAGACCGGATAATGCAGTTTGCCGAACTCGATTTCGACGTTGCATTTTTCGGCGACTTCGAGCGTGTTTTTGGCCGCATCCGGCGTGTCGGTGAAGCGCGCCTTCATTTCCTCTGCCGTCCGCAGGTAAAACTGTTCCGGCTCGTAGCGCATCCGTTTGGTGTCCGAAAGCAACGTCTGCGTGCCGATGCAAATCAGGCAGTCATGCGCGTGCGAATGGCTTTTCTCGATGTAATGGACATCGTTCGTCGCGACGAGTTTGAGGCCGAATTCCTTCGCCCATTGGATCAAATGCCGGTTGACCCGGGCCTGTTCGGCAACGCCGTGATTTTGCAGTTCCAGATAAAAATTGTCCGCGGTGAACGTCTGCTTGAACCAGTCAACCGCCTCCCGCGCCCTGGGCAACTGACCGCGCAGGATCCAATCCGGTATTTCGCTGGCGAGACAACCGGAAAACGCAATCAGCCCGTCCTTGTGCGCCGCTAGCAGTTCCTTGTCAACCCGCGGCTTGTAATAATAACCGGTCAAATGCGCCTCGGTGGTGAGCTTGATGAGATTCTTGTAGCCGGTCGCATCCTTCGCCAGCAACAGCAGGTGATGATACACGTCGCGGCCGCCACTGCTCGTTTTCTTTTCGAGCCGGCTGCCCGGTGCGACGTAAACTTCGCAGCCGATGATGGGCTTGATGCCTTTGGCGCACGCCGCCTGGTAAAAATCAATGACCCCGTGCATCGCGCCATGGTCGGTGATGGCCAGCGCGGGAAACTTCAATTCATGGGCCTTGTCCACCAGCCGGTCGAGCCGGCAGGCGCCATCGAGCAGCGAGTACTCGGTGTGGAGATGGAGATGAACAAAGTCCGCGTGCGACATGGAGACAACTTACCGCCCAATTGCCGCTAGGAGCAAGACGTGGATGTTCACAAAGTATTTGATCAAACGTTCATTCCTGATCCGTGACCGTATCGTGGAACTTGA
>Ga0335073_10003163_pt1 | contig 22831 bp, 25 predicted proteins | sample Lox_Sample_22_FD_207093 | JGI IMG/M metagenome (GOLD analysis project Ga0335073, IMG submission 207093) | Soil microbial communities from Loxahatchee National Wildlife Refuge, Florida, United States - Lox_Sample_2.2 | ecosystem: Environmental > Terrestrial > Soil > Wetlands | place: USA... | reverse complement strand
GGCGGGAACCTAACCCACTAACATTTGTGTGGGAAATTCTAGTACCACGCCGTGGTACTGGGGCGATTAGTGGTTAGGCTTCTATTGTACGTTGCGGCACCCGTCATGATGGTAGTCGTTGTGAGTATCTTCAACGTGGCTGAATCCCAGAACTGATATTTTAGGCCAAGTGACTTCGGTTCCCGTGTACCCAGTCGATGACGCTTTCGACGTATCGGCCGGGCTGGCGCCGTTCGACGTCGCGTATTCAAGTGGCTATAGTCAAGGTTATCTGCAATATCTCGCATATTCACAGACTCCGTCCCTCTTCGATGATCCCTACTGGGTCTACAGCATAGATTCTGGTGGTGGCATCGCGCCAGGTTGTTTGATGCCTGAAAACAATTGCTCTTCATATTTATTTGTTGGCGGGTTAGAAATAATCTCTCCGTATCCAAGTCTGCAGGCTGGGTTCCCAGGTGCAGATGTATATCTCGTATTCGGCGAGCAAGGGGTACAGGCGGACTATTGGAATTCAGATCCATCCGATGCCAGTTTCGAAAATGACAGCTGTCAGATATGGGGGACAGGATTACCTATCATGATCTGCATTAAGGCCTCAAGTCTTGATCTGAACGACATGGTCTGGGGTATCGATTTTCCCGTTTGATGACTGACCGACTGACAGTAGCTATTGCTTGGTGTGAGGATGGTATTGATTGTACCCTCGACCACTCGTCGCCAGGGTTCCAGCTTGTAAGTACAACTGTGCGGTTGTCTGCTCGGTCTGCGAACACGGTCTATGAGAGAAACAGTGAAAAGCTCATCCAGGTTTCAAATCTGTCAACGCCTTACCCGGAATTTATCTCTCCAGGGGACCTCCTTTCGGTTTCTGATAAGCTCTTCGGTGGATCAATCGGGGCAAATTCACTTAGTTGGATCAATCTAATCCTTGGCCAGCTTGCAGGCCAAGGAGGTGGGACGCCGGATCTCGAGACATTTCTACGGAAATTTCTCACTTGGCCTATCGTGTGGTTCCAAGCAAATACTGGCCCTGTCGAGGGCTCGTTGCAAATACCGCTCGATGGCCTGCCCAGAAATCTGTACGTTACAGCCGCCATTGCGCAAAACAAGAGCAGATCTCAGATCTCCTTTTGGACGGCTGTCGTATTCACAAGTGTGGCAGGAGGGGTGATTTTGTGGTGTATCGCAGCATTGGTGTGGTCGATGAAAACACCCGTTCCGGAACACAGCCCTTTTCCGTTGATGGACTTCGCAATGATATTCAATGAAGATGAAGTGGCCGGAGGAGGAAATAGGCCGATGGTCTCGAAAGAGGTTAGAGATCATTATCAAACACGTCGCTTGAGCAAGATCATAATTAGATAGTATTGATACGTCTGAGCCCTCACCAATATTTGGTTACTGTAGTTAATCTCCACTCCCTGAAATTGATCCGCACTCACGGTAGTAGTGCCGTTGCACTGCACAGCCCTTACATGAGGCCACACCTGACCATAAGTCCCAGAAGGAACGCCGGGTTCCAATCTGGTACTTAGACCCTACCCTGGATTTAGAGTAGCCGACAATTCGCCTGTAAACCGTTCTGATTTTGTGCCAATCGACTTTCCCTAATCAATTAAAAACATGGAAGTTGTTGAGGAATATGGTTAAAACGAATCATTGAAGACTAGCACTGTGACTGCTACTAAAGAAGGTCTAACGAAAAGCCCTACAGCGATGTATTCCCTGACACTCCCACTGACGAGCTGTAGTGGTTTTGGTGATGCTGTTGCACTTTCCTCCAAACGCACTTTCTTTCAAACTTGATAACGATTCTCAATGCTCCCGATGCAGCCACATTATAATGAGATCCACGCTAACGAATGCAAACAATCTCCATGCACTGCCAAATTAAGTCTCCAATCGAGATGCTCCCAATGTCGAACAGTTCCAAAAATGCCTCCACAAACCTCGCTTCAACTTCAACTCAGTACGGTGGGAGATTGAACTCATCATCATAACCTCCAAGAGCAAGATATGATGTACGTTGCTCCTTTGAGGATGCATTATTCTTTCCGCAAGGGATTTGCCATCCGGTGAGACTGCGACGCTCCTAACAGTATCTTCAATGGAGAACGTCAATGAATTCTGCCCAGTTCCCATATCCCACAATCGTGCAGTCCGCTCGCCTGACCCAGAATCGATACGAGTTCCCATCGCGCGAAAAATCAAGAGAGTATATGTTCGATTCATGTCCCACAATTTGACTCTTGATTTCCCTTTTTGAAATATCCTAGATCCGAATGATCTTGTGTTTGTAGTCAGTCGCAAGATATCGTCCATCAGGACTGAAACATGCGGCATATATGTATTGCTCAAATGGACTTTTAGCAGTCTCATCGCCCAGTTTCATGATTTCGTCCTGACGCCGAATATTTGAGCAGATTTGTTGCTGCCTGTAAGGAGACACCTTCGTTCGGCGGAGAAACGAGCATAGAAAACAAAACTTGAATGTTCAAAAGTATGCAGGATTGACACTACGAGTTGGCGTAGGACAGACTTGTTAAAACCTGTAAACCACTCTTTGCCTTGACGTAAGTGATCTATGAAAGTTGAATCCAGGCCCTCTTCAACTGCAACTCTACCACCCGTTGAAAGTCGAGCAGCTGGCGCATGGTTTTATTTGGATAGGATTTTACATGGTGGGGAATTACATGGCGACGCAGCACCCATCCGTCCGACCAATCTACGCACTGTGGCGTCTGAAAGTTGCAGTGGAATGAATAATCCATGGAATGATTACATATTTATACGGTCCATCCCTCATAAGCACTATTTATCAAACTAATGGATATTATGTACTAATGGAAATTGAAAACAACTCAACTATTGAAGAAGTGAAACAGGGGGGCTGGATTCCCCTCCGCTATCTCCCTGCGGATATTGAAGACCTTCGAGAGATTGAACTCGGCCGCTGTCTCGTAATTTATTGTCGTCGGTAGCCCCCATGTCTCATGATTTTAGCCTGAGGATAAGGGACAGTACCTTGCTCGTGCCGCGACTGACTGTTTGCACCTGTCCGGCTCCTGCTTTGCCGTCGTAGCAAAAAGAGAACACTAAAAAAGCAAACGAGCAAAGCTACGCCAAGAATGCCACCTACAATGCCTTCCGTTGAACTGGCGGAAATGCGACCCCCGTTTTGTTGAGTTACAGTAGTGACAAGGGGCGATGCTATCTCATCAGCTATAGTGACTATTGACTGGGTACCAAAAGATGAGGAGCTCGGTTGGGAGGACGCACTGACAGGGAGCGACGCTATAGTGACTATTGACTGGATACCCAAAGATGATGAGTTCGATTGCGAGGACGCTGGTGCAGTGGTAACATCTGTCGGAGGAGCAGATGAACTGAAGACGGTACTAATAACGGACGACGGCCTAGTACTCGAGTTGGACGTAGGGCCAGAAGAAGATTCGGCTGCAAGTGATATTACATTAACTGCGCTCGGATTGATGCTCGAATCATCCTCCGAAAGAGGCTGAGGATTGTTCGACCCGATAGAGCAATTATAGAGACCTCCTAGAATTGTAGTGTTGGTGAAGGGCGGACAGACAAAATTTATATAGGATGTTTGTATATTAACGTTGCCACCGACGTACAAAAGGGCTGGGAGGTCTACACTCTGAATGTTCCCCGTTATATCGACATTTCCTTGTACGAATGCCAGCTTCGGAAATTCAATAATCGCGAGTTTTGGGTCTTTGGCTATAATAAAATCCGAGCCCACAAATTCAAGCTGAGGAAATTCCAATGAACTCAAACTGGGGTAGTCAACAATCACGAACCCGACTTGACCGGTTGTTGGGTCCGTGGAGTCTGTGGCTACGCTGTCTAGGGCGCTTCCGAGGATGAAATCTGTCGTATTGTCCGCGGCCCCACCGCTACAATACAAGCCTCCAGTAATCTCGCGAAGAGTAGCCGGCATGGTCATATTGCTCCAGTTGTTGCTTGTTCGGTAATAAAGGCTCCCATAAAAGGTGGAACAAGAGTTAAAACTTCCGACTTCAGACAAATCATTTACGTCGGTGGTTGCTCCTTGTTCTCCGCAGTTCGCTAGAAATAAACTTCGAAAGAAGGTTTTGTACATTGACTGAAAGCGACAGAAATGAACCTCATCAGAAGGGCAAGCGAGAGCATGATAAGTGTCTTTGGTAGGCTCCGCATAGGTGGATCTCTGAGTCGTGTGGCCAACGGTGCTTATATACACGAACAATCAATAATACTATTTTGGAAACCTGCGTCTTCGATCAACATGGGATGCCTCCAGCCGAATGCACATCCACAAAACTCTAAACTGCACAAGCGGAACACAGTCGCCATTGACTTGTCTCCGATTGACTGCTATTGGCTGTCGAGTTGTGGGGGTGCAATTGACTAGCCATTTGAATACAGTTTTGGTGGGTGGAGTTGACTCCGTGTCAATCACCGACAAAGGTGGAAGCGGTATCGACACATTCAATGATTTGATTTGAGTTCTGACTGGTTCAGGAGAACAATCAGGGCCGCCATTGTTCCACTTGGTTGCGAACCGTAGAAGGAAAAGGTTCGCAGGTCCGAACGGACGACGAAGATTGGGCCTTCAGCATGAAAAACAGACAATCTGAGGTGACTGGCTCATTCCCGTTCCAATCAAGCAACACCTTGCTACACATGGTTGGCGTACTTTTTAGGATTGGTGAACTTTCAAAATTACACAGCGCCGCGGATCCCGCATTTCATTTGGTTTAGGCGCGGCTGTGAATTCCTCAGTTCTGAGTGGTCGTGCTGTCTCTCAGCAGGGTGCTTCTAATCAAAGAGAAACAGGTCTGCTCTTGCAGGTTCAGTTATTTATAAATCACGTGAAATATCTTCAGGCTCTTTTGTTTGAGATGTCAATGGCAGGAGCTCAAATGAGTTGCTAGTAATATAATTCAGCACTACCTATCTTGTAGTATGAAATCTGGCTGTAAAGCTCTATGTAGGAAGCTCAGCCCGTAGCTGCGACTGATATCCCTGGATCACATCATTCCACTGAGGCAAACACCATTCTCCATTTCCATAGACAAGTGGAAGCTCCTGAAGCAATCCAATTTGCGAACTATCCAATATTGTTCCTTCCCCTGCAATCCTTTTCATCAACCGTCGTTGATCATCGATATACGGGAGACGGACTTGAGAAAGGTCGGCGAGATACTGCTTAACAGCAGGGAGTTCGGAGAGATACTTCATGATGTGAGCACGTTCACTGAAATTCGGATTTTCTCGCTGCTCTGCCGCAAAGCGATCGTCACGGAGCAAACGGTAGGTGGAGGGTCCGATTCCTTTCAGAATAATGACGACTTGATTTTTGGGCTCCGGAGTCTTTAGAGGTGGCTGCGCAGCTCTTGCGTGACTGTACTCCGGGGGCGGATGTGGTACGAGTTCTCCCAAGGTAACGAACTTTTCGCGCCTCAACTTCGGGCCGAAGTCTTGCACCAACGAAAGGAAGACGTTATCTGTGATTGACTTTTTATCGAGCTCGTCATCATTTTCATCAGCTAAATCCTCGGGTGTCCGGTCTTTAGCGTGTTTAGTGCGTTTAACGCCTCGCATGGAGGTTGTCCCGTCGTCCTCAGACTGCGCCATCATGTATCCCGGTCTGTTGTCCGCCTCCTCCGCCTCCTCTGCATTCTCCTCCACATCGTCTCTTGGCTTTCCGACTGCCTGCAACACAAACTTGCGGACATCCTGCTTTTCTCCCGAAGTCTTCATTGCTCGTTGCTGACGAAGCAGATCCACAGACCTCCTAAAATTTTTCTTCGAAAGTTTTGTCCCCCAAGCGGCGTCCTCTTGATCTTTGCCCGACGCGTAGTTTTTGGAGTTGATAGCGAACACGGTCAGTCGTCGACGACCAGCCTTCAGATCTTCCCTTGGCCAGAAATCACCAAAGAGAGGCCCAAATGTGATATCTTTCTCTGTGTCCTCCTCCAACATAACCGGAATAAGATAGTCGATCCCTTCTGTCCCAGTTTTACACATTATGGCGGCCCCGCGGTTCCACGCATGAATGAGGATTGGTACACTCACTTCGACTTCAACTCGCACAAAGTGATTAAAAAACACCCATCCGTTCAAAAATGCTTTCATTTTCTCAGAACTGACGTTCAGTTTGACTTTATCAACGCCATCGGGTGAAATAAGTTGTGTAAGGTATTCGGAGACCATTATTCCGGCAGGGCTAGTACTGGTACCGATAGGAGAGATCAACGCATCTAGGAAGTCCTTGGCCCTCACAGCTCTAGCAAAACGAAGATAGCCCTCCTCAAGTGGAGTTGTCATTTGGATGGTGTCCATAGCCATGAGACAAGTGAGTTTGGTGAGCAATTCGCCCCGAAAACCAGCATCCACTACTCCAGTCATCACATAATGCTTTAGATCCTTTAATGGTTTTGACCAACCCACATCTCTGGTGTATTGGGCCGAAACTTGGGCTAACACCGGTTCGCTTGGATAGATGCACTTCAGGGAGTGACGGTCACTGTCTGTTCCAACAAGGACAGCGAGATGACTGGCAACGGCTTCAGCAGCCTCGATGTTGTATGGTCCGATCGTTAGTGCTAGTCGTGGTGCAATGCTGGCAAAATCTCGAAGTAAAGCCTTTTTAGAACGCGAACTTTCTTCAGGTCCTAGCAGCTTCATTTTGGCGATTTTGTGAAGAAGGGTGTCTGGCGACCTCTTTTTTAAAGTTCTAGGGGCATGATAAAACACGGAATACCACCCAGCCCTTCCGAATTTGACGAGTCTTTCGGTCTTAGTGACCTCTTTAGGAGATGACAGAGCCGTGCAGTTGAAAGTACGTGCATAGATATCGATAGACGAAAAAACGTGTATTGGTGGAAATTGCCCTGGACCGGCTTGCGGGAGCCCAGGGAGACGCATTGAATCATCATTCCATAGAGGTGGTTGGAAGTTAGCTATCCTTGAACTTGTATCCGTGATGAGGCTGAAAACGTGACCATCGTGATTGTCTACCATTGAAAGATAGCGCAAAGCGCGTCGGAATGCTCTGAAGTTTGAAAATAAATATGGGTCTTCGGATATCGTGTCTACGATTTCAGACCCATCCAACGCAGCCGTTTCGCAAAGGCCTCTAGCTTCATCCACCATGAGCAAGAGCGACGGGGTATCGGAGGGTGCGCCGTTCGGATACAAGCACGACCAAAGAGACTTGAGATGACGAGATACGGCGTCCTTGTGATAACCTGCTTTGTAATATGTGTCAGCTTTTAAGCCGTCTAGAACATCAGAATAATAGTACAGAGTACAGATGACTCACCATATCTGTTTCGAATCTTTGGATCTTTAGCACCGGTTTCGATGATAGACAGAGTTTTGGTGATTACAGATTTCCAGAATCTTTCAAGCTCTTCGGGTCTCTCTGGCTCCGCAAAAAATTGCCATAGCCATGAGTATCGAAAATTATCTGTTTCAGAGACGCCGACAGCCTTTTGGAGTTGTTTGTTACGGATCCAGGTCGCAAGTTCCTCGATGGTGGCTTCCATAATGGCAGAGAATTTGATCGTGGAGAGAAGGCAGCTTTTTTCTGCAATGATAACCTCTAGGTCCATGCTGCGGCCCTTCTCGATTTCCTCGAATCCAGCAAGCATAAAATCGGCAATCGAGGGAGACCGTTTTGGATAGCCATAATCGTCATTGCTCTTGCGGAGGCAGATATAGACTGTGGGCCCATAGTTTGCAAGCTCTTTCATTAACCTTGTTTTCCCCATCAACGAGGATGTCACAAGGGAGGTATATGGTGCAACATAGCCAGCCTTGTTCTCCTTGTACAGGTCCATGTATCTTGTAATCGTTTTAAAAGCATTCGGAGCAAGTTCGGTTGCGTCAATGTATTGGCTTTTAAATCCTTGCCCGAGTATGTCTGGGTAGTAGGGAATCTAAGGTCAACGGATTGGCGAAACAGGCCTGTACGTCATCCGCTGGAAGGATTTCTGGAAGATGTGTCGGACGCTCAAAAGTTTCCGGAAGTTCCAAGCGAAGAATGACTTTGACACCAAACCAGTCGGAGTCGCTTTTTCTCCTCAAACCTATATGCAAACGTCTTAGTGGTCCATCAAGCGGTAATTCGAAGGACGATACATCAGCTGTTGAATGAGAAACAGGGAAAGAGGGGACGTTACGGAAATGTTGCAAGAAGAGTTGGTGTTTGTTTGGAAAGTTGGTGAGGATAAAGGAGGCCAAGTCTTGATACACTTCATATTCCGTGCCATAGAGCTTAACGTACATTTCGCTCATGGTGGTACAACACGTTGACAAGTCGGACAAAGAGGTCAATGGTGGATGGTGTGAAGATTTTTTGCGATCAATTAGGAACCCGACCGGTCCAGGTCGGAAGATTTATCAACCCTAACCCTTCCAGCAGTTATTCTAGGTTAATAGCTGAAGGATTTAAGGGCGAGGGCAAAGCGAGATTCTGAAGGAAAAGGATTAAGCAAGTGAACGATCGTGATGTATATTGCTAGGAGTGCTGAGCTCGGCTAAATACTATGAAAGGGTTTGTGACCTATAAAGTATATTTTCAACATGCTTTTTCCCTTTTTTGAATGAGCGTTTAACACGTATAACTTTGCTTTGCAAATGAGCTGCAAATCCTTTGAACGAAAGTGGAGATGCAGTTGCAGTTCTGAAACACAATAACGATTGATGATAAATTTACGCAAGAAAAGGAGACGAAGCATTTGGAGAGCTTCAGCATGTTTCATAGGTCCGAGGGACTTAGTGAGGATGTCTGCAATTTGAGATGCAGCAGGTACATGAGAAAGAGTAATTTGACCGTTCGAGTATGCTTCACGGATGTCAAACATCGATGTGCTTTAGTGCGTGCATGCTTGACATTGTTCTTGACGTGATTGAGAGCTGATTCGGAGTCAATGTTGATGGTGATCGAATGACTCGAAGGAATGTCGATTTTGAGGGAACGCAAGAGTTTCGTGAGGAAGATTGCTTCTTTGCGTCAAAGAGGGCGATATACTCGGCTTCCATAGTAGGCAGTGCGATAACTGGTTGTTTCTGACTTTGAAAGGAAATAATGCCATTGGTGACCGCGGGCATTGTGCCCGTGGTGATGAAGGATTTACACACTCGATGAATGCTTGTCGCGGAGTTAGTTGCGTGGATTATTGATGGCATTACCACAATGTTTGTGGTTGGGACTTATCCGGATTGTATAAGTGCCTGGCACAGCGTATGGGTTCTGTCAGGTATAGTGGGCTGTTGGAATTAATCGTGGTGTCGGAGCAATTGGATTAAGCGTAGAGCGCTGAAATCAAATTCATCATCATTAACTCTTCTCACCATGACTTACAACGTAACTGCCTTCACAAAGAGGCGCAAAACTCCCACCCGACATCCAATTGCAGCTGATTGCATTTCGACGTCGAGTCCAACCAGTTCCGCTGTGCCGAATCATGTTTTTTCTTCATCTTGTCCTACCCATATTTTTCCGGTATTACGCCTTGTCTTTCTTCTTTTGTGTGTGTTCTATTCTATATACATCGCGCGTGTTTGGAGCATGTGAGAGAAACGTATCTAAAGGCGGGTATCTCGATTCCGAAAGAATAAGAACGTCATTTTCCCACGATTTGACTGAAAATTTAGAGCCAAAATAGCATGAAGAATTTCGTTACGGTTCCTGAGTGGCAGTCACGTATCATGATCGCGTTCTGACGCCTCAGTTTCATTACTTTCTTCTGACCTCCTTGTGCTACGTTCCTAGTGGCAGCTGCCAGTCCAACCAATGTTAAGCTCATCAGTCCTACCAAATTCAGACCATCGTTTTATCTCAGTCACGTGGGACCTCGTGCTACGTTCATTGATCGGGCTTGGGGTGGCATCATCCCCCCGAGCGAACCGCTCATGCGTAGCTCCTTCTTTCCAGATGAGCTCATTTCGGCATCACATGTCGCGATCCCCTTTTGTCCGCATTTCTCAAAGGAGTATAAAATGCCAAGGAAATGCCAAGCATTTTTGACACAGAATCAGAAGCAACAAGCCTTCGAAATGCGATCGCAACTCCTTATGCTTCTCGCGTTTCACCTCGTTTCACCAGCTGTGGCAAATGTTTGCGCCGTTACAGACCTAAGCAACTGTTACGATAATATCGGAAATAATTGTCTAAAGGACACAGACCCTGTATATAATACTCCTCTCTATGACGGTGAAGCGATATGTTGTTATACAGAGACACTCGGATCCTCGGTGACATACGGTTATGTTGCCTGTTCGAGAACTACTGGGCTCTATTACGCTGTCCCTTGTGCATCCGGGCAAATCTGTGCCACCTATTTCGATTTATGTGAACATGAGTGTGGGAAGGGACTTAAGGACGGACCATAATAATGGTGAATGAGATGATACAATGAGAGGGAGACAGGGATGTTATGCTAGCGGTAATGGCAGGAATGAACATACGTATTGTGGTCATGAACAGGATTGGCATAGAGTGTTTATATCGGTTTCGATTACTGTTGCTTCGAGCTTGGTAATTTCGACCGTATTCCAATTAATCCAGTCGATTTCAGCCCTGTCTCTTCTGTCCGTGAGTCCTCCCTCATGACTTTGATTTCCGAAATCCTAACCATGAGTCACCGACTCAAGAATCAGCAGCTGTCAGCGTCGTTGTGTTTTGCAGTTAAACCGTTTCATCCATCACAGGTAATCGTCCCTGCTTCTTTTCTGACTCGGTCGTGAAGTAATGAACGCTTTCATCCCACTCCTTCCACTGGTTTCTCGACCTCTCCGTCAAATTCGCGCTGTCTTACACAAATTCGGTCGAACATCATCTCGGTGTGCGCTCCCAGACGTTTCGGCTCCTCATTACGATAGGTTGATGGCCAATTTGCCAAGAATTACTGCAGTACCGAGTGATGAGTGCAATCTGGAGCGGAATAAAATGCGACTGAGGAGAGAGGTTCTTGGGAAAGATGGTCTTTTGAAGCGGCATCAGTTTTTAGAGTCGGAATTGTCCAAGACTCAAGAGGAACTTGCAGCAAATCGGAAAGACCTGGTGGATGTTTTCTCGGAGTAAACACTCCGGAATTGCTGGCTAAGGCAAGGGAACTGCTCTTCTCGGCTATTTGAAGAGCAGACTGCTGTTGCTGAATGGAAAGTTGGAAGCAGAGGTCGTTCCTTTCAACTCTGCGCTAATTGCAGAGTCACAGACTCCTCCAGAATTGAAAGTATTGTCGGGTAGCGCAGTTAGACCGTTCGTAGAGCCATAATTGCACCTTTATCTGGCTGTACAAATGATTTTCCATCCGAAACATGATCGTTCAGCGCTACAAGATGGTTTTGCAGGGCGACTGAACCAGGTCAGATATGAGTGTTATTCCCGTCGGACACACGAGAATCTAGGTTGATATTGAAGATTCCCGGTCGCAGCGCCGCCATAATCCCTCAATACCTCGCAAATACCGCGTTGTATGCCCTGAAATTTGCTTAGAACGGAATTGACATGCTTTTCATTCCCCGAGACCGCTTTGAATTGTTGATCGTTGAAACGCTATTCTTGCCACTACTCGAAATTTCCTGGGGTCCCACCTCTAGAAGGGAACCTGCGACAACAGTATCCTGGGGTGTAACCTAAGGAGTACTAACTCAGATCTGTCTACAATTTCAATTTCATGTCAAACGGACAAGAACTGGCTGAGATATCGCTACTTCATTAATCAACAGGATCACCATTTCACGACGATTAATGAACTCAAGCACTGGATTGCATGCTCTGGAATTTGGTTTGTAGATTGTATTTTATAGTCTGTTCAATATTTTATCTGTATCTTTCACTATCTTTCCCAACGCGAAGCGTATCTTCGTGAACGTCAATATCTCGACCTTCAGGCCGCTATGACATCTCCCTTACAAGTTTACAAGTTTCCTTTTCAAATTGAGATGTTTGAGTGTAATCTGACTGTATGTACTATAAACAACGCTGTTATACGTTGCTGCAAGTTCTGGTTGGATATTGCAACGAATTGCTGGGTAACATTCGAGATTCGAGATTCGAGATTCTTGGAGTCGGTAATAATTCGGAGACGTGCCAATCATCTCGGGGAGATAGGAGATGGTGTCAATCGCACCGGTAGCATCCCCCGGTGACGATGCAGACGTCATTAGAGTTGCCCGATCGTTTTGTCAGGTGCCGGGGATGGTGGGAGATTGCGTGGAACTGGCGGCGGAATTGGATTGCTGCTGGATCGAGGAAATGGCAAGGGAATTTAGAGGAGACGATATCGGCAGATTGAATTGGATTGACTGATGGCAATAAGACGGTGGGAGTCGTTGTTTGACGTTGCTAGCGATGGGTCGAGTTGTTTTGTTACGCACGTTGAGGAAAGCCGACGGCAGGTTTGAGTTGTGTCGTGCTCGCTCGGAGGAGGGGATAATTCTGAGGAGAGGGTATTATTCGAAGCTGTGGGATGCTGTGAACGGGATCTGACTGTATTTTTCTGGATTCGACTTGTCCTTTGCGTTGTCGAATGATTGAGGCTGTTTTCTAGTGCAGGGGTTAGTGGCAGGTGCGAATCGTCTCGAATTCGATGGGATGAAGGGATAATTCGGAGGAGAGGATATCAATCAAAGCGGTCGATGCTTTTAACGAGATCTGACTGGATTTCACTGGATTCGACTTGTGCTTTGCTGTGCCGAATGGTTGAGGCCGTTTTGTAGCCCAGGCAATAGTGAGAAGTTGAATCGTCGTGGATTCGACAGGATTCCATGATAATTCTGAGGCGATGGTATTAATCGAATCGGTTGGATGCTGTGAACGGGATCTGATTGTATTTGGCTTGAGAGATGCGTTGCGTAGGGGTTTGTAGAGTGGTTGTCGTAAGAGCAGCGTTGAGTGCGTACGAGATCAAAGGGGCTGGCGTTTCAAGGGAATTGATGACAATTCTGAGGAGATGGTATCGATCGCATCGGTAGGGTCTTCTGAGCACCGTTCGACGGCATTCTACTTGTGATAAGCTGTTGTGATGCTTTCGTAGAGGGGTTGTTGCAATCAGTGCGTTGATGGTGTTCGAATTGGATTGGGTTGGAAGGGGGTTGATGATAATTCTGAGGAGATGGTATCATTCTGATCGGTAGGATGCACCGAACAGGATTCGATGGTATTTGAGTCGTAGTAATGTATTCTGATGCTTTGGGAGCGGTGGTGTTGCAAACAGTGCGTTGAACGCTGAGGAGGTGGAAGGAGGTTGAAGTGATCGGGCGGCAAGGGAACAGTATAGAATTCACCAGAGATGGTATGAACCGCATCGGTAGGGTCCTCCGGTGATGATAAGACGCTTTGCTGGGTTGCCCGATGCTGTCCTTTGCAGCTGCGGCTCGGTTGTTCGTGTCGTATGTAGAGGACAGAGGGGGGTGGAATTGAATCGGGGTCTGCCGGAACTGAAGAGGATTCACCGGAGATGGTATGGATCGAATTGGTGCAGTGTTCTGGTGATGATTATGCCGTCAGTTGCGCTGTTCGATGCTGTCATCTGTGGTTGTAGCGGTTGCGTTGTTGCCGCTGTTCTCGAGGGGTAGGGAGGGAATCGTTGAGGATTCTAAGGGAGGGGGATAGAATTCACCGGGGTTGGTATCAATCGCATCGGTGCAATGTCCCGCTGATGATTTGACCGTTAATTGATGCGTGCGATGCTCTCTGGTGTCGCTGTAGCGCTGTTGCTGTTGCTGTTGCTGTTGTCGTGGTGTTATGGCTGTGTTCTTGAGGGAGGGGAATGAATCGTTGAGGGTTCGCACTGATGAAGATCAATTCCACCGGAGACAGTATCAATCGCATGGGTAGAATCCTCTGGCGATAATTAGACCCTTTATTGCGGTGTCCAGTACCCTCCGTTGTCGATGTAGCTCCATTGCTGTTCTTGTTGTCGTTGTCTGGTGTTCTTGAGGGATGAGAATCGTCACGGGTTCTGATCGAATAGCGAGGATTTCGAAGGAGATGGTATGAACAGTTTCAGTAGACTGCCCCGCTTCGATTCTGATGGTAATTAGCCTGGAATCTTGTTGGGGTGAGTACGCGATAGTGGTTGAAGTCGTAGAGCGGGAACAGAGCGATGGATGGACTGAGCCGCTTCGGGTCTTGGTGGATTGCCTTGAATTGCTGAGGAGATCGACTGAACAGCTTGGGAGGATAGTGACGACTCCGAATACAGACATACCGCAACATTTGAGAAGCAATTCTGTGGTATAGAAGGCTGGATTCGGTTTTTGGTTCTGTTTCTGGTGCGTTCAAGGTCCAGGAGGCAGATAGCGGTGACGGGGTAGACAAGGGGCCGTTGATCGTGTCGATCGTGTCGATCGTCTCTCAGAGATGAATTGGACGAGATTCAATCGCAAATATCATGAATTGCTATCTAGAACTAACCACTTCTCTATGAACTCTGCAGAACTGACGGCTTGAATGGCTCGAGACTGGTAATCGCTTTGGGGAGCTGCGGTGTTGATGATTTCAGTGGAGATGGTGTCGTTGTGTTCGGTTGAATTCTCCGCCTCAACTGATTGTCATTTGACCAGAAATTGATAGTTCTTTGCTCGTCCAGATAGGATTTGACTGTTTTCAATGCGTTTGTGGCTCGAGAATGCCAATCGCTTCGGGGGAGCTGTGATGTCGATGGATTTCGGTGGAGAGAGTGTTTTTATCACCGGTGGAATAGTCCGCTTCTATTGAACTTTGAAAATGTAAAGTGGGATAAAATTACCGGAAATCATTTTAACTTTTCCCGCGCCTCGAGCTCGTCTTTCACATATAGACCGGCTCGCCCACTTGCCTAACTCCACTACTTTCGTATTCGGTTACAATTATACCAGTTCTACTTCAACTCAGCTCTACTTCTTTGACCGATGTCTGAAGATACTATGTACTGTGCATTGTTGCAATTGCTAACGTCAGTTCCCAAGATGCTCCCGGGGCCCAATTGATCGACCTTGAAAAAAACGAGCCTAAATTGCGAGAGGTGCTAATTGAGCACGGACGAGCACCTAAAGACCGGCGCGGATCTTTTCCCAGTAGACATCCAAGGTATGTATCGCGTGGTATCTTGTCTAACCATAAGCCTAGCGCTTTCTGACCAAGACCTTGAGGAGTATAATGACTTGGGCCACAAGGCGAAGATTGCTGCCACGGAAGCGGCCGAGCTCGAACAAGATTCCGGCATTCTTTCTTCTGCCCTCCTCGAACTCCCACCTATCACAATTCCCTCCGAAAATGTCTCTGTCACCGAACGACTTACCAAGGTTCTCTTCGATTGCCAATCCGCGCATAAGGAAATTGCCGAATTGAAGGCACAGCAGAAATCCTTAGCACGTTCCCAAGACGGGGTATTGATTTCTTTTGGTCGGTAAACAGGTGCTCTAGAAGAGAGGATCACGGCTCTGCAGTCCAAACACGACGAAGAGTTTAAGGCTTTGAAGACAGCCAAGGCTGATGCCGAGAAAGAGATGGGAAAGATGCGGCTCTCGTTGGGAAAGGCACAGATGGAATCCAATTTGCAGACTGAGACATTGAGGAAAGCTGAGGAGAAATTGGTCAACTTGGAAGCGGAGAAAGTAAAATTGAACTTGGATTTGGCCGCAGCTTGGGAAAAGATTAATCAAATGGAGCTGCAGATCCGGCGTCTTCAAGACGAGGTCCAGCGCGCTGAAGCTCATCAATCTGCGGCAGAGTAAGCCGCCGAAAGTCTGCAATTCCCAGATGAGATCCACTCTGCTGTCGAGTTGGATACTATGGAGCTCCGAGAGTTGTTTCTGTCCCTGCTCCGCCTCCAATCCAACCATGCTCTTCCCCTGACAACTGGAATTGCTCGTCAGCTCCGACATACGGACACGCCATTCCTTTTAGCTCAGATCCAACGACGCGGATCATCACCGACTCCTTTACGGAATGGGTCCCCGTCGGTGTCCTCCAAACCCCGCCGTCCTTTCCTTCTGATCTTTATCTCTGGATTGAAATTTGGGCAACTGTTCAACCCAGCGGAATTCCACTACCTCCTCGGATCTCGGATATCGACTTTGCCAGTACTCCTATCGTCGACGTTTACCACACTCTCCTTGAAGATTTTGATGACCAGTTGGTTCGGTTTCAATGCAGGACAAGCCGTGGTTATATGAACATGATCAGGATGGGAGAACGAATTATAATTGAGATTCCGGAGGATGGTGGACTGGAACTCGGGGTGGTGCAGTTATCCGACTTTGAGGTTAGGGATGGGGATCGCGTATTTGCTATCGTGAACCATGAGGAATGGCAATTTAATTGCGAAGATGCAGAGTATTATTTTGGAGTGGAGTTAGAATCCTTCGTGCATAATTTCTGCTAATGTACTTAATCGAATGACGATGTTGAACGTTAAACTTCAAACTCAAATGCCACTGACCGAATTATTTACGAGCATTGCACAGTGGGATCAAAGTTCGAACAAAGACGCCTCGTTACGTGACAATTGCATTGTCCATTCTGTGGGACGATCAGCCAGCCCCCCGTCGGGCGAATTTTCGTCCGATCTGAGATAAGAACTGAAATTGCGTTCATTTCCTTTACATTTTGATATACAGGAGCTGTGTTGTGCAGCCACAAACGCCCTCCGAATTGACAGCCTATTCCGGTCGAATTGATAAGCCGTTTTGAGTCAGCGAGCGAATAGATTTTACCCAATTCGGCCAAGTCGCTAATAAGGTTTCCCCGTTTTGCATCTTTATTCAGCATGTGATCGAAATTTCTAAGGGGCGCAATTTCATCTGCGTCTCCGACAATTTGGTACTGCTTGGATTCCTCACAAAAACAGGCTTCCGAAGTTGCGAGGTCATCAGACCGCAATGCAGACCGTGCATTGCATCTGCAGTTAGGATTCGTAATTTCCGAGGGAATGGACGTGGCTGGTCTCTGGACGACCTGCTCAGGGCCCAGGCTCTCATTTGACGACAGAATATCTTGAAAATACATCCGAAGCGATGTCGGACGATGTCGGAGGCAGTTGCAGGATGTAACCATCGTTTCTGGAGAACAATAGGACCAGGAATTTTCGGGAAGGAAGTCCCAACAAAGTAGAGAGTTCCTTTGTTCGCAGAACGGTTATACTCCCCAACTGCCATCCCCAAATCGCCATTCGGCAAGCAATTTGATCAACCACATCACCATGTCGTCCCAAGACTCAATTAAAAGTGGAGAATCCCAAGAACAGGTTGCGCGAGACCTTTCGAGCTACTTTTCGAAGTTCCAAGACAGAATGGACCCTTATTCGCGCGCATGGAGGCGGGACAGCGATAACAAGTCGAGAGTACCCACCAAAACTTCTGTTCTGACTATAGGCACACCGCGATTTGGCGCGGGAACGGGTGCCACTCCTCCTCAAGAGCTTAACAGAAGGTTTGAAGAAAGTCGAGGAAGCATTGCCCCAAATCCGAACCCTCCAGGAAGTGCAGGCTGATTGCGACGATTGGCGAATCAAGGTTGAAGCTGCCAAGGAGAACCATACCTACGAACAAGACCAAGCCGCCTTCTGGGTGGGACAAAAGGATGATGCTGAGGCCGACTGCAAAGTAGCCCAAGCCGAATGGACTCGTCTCCAGGAGGAGTTGGCAAAGGGGTGGGATACTCTCGAGCAGCTTAATGACAACATTTGAGAGGTAGAAAAGGGTAGCAGAGTTGGAACAAAAGAAAGCAGATCTGGAGGAGCAGCTGTAGTACAATAGTAAGATGCTTGGCAGTTTTACGTCGAAGATTACCGAGGTACAAGTCCCACGATTTTGCGCTTGCAAGTCAATTCAAGCTGGTTGACGAAATGGCAACATCCAGGCAAAAGTTGCTTGGGTTGCAGGAACAAGTTCTCAAAGTAATTTCCGCCTGAAGCATGCTAATCTAGGCTGTCTAAATTGACCGAGCAGACAGCAGCTCTTGAGAAGAGAAAAGAACAGTTGGAAGCGGACGTGCTTGCGGCTGTTGAAGACCGTCCTGCCAGTGCACAACCAGCTTTGCGCTTCTGGAACGCAAGGTTATCCACTTAAAATTGTATCTGACTGTAGCATGACGAGATCCAAGCACAATTGCGTGTCATGCAATCAAACGGTGCTCCTCAAGCCAGGGAAATGGCGGCAATTCGTCCACCTTCGCCCGCCCAAACTTCTCCAATTCTCCCCCCCTGCTACCACTCCAACAATTTCAATGGTCAATCCTGCTGCTCCGGTTTCGACGACACTTTCCTCCAGAATCAGGAGTTTCAATGAAACGAATTAATACATTATGTCGCTCGTTTAAGTCGAGCAGATTTGGAAATAAAAGTTGAAATTACTTTGCATGGTTACAGAAGAGTTCCTTTGGCGCTGTGTTCACCGCAATTAGCTCGGTTTCACATATTGTATTGCAGGAACTGTATATATAGACCTTCAAATTGAATACTTGATTATGAACTCGAATTGCAATAATATATCTTTGAGGAAATCAAAACTGACAAGTGCTCTTATGATTCTTCCAATCCTTCTTTTGGCATTTCTTTGAACAATACATGGCCTTACGGCAGCCTGTACAACTCTGCAATTTTGTCCCAGTTGGAGTCGCGGTTGACTTGCACGTCCAACATGCCATTTTATCTTTTGTATCCTCCTCCCCAATAACTTGCTCCATGCACCGAACAGGGAACAACGGAGTAAACAGGCAACGTGTTACGAATGGAGCAAAGGGTTTCCAGGGAGCAACGCTCGTGAATTCCGTGGTGGTTTTCCCGGCCCCGCATCGACAAGGATACTGTTGAATATCGTCAACCAAACCGCCTTTCAATTTTCCATTACAATTTGCTTCATGATTCCAAGTCCTAGATCGCTCCACTGATGCTCTGATATATAGAGTCCATAGCTTGTATTCATTTGCGGTACACTTCAGACCGAAGCCTTTTTCGCGTCGAAGGATATCCAACTCTCTCCAAAACTTTTCCACAAATTCGGGAACCAATGGTAAGACAAATGAATCCACAACAACGGTGTTATCAGACCGCTCCAATCGACATCCAATGACAAAAATAATGAACACAATGCCGGAACCCTCCATGTCGAGAAAGAACAATCGTTGGACGGGATTGCTTTTTCCGTTTGGCGAACGAGCAGTTCCCGAACTCGCGGTAAGTAATGTGAGAATATTGAGTTTTAAGTCCACCAAATCATCTCCAGTGGTGATACCTTTCAAATTCTTTCCTCGAATTGTACGCTCGCGAAGCGAATAGGAACCAGTAACGTTTATGTTGATCCAATTGAGATCGTTCTTTGTGTTCAGATTGAGCCAGGGGAGGAGGTTCGGTGATAATCGAGGCAAATTCCATGCATAATAATTCGAAGATTTTCCATTGAGAACAGGAAAGGATGAAAAATTGAAAGATGACTTCTTGGAGTTCATTGTGAATGGTACAATAACCTCGATCCAACCAGATTTTCTAGCAATTCGAATTCGCGAGAGATTGCGGTCAGACGGGAATGGGAGGATACTCTCTGCTCGGAAATCTCCCACTTTGAAGCCGAACGTGCAGGGAGAACATTGAAAACTCTCAACCGGAGTTCCATTAGCCAATTTGTTCTTGTGCTCCCCGGTAATAATAATTCTGGCAGTGGCTTCGAGGCGATTGTTCGCAAGCGAAATTTTGGCAACCGATGTGCGGAATCCTGGCCCAGAACTGTCCTCGTTTGGCAAGACTCTGCTTGAAGCAACGGGAGGGAAATGTTCCGTGTACGTGGGAATGACGTACTCTGTGTTCCAAACGCTCGTCTTAAAGATGATCAATTCTAAACCCAGGCTGCGAACAAATTTCACGCCGTGAAGGTCATTCTTCAATCTTAGAGAAATTTCGCTTGTTCTTTGAAGCCTGACTATAGTCCAGGCCGGAATATGACCATAAACGAGCAAATCGTTCGAGTTCTTCCAGCCAAGTGGAACGCCTGGGGCATCTGTCCGAATCTGGTCCGCAAAGATGAGCTGCACGAGGGAATATCGGTTCAGATAAGGTGGGGAAGCAATATGGATCTCAAAGAGGATATCTGCTTCGGCGGTAAGGGGACCGAATTCTTTCATGATCGGCTGACATTTCCTTCTCGGAACTCGAAAGAGCAAAGGCAATATCGAAGGCATTGACGAATTCAAAAAGGCGGGGGGCCAAGATGCAGGGAATTGAATTGAAACGGAGTCTTCGGTTCTTTGAAGAATGTCGGTCGTGAAAAGTCGTTGGATATGAAGCTGGAGAAATAGTTCTTGGACACTCGCATCTTTCGTAGACATGGGAGTTCTTACTGATACAAGATCAACCAACTTACGAAACACTTCTTCCCAGATTACCCGATGCCGAGACTGTAGGAACTTTAAAAACGCAACGAAGCTGGCTCGGGAATAGTGCTGGATTCGATGATAAATTCGACAAGTCGTGCTCACTTTTTCGAGCATCGCCCCAATATCTTCATCCTGAAACATTTGCGAGAATATCGACATAAGGACTACACAAATTCCATCCGCATCCCACGATGGAACAACTTGGCTTTTGGAAATGCCTTGAAGATGTTCATCACCAATCAAAATATCTTTCCACGAAAGTCGCCAACGATTTTGGGTCATGCCAACCTCTTTCATAAGGGCTATGTTCATGTCTTCATGCAGGGACGCAGCTGAAGTAACACCGGTCAAGCATTCGACGGGAGCGGCCCTGAGGAGACAAAACATGGTAGCGGGGTCGCCACATAGAAGAGTTTGAAGACGCTCCAGCGGAGACTCTTCCCAGACGGCATCAACTAAATTTTCGGTGTAACACGTCGCACTCGCTGAGGATTTGAGGAGAGGCAATGCGCAAATTAGAATGTTGAGAAGTCCGATATGATCCCCGATATTAGACGTATCAATTGCATCGAATAGATGAACGAATTCTGACTCTGATTGGAAATTTACTGGAATTCGCCACGGTGCTACACAAGTGCGAAATAAATTTTCCCCTAAATCCAATTTTCCCAACGTCGTCTGCAATGCGTAACAAAATTCCAAGGCATCTCCACAAAAGGCGTGGACGGATAGCACGGTCGGATCACGGCGAACGTCTTGTGCAAAGGATTGAAACGCGGTGCACCACTCTCTGAATTCGGCAACGGCCGTTCTTGCGAGACGAGAAACCTTTTCCTCCAACGTTGCACTTTGCTTATACGGCCCTTTTGAGTCAGATGGCGAGTCCACAAAGGCCGAAGAACAATGAAATCCGAGAATTGGATCGGTTCCATAATGAATGGTGCATCGATTCCCTCCAATCTTGGAATAAATGAAGAGCGGATTCAAACGTGATGTATCCTTGGTTAATTCCGGTAAACTACCGATGACTCCCGTATCCCAGAATCGTTTGAAGGATTCAATAACGACTTCGCCAACGTCCAAAGTTGCTCCAACGGAACGTAACCCGCTTATCGAGATTTGATTGACTCTGTTACGGATTTGCCGAAATTCGCGAATAAATTCGTCCCGCATTTGGTCCTGTTTGCTCAACGATTGTTCAGAAACACGGGCATATTTAACCCAATATTCGCGAATTTTGGTCAGACTTTCAGCATCGCATATTCTCAGGATTTGACCATATTTCGATTGGTGCCATTCGGAGAATGTTTCAGATGTTCTCACAAGGAGTTCGGCGCGATCGTGAATGGCCTTGGAAATCTCCGAGGTGACCACAACGTTATAATATGCCTGCCAATTTCGAGCGTTCATGTTATCGTCGATAGGATCTGAGTCCAGTAGCCAACTCAAGAGCAAAATGTTTCGAGCTGCGAGAATTAGCATGACAACGAATAATCGTACCGAGGATCGCAGGTTCGATATCGCAACAACTAAACGACAACTTTTTGGCTTTCAAGGCATCTAAATTTAGTACAAGATCTTAGATGAGTCCACCATTTTCGTTGCAGAACACTGTGTACAAGATGTTACGAGCGTCGCCGCATCCGAGGAGGAGCATGTCAACAGCTTCTTTTCCGGGAGGTTGGTGACTGAGAAGCGAAACAGCCGGGGTGTTTCCAATCGGATAGAAGTGGCGAGTGTGAAGGGCGTGAACAGGGGTTAACATGACTTGAGATCTTGGAGTCGAAGCCTGTATTGATGTGATGAAGCTTGCGTACTTGCGTCTGAGGCGGCTCACGAAGCTAGCGGAATTTCGGCCATCGTGATTGGTGGATGAAACAAAGGCGAACGGGCGCGGAGTAATTTACGGCAATATGGGAAAAGCGCAGTCAGATGCAATTGTACGAAGGCATTTTGCCATTGAATGCAAATCTAACGTGAAGGCAAGTGTCGACACAATCTCTGTTGGTGGGTTCCACCTGGCCTTTCACAATGTTAGTTGCGGAGGGAAGACAGGAACTCACTGCCAATTCTGAACCCACGTCACAAGTTTGCGCAAGAGCGTTTCCCAAAAGGAAAAGGAACGTGTCACTAGTCCAACGATGGATAGATTTATTGCGTATGTGAAGCAAGCCGAACAATGGGATGTTATTCAGACAGGGCGAGTTGGATGCTTCGGACCGGGGTCTGGACGAAATCAAATGGTGGCGGATGGAGGCACAATTTTGTCCAGCCGTCCGATTTCGCATTTCAAGGGCAACCGGATTGCGAGGTCGCACATTAATTGCAGCAACCGGGGAGATAACGAGTTCGCCTGGCGAAACTAAGCGACCGATGTCCGGCACAGTCTGGTCATGCGACCGATTTGTGCCGGTTCAGGCGCAGTTCACCGTCTAATTTTGGTGCCTCGTCCTT
>Ga0335073_10003161_pt1 | contig 22836 bp, 26 predicted proteins | sample Lox_Sample_22_FD_207093 | JGI IMG/M metagenome (GOLD analysis project Ga0335073, IMG submission 207093) | Soil microbial communities from Loxahatchee National Wildlife Refuge, Florida, United States - Lox_Sample_2.2 | ecosystem: Environmental > Terrestrial > Soil > Wetlands | place: USA... | reverse complement strand
TCATGTCCTCGATCCGCTTGTGCAGGCCGGGTGATCCCCCTCCGTCCCGGCCGCCCTTGCCCTTGCTACCCCGGTCTCGCCGACGGGCAGGGGTGCAGCGCAGCGCTGCGCTGACACCCCAAGCCCATAGGAGACTGGTTATGACGAACACCCAAACCACCACCATCCGGGACGTGCCGCTCAACAAGCTGGTGCCGTCCGAGAAGAATGTCCGCCGCACCGGCCGGGAGGCCGGGATCGAGGAACTGGCCGCCAGCATCGCCGCGCACGGCCTATTGCAGAGCTTGGCCGTGCGGCCCGTGCTGGACGCGGACGGGGCGGAGACCGGCAAGTTCAGCGTGATCGGCGGCGGGCGCAGGCTCGCGGCCTTGAAGCTGTTGGCGAAGTGCAAGACCATCGCCAAGAGCTACGCGGTGCCCTGCCTCATCAACGAAGGCGACGAGGAAGAAGTGAGCCTCGCCGAGAATGTGGTGCGCGTGTCGCTGCATCCCGCCGACCAGTTCGAGGCGTTCAAGCGGCTGGCCGACGAGCACGGTTTCGGCGCGGAGGAAATCGCCGCCCGGTTCGGCGTGACGCCGCATGTGGTGCGGCAGCGGCTTCGCCTCGGCGCGATCAGTCCGAGGCTCATGCAGGTCTATCGTGACGGCGGTTTGAGCCTCGACCAGTTGACGGCCTTCGCAATCAGCGAGGACCACACCCGGCAGGAACAGGTTTACGACAACCTGTCCTGGAACAAGGAACCGCACATCATCCGTCGCATGATGACGGAAACCCATGTGCGGGCAGCCGACCGGCGCGCGGTGTTCGTCGGCGCGGATGCCTACACCGAGGCGGGCGGTGTGATCCTGCGCGACCTGTTCTCCGAAGACGGCGGCGGGTATTTCGAGGATGCCGCCTTGCTCGACCGGCTGGCCCTGGAAAAGCTGGAAAAGATCGCGGAGGGCGTTCGGGCGGAAGGCTGGAAATGGGCGCAAGCCTTCATCGACTTCCCGCACGCGCACGGCCTGCGGCGCTATTACCCGCAGCCGGCGGAATTGTCGCCCGAGGATCAGCAGCGGCTCGACGCGGCGCAAGCGGATTTCGACGCACTCAACGAGCAATGCGACGGCGCAGAGGAATTGCCGGACGAGATCGACACCAAACTCGGCGAGCTTGAAGCCGAGATCGAGCGGCTGTCGGAACGGCAATACGCTTACGAGGCGGATGCGGTTGCCCGCAGCGGCGTGTTCGTGGTGCTGAACCATGACGGCACGGCGCGGATCGAACGCGGTTTCGTCCGGCCCGAGGACGAAGCCCCCGAGCCGGAAGCCGAGGCGGAGGATGAAGCCGGATACAGCGTGACCGAGGATGGCGAGATCGTCGCGGACGCGCAGCCGAGTTCCGACACGGAGACGGCGGAGGACGAGGACACGGACGAGAGCAAGCCGCTGTCCGATCTTCTCATCCGCGACCTCACCGCGCATCGCACCCTCGGTCTGCGTCTCGCCCTGGGCGACAACCCGGACGTGGCGCTGATCGCTGTCACCCATGCCTTGGCGGCGCAGACCTTCTATCGCGGCCACGATGAGGGAACGTGCCTCGACATCCGCCCGACCTCGACGCCGCTTGGCGGCCACGCGGATGGGATCGAGGATACCGAGGCGGGCAAGGCGCTGGCGGACCGTCACGCCGCCTGGGCCACACGGATGCCACAGGACGCGAGCGAGCTTTGGGGCTTCGTGGTCGCGCTCGACCAGGACAGCCGCATGAGCTTGTTCGCGCATTGCGCTTCGCTCACAGCATTCGCGGTCAAGCAGCCGTGGGACCGCAAGCCCCGCGCGCTGGCGACGGCGGACCGGCTGGCGCAAGCCGTGTCGCTCGACATGACGGCGCATTGGCGGCCGACCGTGCGCAGCTACCTCGGTCGCGTCACCAAAGCGCAGATCGCGGAGGCGGTGCGCGAAGGCGTGTCCGACGAAGCGGCGCACCGCATGGTGGGCATGAAGAAGCAGGCGATGGCCGAAGCCGCCGAACAGCTTCTCGCCGGGACCGGCTGGCTGCCCGCGTTGCTGCGCACGCCGGAGGGGGCGCCCGCCGCCGATGCCGCAGAGGGTGGTTACGCGCACGCCGCCGAGTGAGCGGCAGGGCCGGGGCCGCGACACGCGGCCCCGGTTCGCCGGCGGAGGTTTCTGGATGGCCTTGTCACTGGACAGATTTTCGCAACCGAGGCACGCTGTTGGTGCCGGCTCATGCCCTGATCGGCACAATCGCCGCCGATCCCTAACCTGTCGATTGGGGCGGCTGTCCAGGCAACACCGGCTGATGATTGCCGAGCGGTATGCCGCCGAGTTCTCCCGACAGCGCCGCGAGCCACCGTCAGGAGAAGCGTTGCGGGGAGACGCACCATGATCCTCTTGATCCTGTTGGGCATCGCGCTGATCGGCTTGCTTTGCACGCTCGCCTATACGCTCGCCACTTTCGCCTTGCCGTTCATGCTGGGCCTCACCGCCGCGCGCTTTGCCTACACGACCGGGGCCGGACTCCTCGGCGCGGGGTTCGTCGGCCTTGTCGCCGGCGTCGCCGCCTTCGGCGTGCTCGCGCTTCTCTTTGCGACCCTGCGCTCGCCGGTCCTGCGTTTCCTCGTCATGCTCGTATTCGTCGTGCCCGCCGCGATTGCCGGGTATTTCCTCGTCCACGGCATCGCCCGAGAGGCGGTGCCCTCCGAAGTCTGGCGACAGATTTTCTGCATCATCGGCGGAATCGCGGTCGGCGCTTCGGCGTGGCTGCGGCTCGCCGTGCCGATCGATCTCGACGGAAACCCCCGCACGTCCTGAACATCGCCCTTCCGTGCAGGCGCCCCACTCGGGGAAGCGGGGCATCGCTGCGCCCGGTCATCATCCGGCGCGCACCGGAAATCGGTACGATGCGGCCATCAGCCTCGACCAGGCTAGCGTAGATCGGAACGGGGATTCAGCCGAGCCGCTTGGCCGGGACCGGCGCGTCTGTCACACGGGTTTCTTCCTGAACGGCAACGCCCTTCTGTACGCCACGATGCGATAGAGCAACCTTGTCGTCCTTCGCAGCTTGTCATCACCGCCTTTTCGACGCGGGCGCAAGTCTTTGCACGACCGGCCGTTGCCAGGTCTTGATGGTGCCGATCGTCGTCCGCCACGTCTCTCCTTGGGTCCGGTCTTCGGGCGCGGCCACGCCGCCTCTCTTGGCCTGATCTGACCGGAAGCCGAGCGCCTTCCCGCAATGGCGCCGCCCGGCTTTTTTCCGCCGCCGGCACGCCGGCTTTGCAGCGCGAAACAAAAAAGCCGGTCTTTGCCATCCTCCGCTGACGCTGCGGGCCTGCGGCTGCGGGTCGATCGCCCTCCGGTCGAACGATCGCCATCGAGGCCGCGATGGTCGCGGCCCGAAACCACACAGGAGATTGCGACATGGCAACCATCGGCAGCTTCACCAAGACCGACACCGGCTTCGCGGGCACGGTCAAGACGCTCACCCTCAACGTCAAGGCGACCTTCCGCGCCGATGACAACGAGAACGACAAGGCTCCCGACTTCCGCATCTATGCCGGCACCATCGAGTTCGGCGCCGCCTGGAAGAAGACCTCGCGCGAGGGCCGCGACTACCTCTCGGTCAAGCTCGACGATCCGAGCTTCCCCGCGCCGATCTACGCCAGCCTGGTCGAGGCCGACGACGGCAAGAGCCACGCGCTCATCTGGTCGCGCCGCAACGGCGATTGACCAGTCGCCACCACGACGCCCCGCTCTTCCGAGCGGGGCGTCTTCGCGCCTGCCATTCAGGGTTGCGCGACATGGGACGGATGCGGTCAGGCGTCGTAACCCTTGGCGTCTTCGGCGGCTTGCGTCAGCAAATGCCGATAGCCCCGCTTCGTCATCCAATGCGCGCGATCAAGGTGGCTTTCCCAGCAGCGCCGGGTCCGCGCCTGGTCAGCAATCGGATCGCGATGCAGCACGATGCACGCGACCTCCGCCCAATCCGCGTTGTCCGCTTCGGCATCGAGCAGCCGAAGATAGGTGACGAAATGCACCTCGTCATAGGGCGTGATCAGGTCGAAGCCGGTGGGGGCTTCATCATCGACATCGGGATCGAGTTCGGGCTTCACGCGCATGAGACGCCTCCATCCCAGAAAGAGGGGCCGTCCATCATAGTCGATCCGGGCGCCGGCGATCATGAAACCAGCCCCCGAACATCTTGCAGGAATTGCAACGGGCGTTGCGCTGCGCGCCGCGCTCTCGGCTGCGCCGGAACCCCGTTCCGGGTTTCCGCCCTCCGGCTTCGATCGCTAACGCAAAGGCGAGCGGACGGCTCCGCCGGACATTTCTCCAACTCGTTCCGGCTAAGGGCGCTGCCCTCGCGCAGGCAAGGGTAAAGCGCCGGCGGGCCGGCGCCGACCGGGCCGGTGTCCCCGACCTTCCTTCGCCTGCGGCTCCGTGCAGGCCGGGTGATCCCCCTCCGGCCCGGCCGCCCTTGCCCTTGCTACCCCGGTCTCGCCGACGGGCAGGGGTGCAGCGCAGCGCTGCGCTGACACCCGAAACCCAAAGGAGACTTCCCTATGACCAGCATGACCTTGACCCAACAGCCGGTGACGAGCGGCTATCGCGTGGACATTTCGCGCGGCCAGCGCATCGGCCGCGTATCTTCCGAATGGTTCTCGCGCCCCGATGACGAGCGCTATTTGAGCCTGACCGCCTTGCATGAGGCGGTGCGCCGCCGGGCGGAGAGCGCGACCGCGCGCACCGTGGAAAGCCGCGCCGTGAAGGTGGAGGCGAGCCGGGACGATGCCGAGCGGCTGGCGCTGACCGTGCCGGGACGGGATGAACCCGTGTCCCCGACGCATTGGAGCTTCGGCCAGTTGTGCAGCCTGGTCGGCGCGCCCGCCTCCTATATGCGCCAGCTTCCTGCGCCGCTGGCCGGGATCAACCTGCAACATGGCTTGCTCAACCACCGCGCCGAACTGGTCAAGACCTTGGAGGCGGACGACGGGCGGGTGGAGCTTCGCGCCGTTACCGGCCCGGACTATGGCCGCATCTGGGATCATGAGCTTGTCGCCGCCGTGCAGCGCATCGCGGGCGACGGCACCGGCGATACCCGATGGAAGGTGCCGGGCGTGCTGGATTGGGCGACCATGACGCACAACCCGTTCGTGGACGTGACCGCCGAGACGACGACGCTTTATGCCAGCGACCGCGACGTGTTCCTGTTCCTGGTGGATGACACCCACCCCATCGAGGCGGGCCGCCTCGCCGATGGCTCGCCCGATTTGTATTTCCGGGGCTTCTACGCCTGGAACAGCGAAGTCGGATCGAAGACGCTGGGCATCGCGTCGTTCTATCTCCGCGCCGTGTGCCAGAACCGCAATTTGTGGGGCACGGAGAATTTCGAGGAAATCACCATCCGGCACAGCAAGTTTGCGGCGCAGCGTTTCGCCCATGAAGCGGCCCCCGCCTTGACCAGCTTCGCCAATTCATCACCCGCGCCGTTTGTCGCCGGGATCAAGGCCGCGCGCGAGCGCGTCGTCGCCCGCACCGACGAGGACCGCGAGAGCTTCCTGCGCAAGCGCGGCTTCTCCAAGCCCGAGACGGCGAAGATCATCGAGACCGTGTTGAACGAGGAAGGCCGCCCGCCGGAAAGCATCTTCGATTTCGTGCAGGGCATCACCGCGCTGGCCCGCAGCAAGGCCCATCAAGACACCCGCCTGGAGCTGGAAGGCAAGGCGAAGAAGCTGATGGACCGCGCCGCCTGACACCTGGGAGCCGTGCAGCCGGGAACCCGGTTGCACGGTTTTCCGCTTTTCCGGTGCCGTGCGTTTCCGGGACTGCGATTTTCCGCCGCTCCGGCTTTGCGGAGCGGCGGCGTCCGCACGAAGAGCGCGTCCGGCGCTCGCCGCGCTCCGCGCGGCTCGCGGATCAATCGGCTTCAAAATGGATGCCCTGCTTATGTCCGGGCCGGAGCTTACAGGCTGGCCTTCGCATCCTGGAGCCCGAATTTCCCACATGGCCATCCCTCCCGGTTATCGGGCCTTTCCAGTCATTTGCGGTCCTTACCGCAGCGGTGCAAGGCAGAGAAACGCGAGGCGTCCTTGCCAATTTTTGGCAAACTGCCTATCATCCTGCCATGACCACGATGAATGTCTCGCTGCCCGATACGCTCAAATCCTTCGTCGACGAGCAGGTTGCGAGCCGCGGCTACGGGACCAGCAGCGAATACGTCCGCGAGCTGATCCGCAAGGATCAGGAACGGCTGCGCCTGCGTCAGCTTCTGCTTGACGGCGCATCGTCGCCGCCCGCCGCACCGGCCGATCCCGCCTATTTCGAGACCCTGCGCGAACGGGTGCGCACGCGCAAGACGGGATGAGTCGAAAGCCCGTCGTTCCGCGTGAACAGGCCCGCCGGGACGTGGAAGAAGCCGTCGATTATTACGCGCGGGAGGCCAACCAGAAGATCGCGCTCGGCTTCGTCGACGCGGTGGAACATGCCTACCGCGCCATCGCCGGCCAGCCCGCGACCGGCTCCCCGCGCTACACTTACGAATTGGACCTGCCGGGCCTGCGGATGTGGCCTCTGCGGCGGTATCCCTATCTCGTCTTCTATGTCGAACGGGACGACCATATCGACGTCTGGCGGGTGCTCCACGCCCAGCGGGACATCCCGGCCTGGATGCACGACCCGGCGGATGGATGACCACTACCGGATGCCGGCGCACCTTGAACAGCCAGTCCGCCTCTTGCGCCGGGTACGAATCCCTAGTTTACTAGGTGGCAATATATTAGGGAAGCCGGCGACCTCTCCGCATGAGCTTGCGGGAGATCGTCGCGACCAATTTGCGAAGGCTGAGACACGCCAAGGGCCTGTCACAGGAGGAACTCGCCGATCGTGCCGGCATCAATCGCAACTATGTCGGAATGCTCGAACGCGAGCAGCACGCGGCGACGGTCGATATGCTCGAAAAGCTCGCCGAGGTTCTCGAAGCCGATCCGGTGGAGTTCTTCCGGCGGCCATCCTGATCCCATCTTCCGGTGTTGACCATGAGTGCCGGATCGACGATGCGGCCGCTCCCGGTGACGAGCGGCAGGCCCAAAAAAATCACAATCACCGCGGCCAAAGCGATGCTCCGGCGCAACCGGCACGATGCTTGACCAGCATCGGTGCCTGTCATCAAACCGAAGGGGCAATTTGCGAATATTCGAGTTAAAATCGCAGCATTGGACCTTGGGGGAAGGCCCGTCATGAGCACGCCGGCGTTTGAGGATCAGCCACCCGACAGCCCGCGGCTGACCAGCTACGACGAATGCCACCTCGCCACCTATCTCCGGCTGCTCCATGCCGACAAGGAGGGGGCCGACTGGCGCGAAGTGGTCCGGATCGTCTTCGGGCTTGACCCGAACCGGGAACCCGCCCGCGCCCGCAAGGTCCATGACAGCCACTTGGCGCGCGCGTCCTGGATGATGGCCGCCGGCTATCGCCATTTGCTCGAACCGCGCGTGCAGTAGGGAAGGCGAATCCGAGGCGCCTCTGATTGCGCCTTTGCGTGCATCGCGCCGGCAAACCTTTGGAGCTTCCGCCCCGCTATGCCCGTCTGGATATTTCCGGCTCAGCCCGGAGAGGTGCCGGGCGGCGGGAGGAAGACAATGGCCACGACGCTCGATTGGCGGGCCGCGACCGCCGCGGAGGAGTTCAACAGGCTCGGTCGCGCCGGTTTCGCCCAGGAATTTCTGCGGCTCAATGATACCTACCAGAAGGACTATCGCCGGATGGCCCGACGGGTCGCGACCGGCGCGGTGAGCGAAGGTGCTGCGACGGTCGCTCTCGCGCACCGATGGGGGCTCACCTTTCGTCTGCGATCCGAAACTGTCGCCCACTGAGGCGCCCGCCTTCTGGCAGCCCGAGCTGGTTCCCGATGCGGTCATCATCGTCGCGGCGCCGCCCGGATTTACACACGCCGGAACGCTCGACCTCGCGGAGCTTGGTGCAGTCATCGCGAGCCGCCGGGGCGAAGACGGTTGCCACGCCATCATCGCCGATCCGGCCGGCGATCATCGTCTCTGGTTGATGGACGCCGCGCCGGGAACGCGGCTCGGCATCTTGATCCCGCTCGATGACGATTTCCGCTTCCGTCTCGAGGGCATTGAACGATTCCACCGCCTGCTGATGGGCGACCCGACCGGGCCGCGACCGCGCCGGCTCGATCTGACCGTGCGTCAACGTCGGCGGCTCGCCCTGATGCTGCGGGCCGTCCTCGGCCGCCGTGCCGGCGCCAGCTATCGCGAGATCGGTGCGGTTCTCTTCGATCCGAAGATCGCCCACATGCCGGCGCGCGACTGGAAACTGTCGGCGGAGCACAGCCACCTCTTCCGCCTGGTCAAGGACGCCTGGTCTTTCATCGACGGCGGCTATCGCCGGCTGTTGCGGGGCGATTGGCCGTAACCCTTCCATCCTGTCACCGCGACAGAACCCGACGCCACGACACGCCGGGACCGCCGATCGCCGTCCTGTGCCGCCTTTTTCACGATGACGAACTGGCACTCCTGTAGGCGCTGACTCCGTCATCCACCGCGCCGCACATCCTTCGCCATCGTGGGCATCGAACCGCCGCCGATTTCCTGCGGCGCTCGCGATCCCCACGGAGGCCCTTCATGCGCGCCCCGCCTGTCAATCTCCCGCCGCGCTATCTGCGCACGCCCGATGCCGCCCGCTTCCTCGGCCTCTCCGGCCGCACCCTCGAAAAGCATCGCACCTTCGGCACCGGCCCAACCTATCGCAAGCTCGGTGGCCGCATCGTCTATGACATCGAGGATTTGCAGGCGTGGGCCGATCTCGGCGTCCGCCATTCGACGGCTGATCCCGGCCGCAGCACCGTCTATCCGGCCAAAAGGCGCGACGCGCCGCAGCGCGCGGCCCGGCGCTGACGCGGCAAGGCAATGGCCGGCGAACCGACACAGCGGCGACGGAATGAGCGGGCGAGCCTCGACCCGTTCGCGGCGCTCGCCGGCGACGTGCCGCCCCGCGACCAGCGCGACCTCATGGAGCGCCCTTTCTTCTCCCTCGCAAAAATGAAGCGCGTGCAGCCGATCCTCTACAAGGCCGGCACCACCGAAGTGCAGGTCTATGCCGTTCCCGAGCACGGTATGGCGACCATCTGGGATGCCGACGTGCTGATCTGGGCGGCAAGCCAGATCCTCGCCGCCCAGGATCGCGGCCTCTCGACCTCGCGCTTCTTCCGCTTCACGCCCTACCAGCTTCTCACCGCGATCGGCCGCGACACCGGCAACCGGAACTATCGGCTGCTGAAAGGCGCGCTGACGCGCCTGCAATCGACCGTGATCCGCACCACCATCCGCCACGGCGAGCATTGGCGGCGGCAGCAATTCTCCTGGATCAACGAATGGGAGGAACTGGCCACACTCTCGGGGCGCGTCGAGGGCATGGAGTTCGTCCTGCCCGACTGGTTCTATCAGGGCGTCATCGACCGTCGCCTCGTCCTGGCGATCGACCCGGCCTATTTCCGGCTGACCGGCGGTATCGAGCGCTGGCTCTATCGCGTGGCGCGCAAACACGCCGGCCGGCAACCCGAGGGCTGGCGCTTCGAGTTGCGCCACCTGCACGCCAAAAGCGCCAGCCAGGCGCGCTTCTCCGATTTCGCGCTCGACATCCGCGCCATCGTCCGCCGCCAGCCCTTGCCGGGATATGCGCTCGGCCTGGAGCGCTCTCCCGACGCTGCCGAGATCGTCGTCATGCGGCCGGCGCCGCAGCAGATCGGCGGTGCGGGCACGCCTGTGGATAAACGGCGGAGAAGATGTGCCGGTATCGGTATTTCGGGCGCAACCGATAACGGTATTCCGGGCGCAGCCCTCTCGGTATTTCGGGCGCAGGGATCGCAGCTAACGCTTTGGCCGGCTTCCGAAACCGGCGACTCTAAAGAGTCTAAAGAAGACTCTAAATCTATAGAAGATGGGCGACGAGGATTTGGGGATAACCCCGTCCAGTTTCCGAATTTCGGCAATGAAGGAAACGCGCAACCAAGACATCGCCTGACGACGGCTTTCCGTAAAGGCGGATTTACGGACAGCGACGAGTTTTCCGATCCCGATGATGGAGAGACGCCATGATCCTGGCGCTTCTCAATCAGAAAGGCGGCGTCGGCAAGACCACCTTGGCTTTGCACATCGCCGGGCAATGGGCGCTGCACGGCAAGCGCGTCATCGTCATCGACGCCGATCCGCAAGGCTCGGCCCTCGACTGGTCCGAGCAGCGGGCACGGGAAGGATTGCCCCGTCTCTTCGGCATCATCGGCCTGGCCCGCGATACGCTGCATCGCGAAGCGCCCGACCTCGCGCGCCACGCCGATCATATCGTCATCGATGGGCCGCCGCGCGTCGCTGCCCTGATGCGGTCGGCGCTGCTCGCCGCCGATATCGTGTTGATCCCCGCCCAACCCTCGCCGTTCGATGGCTGGGCCTCGGGCGAGATGCTGAAGCTGCTCGACGAGGCGCGCATCTTCTGCCCGCAGCTCGTCGCGCGCTTCGTGCTCAATCGCTGTGCCGCGCGCACGGTCATCGCTCGCGAGACCGCCGCAGCGCTGGCCGATCACGATCCCCCGCTGCTGGCAACGCGCATCGGTCAGCGCGTCGTCTTCGCCGACGCCGCGCGGACTGGACGCCTTGCGACCGACATCGCCCCCGACAGTTCCGCGGCGCGGGAGATCGCCGCGCTCGCCACCGAAATCGAGCGGATCGCGCCATGACGGTCCTCACCGGCGATTGCCGTGTCGTCATGCCTGAACACGGTCCTTACGCGCTGATCATCGCCGATCCCCCTTATGGCGACACCTCGCTCGCCTGGGATCGGCGTGTCAATGGCTGGTTGCCGCTCGCCCGTGCGGCACTCGGGCCATCCGGGTCGATGTGGGTGTTCGGCTCGCTCCGTTGCTTCATGGCGACGGCCGCGGCCTTCGATGCCGCCGGTTGGAGATATGCGCAGGAGATCGTCTGGGAGAAGCAGAACGGCAGCAGCTTTCATGCCGATCGCTTCAAGCGCGTGCATGAGCTGGTCGCGCAGTTCTATCGCGCCGATGCGTCCTGGCGCAGCATCTACAACGACGTCCAGACGACACCGGACGCGACCGCGCGGGCCGTGCGGCGGAAGAAGCGGCCGCCGCATACCGGCCACATCGAGGCCGGGCATTACGTCAGCGAAGACGGCGGGCCGCGCCTGATGCGCTCCGTGGTCTATGCGCGCAATTGCCACGGCCGCGCGATCCACCCGACCGAAAAGCCGTCCGCCCTGATCGAAATCCTCATCCGCACAAGCTGCCCGCCGGGCGGGCTGGTCGGCGATTGGTTCGCCGGATCGGGCGCGGTCGGCGAAGCCTGTCGGCTCGCCGGCCGCCGCTATCTCGGCTGCGAGATCGACCCCGACATGGCCGAGCGCGCGCGGAACCGCATCGCCGCATTGCTCGCCTTCCATGCGGGAGCGGCGCCATGACGCAACCCACGTCGAAGCGGCGTTTCATCCACCGCCCGAGCGACGCCGAAAGCTGGGTCAAAGATCAGAAATCCTCCGCCCCGCCGCCGGAGGGCGACGCTGCCTTCACCGCGCGACTGACGATCGACATCACGCCCGCCCTGCGTGGCCGCATCAAGGTCGCCGCATTCCGGCGCGGGATCACCGTCGCCGAGATGCTGCGCGCGCTGCTCGCGCGGGAATTTCCCGAGAACGATGGAGATGCGCCATGAAAGACGGCGCGTATGCCGGCCGCTTGCCAAACGGCGAGCGGGCCAACGCTCTGACGCATGTCGAACTGACCTGGCTCGAAAAACGGATCGAGCACTGGATCAGGTTCGGCCGCGATGTTGAGGAGACGATCCTCGATCGCCGCCGGCGGGTGCTGAGCTTCGCGCCCGGCAGCATCTTCGCTTTCGTCCGCTGGGCATCGAACGATTACGGCACGGTGGTCTCCCGCATCGACATCGTGCGCGCCGTCGCGGTCGGCGAGCCATATCAGACGCTCCCCTTCGTCCGACCCGGTGGCGACATCCTGTTGCGCCTCAACGGCTGGCCCAAGGTCGAGCGTGTGCTGCGCGTGATCGATGCGGTCGAATCCATCGGCATCGACGCCGCCGATGCCTCGCACGATTACTGGCGGCACGTCCACAACCGCCTGACCGTCGGCGACACGCCGCGCGCCTATTCCAACACCCAGCACACCGCCTGGCTGATGCGGCAGCGGGTGACGCGATGACCCGCCGCGCGTTCTGGGCATCGGTCGCCGGCGCGGCAATAGCGCTGCTGCTGCTGCCGGCCGTCGTTCCATCGCCCCTGGTGCTGCTGTGGAACGCCAGCGCCAGCGTGCCGATCGGCCTCTACGCCGTGCATCGGCCGGGCAGGCTGCATGTCGGCGCCATCGTCGTCGCCCGCCTGCCGGCACCACTCGCTGCCTGGCTCGCTGCGCGCCGCTCGCTGCCGGAAGGCGTGCCGCTCGTCAAACCGATCGCCGCGCTCGGCGGGCAGACCGTCTGCCGGCATGGCGATACCGTCAGCGTCGACGGCAAGGCACTCGCCTTGGCGCAGGACCGCGACCATTTCGGCCGGCCGCTGCCGGTCTGGCAAGGCTGCCACCGGCTTCGCCCGAGCCAGGTCTTCCTCATGAATGCCGCGCGCCCGGACAGCCTCGACGGCCGCTACTTCGGACCGCTTCCCGTGAGCAGCATCATCGGCCGGGCGACGCCGCTCTGGCTTCCCAAGGAGCCGTGACCGTGCCGCCCGTTTGCGATCAACCCGACATTCCTCTGTTCGACCGCAGGCCGCACCATTCCTCCGTCCCGACCGCAATCCGCGCGGCCGGCGCGCGCAGCGGCGGTCCAGGGCGGCCGTCAGGCCGGCGCCTCGGCGCCTTGCCCTGGACGGCCGCGAGCACGCTGGCAAGCTGGCCGCGTGTCGGGTGGGTGGTCGGCGTCGTGACGCTTGTCGCCATCGTCATGGGCACGGGCGTCGTCTCACCGGCGGTCGCGCAGACGACATCGGCGGCACCGTCATCCAGCGCTTCGGCCGGGATCGATCCGTTCGGACCGTTCATCAAGGAAGCCGCGCAGCGCTTCGGTGTACCGGCGCTGTGGCTGCGCTTCGTCATGGCGGCCGAAAGCGCCGGCGATCCGCGGGCGGTGTCGCCCAAGGGCGCCATCGGTCTCATGCAGATCATGCCCGACACCTATGCTCGGCTGCGCCGGTCCTACGGTCTGGGCGCCGATCCGTTCCAGCCGCGCGACAACATCATGGCGGGTGCCGCCTACCTGCGCGAGATGTACGATCGCTATGGTTCGGCGGGTTTCCTCGCTGCCTACAATGCCGGTCCCGGCCGATACGAGGACCACCTTGCGACTGGCCGGCCGCTGCCCGAAGAGACGCGGCTCTACCTCGCGCGGCTCGCTCCGCTGATCGCCGGCGTGCAGGCCGCGCGCATCGCGACGGCGCCCGATCCGCTCGCCTGGACACGCGCACCGTTGTTTGTCGCGCGCATCGTGAGCCGCACGACCGGCGACAAGAAATCCGTCGCCGCCGTGGTTGACCGATCGCCGGAATCGTCGTCGATCAGCGCCGGTCTTGCCGACGTGACGGCGCTGGCGCCGTTATCGGATGGCTTGTTCGTCCGCATCATACCGCAGGGGCGACCGCGATGAGCGCTGTCGCAGGTTGTCGCGTTCCGGCGGGGTGTCGCGCAGGTTTGGCGGTGGGGCGGGGGGAGACCTGGCACCCGACCAGCCGATCGCCAGATAAAAGCACCGCCGTCGGCCGGGGTGCATGTGGTTGGTTGGGCGAAGGTTTTTGCGCCGCGCCTCGGCCCGGCAAGCCGGCGCTCGCCTCGGAAACCATAATCACATCAATCATCGGAGCGCCGTCGCCCTGGGGCCGGCGCCGGCGAGGCCGGCAATGAGCGGCCGCGACGATGATTTCCGCATCCGGCCGGGCCGCATCCGCCGAAGCCGGAGCGGCGAGGCCAAGAGTTTTGTCGGCCAGGTCATGCGGGCGGCGAGGAAGGCCGGGCATACCGGGCGCGGTTTCGGCGCACGCCGTTCCGCCGGCGGCGGCTCCCGTTTCGGCCGCGGCCGCGCGGCCTCGATCGCGCGGTCGCTGCGCACGCCGGGGCGGCGCGTCGTCATCAAGGCGCGGGTGGTGCGCCATGCCGGCGCGAAATTCCGCGCGGCGCCGTTGGCCCGCCATATCGGCTATCTCGAACGCGAGGGCGTCACCCGCGATGGGTCGCGGGCGCGCATGTTCGATGCCGAATCGGATGCGGCCGACGACAAGGCGTTCGCCGGGCGCTGCGAAGAGGACCGGCACCATTTCCGCTTCATCGTCTCGCCCGAGGATGCCGGCGAGATGGCGGACCTGCGGGCCTTCACCCGCGAGCTGATGGCCGATGCGGAACGCGACCTCGGCACGCGCCTCGATTGGATCGCCGTCGATCATTGGAACACCGACAACCCGCATGTCCATATCCTGGTGCGTGGCCGGGCCGACGACTGGCGCGATCTGGTCATCAGCCGCGACTATATCAGCCGCGGTCTGCGCGACCGGGCCGAGGAGCGCGTCACGCTGGAACTCGGTCCACGGAGCAAGCGCGAGATCGACACCGCCTTGCGCAGGGAGGTTGAAGCCGAGCGGTGGACACGGCTCGATCGCGCGTTGCGCGAAGTCGCCGATGAAGGAGGTGGAATCGCCGATCTCCGACCCAACGCGGCCGGCCCCGATCCCGAGCTGCGCCGGCTGCTGGTCGGTCGGGCGATGAAGCTCGAACGCATGGGCCTGGCCGAGCCGGAGGGACCAGCATGCTGGAGCGTCAAACCCGATCTCGAGAAGACCCTGCGCGACCTGTCGATCCGCGGCGACATCATCAAGACCATGCACCGCGCGATGGCGACCGGGGATCGGCCGCCGGACGTGGCGCGGTTCGCGATCCATGGCGATGAGGTATCGGACCCGGTGCTGGGCAAGCTGGTCGAGCGCGGCCTCTATGACGAGCTGCGCGGCGATGCCTATGCCGTCGTCGATGGTGCCGATGGCCGCACCCATCATCTGCGGTTCGAGGATCTGGAGATGACCGGCGACGCCAAGCCGGGCGCGATCGTCGAGCTGCGATCCTGGGAAGATGCACGCGGCCGGCAACGGCTTTCGCTCGTCACGCGGTCGGACCTGCCGCTGGAGGCGCAGGTCACGGCGCCGGGCGCGACCTGGCTCGACCGTCAGCTTGTCGCGCGTGAGCCGGTCTCGACCGCCGGCGGCTTCGGCAGCGACATCCGCGAGGCGATGGCACGGCGGGCCGATTATCTTGTGGAGGAAGGATTCGCGCGCCGCCAGGGCGACCGGATCGTGTTCTCGCGCGAGCTGATCGAGACCCTGCGGCAGCGCGAGCTGGAAGCGGTCACGGCGCACCTTGCCGCCGAGACCGGGCTGTCTCACACGCCGTCGGCGCCCGGCGATTATGTTACCGGCCTTTATCGGCAGCGCGTGACGCTAGCCTCCGGCCGCTTCGCCATGATCGATGACGGGCTGGGCTTCCAGCTCGTGCCGTGGCGGCCCGCCCTGGAACAGAAACTCGGGCAACATGTCTCGGGCACGATGTTGCCGGGCGGCGGGGTCGAGTGGAGCTTCGGCCGCAGCCGTGGCCTCGGACTCTGAACTCTGCCCGGCATCTTTGCCCCTTTGCGCACGGTGCGCCGCCGGATCGGGGCCGTTCCGTCAGGAGCGCCGCTGCGGCGCCTTTTTGATCGGCCGCTTTTCGTCAGCCTCAAGCAAGCTTTCGACGACGTCGGCCCAGGAAGGGTAGGCGGCTGTCATCCGGTCGACGATGACCGGGTTGCGTTCGATCAAAGCGATCGCCTGAGCCCGCCATTCGTCGTTGAAGCTGACACTCATGAGCGCCTGGCATTCCATCACGGAGCTGTCGGGCGACAGATGCTCCAGGAAGGCGGTGACGAGGCCCGCCCATTGCTGCAATACGAGCGACAGATCGGGATTGGTCCGGCTCTGAAGCATCTCGCCGAGCCAGCCGATCAGGCCGAGAAATCGGTTCGGCCACGATTCCGGCGTCAGCTCTTCGACAAGCACATCCACCGTGTGGCGGACATCGCTGGGCATATGCTCATAGAGCGGCATGGTGGGCTCTCCCGCTATGCGCTGATCCGACCGCTGTGCTCCGCTCCCCTGTTCGGCGTCGGTTCATCATAGCTGGTCGCGCGAGACGGTGCGATCTCTTGCGAAGCCACCCGTTCCAGCCGCCGCCGTTCCGCCGGTCCCTGTATTTGCGCGCAGGTCTTGCCGAATATTCACTCCGGGCGTGGCTGGCCTTGCGGCCGATGCGATCGTGCCCCGACCTTCACGGTATTTGCCGTTGGAGGTACTGCCATGTCCGGGACGAAAATCCTCTGGGGTCAAATTCTCGCCGTCTTCGCCATCGTGCTGGTGACGACCTGGGGCGCGACGGAGTGGACCGCCTGGCAGCTCGGCTTCCAGGCCCAGCTCGGCCAGCCGTGGTTCGTCGTCTGGGGGTTTCCGTTCTACCTGCCGCCAGCCTTCTATGCGTGGTGGTTCGCCTATGATGCCTATGCGCCGCACATCTTCGTCGAAGGCGCCTATATCGCCGCGTCCGGTGGCTTCATCGCCATCGCAGTCGCCATTGCCATGTCGGTGTGGCGGGCGCGCGAAGCAAAGAACGTCGCGACCTACGGCTCGGCGTGCTGGGCAGAACGCCGTGACATCCGCAAGGCCGGGTTGCTCGGCCCCGATGGCGTGCTGCTGGGCAAGCTGGACCACGACTATCTGCGTCACGATGGGCCGGAGCATGTGCTGTGCTTCGCCCCGACCCGCAGCGGCAAGGGCGTCGGCTTGGTGGTGCCGTCGCTTCTGACCTGGCCCGGCAGCGCCATCGTCCATGACATCAAGGGAGAAAACTGGGGCCTGACTGCCGGGTTTCGCGCCCGCTTCGGTCGCGTGTTGCTGTTCGATCCGACCAATACGGGATCGTCAGCCTTCAACCCGCTGCTGGAAATCCGCCGTGGCGAATGGGAAGTGCGCGACGCGCAAAATGTCGCCGACGTGCTGGTCGACCCCGAAGGTTCGCTGGAGAAGAGGAATCATTGGGAGAAGACGAGCCATAGCCTGCTGGTCGGTTCGATCCTGCACGTCCTCTATGCGGAACCCGACAAGACGCTCGCCGGTGTCGCCAACTTCCTCTCCGACCCGAAGCGCTCGATCGAATCGACGCTGCGCGCGATGATGCTGACGCAGCATCTCGGCAAGGCCGGAACCCATCCCGTCGTCGCCAGCGCCGCCCGGGAGTTGTTGAACAAATCCGACAACGAGCGGTCGGGCGTGCTCAGCACCGCCATGTCGTTTCTGGGACTTTATCGCGATCCGGTCATTGCGCAGGTGACGCGCCGCTGCGACTGGCGCATCGCCGATCTGGTGGAAGAGGCGCGACCCACGACGCTCTACCTCGTCGTGCCGCCTTCCGACATCTCGCGGACCAAGCCGCTGATCAGGCTGGTGCTCAATCAGATCGGCCGACGGCTGACCGAGGAATTGCACGCCAAGAACCGGCGCCACCGCGTGCTGCTGATGCTGGACGAGTTCCCGGCCTTGGGCAGGCTCGATTTCTTCGAGTCGGCTTTGGCGTTCATGGCAGGCTACGGGTTGAAGGCGTTCCTGATCGCCCAGAGCCTCAATCAGATCGAGAAGGCTTACGGCCAGAACAATTCGATCCTCGACAATTGCCACGTCCGCGTCAGCTTCGCGACCAACGACGAGCGGACCGCGAAGCGCGTGTCCGACGCGCTTGGGACGGCGACGGAAATGCGAGCGATGCGCAACTATGCGGGCAACCGCCTCTCGCCCTGGCTCGGCCATCTGATGGTATCGCGCTCCGAGACCGCGCGGCCACTGCTGACGCCCGGCGAAATCATGCAGCTCCCCGCCGCTGATGAGATCGTCATGGTGTCCGGCGTACATCCGATCCGCGCGAAGAAGGCGCGCTATTACGAGGACCAACGCTTTGTCGAACGGGTGCTTCCAGCACCGAAGCCGGAGCAGGCCCCGGCCGTGACCCGACCGGATGATTGGAGCCAATTGCCCCTGCCGCCGCGGGTGGTGATCGTGGAACAGGAGAAGAAGCCGAAAGCGCCGATCGTGCCGAAGAAGCCGAAGCCCGATGACGATGATTCCGGCAGCGGGACGCTCCGCCGTGAGCCGGGATTGCCCGAGCACGAGGAAGTGGTCCCGCCGAAACCCGACCCGGTGCCGGAGTTTGGATTCGGCGAAGACAGTCAGGATGACAGGGCCGTGAGCGCGGCCGAGCTGCGGCGTCAGATGAGCGGCCTCGCCCGTCAAGCGGCGCTCGATCCCGCCGATGACATGGACATGTGATGCGGGTCAAACATACTTTCCGTCTGCCACCGGCGCTGTCGGCTCGGCTTGCCGATTATGCCCTACGCAAGCGCCTGTCCCAGGCCGTGGTGGTGGAGGCGGCGCTGACCTCGTTTCTGTCGCCCGACGGCATGGACCGCCTGGAAGCCACGCTCGCCCGTCGCCTCGATCGCCAGGTTCGTCAGCTCGATCGGCTTCAGACCCATATCCAGATCGCCAATGAGGCGCTGGCGATGTTCGTTCGCTTCTGGCTGACCGCGACGCCGCTGCTGCCGGACACGGCCGAGACCGCCGCCCAGAGCAGCGGTCGGGAGCGGTACAAGCGCTTTCTGGAATCGCTCGGCCGGCGGATGGAGACCGGGCAGAGCCTGGCGCGTGAGCTGTCGCTCGATGTCTCGGCACGGCGAGAGCAGTCCACCGGCGCCGACGAATAAGGCAATTGGCCCCGTAAATCACACATTCGCATACTCCCACCTCTCGAGCTGTTCGTTACTCCTCGACGACGGAACCACTCATCGGCGGGATGCGGTGTCCCGGGATGCTTTCGTGACAGGTCGTGTGGGTGAACCAACTCCGCCGTTTCCCTGTATTTGCACGCCAGAGCACGATGGGCTGATTGTGTTGTTGCGCTGGCCTGATTCCTGTCTCTTCTAATTATCCCCGATCGCCGATCGAGCCTGTTCGGTCGGTCAATGACGGGGATGACGGTGACGGTCCAACCCTTCCGAGCTGAAGCGATTTCCCGCGGCGCGCGGATGCTGCGCACGGCGCTCGGCGCCAGCATCGCCGCTTGGCTGGAAGACCCGGCCATCGTCGAAGTGATGCTCAATCCCGACGGTCGGCTGTGGATCGATCGCTTGAGCGATGGTCTCACCGATACGGGCGAACGCCTGTCGGCTGCGGATGGCGAGCGCATCATTCGCCTGGTCGCCCATCATGTCGGCGCTGAAGTCCATGCTGGCGCGCCGCGCGTCTCGGCTGAGCTGCCGGAAACGGGAGAGCGGTTCGAGGGTTTGCTGCCGCCCGTGGTCGCGGGGCCGGCCTTCGCCATCCGCAAACCCGCCGTCGCGGTCTTCACGCTCGAAGATTACGTCGCCGTCGGCATCATGGCCGCCGACCAGGCAGCGGTGCTCCGCGCGGCGGTGCTGGAGCGGCGCAATGTGCTCGTCGCCGGCGGCACCTCGACCGGCAAGACCACACTGACCAATGCCCTGCTCGCCGAGGTGGCCAAGACGGCCGATCGCGTGGTGCTGATCGAAGACACCCGCGAGCTTCAGTGCAAGGCGCCGAACCTGGTCGCATTGCGCACCAAGGATGGCGTCGCCTCGCTTTCCGACCTTGTGCGGTCGTCGCTGCGGCTGCGGCCGGACCGCATCCCGATCGGCGAGGTGCGCGGCAGCGAGGCGCTCGACCTCCTCAAAGCCTGGGGGACCGGCCATCCCGGCGGGATCGGCACCATTCACGCCGGCACCGCATTGGGCGCGCTCCGTCGTCTCGAACAGCTCATCCAGGAAGCCGTCATCACCGTGCCGCGGGCGCTGATCGCCGAGACCATCGATGTGGTCGCGGTCCTCGCCGGCCGCGGCGCCGAACGGCGCCTCGCCGAACTCGCCCGTGTCGATGGGCTCACCCCCAATGGCGATTACGCCCTCTCTCAAGCAGGAGACCGTTCATGAATGTACTCGTTCGCACCCGTCGCCGCATCGTTGCGGCTTCGGTTGTGCTCACCAGCGCCATGCTCGCGGCGCCGGCCGATGCGGCCGGATCGAACATGCCCTGGGAACAACCCCTGCAACAGATCCTGGATTCGGTGCAGGGGCCGGTCGCCAAGATCATCGCGGTCATCATCATCGTGGTGACGGGTCTCACGCTCGCATTCGGGGACACGAGCGGCGGCTTCCGGCGATTGATCCAGATCGTCTTCGGCCTCTCGATCGCCTTCGCTGCATCGAGCTTCTTCCTGTCCTTCTTCAATTTCGGCGGCGGGGCGCTGATCTGATGGATGGCGCCGAACCCGTCCCCGGTTTCGAGGCGCCGGTCCATCGGGCGCTCACCGAACAGATTCTTCTCGGCGGCGCGCCGCGCTCGGTCGCGATCCTCAACGGCACCTTGGCCGCGGCGCTTGGTTTGGGCCTGCGGCTGTGGATTGCCGGTCTCGCTTTCTGGTTGATCGGTCACGCCGCGGCGGTGTGGGCGGCAAAGCGTGATGCACAGTTTGTCGACGTGGTTCGTCGGCATCTGCGCTATCCGACGTATTTCGGGGCGTGAGGTTCGGTGATGATGAACCTCGCCGAATACCGCAACAAGCCCGCCGGCCTCGCCGATTTCCTGCCCTGGGCCGCGCTGGTCGCGCCCGGCGTCGTGTTGAACAAGGACGGTTCGACCCAGCGCACCGCGCGGTTTCGCGGCCCCGATCTCGACAGCGCCACGCCGGCCGAGCTGGTCGGCACGACGGCACGGCTCAACAACGCGCTCCGGCGCCTTGGTTCCGGCTGGGCGATCTTCGTCGAGGCGCAGCGGGCGCCGGCCAACCGCTATCCCGAGAGCCGCTTCCCCGATCCCGTCTCGGCCCTGGTCGATTCCGAGCGCAAGGCGCAATTCGAGGAAGAGGGTGCGCATTTCGAGTCACGCTACTTCCTGACCTTCCTGCATCTGCCGCCGGCCGAAGATGCGGCCAAGGCCGAGGGCTGGCTTTATGAAGGCAGCGACCGCCGCGGCATCGATCCGCATGAAGTGCTGCGCACCTTTATCGACCGCACCGACCGCGTGCTGCAACTCGTCGAAGGCTTCGTGCCCGAGGTCGAATGGCTCGACAACACCGAGACGCTGACCTACCTGCACTCGACCGTTTCGACCAAGCACCAGCGCGTCCGTGTTCCCGAGATACCGATGTACCTCGACGCCATCCTGGTCGACGAGCCGCTGACCGGCGGTTTCGAGCCGCGGCTCGGCAGGTCACATCTCCGCATCCTGACCGTGATGGGTTTCCCGTCGGCGACCCATCCCGGCATCCTCGACGAACTCAATCGGCTGGCCTTTCCCTAGCGCTGGGCGACACGCGCCATCTGTCTCGACAAGACCGATGCGACGCGGTTGCTGGTGAAGATCCGTCGGCAATGGTTTTCCAAGCGCAAGAGCATCATGGCCATTCTGAAGGAGGTCATGACCAACGAGGCGTCGGCGCTGATGGACACCGACGCCGCCAACAAGGCGCTCGACGCCGATCTGGCGTTGCAAGAGCTTGGTTCCGACGCGATCGGCGAGGCTTACGTCACCACGACCGTGACCGTTTGGGATGACGACGCCCGCGCCGCCGATGAGAAGCTGCGCCTCGTTGAGAAGGTGATCCAGGGCCGCGACTTCACCAGCATGGTGGAGAGCGTCAACGCGCTCGAAGCGTGGTTCGGATCGTTGCCGGGGCAACCCTACGCGAATGTGCGCCAGCCGCCGGTCTCGACCTTGAACCTGGCACATATGATGCCGCTGTCGGCAGTCTGGGCAGGGCCGGGCAGGGACGATCATCTCGACGCACCGCCGCTCTTCTTCGCCAAGACCGAGGGCTCGACGCCCTTCCGCTTCAGCCTGCATGTCGGCGATGTCGGGCACTGCCTGATCGTCGGCCCGACCGGCGCAGGCAAAAGCGTCCTCCTGGCGCTGATGGCGCTTCAGTTCCGCCGCTACGAGCGTGCCCAGGTCTTTGCCTTCGATTTCGGCGGCAGCATTCGCGCCGCGGCGCTGGCGATGGGTGGCGACTGGCACGATCTCGGCGGCGCTCTGTCCGAGGACGCGGCCGAGCCGGTAGCGCCTCAGCCCTTCGCCCGCATCGACGATGCCGCCGAACGTGCCTGGGCCGCGGAATGGATCGCCGCCATCCTGGAACGCGAGAAGGTCGCCGTCACGCCCGAAGCCAAGGAGCATGTGTGGTCGGCGCTGTCGTCGCTCGCGTCTGCACCGATTGCCGAGCGGACGCTGACGGGTCTCTCGGTGCTGCTACAGGTCAACACTTTGAAACAGGCCCTGCGACCCTATTGCTTGGGCGGGCCGTTCGGCCGGCTGCTCGACGCCGAGGCGGAACGGCTGGGCGAGGCCGACGTCCAGGCGTTCGAGACCGAGGGGCTGATCGGCACCGGCGCCGCGCCCGCCGTGCTCGCCTATCTCTTTCACCGCATCGAAGGGCGGCTGGATGGCAGGCCGACGCTGCTGATCGTCGACGAGGGCTGGCTGGCGCTGGATGATCCCGGCTTCGCCGGCCAGCTCCGCGAATGGCTGAAGACCTTGCGCAAGAAGAATGCCTCCGTCGTCTTCGCCACGCAGTCCCTCGCCGACATCGAGACCAGTCCGATCGCGCCGGCTATCGTCGAAAGCTGCCCGACACGCATCTTCCTGCCGAACGAGCGCGCGGTCGAACCTCAGA
>Ga0335073_10003159_pt1 | contig 22845 bp, 18 predicted proteins | sample Lox_Sample_22_FD_207093 | JGI IMG/M metagenome (GOLD analysis project Ga0335073, IMG submission 207093) | Soil microbial communities from Loxahatchee National Wildlife Refuge, Florida, United States - Lox_Sample_2.2 | ecosystem: Environmental > Terrestrial > Soil > Wetlands | place: USA... | reverse complement strand
TGGCCGAGGCGGTGGCGAAGCACCTGAAAGATTTCGTCGAGCACAAATAGCGAAGACAATCGGACAACAACAGGCTCTCTACTTCATCACTCCACGCTGTGCAATCCCGATATTGTCGCGGCTGGTGTTCTTGACCAAGTACATCATTTCGTCGGCCTGGCGGATGATGTCGTGTGGAGTCTTGGCGTCGTGCGGATAAGTGGCCACGCCCATGGAGGCGCGAACGTTCAGGTTCAAGCCTTCATCGCGGCAGAACATGCTGGTGCGCAGGCTGTCGCGTAGCCGCTTGGCGACCACCAAAGCGGCATCTTTTCCCGTCTGCGGCAACAAAACCACAAACTCGTCACCGCCGTAGCGGAAGGCATAATCGATCAGACGCAACTGGGCTTTGATCAGGTAGCCAATTTCCGCCAGCAGCTTGCTGCCGATCAGGTGGCCGTGGGTATCGTTCACCTGTTTGAAATGGTCCAGATCGATGAACAGCACGGTGAATTCGTAAGCGAAACGTGAAGAACGATAAACCTCAGTCTCCAACGTCTTATACAGGTGGCGGGCGTTGAACAGCCCGGTGCAATCGTCGGTGATGGTCAGTTCCTGAATCTTCTCCACCGCGCGCGCATTCTCGATGGCGATAGCAGCATAGTCGCACAGCGACTGCAGGAAAAAAATCTCCTGATCGCCGAAGTGCTTCATGTCGACATTTACCAACTGAATCACACCCAGAATGCGCAGCCGCGAACGTAGGGGGAAGCAGATGATCGACCGCGTCTCCAGGCGGGTCATTTCGTCGATGCGCTTAGTAAAGCGGGCATCGGTGTACACGTCAGGCACGATGAGGCGCTCACCATGTTTGGCGACATGTCCGGCGATGCCTTCGCCCACTTTCAGGCGCACATTTTTCAGGGCTTCTGAGGCGGTTCCCACGGCGATGGCGAAATAGAGGTCATTCCGCTCCTCGTCCACCATCAGCAACGACCAGGTGTCGGGACGGAAGTACTCCGCCATTTTCTCCATGATGGTCTGCAGGATGGAGTCGAGGTCCAGCGACGAGGTCAGGGCCTTGGCCACATCGTGAAAAATGGCCAATTCCTGGGTCAGCCGGTTCCGTTCGGCCTCAATGGCTCTGGTCATGAAACCTCAACTCATGCGTGCAGCAGGGGTCCTAAAATTATATGCGGCAGGGGAAAGGCGGGGGAAGAAACCTTGGTAACCAGAACCCGTGAAGCCACGTTGCTAAGGTGCAGAGGAGACGAGGGTTAGATTGGAGGCGCGGGTCGGAATCGAACCGACGCATAAAGGTTTTGCAGACCTCTCCCTTACCACTTGGGTACCGCGCCCCGAGAAACTAAACTAGTCCTGCGCCGGGCAAAAGTCCACTGCCCCCGGATGGCCCAGCCGCGCATGCGAAAAGCCCCGCAAACACGGGGCCTCCCGGAAACTCTGGAGCGGGAGACGGGGGTCGAACCCGCGACATCGACCTTGGCAAGGTCGCGCTCTACCACTGAGCTACTCCCGCTCGGCAGCACTGATTATAAACAAGGTGAAACAGGGCAGCAATGTGGCCTAGTCATTCTGAGCGAAGTGATCGTTCGCGCAGCGAACCCTCCCGATGGCGCTACCGGCGGATTCGGGAGCTCAGGTGAAAATGCCTGACCGCGCTGGTCCCGGCGTCTGCGGGCACGAGGTCCTTCGACTCCACGGTGGCTGCGCTGCGCGCAACGCTGGCTACGCTCAAAAAAGCCGTGCATTTGCGACGACAGGGCCAAACCCTTAGCGGCCCTCGGAGCGCGCCTTTTCCAGCACTTCGTTGGCTTTGGCAGTGATCTGGTTGCGCACGTCCCAGAGATCTTTGTAGAAAAGATGTTCCATGCGCTGGTGCAGTACTTCGACCGGCGTGCCCATGGTGCCTATGACCCCGCCGCCGATGATTCTTTGCGCCAGCTTCAGGTGGTGAAAGCGGAACAAGTGCACGCGCTCGTCAAAATCCAGCAGGCACTCGGCGACGTCGTGCAGGCCGAACAACTCCTGGTGACGGCAATAGATATCGTCCACGCTGAGGTTGGCCTTCTCCAGTTGGGTGTAAAAGGCCTCCCCCAGCCGCGGACCAATGTGCAGCAGAGCGAGGAAACCGGGCGAATCCAGGCCGCTGCCATGCCCGAGGCCGGCGCGAATGATGTGGTAATCGTATGGCGTGATGGTCTCCAGCACGTGCAGCATGGAGATCGGGTAATCCAGCATCTGATTGGAACGGCGCAGCAGACGCGCGGCGTTGGCAAAGTCGCCCTCTTCGATCATGGTGCGCGCTCGCGCCAACTCCCAGGCGATGCCTTTCAGCAGCAACTCCGAGCTCTGATGAACCACCTGAAAGGTGAGCTCATCTTCGTGGGTGAACTCTTCGGGTGATTTCTGCAGGGCCAGCAGCTCGTCGGTGCGCAGGTAGCGCTCGTAGTCCGAGTTGCCCTTGCCGGGAAGGATCGGTTTTTTCAGATCATCCATGGGAGCATGATCTAGCCTTTGTGCCCAATCCACTGCGGATCTTTTTCCGGGGTCACAATCTCGCCGTCCCGCATGTGGATCAGACGATCGCCGTAGCTGGCGGCTTCGGGATTATGCGTGATCATGAGCACGGTTTGTCCCAGCTCGCGGTTCGAGTGCCGCAACATGTTCAACACGATCTCGGAGTTCTGCGAATCGAGATTTCCCGTGGGCTCGTCGGCCAGCACGATGGCGGGCTTGTTGATGAGCGCTCGCGCCAGCGCCACACGTTGCTGCTCGCCACCGGAAAGCTCGGAAGGCCGGTGAGGCAGGCGCTTCTCCAGACCCAGCAGGGAGACGATTTTGTCGAAGTAGGCGGCATCACGGTTGCCATTTGCGCCGGCAATGTCGCGGGCGATGTCAATGTTGGAGCGCGCGTCGAGCGTGGGCAACAGGTTGAACTTCTGGAAGATGAATCCGATTTTACGCTTGCGCATGCGCGTGCGCTCCGCGTCAGAAAGCCGGGAAAAGTCGTCTCCATCGACGAGGACATGGCCGGAATCGGCTTGCGTCAAACCACCCAGCAAGTAAAACAAGGTGGACTTACCGCTGCCCGAGGGGCCAACCACGCTGATGAACTCGCCTTTTTGGATGCTGAAGGAGATGCCGCGCAATGCGGGCACCTCGATTTTCCCCACACGGTAGGTTTTTCGCAGCTCTACGGCTTCGATGAAAGCGGCCATCCAACGTATTGATATTACACGAAGGCCGTGGAACTGTGGGATGCCGGCTACGCGACCGAAGTGTGAGAAGAGCCCTGAGCCGGCGGTTGCGGCATGCGCTTGGGGCCGCGCTTGCGCACCAGCAGAACCCGAATGCGCTCCAGCAACTCCGCCGGAGCGTACATCCCCTTGGGAAGGAAGACGTCGGCCCGCGTATTATGATCGTAAATCCTGGCCTTGCCCGACAGGAGGATGGCGGGGGTCTGGGGCGACGCGGTTTTGATAGCATCGATCACCTGAGTGCCGTCTACGCCGGGCATCACCAGGTCGGTGACCACGAGATCGATCCCGCCCTTCTTGAAGACGTCGAGTGCTTCGCGGCCGTTGGCGCAGGAGACCACCCGGTAACCCCGGGTTTCAAGCATGACTTTGCGGATGGATAGGGACTGTTCGTTGTCGTCAACACACAGAATCGTTCGCTGAGGCTTCATTCTCGGAGACCAGATACCACGCCGGCGATGTTGGCCGGGGAAAAAATTTCTAATGACGGAGAATCAGAGCGAGTCAAATCCTAATCGCCGAAGTGATGCGATGTAAAGTGCCGTCGATGTCAATAAGGGTGCACTGCGGCGCAAAAGTTTGATAGCGCAGGAACCCCGCATTTTCCGCAGTCTTCGAGCCGCAAGTTTTCAGAAAAAAATTTCTCCGCGAACGGTTTCGACAACATTTCCACCGACACGCACATTAACCACTCGATCATCTTTGCGATCGGCCCGGACAAAAATCTGGCTGGGGCGATGCATCTCGATGCCCTGTTCGACCAGCACGCGTTCGTTGGATTGCGCGACACCATGCTCCACCATCCAGGCGGCGGCGCATCCTGCCGCCGATCCGGTAGCCGGATCTTCGCCGCTGTAGAACAGCAGGCGAGCATGCAGCCGGGCTTTGGGATCAACCGTTTCCCGAGTAACAAAATAAAAAAGCCTGCCCCCCGTGCGTTCCAGGTACTCGGCAGATTCCCTGGCGTCTACCTGGAGATTTCGCATGTTCTCCAGACCGCGCAAGGGAACGATGGTGAACGGCACACCCGTGGAGACGGTCTGAATAGGCAGCGAAGGGTCGATATCGCCATCGCGGAGGCCGCTGGCGCGAACCACCGCCTCGCGATCATGGCGCAGGCCAAGTTCCGGGTCTTTCTGGGTCATCTCTCCGAAGACCGGACTGCCGGGGACATCCTGGAATCGGACCGGGACCTTGCCCACATTGAGCTCCAGCACAACTTCGCCGGCGCCACCGGCTCCACGCAAGTGAAAAGCGGTGCCCAAAGTTGGATGTCCTGCGAAAGGCAACTCTTCCTGAACGGTGAAGATGCGGACGCGTACGCCACGCTCTCGCTCCACTGCAGCGTCGCGCGGGAGGACAAATGTGGTTTCGGAGAGGTTCATTTCCCGCGCGATCGCCTGCATCTGCTCATCGTTGAGGCCGCGGCCGTCGGGGAAAACGGCCAGCGGATTTCCCAGGAAGGGCTCGGAGCAGAAGACATCCAACTGCACGAATGGAAAACGCCGCAATGCTTTGGACATGCACGTCTATTGTAGCGAAAAGTACGAGGCAGTTTTGTCAGCACATTGCGGGCTTGCGATGGGGAGGCAGGTTTCGATAACATCCGCCGAAGCTGAAATCCAACGCAGAGGCAAAGCGTGAAACTTCATCGACTCCTGGTATTCCTGGTTTTCTACTGTGCGTTCTTCACCAGACCCATTTCACTTTTGGCGCAGAGCGATAAACTCTCTGACTCCGAGCAAGCCCGGCTCGAAGCGGCAATTTCGAGATTCAAGGCGGCGAACGGAGCCCCCGGAATTTCGGCTGCGGTGGTGGAGCATGGTGAATATGCGTGGTCTGCGGGGTTTGGCATGGCCGATCTGGAGAATGAGGTTCCGGCGACTGCTCTTACCCTTTACCGGCTGGGATCGATTTCCAAGCCGCTGACCGCCGTCGGTGCCATGCAACTGTGGGAGCAGGGGAAGCTGGACCTCGATGCTCCGGTGCAGAAGTACTGTCCAGAGTTTCCGCGAAAGGAGACTGTGATCACGACGCGGGAAGTGCTCGGTCACCTCGGCGGCATCCGGCATTACAAGTCGCATTCGCCCGACGATGTGGAGGTTTACAACGTCAAACATTTTGACGACCCGATTGAGGCGGGCTTGAGGTTTTTCGAAAACGACCCGCTGGTCGACAAGCCCGGCCACCACTTTCATTACTCGACCCAGGGGTACACCCTCGTAGGCTGCGTGATGCAGGGGGCCTCGGGTGAAAGTTACGTGGCGTATACGCGTGACCACGTCTTCTTACCCGCCCAGATGGGTGAGACGGTGGCCGATGATCGCTATGCCATCATCCATCACCGCACCCGCTTCTACCAGAAGACCGAATCGGGGCAGGTGGTAAATGCGGATTTTCTGGATTCCAGCTACAAGATCCCCGGTGGAGGATGGTTGTCCACGGCGGGCGATCTGGCGCGCTTCGAAGTGGCGATGTTGAAGGATCAACTGGTGCATCGCGCCACCCGCGATCTGATGTGGACGCCCTTGAAACCCGCGGACGGATCTGAAGACACCTATGGTTTGGGATGGGAGGTCAGAAATGTGGCGGGTGTCAGCACGGCGGGTCACGACGGATCGCAGCAGGGAACCAGCACCGCCTTCCTGATTGCGCCCGAACAGCAGGCGGGAGTGGTCGTCCTCATCAACACGGAGGAGGTCAAGGCTCATGATCTGGCGACAGAGTTATTGAAGATTGTGCTCGACCAGAAAAAGTAAGGGCTGGCGCCCGTAGTTTTCCGACTTTGCGATCTTGAGCTATTCTTTCGCGATCTTTACCGCCCAAGGCTTCCCTTAACTTGAGGCAGGTAAAAGACCGGTGCCGGTGGACCACCCATTCGCTTCGTTTGACGGCTCTGCTTCACCGCAGTATCCTAACGACATGCGCAGAAACCCCACGACGCGACGCATGTGTTGTTGTCCAACGCCGCCGGTGTGGGTGTAGCGCGAGGATTCCTTCCAACCCACCCGACGCATCGGGTGGGTTTTTGTTTTGGCCTCAACTTCACCCGTCGCCAGCCGAGGAAGAGGAATCCTCTCAAGTTGTGCACTCTATATCTGAGGAGGAATTATGAGTACGGTAGCTGACGCAGTATCCGCAGCGCCTCGCATCAACGACGTCGCGCCCGATTTCACGGCCGATACGACCCAGGGCAAGATCAACTTCCACGAGTGGATCGGGAATGGCTGGGCAATCTTATTTTCCCATCCCAAAGATTTCACCCCTGTATGTACCACGGAACTTGGCTACATGGCGGGATTGCAGCCGGAATTTGCCAAGCGGAACACGAAGATCATAGGTCTGAGCGTCGATCCGGTGACCAATCACAGCAAATGGGCCGCAGACATCGAGGAGACGCAGGGCCACAAGGTGACGTATCCCATGATCGGCGATACGGAACTCAAGGTCGCCAAGCTCTACGGGATGTTGCCGGCGGAGAGCGGGGCGACTTCTGAAGGCCGAACGGCCGCAGACAATGCTACGGTGCGCACAGTGTTCGTGATCGGGCCCGACAAAAAAATCAAGCTGATGCTGATTTATCCCATGAGCACGGGCCGCAATTTCGACGAGGTGCTGCGGGTTCTGGATTCCTTGCAACTCACCGCCAAACACCAGGTTTCAACTCCGGCTAACTGGAAGCCGGGCGGCGACGTGATTATCAGCGGGAATGTGTCGAACGACGACGCCCAGAAGAAATATCCCGGGGGTTGGAAATCGCCGAAGCCTTATATACGGATCGTTCCCCAGCCGAAGTAGGGGGACGCCAGCTATAACCCATAGGCCTGTTTGGCGGTTCCGCCGAACAGGCTTTCCTTTTCACTCGGCGAGAGTGATGTCGTGGCGCGTTCAGCCACTTCCACCCACTTCTTATAGCTGCAGGCCACCAGCGCGACCGGCCAATCAGATCCGAACATGAGACGCTTGGGTCCGAAGCATTCGAGCACAGCGTCAACATAAGGGCGCAGATCGTTTTCCGTCCAGGTCCGCCATGCCGCTTCGGTGACCATTCCGGACAGTTTGCAATACACGTTTTCCCGGCGAGCCAGTTCGCGCAGGTTTTCCCGCCACGGCGAGAGCACATGAGCTTTGATCTTTGGCTTGGCAATGTGATCCACAATAAAAGTCAGCTGCGGATGGCGGTCCACGAATTCGAGCGTCTGGGGAAGATGCCGCTCGAAAATCAGGATGTCATAGCGCAGGCCGAACTTCTTGAGCAGCGCCACTCCGCGATTGAAATCGGCACGCAGCATGTAGGAATCATCCGGTTCGTCGTGCAGGACATGCCGCACCGCTTTCAGTTTTGGATTGGCGGAAAATCTTTCCAGCTGTGAGCCCACGGCTGCGTGGGTCAGAGGTACCCATCCCACCACTCCGCGCATAAACGGCCGGTGACGGGCCAGGTTCAGCAGCCACTCGGTTTCAAGCAGGCTTTGCCTGGCTTGCACCGTGACCACGCCGTCGATCCTGCCTGCCGCCATAGCCTGCTTGAGATCCGCAACCAGAAAATCGCGGCGGATAGCTTCCATGCCTTCCAGCATCCAGGGATACTCTTCCTTCGAATATTTCCAGAGGTGATGGTGGGCGTCGATGCGTTCGGATGGCATGAAGAAATTCTCTGCGAGCTTATGCAGGCGCGAGCCTCCTCGCTGGTGCTTCCACTAAAGCCTCGTCCAGGTGCGGATGCTGGTGCCTACATTTTCGGTCCGGTTAATTATTTTCCGGGCGCCCGAGAGTCCAGCCGCGATCTTTGATGCCAGCGAGTAACTCCTGCACTTTTGTCATCACGGGCATATCCACCGGCTCCTCGATCCAGCGAATGTCCTTCTCCATGTTCGCCGGGTCGGCCGTTCCCACCAGGGTGGTATGAATGTCGGGATTGCTCACCGAGAATTGCATGGCCAGCTTAGCGATATCTGTCCCCTGGCTGCGGCAGAATGCCGCCGCTGCCGCGCACGCCTGCCTGACTTCGGGAGGGGCCGGGTGCCACGCCGGCAGTTCATGGTTGGTCAGCAGGCCTTGTGACACCGGCGAAGCATTAATGATGCCGGTGCCCTTCTGGCCTAGCCACGGGAGCAATCCCGACAAAGTGGCGTCATTCAGCGAGTAGTGGTTGTAAGACAGGATAGTGTCTACATCGGTCTGGCCGAGAATGACGCGAAAAATCTTGAGCGGATAGCCGGTGACTCCGACGAACCGCGCTTTGCCCTGTTGCTGCACTTGCCGCAGCGCAGGTATGGTCTCATGGATGACCTGATCGAGGTCACCGTACTCATTGTCGTGCGACTGGATGATATCGATGTAGTCGACGCCCAGCCGGCGCAGGCTTTCCTCGACGCTCGCAATGGATCGCTTGGCGGAGAAATCGAACTCAGCATCTCCGTAGCGCCCTACCTTGGTCGCCAGGTAGTACCGATCCCGGGGGATCCCCTTCAGGGCTTTACCCAGCACGGTTTCGGCTTTGGTGTAGCCGTAAAACGGCGAAACATCGATGAAGTTGATACCCAGGTCGAGCGCGGTGTGCACGGTGCGGATCGCGGTCGCTTCGTCGACTGGCTTGAAGACGCTCCCCAGCGACGATGCCCCAAAACTTAAAGCCGAAACCTTGAGACTGGTGTTCCCTAGCGTCCGATATTCCACAACACACTCCCCGAATCTCGCGTATCCGCCGGTCAGCGGAAAATGTAATAGAGGATCGCCATTGTGATCAGCAGCAATAAAGCCACGAGCCGTGGAGCCGATGCACTGGCGTCACCAAAGATGACTGAAATTGGATTTTTCCACGTCAGCCCCTCGACCTGTTCGGGCGGCGGAGCCGGTGTGAGCAGGCTGACGACGACGAACAAAATACTGCACAGACAGAAAACCCACCAGGCTTGCATGAGGAATGGAATGCCCAGCCCATGGCTGATGAGTTTTTCCGTGCCGAAGACCGGCAAGTCCAAAATAAAAGATAGAGCCCCGATCAGGAACCCGAACGTTAACGTAGCAATCGAAGCCTGCTTCGTACCCCTCCGCCAGAAAACCCCGAACAGAAACACGGTGGTGATGGGGGGCGCCAGGTCGGCAGCGATGACGTTGATGGCTTCGAAGATGCTGGAGTATCGGCCACCTTGCGTGGACCACAGAATCGCCAGCAGCATGACGACAACCGAACTGATCCGCCCGACCAATACCTGGGTCGAATCTGTTGTCTGTGGCCGGAGGCGCTTTACGATATCCACCGCCACCAGGGTCCCGGAACTGTTCAGCGCCGCGGACACCGCACTCAGCAGCGCTGCCAGCACTGCCGCCGAGATCAGGCCCTTCAGGCCGGACGGCAATAATTGATTGATCATTACCGGCAGGGTCTGGTTGCTCGAGGTGCCGATCAGGTCTTTGAACAGGACGTAGGCGATGACGCCCGGCAGAACCAGAAAGAACACCGGCAGGATTTTCAGAAAGCCGGCCAGGAGCGGGCCGAGTTGCGCGTCACGCTCGGAGCGCGCTCCCAAAACGCGTTGAACGATCGTCTGGTCGGTGCACCAGTACCAGACGCCCAGGACCGGATAGCCGAGGAAGACCGCATACCAGTTCAGGCCAACCGGGCTATGTGACTGCAACATGCTTAGCTGATCGGGCCGGGTCGCTGCCCTGAACTGCGCCAGCGTGTGAATGCCATGTTGGGGAAGGGCCAGGAAAGCGTAAACGGTGATAATGGCTGCGCCGATCAACAGGAAGCCCGTATTGAAGGTTTCGGTGACCACGACCGCTTTCAGGCCGCCGACCACGGTGTAGATGGAAACCACGATGGAAACGATCAAAATTGAGGTAACGACACTGACTCCGAAGAATTGTTGAAAGACCGCGGCGCCTGCATAGATGCTCATCCCGATGTGAATGAACAGGGCGGCCACGATTGCCATGAAAGCGAGAAAAGAGCGCGACGCCGGACTGTAACGCCGTTCCAGAAATTCCGGCAGTGTAGAGAGGCGGCTGCGAAAATAAAAAGGAGCAAACACCAGCGAGAGCAGAATCAGGGTAAACGCCGCCATCCACTCGAAATTCCCCCATACCAGGCCTTCGTTGTATCCCGAAGCGGTCAAGCCAACCAGATGGATGGTGGAAATATTGCTGGCGAAGAGTGCCGCGCCCACGATGCCCCAGGGAAGCGATCGGCCGGCGAGGAAAAACACCTGGCCGGTCACGGCCTGTTTGCGGGTAGAGAAGATTCCAATGCAGAGGATGACGACTATGTAAACGACGATAATGGTCAGGTCGAGAATTGGAATTCGCAATTTTTTTCCTGTCTGCTTCGGTGGACGGGTCAGCCGTCCGAATCATCCAGTTCGACCAGCGCTTTGATCAATGTCGACTTACCCGGCAGTTCCTGCAGCTTGCGGGGAACGTCGGCCAGCGCCATGCGATCGGTAATCCAGGGCGTGGTGTCGAGCCCGCCCTCTTCGATCATGCGAATGATCCGCGGAAACTGCCCACAGCTGTTGCGGCTGGCGTAGAGCGTGATTTCGCGCCGGTGCAGCAAGGCATCGTCAATCGAGATAGGATCCTTGGTCAATCCAACGTATACCAGCCGGCCCCCGGCTGCCACATTTTGCAGGCTCCTGCTCATCGATTCCGGGCTGCCGGTTGCATCGAAGACCACGTCCGCCATTTGTCCATCCACCTGGGGCAGAGTCTCGGCGCCCATGAGTTCGGTGAACCTGCGCCGTAAAGGATTGTGTTCTACCACCCGCACCTGGGCTCCAGCATTTTGCGCGAATTGCATGACACCCAGGCCGATCGGCCCGGCGCCAATCACCAGGGAGGTCTCGCCTTTCCTTAAGCCGCTTCGGTTCACGGCATGCGCGCCAATTCCCAAAGTCTCGATCAGCGCCAGTTGATCCAACGACAAGGTTGCGGATTTGTGAAGCAGATCCAACCGCACGGAGAGGAAGCCTTGCATTCCGCCGTCGACATGAACTCCGTAGAGGCGAAGCTTCTCGCAACAGTTCGTGCGTCCCCGCACGCAGGGTCCACAGGCCCCACAGTTGATGTAGGGATCGATGGCGACATTGTCGCCCACCCTTATGCCTCGGGGATTCTCCGGAATCTCCACAACTTCGCCCGAGAGCTCATGTCCCAGAACGCGGGGATAGGTATAAACCGGATGACGTCCTGCCAAAGCGTGAAAGTCGCTGCCGCACACGCCCACCCGGCGCATGCGCACCAGGGCTTCTCCGCTCGCAAGTCGCGGCCGTTGTACCTGGCGCTCGACGAATTGACCAGGCGCCGCCAGTAGAATCTGCCTCATTCCTCTCGTCCTCTGCTGCCCACTTTATCACCTGCATTTGATAATTGGTTCAGCCAAATAAAACGTTGCGGCATTATAGGTAGAGCGGGAGTCTTCCGTCAAGCTATAGCATAGATGGCGGTGTACGTTGTCGACTGTGACCGATGGTAACAATTCGGGAATACGCGCCGTGCGGCGGGCACCAGTCAATTGCTGTACCAATTGACTGAGGCGAGTTAGAATGGAGGCGCACGCGATTTTTCTGTGGGAAAGTTCTGTCCCCGCACTTATAATTTCGCCCCACGCTTTATGGCAAGTTCTTTGGATGTTCGTCGCAAGCCGCCTGCCGACACCCGGGTGACGGCCAAGCTGATCAGCAGTATCAAGCAAATGATCTCCAGCGGAGCCATCATACCTGGAGCTAAATTTCCGCCCGAGCGTGAATTGGCGAAGGAGTTCGGTGTAAACCGCGCCTCATTGCGCCAGGCGTTGAAGGTGCTGGAGATCATGGGAGTGCTGAGCCAGAGGGTGGGCGATGGAACCTACCTGAGCGCCAGCGCCGAGTCGATTCTGAAAGAGCCGATCGACTTCCTGATTCTGTTGGACGATCTTTCTCACCACGAGCTGCTGGAGACACGCATGATCGTAGAGCCCGAGCTGGCTGCAAGAGCTGCCGAGCGGGCCACCGCCGAAGACCTCATCGGCTTGCGCCGTGCGATCGTCGCCTTGGAGAACTGCCGCACCAATCAGGAACGGCTGGAAGCGGACCTGGCGTTCCACGAATGCGTTTTCCGCGCCAGCGGCAACCGCATTTGCCACCTGCTGTTCAAAGTGATTCACCGCAGTGTGCTGACCAGCATGGCGCAACTCTCAACCCGCGTCGCGCTCGACCGGCCGTTGACCTTTCACAAGCGCATCTACGTCGCCATCCAACAGCGCAATGCTGAAGATGCGCGCCGCCAGATGCTGGCCCACATCACTGACACAAGAGATCTGCTAGCCACAACGGGCAAGTCATCCTGACTCGGACTTCACGTTCTATTTTCGCGGGGCCGAGGCGAATTCAAGATTAACCGGCTTGGCCGACTCCGTGGCCAACCATATCACCAGGTCGGTGCCTTCCATTTGATTCACGAAACCGTAGCGGAAGTTTGGCCCACGGGCGACTGCTTTGCCATCGACGCGCAGCCGGGGTTCACCATCCCCCCAGTTCTTGATGACAAAAGCGGGGTTCAGCAGCGGCGATTCGGCGCTTGCTTTGAGCAGGAGGCGAAACTGCGAGGCCGCCGAATTGGAGTCACGGACAATGATGAACGCCCGCTGCGTCGGGTCGTAGCCCTCGCTCTGGAATCCGCTTCCGGAAAGTTCCGCACTTGGCGGAGAAAGCCAGGACTTGGCGAGAGGAACCAATTGCGCTGCCGGTTTCGTTGTCAGGCCGTGCAGCAGAATCTTCGTCATGGTGTTTTCGGTCTGGGCGTAGGGATCCCAATAAATATGAGATAGCGAGGAATGCGAAGGCCGGTCGGGCGCCACCGCGGAAATGCCACTCGACCTCACCTGCGTCACCGGCCAATGGTTCCACCACTCGAACATCGAGTAGGTGACTTCCCCCGTGTAGGGCCGCATGGACGAATTTACCGGCGAGACAATCTGGAAGGGTTTCCAGTTCGATTTGAGATTGACGACCTGAATGTTGGGATTTTCCGGCTTGTCCATTTTCTTCGCCGGCGGACCCTTCTCCCACGAATAGGCCGCGGTTTCGCCTTTCATGTTGCCGATAGTGAGCGCGTCGGGCTGGATGTTGTCCTCAGGGCGCTGGCCGGGCCCGTTGATCACGATCGTCTCCTGGAATTCGTGCCAGTTCTTGAAGTTCGACGTCCACAGGACCTGCTTGCGAACCGCAACGCCGTCGGGATAAATCGTAAAGTATTCGTCGGCCCAATCAGTCCAGCCCGTGTTGGGATCGGGATTGGCGCAGCTGTAATTCACCACTTCGCAGAGCCCATATCGCCAGTGAACCACGGCCCTCGCATCGGTACTTTCGAGAATGCGGACGCGGGAGTAGCGATTCTGCTTGTCTGACATCGGTTCGCAATCTTCGCCTCCCGGACAGTCGACTCGGCCGCCGGTTTCCAGAAACTCATCGGTGTACCACTTGTTATTTTCCGTGACCCAGTCGCCGCCGTAATTGGTGCCCTGCCAGAACACCATGCGGATGGGAGCCTGGTCAAAGCGCACCACGACGTCGGAATTTGGCGCTGCACGCCGTGGCTCATCCCACATGTCGTCATATTTGAGGGTAGTGTAAAAAGCGCCGAATTTTCCCGTGCCCGGCGGCCCGGAGGGCAGAACCGGCCAGGGCAACACGTCACCGGTGGGCGCATGGATTGCGGCAAACGTCTGCGCAATTTCCTCTGCCGTCAGACTGCGGTCGTAAATGCGGAGCTCATCCAAAATTCCATCGAATGAATAGCGAACCGGAATTTTGGGATGAATCCACTGCGCCGGGAGAACCGGGTCCATTACTCTGCCGATGATTAGTTCTTCGCGGTCTGGCGGGCTCAGAGTTCCTTGCAGCGGCATTTCGCCAACGGAACTTCCGTTCACGTAAATTGCCATTCCTCTTGCCGGATCGTAAGTGCCGGCGATGTGAGCCCACTTCTTCAGTGGAAGCTGCGCCTTTGAAATCAGGGAATACCACTCCCCGCCAACCGCGACCTTCAATCCGATGTGACCGAAGGAATCGATGCCGAAGGAATAGCCGGCCTGTTCCTCCCGCCGATGCTCGGCGATGGGAACCCAATTCCAGGGATAGGTGTTCACCGCAATCCAGGCGTCTACCGTGACGCCGGCAGTCGTCGACGGAACCCCTTTGTAAGCTCGAGTGATGACGGTGGACTCACCATCAAAGCGCAGTCCATTTCCCGATACTCCTTTCACCCATTTGAATAATCCACCGATGGCATCGTCGGCGCCGCTGGCCGAGTCATGCGCTACCGATCCGCCGGCCTCATTGAAAGACCATTCCGCCACCGGGCCGTTGCCCTGGGCGAGGGCGAGGCCGGGAATAGAGATCATCAAGGCCGTCAGAATGATGAGTCGCTGCATAGCACCTCTCATAGCGGGAGCAGTTTCTAAATGGCTGAGCCAATCCGCTCGAAAGTTTAGCGGTGCCCGCTTCGGGCTGTCAACCGTTGACGTTCTCTGTGCCGTGTCATCCGGAGCGAAATCTGTTCGTCCGCGAGGCGGACGATGGACGATGAAGCAGTCGAAGGACCTGGTTTCGCTCGAACGGTGCCAAAGGCTTGGGCTCTTGACTTGCCTGCGAAGTGGTGTACGATTTGGTCCATCCATTTATGCGGAGACGAGACTTTCTAAAGCTAAGTTCCGGGGCTCTTGCCGCAACGGCTCTCCCCGGAACCCCTGATGTTGACCTTGCCTCTGCGGAAACAACCTCCACAAATTCCGGGGTGTTCTACGTTTCATCGGACGGCAAGGATTCGAGTCCCGGCACTTCGTCTGCGCCGTTTGCGAGCCTGCATCGGGCCCAGCGAGCGGTCCGGCAAGCGCTGAAGCACGGTCCGGTCAGAGTCATCGTGCGGGAAGGGACCTATTATTTCGATCAACCTCTGATGTTTGGTCCGGAGGATTCCGGCAGCCCTTCGGCACCCGTGATCTACGCAGCCGAGGCGGGCGCGCGAGTCACCATCAGCGGTGGGCGCAGGCTGTCCTGTAAGTGGTCAGGGTACAAGAACGGAATCGTGATGACGCCTGTGGCTGGGGGCTCAGACTTTACCCAACTCTTCGTCGATGGCAAGCGGCAAATCCGCGCGCGCTATCCCAACTATGATCCCTCCGATCCGGGGAAGTCGGGGTACATCAGCGCGGCCGGGTCAATTCCGGCCGGGATGCCCAATCCCTTTGCTGGGTCCGACGAGGACATGACCTACTCCGCCCAGGCTCCGCGGGGAATTCGATTCGACCCCGCCACGTTCACGAAGCAAAAATGGGCGAACCTTGAGGGCGCGGAGATCAACATTTTCCAGGCGGCCTACTGGGGCAACCTGCAGTGGAAGATCAAAGGCATTGATCCTTCCACGAACACCATCTGGTTTGGCGAGGGCGGCCAACAGATCGGCGCCAAGTGGAGCAAGAATCCCGCCGTCCTCAACCAGAGATCGCGGTTCTTCGTTGACAATGTATTTGAGGAACTGGACGCGCCGGGGGAGTGGTTTCTCGACAAAAAGAAAAATATCCTCTACTACTACCCGTCGCCGGGGGTCGAGTTAAAGACTGCGCGGATCGAAGTCCCTGTGCTCGAACATGCAATTCGCTTCGCCGGAACGCAGGAAAATCCCGTTCGCAACATCTCTCTGCAGGGTTTTCGAATCGCTCATACCGCAACTACCTACCTCGAGCCCTACGAGGTTCCATCCTTAAGTGATTGGGCCATTCATCGCGGCGGCGCCATTTTCGCGGAAGGCACGCGCGATTGCTCGGTTGAGGCCTGCTGGTTCGATGCGGTGGGCGGCAATGCGGTGTTCGTGAATAACCACAATCGCGGGTTTTCGGTGACCGGCTGCAAGTTTACCGAAACCGGCGACAGCGCGATTTGCTTTGTCGGAGATCTGGAAAAAACCAACGGCACGCAGCGCGCATTTCCATTTGAGTGCCAGGCCAGCAACAACCTGATTCACGATTGCGGCTTCTACGGAAAACAGATCGCCGGAGTCTACATTTCGCGCGCCAAGCGGATCACCGCCAGCCACAACCTCATTTACAACATGCCGCGCGCCGGCATCTGCATCGGGGACGGGACCTGGGGCGGGCATGTCATCGAATTCAACCAAACGCATGACACCGTACGCGAAACAAGCGATCACGGCCCGTTCAACGCCTGGGGACGCGACCGGGGCTGGTCTCTGGCTCAATCTCACGGTACCTACACCGTGGACCGGAGCCTGGACGTTTGGGAGGCTTTGGTGGATGCCATGGAACCGGTTATCGTTCGTAACAATTTCTTCGACGAGAAATCCGGCTGGGGGCTCGATCTCGACGATGGCGCCTCCAACTATGAAATCTATAACAACATCTCGGTCGGAGGCGTGAGCGTGAAGCTGCGCGAAGGAGCGTATCGCAAGGTTTACAACAACATCTGGTATTTGTCGCGAGGCGCGCCCTGTTTCCATGTGGGGAATAACGACAACCACGATCAGTACTTCAACAACATTACGGTCATGGACCCGGGAGACATCAAGTGGCCGGATGGCTGGCCCTGGTGGCCTCAGATGGTCTATTCCGTCATCGCCCCGCCCGCGGTGGGGCCGTGGTTTGAAAGGATCGATAACAACTGTTTCTATTGTGTGGGTGGGGAATTCCAGGCGGTGGTCGATCAATTGCGATCGGAGGACGGCAAGCGGAACGCTCAGCGCTACGATCTTGCGGGATGGCAGAAGCTGGGCTTCGATCAGCACTCTATCTTTGGCGATCCGCTGTTTGTTGATTCCAGTAACCACAATTTTCAAGTGAGGGCGGAGTCGCCGGCCCTGAAAGTTGGCTTCAAGAATTTCGAAATGGGCAAGTGGGGGTTGACCGACAAATTCCCCGAACAGTGGCGCGAGCCAACGACCTAGCTAGCCAGCATACTGAGAGGAATCATGAAGAAGATCATTCTGTCGACACTGGCTGTTCTCACCGCAATAGTTGCCGCCGGACTCTTTGCCCACAGTCAAAGCGCTCATGGGCAGCGCATCGGTATGGTCATCGGAATCAAGCCCGATCGGATCAGCGCCTACGAGGCTTTGCATGCGGCTTCCAATGCCGGAGTCCGCGACCTGCTGACCAAGTACCACATGCACAACTTCTCCATCTTTATTCATCAACTCGACGACGGGAAGTACTATCTGTTCGGCTATTACGAATACACCGGCACCGACTACAAGGGCGACATGGCGAAGCATGCGGCCGAGCCGCGCAATCAACAGTGGCTGTCGACGACCGATCCGATGCAGATTCCGCTAGCCGGAGAGAAATCCTGGGCGAAGATGCAAGAGGTCTATCACAACCCGTAGTCGCACCGAGCCAGACAGCCCGCTCAATCTCTTCCAGGAATTTGCCATGCGATTTTTTCGATGGAGTCTCCTTCTGACGTTCGCCGCCGCTCACTTGCTCCTGGCCCAGGACACGGGACTGGCGGCGTATTGGCCCTTTGATTCTTCCGCAGGCCCGGTAGCAACCGAGGCCAGCAAGCAAGCCGAGGACCCGATACAGGGAAACTTTTCCTACACCTCCGGAGTGCGCGGCAACGGGATCAAGTTTGACGGATTCACCACGCGCATTTCCCGCGACTCAAAGGCCGCACCCGAGATTCACGATGCTCTGACGGTCGAAGCCTGGATCGCACCCCAGGCGTATCCCTGGAACTGGAGTGCCATTGTCGAGCAGAAGAAGCGGTACTTCTTCGGGATTGATGCCACCGGTCACATTGCCCTCCGAGTCTACATTGACGACCAATGGCGGGAGATCGTTTCCGCGGCGGAAGTTCCCTTTATGCAGTGGTCGCACATGGCGGCGACTTTTGATCCCGAAAGCGGTCTTGCTCTCTACATCAACGGCGAGGGGGCGGGGCACTTGTCGTTGTCCGGGCATCTTGCCGACCACGGAGGAGCTTTTCAGATCGGCCGCAATCTCGATCCTCTCCCGGCAGCGGCCTCGCGAAACATTCCAGCGTCCTACTCGTTTGATGGAATCCTCGATGAGCTGAAAATTTATAGTCGCGCGCTCGCCGCCGCCGAAATCAAGGCTGCCTACGAGTCTTCGCGCCCGGCCGGTCCGCCTCCGCTTACCTGGCGCAAGCTGCCTCGCATTCCCGACGGGCGGAAGCGCTTTGGAGCTTTTTACACCGCGCTGAAGTTTTATCCCGAGTGGGACCAGCTCTGGCGCATCGACGACTATCCTGACCTGGTGGTCACTTTTGACGACGCCTCCTACAAGATGGTGTTCTGGCACGGCACGACTTACAACATGAATCTGGTTACGGAGAATGGCCGCTGGATTGGTGACCAGAGCGCGGAAGCGCCCCGCGACGAGTACGGATGTGTGGAGCACATGTCGGACAAGCAGGCTCGTTATGCGCACGTTCGTCTCCTCGAAAACAACGCTGCCCGCGTAGTGGTGCACTGGCGTTACGCCATGACCGATGTGATGTACAACATCGGCGAGCGCGATCCGGTTACCGGTTGGGGTGATTGGGTCGATGAGTACTATACGATTTATCCGGATGGCCTGGCGGTTCGTCATTTTCTGATTCATGCGCCGCGCGACCGTTACAGCGTCACCGAGCCGGCGACTCTCAACAATCCGGGTGAGCGGGCGGAAGATAATGTATCCATTGAAGCCGCAACGCTCGCCAACATGGAGGGCGAATCGCGAACCTTCAGCTGGGAAACCTGGCCTTCGAACGGCAGCATTCGGGGAGAATTTTTCCACGAGGTTCCCGATGCGAATATTTCCATCGTGAACACCAAGTCGGAATTCAAGCCGGTGTACATCTACGAACCTCCGACGTTGATTATTCCTTACGGCGGAGGCGCGATTGAAACTCGTCCATGGTTTTCCAAATTTCCTATCTGGAATCACTGGCCGGTAGCGCAAATTCCCTCGGACGGGCGCAATGCGCTGGCGCTCGATCGTGTCTCCAGTTCGGCAATAACCTCGCCCGAGCCACCGGAAACTAGGCGCGCCAAAGATGGAGCGGTCGAGGGCCGTTTCCTTATGGGCCTGACCAATCAGCCTATCGGCGCGATGCTCCCCGTGGCCCGCGCGTGGTTACAGCCGCCCGATTTGAAAATATCTGGTGCGGCTTTCGCCAGTGACGGTTATAGCCGCGATGACCGGGCTTATCATTTGCACCGTTTGACCGGGGGATCGAGCCTTCAGTTCAGCCTGGCAGCAGACGAGAAATCTCCGGCGGTAAACCCGGCGTTCGTAATCGAGGGATGGGGGAACGGAGGAGTGTTGCTAACCCTGAATGGTAAGCCGATCGCGGAAGGCAAAGATTTCCGCGTCGGCCGTATCGAGCGGCTGGAGGATACCGCGCTTGTGGTGTGGATCGGAAAGCAGCTGGCGCAGCCGGCGCAAGTTAAGCTGACGTCCACTGCGAAGCCGCAGTGAGCTGGCGAGACGGGCGAGAGCGCCCGTCCTTCATAGCTACTTAAGAGGCGCAACCAGGTAGAGATCGCGGCCGGCTTGTTCTACCACGAGCGTTCCGGCATCTCCTTGGTAGTCGCTAGGCCGGAACTTTGCAGGATCGAGGTATCCCAGGTTGACCTTCCGGCACGTTGCTTCATCTATCGCCGACGCTAATGTGATCGCGTAGCGCGGCACGATCGCGCCGCTTGCCAGCCTTCGTCCGGCGAAGCTGACATGCGCCAGATGAGCGGCCACGCATAGATTCTGTTGCAACTCGGGGGATTGGGCAACCAGTTCGCGAATCTTCTCCAGCGGCGCGTAGCCGAAGCGTTCGATCAATGGCCCGTGAGTGTCCGAGATGCAGTTCACATGCGGCGCGTAGATGATGAGTTCTCCGCCTTGTTCGATCACGGGGCCGAGCCGGTAACTGGCCTTCCCGCCGACCCAGAGATCATTCAAATGCTCGTCGAGGAGCGCTACCACCCGTTTGTATTTTCGGCCTGTGTATTTGATATGAACGTAGCGGCTTACTTCAGCCGCCTGCCGCAAAGCTAACCGAAAATCGCCACAGAAGAGTGCGTGGGTGCGGAGTCGCGACGGATTCTCCCGGCTGACCACGGAATTGAGCGAAATCACGCGGGCCGGCACAAAATCGGCGGCGGCTTCGAACAAGTGGCGGGGAGGAGTTTCCACACGCCCAATCACATTCTCGATGGTGGAGAGCGCCGCCAGCCAATGGGTGGCGTGGGTCAGTTCCGGCCCGGACACCCCGGGGAAAAAGTATTTGGCGCCTCCGGAAAACCCGGCAATTTCGTGGGGCACGGTCGTGCCAAAAATCAGGACGGTATCGTAAAGACCTGGCGCCAGCAGGCGATTGATATTGAGGCGGATCGATTTCTCGATCAGCCCGCCGGTGATCTCCCGCGTCCGGCCCGAGCTCAATTCGCCGATGGTTGCCAGCTCTTTGGGGTTTGCCCAGTCGTGATCAAAAATTTGTCCCAGGCCGGGGGCTGCAGGCGGCGCTAGCGCGCCGATTTTTTGGCGTTTCTCACGCTCGCTCATTGGCGAGTGCGTCCCCTGCGCAATCAGGGCGTCCAGCTTTGCAATCCTGCGTTCCGCCAGCAACTGCGCTGCCAGGGGAAACAAGAGGCTGGTGTTGTCGTCGCGGGTTTTGTCGGCAACGATGGCCAGAACGCGAGAACCCGCTTCCGCCGCAGAGAGCGCCTGGGAAAGAATTTCGCGCAGCTCCACCGCGGAGAGATCGAGGTCAGATCCTCCTTCGCCGACCACGAAGGCTTCATCGATGGAGGGGTTGCTCATAGGTCATCCAGGAAATCAGGGTATTCTTCGTTCCTTCGATTTGTCCACCGAGGCAATCAGCGCTGGATGCGAGCCGACCCGCCGCGCGCAAATGCCCGTACCTGCTCGAGGGTTGCCATGGTAGTGTCCCCGGGAAATGTGGTCAACAATGCGCCATGCGCCCAGCCTAATTTCATGGCCTCCTCAGGCGGCTCATCCTTCAGAACCCCATAGAAAAATCCTGAGGAGAAGCCGTCCCCTCCGCCCACCCGGTCGTGAATGTCCAGCTCGCAACGGGGAGAAGGATAGCTCTGACCGTTGATCCAGGCCACCGCTGCCCAACTGTGACGACTGCTGGAGTGAACCTCACGCAGAGTGGTGGCGACGATTTTAATCTGCGGATATCGTTCGACAACCCGATCGATCATGCCGACAAACGCACTGGGGTCGAGCTTCGAATGCGAGCCTGCCTCAGGACCTGGAAAGCCGAGCCCTTTCTGCAGGTCTTCTTCGTTCCCGACCAGAACATCCACGTGCTCGACGATGCGTCCTAATATCTGGCGTGCCCGCTCCCGTCCGCCCGATAATCCCCAAAGCTTTTCACGGTAGTTCAGGTCGAAGGAGACGATAGCGCCAGAACTCCTTGCTACCTGCATGGCCTCGATGATCAACTCCGGTGTGGTTGGGGAAAGCGTGGCGAAGATGCCGCCGCTGTGAAACCAGCGAACGCCGCCGGCGAAGATGCTTTGCCAATCGAAGTCACCCGGCTTCAACTGCGCTGCTGCTTCGTTAGCGCGATTATAAAAAACCACTGGTGGCCGGACTCCGTGGCCGCGATCGCTGTAGACGGTCGCGATATTGGGTCCGGTGACTCCGTTGTGCTCGAACCTTTTATAGAAGGGCCGTACCCCCATGGCGCGGACTCGTTCAGCCACGAGATCGCCGACCGGGTAGTTGACCATGGCGCTGGCGATCGCCGTCTGCAAGCCGAAGCAATCGGAGAGATTAGCGGCTACATTGAATTCACCGCCGCTGACGTGGATGTAACACTCGGCCGCCTTGCGGAAGGGAATGATGCCAGGGTCAAGCCGGTGCACCAGAGCGCCAAGGGAAAGGAAGTCCAGCGCGGCGGAGTCGCGAATTTTGAGGCCGTAATTCATAACTGCACTCTTTAGGATTCTACCCAGAATGCGCGGTTATCGCGCAATTCAAGGGTCATTGGCTGAACCATGCGCCGTTGAATTCTAGGGGTATCGCGAGGTGGCAGTCAAACGCCCGGGCATTGCCCTCAGCTGGGTCTGCCGCTCAGGCCCGGTTCCTGCGGTCCTGAGAAAGAAAGACCGGATCCCCCGGCAGGGGAGAGGCCACGGAGCAGAAAAGGCTTGACAGCGGAAATCTGAGAGTGCTACGTTCCCGTCGTATTGGTTCGACCAATCGAAAATTTCGATTCATGGGGTTCTGGTCCCCGGAAAGACTGCGAGGGTTGCCGTATGCAATCTCCAATTTTAGCAGTCCGCAACGTCGTGATTCTGGCATTGCTGGTTCTGGTTCTTAGCGCCTCCTTGTGCCGCACCGCGGCCGCTCAAGCCGGAACCGCCGCCGCTGCTCTCAACGGCACGGTTCGAGACGCCTCGGGCGCAGTGGTACCAGATGCAACCATCACCCTGACGAATACACGAACCGGCTTCAAGCAAGAGACGAAAAGCAATTCGACCGGAAATTTCTCCCTGGTTAACATCAGTCCGGGAAGTTACACGGCTTCAGTTTCGAAAGAGGGTTTTTCCACCGAGA